>Ga0194120_10001201_pt1 | contig 48261 bp, 48 predicted proteins | sample TA2MahCa65mmetaG_FD_148642 | JGI IMG/M metagenome (GOLD analysis project Ga0194120, IMG submission 148642) | Freshwater microbial communities from Lake Tanganyika, Tanzania - TA2015019 Mahale Deep Cast 65m | ecosystem: Environmental > Aquatic > Freshwater > Lake | place: Tanzania: Lake... | reverse complement strand
CGCGGGAGTTTTAAAAATGGCCGTTCAGAGCGTCGAGGACGGCGGTGGGGCAGACCGGGAGAGGGAATCGGGGGCATAGAAACAAAACGGTGCGATCAGAGGTTAAGTGGGGGTAGGTGCGACATTTACACGACTTCCGGAACTTGTAGCAAGAAATGTAAAGCGTAACCATCCCCCGTTCGGGGGATTCCTCCGTTCCTGGGACTGATAGGAACTGATAGGAATTTGCTCTTTCACCGCAGATTGGAGAGTAGCCCTGCAGGGGCGTCCGGACAAGAAAAAATCCCGATCGAACGAAGGTGGAATATGACTGAATCATGAATCGTCTAAGCAAGAAGGTTCAACCTCAATTAACTCAATTTCGTAACCTTCAGGCGCATCGACAAACGCAATGCCTCCTCCGCCCTCCTTCATGTGCGGACCATCCGAGTATTGATATCCGAGCGAGGCCAAATGCTTGCCAAATTCCTCCAAGCTCTCGACTTCGAAGGCAAGGTGTGTGAGGTCCGGCTGCACTTGAACTGGGCCGCTCTTCGGAAAGCAACAAAGTTCAATCAGTTCTTCACTTTCGGGCGCCTTCATAAAAACCAATTCGGAGCCACGCGGTGATTTGTGCCGCCGCGTCTCCTGCAATCCGAGCACCTCGCGGTAGAATTTCACGGTCCGTTCGAGATCGTTGACCCGGTAACGCGTATGCAACAGTCTTTTGGCAATCGTCATGCCGGCCAGCATAGCGCCGGGTTCTGACAACACAATGGTGTATTGCGGAGTGTGCCTCATCTTGTCGATGGCGGGTCGAATCAGCCAGCAAGGCGCGGTTAATTCAGATTGCGAGAAGGCTCATCGCCGAAGGGTGTGATTAGCTAAAACTGCCCATCAGGAGCGCAGAATTTGCGGCGCCGAACTGAATGCCAAAGGGCTCAAACTTGCTTCGGAACGTTTCGACTTTGCGGACGTTTCAGCAGCGTAAACGCTGCGCTCGCTGACCCCACGGGGCTTAATCGAACCCATCAGCCGATCATCAATGACCCAATGGAACAATGGGAATCAACTTGATGACACGACTCTCACGGATATATTTAGCGCCGTGATGTTGCGCGGACTGCGGGCTTTTCTGATTCTCTTAATCGTTGTCGCTCCGATCACGACCCCGGGACAGATCGATCCCGAAAAGCGCCGTTTGGTTCAGCTCGGGTACAACCAATACTTGGAAGGCCATGGCCCCATTGCTGGTTATGGTTTTTTCTATTACAACAAACCCAACTTCCTTTCGAGCAACCTGACTCTTCGGCTCGCTGTCGCTCCCATTTACCTAGACGCCGACTTTGGATTTAGTCGACTGCTCGGCCCCAACACCGATCTGGCGGTTGGTATCGCCGGCGGCGGCTTTGCCGATACCTATTCGGAAATTCGGCGGGGTGAGTACAGACGCAGGGAGTCATTCACGGGACACGGCGGAGAAGTTTCGGTGAGCATTTACCATCGGTTCAATCCCGATCAAATCGTGCCGTGTTGGGCAATCGCGAGAGGACGGCTGCATCAATCCTACTATCGCGCGGATGGCGACACGGACGAATTATTTGAGGTTCCGGACGACCGGACCTCTTTCAGCGTTCGAACGGGCATTCGCTTGGGTGGACTCGAACCGAGTTTGACCGAGCCGCTGGCCTTGGAGCTCTCCGGCTGGCACGAAACACAATTCCGAGGCCAGTCTGGGCCCTATGGATTTGCCGGGGACCGCGCCGTCGAATCGCAGTCCCACCTTTTGTGGACGCGCGCCCTGTTGAAGTACACCTTTGATCAAACTGAGCAATTGGTTGTAGTCAGCCTGACAGCAGGCACCAGCTTTGAAGCGGACCGTTTCAGCTCCTATCGGCTCGGCGGCCTCCTGCCCTTCGTCTCTGATTTTCCTCTCAGTCTTCCCGGATATTATTTTCAGGAAATTTCAGCAAGACGCTTTGTCTTGCTGAATGGAGAGTATTCCTTTCCGTTCGTACGATCCAAAAACTGGCGGCTCACTATGTACGGAGCAACGGGTCCCGTCGAATACGTCGAAGGATTAAAACAACTCGGCAAGTGGCACACCGGCGTCGGCGGCGGGATCAGTTATATTTCGCCTTCGGGCGCGTGGTTCATGACCTTGGTCTACGGGCATGGTTTCGATGCTATCCGGGATGACAGACGGGGCGCGAATCAAGTCGGACTCCTTTTCCAGTACGACTTCGAAGCGAAACCACGCGGCAAGAAACGCTGGTTCATTCCCGGCGTGGATCCTTATCAGTCGCGCGGCGGCGAACGGATCTTCCGCTAGGCCGAGTCATCGCAGTCATCCGGGCCGCCCGAAATCGAAGCATGCGACATGACATTGGCACACTGGGGTTTCATGATCCTGATCCCTGCTCTTGATCATAATCTCGTCGGGTGTGAGGTCTTTTAAGGAGCAAGAGCAAAAGCAAGAGCAGGATCAACGAGCAAGAAGCGCGCTCAAACTGCTCAAAACGGATGCAATGCTTGACCCACGGCTAATAACCCGTAACTGTTCGAGAAACATGAAAACGACCGTTGCGATTCGGCGTCAGTTTGCCAGCGACAATAATGCAGGCATTTGTCCGGAAGCCTGGGACGCCCTGGCCAAAGCGAATCGCGGGCATGCTCGCGGGTACGGAGACGATGTCTGGACGGAGAGAGCCTCCGATCTTATTCGCGAACTCTTCGAAACGGACTGCGAAGTTTTCTTCGTCTTCAACGGCACCGCGGCCAATTCACTCGCGCTGGCGTCACTGTGCCAATCGTACCACAGCATTCTTTGCCACGAAATCGCGCACGTCGAAACCGATGAGTGCGGCGCCCCTGAGTTCTTTTCGAATGGCACCAAGGTCCTGCTTCTCGCCGGCCAAAACGGCAGACTTGATCCCCCTGCCATTGAAAGAATGGTCAAGCGCCGCACTGACATTCATTTTCCCAAACCGCGCGTGGTCAGCGTTACCCAAGCAACCGAGGTCGGCACCGTCTATTCAGTCAAAGAGCTCAAGGCGATCGGTGAAATGGCGGAGAAGCTCGGCCTGAAAGTCCATATGGATGGCGCGCGTTTTGCCAATGCCGTGGCGGCATTCAAAGCGCATCCCAGTGAAATGACGTGGAAAGCTGGCATCGACGTCCTCTGCTTTGGCGGAACCAAAAACGGAACGCATGTGGGCGATGCGGTGGTTTTCTTTAACCGCGAGCTGGCCTATGAGTTCGATTATCGCTGCAAACAAGCGGGTCAGTTAGCTTCTAAGATGCGATTCCTGGCGGCGCCGTGGGTTGGCATGCTGCAGAATGGCGCTTGGTTGCGGCACGCCAGCCATGCCAACAAAATGGCTGAACTGCTCTTCACGAAGCTCAAAAATCTCTCAGGGATCAAAATCCTATTCCCCCGCGAGGCTAACGCCGTTTTCGCGGAGCTGCCGGAGAAGGTTATCACCGGACTGCGCGATCGTGGCTGGATGTTTTACACGTTTATCGGCAGAGGAGGTTGCCGGTTTATGTGCTCGTGGGACACGACGGAAAAAGACGTTAAGGACTTCGCCGCCGATTTAACGGCTCTGCTCTCAACCAATCGCAACCGTCCTTGATCATCAACTATTGGATTATAGCGTTTCTCGAAACAGATTTCCGGATAGGTAGGGCAAACCTGCTGGTTTGCCGGAAACGCGGCAGCGTTTCCCTACCTATCCGGAAATCTGTTTCGAGAAACGCTCTAGGAAGCGCGGCTGGCTTGTATCTTAAATGTTCAACGACGGCGTGTTCAGTCCGATCCGCTGCCCCAAGCCAACGGCAACCGATTAATCAAAGCTGTAACCGAGGCGCCTTGCCCCAGAGAAAACTGCGCAAGGCATAAAGTTCCCACGCGAACGGCAAATAACCCAGATAACCGAGCAAAGGCATCTCGAACACATGCCAAAACTGCGCACCGGGCGTGTGATAAATCCACTTCGGATACGAGTAAAAGTTCCACATCTCCCAAAAGAATCCGCAAACGAGGGCGCCGACGGATAAGGAAATCACTGGCCGCCAATCGCCAAGTTCGAGGTATTCGAGAAAATGGCGGCGACCAAGCCAAATGTTGAGCGGTTCCAGAATAAGACAGACCGCGCCCCAGACGAATGGGTAACAGTACTTTGGCCAAGCCAGCGTTAGCATTAACATCGACACGCCCGCGAGCAGCAAGCCAAGCGTTACAGTTCGCGTAGCTCTTAAGTGCGGACCCGTGGCGAACCGGTTGACCCAATCGAATGTTCGAATCAGTTCAGCCGTCTCAAATACGGCTGGCATTACAGTCGAGAATGAGACCGTCGAAAGCACAAAGTACCGAAGGCCGCTAAAATGTTGGCCACCCAGATATTCCCAATTCTGTGTCCGCCAGTTAATGACTTCGAACAACCACCAACCGGGCGCTGAAATCACAAACAGGAACCAAAATCCTTTTCGCGAGCGGCTCCAAAGCGAACTCCTGCTTCGCGCAAAGACCAAGGCATCGATGACCAAAACGTATCCAAGCCACAGCGGAAAAAATAAATAAGCCGTGCGCAAACCTGGCAACATCCAATTCAGCGGCCAGAAGACTGCGATTAGGGACAGGCCAATCCAGCCCCACGGCGGTAAGGCGCGGATGCTCAGGTGCACAAATCTCTCTTCATGAGCCTCCCGGCATGTAGTCCCGCCTTCAGGCGGCAACATTTACTGGCGCCGAAACAGATTTGCGGATGGCAATCGCACCGGCTGAAGCCGGGACTACATGCCATAACAGTCGGTTCATGATCCCGATGCGTACGCAAAGCGAATAAAGGCTCTCCATTAAAGAGCGGGGCCCAGCCATTCCTTGAGAACCTTCAAATCCGCGCGTAACGCTTGGACGAGGCCGGCTCGGTCTTTAGCTTGGCCGTGTTCAGTCCACTCATATTCCGTGTGCATCGAAATCGGCGCCTGGTAACCCGAGGTTCTCAGCAACTTGAAAAAATCCGTCCGGCCCAAGTCACCTTCGCCAAAACGGACAAATCTTTTCGTGCCGCGATTGGCATCCTTGACGTAAGCAATCTTGAAATGCGAGCGCAGTCGGTCGAATTCAGCCTTCCACCCGTCGCCCAATTCGATGAATGCGTGGGCCGGATCAAAAGCGATCGCGACCTGCTCGGGGTTCAAGTCTTTTATGGCCTCGTACATGTCCGATCGATGCAACAGCCGCGGATGTGGTACTCATGAGGAATTGCCGGCGAGAATATGAATCTGAATTCATAGGGCCAGACTGAACGAAATATTGAACACCGGCGAGAATGAAACTTTAGGAAATCGGAGAGCCGGCAGCATCTTGGCGCTGCCCCCGCTGAGGAACGCAAGAGCGCAGCTCAGAGTTTCACGCTGCCATATCGCTGGGTTCTGCTCTGCAAAGCTTCCACAAGCTCGGACCCTTCGGGCAGGCCAGAGCGCTGCCGACTGCGAGTCGGCGACACAGCAGGCTACAAAGTCTGCGCTGCGGCGAAGGCGGTGTATTGGAAAGCAACGGAGCCGGGGCTATTTCATCGCTTCACTTGTCACGCCATTGAATGGGATGCTGAATCAGCGTCGTTGCAAAGAATAAACTTCTTCGTCATGCATCGAAAGCATGAGCACAGGCAGCTTGGGGTATTGAGCTTTGATGTTCTTGAGAAGCTCGATCCCATTGCTGCCTTTCAATGAAAATATCCGGAGACACAACCGAGCTGCAAGAAGGTCATCACGAACACGATGCCAGTTTGGCCAGCCCTTGTTCGCCTGGAATTCCCTAGCTGGCTTTTTTCGGCAGCGGTCGGCCAGCCAGCGCAATCCCGCTGAGGATTATCATCCCTCCAATGACCTCCTGCAGACCGAGCTTCTCCGCCAAAATGACCCAAGCCAACAATGCTGCAACTACAGGTTGAAAGAGCAAACTCACTGCCGTGAGGGAGGCTGGCAAATGCGCTAACGCAAATGTGATCAAACCCTGTCCACCGACGTGACTGAGCAGTCCGAGGATGACGAGCACCGTCCAACCGTAGGTGCTGGCAGCCACTACCTTTTCGCCTGAAAGGACCGCCACCGGCAGCAGAACAATACAGGAGACGACCCCTGACCAAAATAAGACCCTCGCCGTCGCGTAGAATTGTCTGAGACATTTCACGGTCAACAGATAACTGGCGTAAAACAACGCTGTGACAAAACCGAGGAAATCTCCGAGCATGTGCTCGGGCGCCAGTTTCAAACTGCCGCCCACAAGCAAAGACCCGCCCAAGAACGCGAATAACATTCCGGCCGCTGAAAAGGGTGTGATTCGTTCAGCGAAGAGAAAGCACGCGCCAAGCGTGACGAACAATGGCGCCAGATTACTTAACAGCGTCGCGTTGGCGACAGTTGTGAATTTGATCGACCAATGCCAAAACGCGAGGTCGGCCGCAAAACAAAAACCGGCTAGAACAAACAGCCAGTGCCGCAACCTGCTAGCTGAGCTTGGGCCGGCGCCAGCGTTTTGTCGTGTGGCGGCTTGATTGGCATTCGCGGCGATTTCGTTAGCGCCGCGTTCCGGGGATTCGAATCGCATCCAAATCCAGAGGACAGGCAAGGCGATGAGAATCCGGTAAAACGCGGTGGCGCTGGGCCCCACTTCGCTCAGCCGTGCCAAAACCGGGGCGAAACCAATTCCCGTTGCGCCGACTAACAAAGCGGCAAAGGCAAAGCGGCCCCAGGAATTCTTTCGCACGAACGCGGTTGTAACACGTTCCCGCCGGTTTCGCCGCAAGCATTTCCCCGCAGGATCGGCATCCCAGCCAGCCAGCCAGCGGAGCCAGCGGAATTGCTGAAACAGGTCTTGCGCCGAAAGCAATTCTGGCTACAACAGTGAACGCCATGAATCCGTTATTCGAGCAACGTCTTCATCTCACGCGCCGAGAGTTCTTCGGCCGGTCGGCTTCAGGTATTGGAGCCGCCGCGCTCGCTTGGCTGATGGGCCGGGATGCGTTGGCTGCCCAAGCTGGTGCTTCAGCGGGCGGCGCGAGCGGTCTGCCGGGTTTGCCCCATTTTGCGCCGAAGGCAAAACGGGTGATTTATCTTTTTCAGAACGGCGCGCCGACACACGTCGAGTTGTTTGATTACAAACCGAAGCTGAAAGAAATGCATGGCAAGCCGGTGCCGGAAGAATATCTCGGCAGCAAACGCTTCAGCACCATGACCGGAAATCCCAAGGGGAAGCTGATGCTGTCGCCGGTCGAACCTTTCAAGCAACATGGCCAAAGCGGCGCTTGGGTGAGCGCGTTCCTCCCGCATATTGCGTCCATAGCCGATGACGTTTGCTTTGTCAAAAGCATGCACACGGAGGCTGTCAATCACGCTCCAGCCATTTCCTTCTTGCTCAGCGGTGGCCAGCTCCCGGGACGTCCGAGCATGGGCGCGTGGCTGACATACGGTCTTGGCAGCGAAACGGAGAATCTGCCGGCATTTGCCGTCATGACTTCGGTCAGTAAAGGCACGACCTGCGGGCAGATCTTTTATGATTTCTATTGGGGATCGGGCTTCCTTCCCTCGCGCTTCCAAGGGGTCAAATTTCGAGGCAGCGGCGAACCGGTTCTTTACCTGTCGAATCCTGACGGCATCAGCCGTGAAATGCGGCGCGGTCTGCTTGATGACATTACGAAGCTCAATGAGATCAAGCTGAAAGATTTCGGCGATCCGGAAATCGCTACGCGCATTGCTCAATACGAAATGGCCTATCGCATGCAAGCGAGCGTGCCCGAGCTATCGGACATTTCCAAAGAACCTGCTGAGGTGCTCGAAGCCTATGGCCCGCAGGTCAAAGAGCAAGGCGCCTTCGCGTATAATTGTTTGATGGCCCGGCGGCTTGTCGAACGCGGCGTTCGCTTTGTGCAGGTGATGCACGCCGGATGGGACCAACACAACAGCATCACGACCGAACTTTACACGCAGTGCAAAGACACTGACCAACCGTCTGCAGCTCTGGTTAAGGACTTGAAGCAAAGAGGTTTGCTCGATGACACTCTGGTGATCTGGGGCGGTGAATTTGGCCGGACACCCTTCATTCAAGGAAACATTGACGATCGCAAACGATGGGGCCGTGATCACCATCCTTACGCTTTTACGGTCTGGATGGCTGGCGGCGGAGTTAAACCGGGTATAACCTATGGAGAGACGGACGATCTCGCTATGAATGTCGCGAAAGACCCGGTGCACGTGCATGATTTACAAGCGACGGTGCTGCAGTTGCTGGGTATCGATCACGAGCGCCTTACGTACAAGTTCCAAGGCCGCTATTTCCGTTTGACCGACGTTCATGGGCATGTGGTTAAGGGGATTCTTGGTTGAAATCATCCTGAATACCGCGAACCGATGGGTCGTCCTTCAATCCAGAATGTTTTATGAAAACTCTAGGAAATGTTCCTGAATTCCTGGACGAGGAGGATGAAGGTTTCGAAAGGCGAAAACGACGCGTTCGTTACGCTAAGCCCAAAAGGCGACGCCGGCTGCGATGCCTACGCCGCATGTTTCCGATGATCTGAGGCGAACCGAAAATCCGAGGTTTGAACAAAGAGATCGCCAAGACCGCGAAGAGAGAATTCGAAGGCCGATGATCCTGAATGTTTTTGTCTTTATCTTTGCGTTCCTATGCGCACTTCTGTTCCTAACGCACCGCCATGGGCGGATCAAGCCACTTAGGGATGTGCAGCGATAAGTACTGTTGACGCGCGTTCCAGTACGCAACGCAATGCCCGGCTCAAATTCTCCGGGTCCAGCGCGGCAAAGCTTTCGTCGAGGATCACCAGTTCGGCGTTCTGCAGAAGCGCGCGCGCGATGTAGAGTCGGCTCCTCTCACCGTGGGAGAGTTGCCACCCACCCTCACCCACTGGTTGGAGGAGACCGGACGGCATTCTACGCAGCAGGTCCCCCAAGCCCAGCTCCCGGCAAAGAGCTTCTGACCGTTCGAAATCTTCGAGGCGCGGTGGCCAGCGGCCGCCCATGAGCAGATTGAAAGCAAACGTGCCCGTTAGAACATGGTTCTCGTGAAACTGCGGCGCTGCCGCCACACATCTTCGCCACGAACCGAATCCGACGGTCTGGCGATCCAGCCCGCGCAAAAGCAAAAGCCCAGTCTCGGCAACTCGAAGTCCCGCCATAATTGAAGCCAACGTCGATTTACCGCTGCCCGAGGAACCTTCGACCATGATGCGATCTCCCTGACGAATTCTCAAACTGCATTCTCGGAGAACAGGCACTCCGCGCTCTCGGTAACTGAAACGCACGTTATGAGCCTCCAGCAGAGCAGGGGCGTTGGAGGAAATCCCAGTTTCAGGTCCAAAGGAAGTTGGGTGGGTTGAAATTCCGTGGGCGATCGGACGATCGGCGGAGCCGTAGAGCGGAGAGATTTGTCTCCACGCCACTACAGTTCCGGCGACCTGCGAAAGACCCATCGCGAGTCGCTGCAGGGCGCGAAACGCGAGAAGGACACCGCCCACTCCGACCGCGAGTTTCGTCGTCGAGATATTGCCGAGGGCGAACGACGGCGTCAGTCCGAGCAAGCCAAGGAAAAGCCAGCCGCGAGGAACGAGCGCCATCAACGCCACAGCCAGCCGGTCCATCGCCCGCGCCAGCCCCAGCACACCAGACACTCTGTGATCCTCACCCGCGTGCCAGTGGCGGCGCATTTCCTGGACCAACCGGGTTTGGTGCCCGATCATTTTTTCGACAAGGTCGTTGGTCACCTCGAGACGCGACTGAGTTCACCAGTGGCGATTCCGCAAGTAATAACAAACCGCCACAAATGTGAAGGTGAGCCATCCTGTCAGCAATAGCATCTGCTGCACGGCGCTGGAGCCGCACGCCATCACTGCACTGGCCAACGCCAACTCCAGCCCTGCCATGAGGGCGAGAAAGCCTCCGCTCAACGCTAATGATTCGACCGCTTCCGACTCGACGACGCAGCCAAGCAGTTGGCCAGCGCCACGATGCCGGACCTCCTCGGGCGAGAGTTGCAGAGCACCGAAGAGCAGACGTCGTTTGAGCAACGCGCCAACCCTAATCGATAACAATCCCTGCCACCAAGTAACCAGGAGTCGAAACGGAATCGCTTCTAACACTCAATTCCACGCGGAGTTGGCCGCCGCGCGGTTCGTTCGCAACGCTCATCACACTGGCAGCGACGCAGCCGTACTGCGCCCATGGAAAACCCGCCGGCCTCAATCGTGCGGTCTGGCCAGTCCGGATCCGGCCCGCCGCGGTCAACGGCGAGAATTGCGCGATGAGTTTGAGTTCACCCGAAGGAATGATCGCGCCAATCTTTTGTCCCTCGCCGACAAAACCTCCGGCGCTGAGCTCGGCGATCTCGCCCAATTCACCAGCCACAGGCGCGCGAATTTGTCGCTGCTTGATCGCAAATTCCTGTCGTTGGACGGTTGCCTCAAGTGTGCCAATCTCGCCCTCGAGCAACGCCGCGTCACGTTGCAGTTGCGCCAAACGCACCTCGTGGCTCTTCTCCTTGGACTTTACTTCGGACTCGAGCCTGCTGACCGTCAACGTCTGGGCTGATGCCACCGCTCGCTGCCTTTGGCCTTCGGTTTCGGCGCGGAGAAGGTCCGACTTGGACAGGAGCCGTTCCTTTTCCAGGCGCTTCATGCGCTCGGCTTCGCCTTCCGCAAACGCGGCGGCCGCCTCTGCTTCGCGTTTCGTCGATCAGCAACACCTTCTCATCGGGCGTCGTGTCTGCGAGTTCCAACTCCTGAATGTCCAGCCGCTCGCGGCCACCGCCGCGTTTGAGCCGGCATTTGCGGCGAGCGTTTTCGACCAGAATGCGCCACATAGCTTCGCTGGCCGGGGTAAAAAAATGCGCGCGGTTCTGCCAGGTTTGGTCTTCCTGGCGGACTAGACGCAGCCAGGCCTCGTGCACGAGGGCCGTAGCTTGCAACGTTTGGGTACCGCTTTCTCTGGCCATGCGAGCTGAGGCCAATTTGCGAAGCTCGTCATAAACCAGAGGCAACAACTCATCTGAGGCTCTCGGATCACCCTGCTGAACCCGGCCGAAGATTTGTGTTGCGTCACCCACATGGTAAGGCTAACAAGCGATGTCGAAGCAGGAAAGACGAACTGCAAGGTTTTCGATTCCGAAGCGTGGCAGTTCGAGATGCGCTCCGCGACGGCTCGTTTGAAGAATTCCCTCTGACTCACTCGCCGCCGCGCGCGGGATCGAGCCAAGGTGTGTTCGCATAGTACCAGAAGCCTTTCATACTCTCGACGTGACCGTCGGCAAAGCCATTGCTGCTGCGTTCATTGTGACGAAGGCTGGGCGCACACCAATTGGGATTGTCACCCGTCACACAACCTGGGCAATCTCCGGCCTGCACATCGCCAAGCATCCATGCGCCGAGCTTCGGTTTTGACTTCGTCGTGACGGCTGGTTTCTTACTGGCCTCCCCATAAGTTCCGGAGTCAGCAATGAAAATCGTTCGACTCGGATTTTTCAAACTAGCCTCTGGCTTCTGATTGTATCCGACATATTGACTCAACTCGCCGGCAAATTGGTGATTGATGGCGTAATCCGTGACTGTGGGCGCAGTCACGGGAATGCCTTCCCATCGCTCGAGTTGCAGCGGTTTTCCTTTGCGGGCGCCACAAAGGAGGACATTGGTGCTGCTCAAGTAGGGTTGCAGTAATTGAAACCAAGTGACCAGGCCCTTCGTGTAAGGAGGATAAATGTAAGAGACGACGTGTTTGCCGTTGTTATCGTCTGTGTACATTTTACCGGCCAGCATGATTTGCCGAACGTTGCTGATGCATTGAATTGTCCGCGCTTTTTCCTTCGCTTTGGCCAAAGCAGGTAGAAGCATGCCGGCCAGAATCGCGATGATCGCAATGACGACGAGCAATTCGATCAACGTAAAACCGGAGTTGCGAGAAAGGTCAGGCCGGCCGCGAGAGAGTAAAGACATCTTCATAGGGCGCATAGCTCTTATTCCTATGCCACGCGGATTTCAAGCAGATTCCAGGGGCAATTCCGCCGGCGTGGAGGGCCTTTCTCAAGAGCGCTTTCTTAATTCAGTATGGTGCTGAAGCGCACCTCTGCCGCGACCGCATCTACGACTGCGGACCCTCTGCCGCTTTCGGATCGTGTGGACGAGAAGCGCCAGAGGACCGGAGCATCCAAAGCCTGGCGGTCTCTTCAACGTTCCGATTCGTGAAACATTGACCCGCGTGTGATGGGACGCACCGAGGACAAGATTTGATAATAATCTGACAACAGAGGTGTATCGGTTGCCGGCAATGCCGTCCACACTTGGCCATGCTATGAACCGACAGACGGTGATGAATCTAACCGGTCCGAGACACTTAGCGGTGCTGCTTCTGCTGATAATTCTACAGGCATCCTCAACCGAGAGCACCTTTGCCGCGGAGATCCGGGGACAACTCGTTTACGAACAGCATTGCGCGGCATGTCACGGCGCCACTGGCGATGGCAATGGGTCCGCGACAGTGTGGCTGTTTCCCAAGCCGCGCAATTTCAACTCCGGCTTATTCAAGATTCAATCAACACCGGCCAACTCGCTGCCGACGGATGAGGATTTGTTTCAAACCATCACGCGCGGCATGGCGGGCAGTTCAATGCCGAGCTTCGGTTATCTTTCGGAAAAGGAGCGACTCGACGTTGTGCATTACGTGAAGCACCTGGCATCTGCAATGGATTCGGATGGCAAACGCGTCAACAAATTCGAGCAGGGGAAACCAACGGGAGAGTTGAAGATGCCGATCGCCGTGCCGGCCGAACCGGGTGTCACCATAGAAGCTCTTGCCAAGGGCAAGGAAGCTTACAACCGACTTCAATGCGCCACGTGTCATGGCGAACACGGACAAGGCGACGGCCCCAGTGCGCCGACGCTCAAGCACAGCTGGGGTATGCCGCTCTTGCCCCGCGATTTCACTCTTGGCGCGTTTCGCGGCCGCTCGGAGGGCCGCGACCTCTATCTTCGCATCGCGAATGGCATGGCTGGCACCCCGATGCCGCCGTTCGATGATTCGGCGCTCAAACCGGACGAACGCTGGGCTTTAGTCCAGTTTATCCAATCACTGCGCCGCAAAGACGCCGAAGGCATCACCAATCGAAGACGCGAACGCGCGCGGATTTGGCACCGTCAAATCGCAGCCGCTGAAAGAACAGAATGTGAACGGCCACGCGGTCTGGCACGACGGCTTTTGGAGCGTCGTTTTCATCCGCAATCTGAAATCAAAGGACAAGGACGATGTGCAGTTTAGAGCCAAGCAATCGGTGCCGGTAGCTTTCGCCGTCTGGAATGGCGAGCAGCGCGACCGCAACGGGCAAAAGGTCATCAGCAACAGGCACCACCTCGTTTTGGAACCATGAATACTTTTGCCTGGGAGATCGAAAATGCGCGTTCAATTGCCAATGCGCCGAATCTCAAGTTCAGCCTGGTGCAGCGTAGCGTCAGGAATATCCAACGTTGTTTTCACTCCTGGTGCTTCTCGACGGAGGTTTTGACTCCCTCCAAAGATAAGCTTTCGCCCCTTAACGCCACTCACCATGACGACTAACAATCTTTCCCGCCGCGACTTTATCAAACGCTCCGGCTTGGCCGGCGCCAGCATCAGCGCGGCGACAATGTTGCCTCTGCGCTTCCTTCAGGCCCAAGTGCCGGATGACGGGATTCTCAATCCGCTCGCTGCGTATCCGAATCGCGAGTGGGAAAAGTTATACCGCGACCAGTATCGATATGACTCAGCGTTCTCCTGGGTTTGTGCTCCGAACGACACGCACAATTGCCGGGTCATGGCTCATGTGCGCAACGGCGTTATTGTGCGCATGAGCGAGCAGTACGATGTTGGCACTTACTCCGACCTTTATGGCAACAAAGCCTCCTACAACTGGGGCAACCGCCATTGTGCGAAAGGCTACACGTTTCATCGCATCGTTTATGGCCCGTTTCGCTTAAAGCACCCTATTGTCCGGCGGGGTTGGAAGCGTTGGGCAGACGATGGCTTTCCGTGTCTTACGAAGGAGTTGCGCGCGAAGTACAAGTTCGATTCCCGGGGCACGGACAAGTTCGACAAGATTTCATGGGAAAATGCCTTTGCTTACATCGCGAAGGGGCTGAAGGCCATTGCCGCGCGTTACAGCGGCGGCGAAGGCGCGAAGTTGCTGGCCGAACAGGGTTACCCTCCGGAAATGATTCAGGTGATCGAAGGCGCCGGGACGCGGACGTTGAAGTTCCGCGGCGGCATGGGACTGCTCGGTGTGCTCGGCAAGTACGGGATGTAGCGCCTAAGCAACTCGATGGCGTTGCTCGACGCGCATGTGCGCGGCGTTAAACCGGAAGACGCGAAGGCTGGCCGCAACTGGTCAAATTACGCATGGCATGGCGACCAAGCGCCCGGACAGCCGTGGGTGCATGGCTTGCAGAATTCGGAATGCGACTTCAACGACCATCGCTATTCGAAACTCATCATCATGAACGGCAAGAATCTGGTCGAAAACAAAATCACCGATTCGCACTGGTTCACCGAATGCATGGAGCGCGGGGCGAAGATTGTGATCATTGCTCCCGAATACGGAGCGCCTTCCACGAAATGCGATTATTGGGTGCCGGTGCGGCCCTCGACCGATGCTGCGCTCTGGCTTGGCGTGACGCGCGTGATGATGGACAACAAGTGGTACGACGAGAAGTTCGTGAAGGCATTCACGGATTTCCCGTTGCTCGTTCGCACGGACAACCTCAAGCGCCTGCGAGCGGGCGACGTGTTCGCGAACTACGCCAGCACGCTCGCCGCCGACGGTCCGAGCAAGAAAGTTCAAGGCATCACCGACGAGCAACACAAGAAGCTCGGCGATTACGTAGTGTGGGACGCGAAGACGAACTCACCGAAAGCGATCACACGGGACATGGTCGGCGAGACGTTGGCTAAGAGGGGCATTGATCCACAGCTTGATTTCAAGGGCAGTGTGAAGCTCGCTGACGGCAAGGAGGCCGAGGTTGCGACCGCGTGGAACCATTACCAAATTCATCTCAAGGACTACGACGTCGAGAGCGTTAGTGAAATCGCATCTGCCCCAAAGGAACTGATCGAGCGACTCGCGAAAGACATCGCGACGATCAAGCCGGTTTCGATCAATCAAGGCGAAGGGATCAATCACTGGTTTCATGCGACCGAAGCCAACCATGCCGCGTATCTTCCGGTGGTGCTGACGGGGCCAGGCTTCAAGGGCTGGGTGGCTGAAGACCCGTTTCATCCGAACCTTGATGAGAAAGCGCACGGTCGCGAGGTCGAAGCACACGCCTACACCAAGGATGAGGAACCGGCTTATTGGAATCACGGCGACATTCCACTCATCGTCAATACGCCGAAAGAAGGCCGCAAGGTTTTCACGGGCAAGACGCACATGCCATCGCCCACCAAGGCGATTTTCTACACAAACGTCAACCTCATCAACAACGCCAAGTGGGCTTACGGCACAATCAAGAATGTGCTGCCGCGCATCGAGCTGATCGTAGCCAATGAGGTCCAGATGACGGCGTCAGTGGAGTGCTCGGACTTCGGGTTGCCGGCAAACTCGTGGGTGGAGACGACCGACCTCGAAGTTACAGCAAGCTGTTCGAATCCGTTTCTTCAGATTTGGAAAGGCGGCATCAAGCCGGTCTATGATTCCAAGGACGACTTAAGCATTCTCGCGGGCATCGCCAACGGCTTGGCGAAGCTGACCGGTGACAAACGTTTTTCCGATTACTTCCACTTCGAGAACAAAGGACGGCGGAAGGTTTATTTGCAGCGCCTGCTCGATACGTGCACGACGACTGCTGGGTATAAGGTCGATGACATCATGGCCGGCAAGTACGGACCGCCGGGCGGGGCGCTCATGCTCTTCCGGACCTGCCCACGCATCCCATTTTGGGATGCAGGTGCACGACAATTATCCGTTCTATACAGACACAGGCCGATTGCACAGTTACAGCGATGATCCGACCGCGATTGAGTGCGGTGAGAACTTCATCGGTCATCGCGAGGGACCAGAGGCAACACCCTGCTTGCCCAACGTTATCGTTAGTTCGAATCCGCTCGTGCGCCCGAACGATTACGGTATCCCCTGACCGCCGAGCATTGGGACGAGCGGACGGTGCGCAACGTGAAGATGCCCTGGGCGCAGGTGAAGGGAACGAAGAACTTTCTTTGGGAAAAAGGATTTCACTTCTATTGCCTGACTCCGAAGTCCCGTCACTCGGTCCATTTCTCGTGGGCGAATGTGGATTGGCATCTAATCTGGAACTCGAACTTCGGCGACCCGTATCGCATCGACAAACGGCTGCCCAACGTGAGCGAACATCAGCTTCATATGAACCCGCAGGCCGCGAACGACCTTGGATTGAAGGACGGCGATTGCGTGTATGTTGATGCGAATCCCGCTGATCGACCTTATCTTGGCGCTACTCCGAGCGACCCGTTCTACAAGGTAAGCCGTTGTATGCTGCGCGTGACGTTTAACGCCGCCTATCCCTATCACATTGTGATGATAAAGCACGGTTCATTCATCGCGACGGAGAAGATGGTCAAAGCGCAGCAGACGCGGCCCGACGGCTTGTCGCTTACCGACGAGGGTTACATCTCGAATTTCCGATTCGGTTCGCAACAGAGCATCAACCGCAATTGGCATATGCCGATGCACCAAACCGACACGCTGTTTCATAAACAGAAAACAAGCATGAGCTTCATTTTCGGCGGCGAAGCGGACAATCACGCGGTCAATACCGTGCCCAAGGAATGTCTGATTCGGATCGTGAAGGCCGAGGATGGCGGATTAGGTGGGGCAGGCGCATGGAAGGGCGGGACCGACGGAATGTCGCCTGGTGGCGAAAGCGATCTGATGCGGAAATATATCGCTGGGAAGATCGGCGAGGGCGGAGGAGCCACACAGAGTTTCGAATGAACCAGCGACGACTTAATGGGCCGCTATCCGGAGCATGAACTTTGAATTCCAAAGGGTCCGAGAGACTAGGAGCTCGCTACAAGCGACGGATTCGAATGGTCACAAGTTGTTGGCGTCGCTCAGCAACGACAATGAATGGCGGCTCAAGGTCCAACTCGCGCCGGAAGAGCGTTTCGAGCGTGCCGATAACGAATGTGGAGGAGATGTGGCCTGGGCGAAGATAAACGATGCCGACGAACGGTTCTGCGCCGGCGAACACAAGCGTGCCGAAGTCCGCGTCGTGTGTGAGGATGATGCGATTCTCGGCAACGGCCTGCCGCAAGATTTCGCGGTCGTTTGCCCCAGAAAGCCCAATTTCGGAGACATGGCTGACCTCAAGACCAAGGCTGCGCAGATGCGTTACGACGTCACGGTGGATGTTTTCGTCTGCGAGAAAGGCCGCCGCACGGAGGTTCACGAATCGACCTCAGCGACGAATGTGACTTCATTCTTCAGGAACCGTGCGGCGTATCGCACCGCTTGCTCGACGTCCTCGGCCGTCAACTGCGGATACGCTCGAAGAATTTCCGCGTGCGACGCGCCAGAGGCGATGAGTTCAAGAAGAAACTCGACACTGAGGCGGGTTCCCTTGACACACGGTTTGCCGCCGAGCACCTCGGGATTGATCACAATGCGCGTTGACATGGAAGGACTTTACTGCGCGTTCCGCGTTCTGCCAAGGCACGAGAACAGGAGGTTCAGACTTTTCCACCGCCTGCTTAGTTAACCCTTTGACCTATGCCTAAAGACGAATTCGATCTGGACGACCCGCTGGAATTGAACGGTGTCGCACTTTATACCGATGAGGACACGAGCCGTGAGATGGCCGCGTGCTTTGTCGAGGAATTCTTGATGCTCGGTTACAACCATAAGCAACTTCTGGCACTGTTCCGTAATCCGCATTACCTGGGCATAAACATGGTCTTGCAGAACAAAGGAGAGCCCTTCGTGAAGGAGGTAATCAGCGACATATTCGCGCGATGGGGAAAAAAGATTGAATGGCCTGCCGCGAATACTATCCGAAGTGACGATGCTCAGTCTCATACCCCGGTCGCTCCAGCGTCTCGTGAATGCCTCAATCTGGCGACTTCGGTTGCACAGGACGATTTGGATGAAAAGCTTACCGATCCGCTCGGCAATCCCGTTCCGAAACTGAACCTGTGACCGTCCCACGCGATTTAACGATTCAACCATTTAACCATTTAACCGATTCGACCATGAACTCCGTCTTGAACTGGCAACTCGGCCGGGACATGGAATACGGCTACCCGCATCATTGGGATGTAAAGACGCTCGACTTGCTCGAGAAGGCGAACCCCGGCGGGCAAACCTGGAACGGAACTCCGCAGGACCTCAAAGCGCCCTTCGGCCACTTCAAAGGCAAGACGGTGTTCGAAGCTGCGAAAACTCACGTCAGCGACGAAGGCGCCAATCGGGTTCTCGGCTATTTGCCCACCGATGACGAATGGTCCGCGCCGAATCGTTTCGAGGATAATCCATCGGCGAACGAAAAAGGCTCGAAAGGCCAGCTTGCCTTTAAAGGCGGTGAACTCGGTCCCCAGCACAAGACCTGGTTCTTCTATCTGGCCCGGCTGTGCAATCACTGCACTTATCCAGCCTGCCTGGCAGCCTGCCCGCGCAACGCTATCTTCAAGCGGCCCGAGGATGGGATTGTCCTCGTGGACCAGGAGCGTTGTCGCGGTTACCGGAAATGCATGGAGGCGTGTCCCTACAAAAAGACACTCTATCGCGGCACAACGCGCACGAGCGAAAAGTGCATCGCTTGCTTCCCGCGCATCGAGGGCCGCGACCAACAAGCCAACGGCTTGCCGATGCAAACCCGTTTGCATGGCCGCCTGTGTTGGACGCATCCGCCTTCAAGGCCTCGTTCAGATCAACAAGGACGGCGTTTGGAAAGAGGATCGCTACAACCCGCTTTACTATCTGATTCACGTGGCCAAAGTCGCGCTGCCACTTTACCCGCAGTTTGGCACCGAGCCGAACGGCTACTACATCCCACCGCGTTGGGCGCCGCGCTCGTATCTCATCGACACCACCGTCGAGGAGCCTTTTCACCTGAGAGACGCCAGACATGCCAACTCCATCTGAGCTTCAGAAGCAAAGTCAGCGCCGGTCCGTCTTTGGAAACTACGCTCCTGGGTCTCGTGAGAGCGCGGCCAGTATAGAGCCGCCAATACCGGCGCTCCTGCGAGACGCCGCTGCGTCGCAGGAGTCCATCGACACTGCCGTCGCCCGAACTTTTCTCTACAGTTTCCTCGCCAGAGCCTTCGAAGATCCGGAACCTGATAGTTGGGAATGGTTGACGTCGCGCGAAATCCGCACTGCGCTGCATTCAGCCGCTGGCGCACTGGCCAAGTAATCATTACTCGATTCGGTGGACGAATTGCTTCGCCAGTTCACGCGTTCCGGCTGCGAGGACTTTGCCGCCGCTCACGTCGTTTGCTTCGGCCACACCGTGCGCGGCGACTGTCCAATGAACGAAATCGAGTACGCCGACCTGAAGGCCGATCCACTCTTTCAACCACACAGGCTGTCAGACCTGGGCGCGTTCTTCGCCGCACTCGGCCTCGAACTGGCGCCAGACGGCGCAGAACGAATTGATCACATCAGCATCGAACTCGAGTTTATGACCGTCCTTGCTGCGAAGGAAGCACACGCTGTCGATCATCAATCCGGTGACGATGCGCTAGCCGCCGTTCGGGACGCGCAGAGGAAACTCCTGCGCGAACATCTCGGACGTTGGAGCCTCGCCTTCGCCCGGCGGCTGGCGCGCATGGCTCAAGGCACAACCCTCGGCGCGATGGCGAACCTTCTGGGTGAATTCGTCAAATCTGAATGCGGACGCCTGAAGGTTCCGCCTGGCAGCGAGGATTTGTTGCTCCGCCCCGTTGACGGCACGGCTGAACGGGTTTGCGATAGTTGTGGTCTCCAAACTCATTTGCCCGGTGCGTCCGTGCCGAACAGCAGAACTTGAGAATTCATGAAACATATTGACGAATCCCGTCTCGAAACTGATCTCGCTCGCGAAACCTGCCGCGATCACCGCCTGAAACACAATGTTGCCAGCCAAGCCATGAGAGCAAATGCAACTGAGCTGCGATGATGACTTCGTGGAAGCCGCGGTGTTCACCGTTTCAAACGGCAAGCGCGCCGGCGCGCCTCGGTTGCTAGCAAGGCGCTTTCACGTCGAGCGCGAGCAATGTTGCTCGATCCTCGATGCCGATGACCGTCAGGCGGCTTTCGTTCGAGTGCACTTCGATTGGTTCCGCGAATGGGGATTGGAAGAACTGCTGCTCGGCGTGATCAACGAACTTCCATTGCCTGGCCCCGGCTTGACCACACTCGCCTTCCGGAAAGCGCGCATGAGGAAGGAGGAAGGCGCCGAACTTTATGTCAGCGCCGAGAACGGCCGCATCCGAGTGGTCGCGATGCGTGCGGAGAGGTTCGAGTCCGACGAAGCTGTGCGCGATTCTCTGCGCATTGAGTTCATGCATCTTAGCGACATGATTGATCCGAACTTCGGCTACACCCCTGACCTGCGGGCACACGGCATGAACCCGTCGCACCAGCGCATCGCACGCGAGCGTTACCGGCTGCTCTGGGACATCACCATCAATGGACGCCTCGGGCGCGGATCAGAGGGCGAGCGTCAACGCGCCGTGTTCAATGAGGCCTTTGCTTTCTGGCCGGCAGAAAGACGGAATGAAGGTTTCACAAAGCTTTCGACGAACAAGTTTCCCAAACACGACGAACTGCTTGCGCTTGCGGCGGATCCACGCGACTTGAGTCATAGGGACAAACCCTTGCCCGGCGGCAGATGCCCGCTTTGCGGCTTCTCCACATTCGATTGGGCAGATCTGGCCCTTCTGGACGACATTTCACGCGCTTCAGTCCAACGGGAGTCCCCTGCCTGGTCGCCGTCGCAAGGAGCCTGCAACCGGTGCATCGAAGTCTATGCCATCGCCCGGCGCTATGCCGAAGCTTTGCCACAATGATCGCGAATGAACCCGCCGTTACCTGAGAAAGCGTCGCCGTCACTCGCACGCATGACACAGCCAACTCCGCGAGTCTAATCACTGGTTGAAGACTCCTTATTCGGGGCTCAGCGCTTTTTGATGAAGTTCATTCTCGCGAAGCAGCGCCGTCTGCGAACGGTCGTTGAAGCTGCCGGTAAACAAGCTGCTGAGCAAATGGCCTCTGCGCTGGGACTTACTGCTCCATGCGCTGCGCCGCCGATGGCGTGTTCATCATCGAAGAGGATTGCCGCCGCTGCGATGCCGGCCTTCTATGGCGGTTTGTTTGGCGCCCTGCGTCGCGAAAAATGCTGCAAATATCGGCGGATGCCAGATCATTGCCCGAACCTTGAATAGTCTATGCACCACCGAAGCGCGATTCCCTTAGCTTTAGCTCTCGCTCTCTTTCTTTGGCCGATACCGCCTTGCGTCCCCACGCTCGCGGCCATTGGCGCCGACGAAGGAAAATCGCTGGCGGCGAACGCCGCGGTCGGTGTCGGTGAGTTCATGAAGGGCGGAGTACAATTCCGGAGAGGGACTTCTCCGAAACAAGATTTCGCGCATTGAACCTATGTGCCATTTCGCTGGCAGGGCGGCGTTGCCGCGCCGCCGGCATCGCAGGTTTGACAAGACGGCGCAGCAACGCCGCCCTGCCCGGCAACCGACTTCAGCGTGCAGCGATTCCGACCTTGTTGTTTTCAATCGCTTCTGCATGATTCCCTCATTGTGACCCGAACGAGGCAAATCGCAGCGCTAGTTTTGCTGGCCTTATGGCCGCTGGTCACGTCGCACGTGTTGCTTCAGCATTTCGGATTGATTCACGAAGTTCACGAGAACCACGACGGCAGCGGTGGATCACACGAGCATGGTTCCGACGATCACGAGTTCGCCCACGGAAGTTATCGAAATAATTCCCACGGCATTTCGATCCTAAAGATGTTTGTGGCGGCGTCTGCGTTTCCGTTCGGAACGGAACTTCTGTTCGCGCCAAAAGCCCCGGTCCCGGAGGTATTCCATCGCGGCCTGGCGCCACCGGGCACGGGACCACCTGAACTTCTGAGTTGCTGGCAATTCTTTTTTCGCACCGCACTTCCAGTCCGCGCGCCCTCTTTCCTTTTCTGAAAGTCCCATTCGGGACCAGCCTCGCAGTTAGCTGACTCCACTGTTTGCCGACTGTTCCCAATATTTTGCTGCCTTCGGCCGCTTCGGGCAGCGGCCCGCGCAAGGCATCATGGAGCGGGCGCCTGACTGATTTGTCTTATGAGAAAGAGTTCAACGAATGTCATCGTCTCTTTCCCGAAAGGGACGCAACCCAGCCATTAATCTTTGGAGGAGACAATGCGAAAACGACGCCAATTATTTTACGCCGTTTGCACCGTCGCGCTTGTTGCCGTTAGCTGCCGACGGGGCGGCGAATCACATTCTCACGGTCACGATCACGGCGAAGCCGGCAGTCACGACCACGAAGAAAAAACGGCCCAAATCACTGTCTGGTCCGACCGCTACGAAGTTTTCGCGGAACACAAAGCCCCTGTCGCAAACAACCCGGCCAAGTTCATCACGCACGTTACAGACTTGGTGACCTTGGAACCGCGCAAGGAAGGGATGGTCAAATTTGTTCTCCGTCAGGGCGAGACTGGCTTTGAGCATTTGCAGGCGGCGCCGGAACGGGCCGGCATTTACATTTCTGCCATCACATTTCCGAAAACCGGTGATTGGCAGATGACGTTGCTCGTTCCCGCAGATGCAACGAACGCCACAATCGAGTTGGGCCCTGTGAAAGTGTATGCGGACGCCCATTCCGCCGGGCACGCTGAATTCTCCGCAGCCCCCGAAGGCGTGAGCTTTCTCAAGGAACAGCAATGGAAAATTCTGTCCAAAGCCGAACCTGTGACAAAACGCCGGCTCGTCGAACGCGTCGAGGTCCTCGGACAGGTTCGGGCCAAACCGGGCTTCAGCGCGGCTGTGCCCGCTCCGCTTGCGGGACATCTTGCCTGGCCGATTGGGAAGACCTTTCCGCGACCGGGCGCGCGAGTTGAGGCGGGCGAATTGCTGGCGTTACTCCAGCCACGCTTTTCCGAAGCTGCCGCGCGCTTCATTGAAATCGAAGGGGAGTTCGGTCGCGCCGAAGCTGTCTTGAAGCAAGCTGAAGTGACTTACGCACGCACAAAGAAGCTGGCTGCGCAAGAGGCGAGATCGGAGCGTGAACTTCAAGAGGCTGAAGCCGCCCTCGCTACCGCCAGAGCTCAACACGCCGCCGCCGCAGCGTTGCGTTCGACTTACGCAACTAAATCGTCTGCCGATGCTGGTTCAACGGCGAGCCCAGCTTTGGAGCTTCGCGCCCCCATCGCTGGCGTTTTGACGGCAGTTTCGGCTGGAATCGGAGAGCCGGTCTCCGCGGATCAAATCGTCTTCACGCTATTGAATCCGGCGACCGTGTGGATCGAGGCGCGTGTTCCCGAGATCGCTGCCGCACGGCTAGGCGAAGCGACGAACGCGCTCGTCCAGTTATCAAGCGACGAAGAACAGTTGATTTCGCTTGCCGCAGAAGGCGGTGAACTTGTCTTTGCGGGACTGGAGGTGGACACAACAACCCGAACGGTTCCGCTCATTTACGAACTTCCAAACGCGAAGGCAGGTTTGCGCGTTGGCCAAGCAGTCCGCTTGCACGTCGAAACAGCGCGAAGCGATGAAGCCGTGGCTATTCCCGTTTCGGCGATTGTTGAGGAAGGCGGGCAGCCCATAGCCTTTGTCCAGGTGAGTGGCGAAACATTCGAGAAGCGCGAACTCAAGCTTGGTATTCGCGACGGCAATTTCGTGCAGGTGCTCGATGGCCTGAGGGAAGGGGAGCGGGTTGTGACCAAAGGAGCTTATGCGATACGTCTGTCATCCATCTCAGGCGTCATACCGGCTCATGGCCATGCTCATTGAGGCACGCGTATGAATCGATTGATTCAATGGTCGCTCGGCAATCGCGTGCTCGTTCTCGCCGGAGCGCTCCTGCTGACCGTGTTCGGTTTCTACACTGCGATCCAAATGTCAGTGGACGTGTTCCCGGACCTCACTGCGCCGACCGTCACTGTCATCACCGAGGCGCACGGCATGGCGCCGATCGAAGTGGAAAGCCAGGTCACCGTTCCCGTTGAAGCGGCCATTAATGGCGCATCCGGAGTTCGCCGGGTCCGCTCTGCGACCGCTGTTGGGATTTCGGTGGTCTGGGTCGAATTCGAGTGGGGCACGGACATTCGTAACGCCCGTCAGACTGTCGCGGAAAAAATTGCAACGGTGTCCGGCAATTTGCCGCCTGAGGTCGAACGCCCTGTGCTGGCCCCTCAATCTTCCATTATGGGCGAGATTCTTTTCCTGGCGCTGTCCTCTGAAAAGCACTCTCCCATTGAACTTCGGAGTTACGCGGAGACTTTCATTCGCCGACGTTTGCTCGCCGTTTCCGGCGTGTCCCAGGTTGCGCCGATTGGGGGTGGCGAGAAACAATATCAAGCGGTTCTTCAACCTGGCGTCTTGCTCGCGCATGGCATCACCCTGAACCAAGTCATTCGCGCCTTGGAAGCAGGCAACGAGAATGTGTCCGCAGGCGTGATTAACGCCCATGGCCAGGAATGGCTGGTGACAGGCGTGGGCCGCGTTCGCAGTCTCGATGACATCGGCGCAACCGTGGTTGCCACTCGCTCTGGCGTGCCGACACTGGTGGCAGACTTAGGCCGAATAACAGTCGGCGAAGCGCTCAAGCGCGGCGAGGGCTCAGCCATGGGGAAACCGGCTGTGATTCTGGGGATTCAGAAGCAGCCCGGCGCGAACACGCTCGAACTTACGAAACGTCTCGACGAGGTGCTGGCGGAAATCGCGGCCAAGCTGCCGGCTGGGATGAAACTGAAGGCCGACATCTTTCGCCAAGCCGATTTCATCGCAGTGTCTGTCGGCAACGTTCAACTTGCGCTAATCGAAGGCGCCGGGTTGGTAATACTGGTGGTCTTGCTGTTTTTAGCGAACTTCCGCGCTGCTCTGATCACGCTAACTGCGATTCCACTCTCGCTCGTCACCGCCGTCCTTGCCTTGAAATGGTTTGGGGAATCGATCAACACTATGACTCTGGGTGGGATGGTTATTGCCATAGGAGCACTCGTGGATGACACCGTGATTGACGTGGAGAATGTCTTCCGGCGATTGCGCGAGAACCATCAAAAACCCGAAGGCCAGCAGCGTTCGGCCTTGCAAGTCGTCTTTGATGCGAGTGTGGAAATCCGGAGTTCGATCGTTTTCGCCACTCTGATTATCGCGTTGGTTTCCGTTCCCATTTTCTTTCTCAGCGGTGTCGAAGGCCGGTTGTTGCAGCCACTCGGTGTCGCCTATTTGGTGGCCTTGCTCGCGTCGCTGTTTGTCGCGATGACGGTCACGCCAGTCCTGTGCTACTTTATGCTGCCGCGCAGCAAAGCTGTGCAAGCGGAGGAGGAACCCAGATTCGTTCAATGGTTGAAAGCCCGGTTCGCCCCGTTATTGGAAAGAGCATTGAATCATCCCTGGCTATTCACTCTTCCAGCAGTTGTGCTGCTGGCGCTAGCGCTTGCTTCGACAGCATTCATGGGCCGCGCCTTTCTCCCGGAGTTCAACGAAGGATCACTCACCATTAGCGCCGTCACGCTGCCGGGGACTTCACTGCCTGAGTCTGATGCTCTCGGACGCGTGGTCGAACAGACTTTGTTGACCTTCCCCGAAGTCGTGTCGGTTGCTCGTCGCACGGGACGCGCCGAGCTGGATGAGCACGCCCAAGGAGTCGAGGCGTCGGAATTGGATGTGTCCATCAAAATGAAGGACCGGAACAAAGCGGAATTCCTTCAGGCTTTGCGCGACGGGTTGTCCACCGTCCCCGGAATGAATATCACCATCGGCCAGCCGATTTCACATCGGATTGATCACATGCTTTCCGGCACGCGGGCCAATATTGCCGTCAAAATCTTCGGTCCGGACCTTTACCAACTCCGGCCGCTCGCCGAGAAGGTTCGCGCCGCTATGCAAGGCGTCCGCGGTGTCGTGGACTTGTCCATCGAACAGCAAACCGAAATCCCTGTGCTCAAGGTTAAGTTTGATCGCCAGGAAATTGCCCGGCACGGATTAACCATCCGGGACGTTTCCAAAACATTGGAGGCAGGGCTGCAAGGCGCAAAGGCGTCGCGCGTGTTGGAAGGACAGACCTCGTACGACCTTGTCGTCCGCATCTCGGGGAGCCGCAGGTGGGACCTGGATACTATCGGAAACTTGCTCGTGGACACATCGGGCGGCGCCAAAGTCCCGCTTGGTTCGCTGGCCAGAATCCAGAGGGACACCGGTCCGAACCAAGTTCTTCGGGAGCAAGTCGAACGCAAGATTGTCGTTCAATGCAATGTCGCAGCCCGGGACGTGACTGGCGTTGTCGTTGACATCCAGAAATTGGCGAACCCGATTCTTGCGAGTGCTCCCGGCTATCGCGTCGAATACGCCGGACAATTTGAGAGTGCTGCGCAGGCCAGCCGCACATTGACGCTGGTTGGCGCTGCTGTTGTGATCGGCATCGGTTTTCTCCTGCACCTTGCCTTTGGTTCAGCTCGCGATGCCGCTTTGATCATGTTGAATCTGCCGCTGGCGCTGATCGGGGGTGTGGCCGGCGTGTTTGTGAGCGGAGGGGTTTTGAGTGTCGCCTCGCTCATTGGTTTTATCACCGTCTTCGGGATTGCGAGCCGCAACGGCATCATGCTCGTCTCCCACATCCGGCATTTGCAGGAGCAGGAGGGTGTCACGGATTTCCGCGAAGCTGTCCGGCGCGGCGCCATGGAGCGCCTCGTGCCCATTCTTATGACTTCTCTCGCCGCCGGACTCGCTCTCATCCCACTGGCGCTGGGCGGTGGCAAACCCGGAAATGAGATTCAGACGCCCATGGCCATCGTCATTCTTTTTGGCCTGCTCACTTCGATGCTGCTCAACATGCTGATCGTCCCGGCGCTCTATCTGCGATTCGCTCGGTTTGCCAAACCTTTAGCCGGAGGGATTACTTGAAGAATACCGTTCCGTTCATCTCATGGCTCTTGCCTATGAATCCTGGTCGCTGCCTTGAAAACTGTGAACCGTTCACCGAAGGAAACCTATGAAACATCTGGTCTCGTTGAATTCACTGATCAGTCTGGCGGTTGGTTATGCGATGTGCTCAGAAGCCGCTGAGCTTCCATCCACGAACACGTTCGAAACGCTCTCGCTCGAACAAGCGTTGGAAGCCGCCGAGCGCTTGCAGCCTGAACTCGCCGAAGCCAGGGCGCTCATTGACGCCGCGGCTGGTCGCGCACAACAGGCCGGCGCATTTCCAAATCCGGCCGCCATCGCTCGCATGGAATCCGCACCCGTTAGTGGTCGAACCGCTCGGGAAGCCGAATACCTGGCTGGTCTCTCGCAACCGATTCCGCTGGGCAATAGGCTCGGCAAGGCTCGAGAGGCTGAACAACTTGAGCGAGGCCGGCGAATTCAGGAGCTGGAAGTGCGCCGCCGCGATCTGCGGAAACGTGTTCATAGCGCCTTCGCCACTGCGCTGTATCAGGAACAAGCTTTTCAGACGCAGAAAGAAATCGCTGGAAGCGTCGAGAAGCTTGTCGCCACGACCAAGGCCCGCGTTGATGCCGGCGATGCTCGGCGAGAGGAATTAGCGCGCGCCGAAATGGAGTTGATCCGTGCGCAAGTTGAACTCAGACGCAGTGACGCGATGCGCGAGCATGCTATGGTGGAATTGCAAGCAGCTATCGGCGATCCGAATTCCTCGATGAAAACCCTTGCAGGCAGTCTCGACGCGATCTTCGAGATTCCAGCGTTGGAAGCTCTTTCGGCCAACCTTTCCACCAGTCCTGAAATCGTCCTTGCGGGGGCAGAACTGCGGGCGCGTCAGGCTCGAATAGATCTAGCGAAGGCTGAACGCATTCCTGATTTGAGAGTCGAGCTGCTTTACCGGCGTTTGGAAGCGTCCAAAGAAAACAGTTTCGATGTCGGCTTGAGTATTCCGCTGCCGTTGTTCGATCGCAATCAGGGACGATTGCGAGAAGGCCGCGCTGAATTTGCCGCTGCCGAAGCGCGCTCCCGCTCGATGCAAAATGTTTTGAACATTCGGCTGCATGAAGCTCACGCTCATCTTACGGTCGCGCTCGCTAATAGCCGGGCTTTGAAAACCGCAGTCCTGCCTCGCGCTGACACAGTGCTGAAAGCGAATGAAGCCCGATTTGCCGCCGGCGACATCAGTTTAAGTGAGGCGCTGCCGGTTCGTCGGGATTGGGCGACCGTAAAACTGACATACCTCGAATCATTGCGCGACGTGATGCAGGCCTGGGCGGAGGTGGCTCAATTCGTCCGCCATCGCTGAACGCGTGATTTAGCGCGAACGCCAGCGCGCGCCGAACTCACACTTCACCCCGACATAGACGCGCAGGACTGGGCCGCCACGATTACCTTCGCGGAGGCTTGCGTTAGATGGCATTCGGGCTTGGCGCACTGGGCTTGAGCGAGCATAAGATTCTAGAAAAGGAGTTGATCGCACCCTATCGCCTACGACGCACTTTACGCGGAGTGGCAACGGCGCATAGCCTCAACGGCTAAACCGTGAACGTCTGGCAACGCATAACAGGCTTCCTGGCACTTCGGCGCAACACTTCGTTGTTACTATCGCTGGATAAGCGACAGCACACCATGGGTGTCGGCGTGCAATCGATGGTTCGTCGTGTGCCGATGATGCTTGGCCCTCCTGCCGGCGGTTGGCTGATCACGAAATTTGGTTGGGAGCAAGGAGTTCGATATGCGCTTATCGGCTGCATTGTCCTTAGCGCAGGGACAGCAATATTCCAATGGTTTATTACCGACCCCGAGAAGCAAACCGAAGCCGCTAGCAAGATTGAGCCAAAGATAACCTTTGCGGGAGTGGTAAAATCGTTCAACCCCACGCTGCGCGAACTTTTGATAAGCGATATCCTAATTCGCTTCTGCGAGCGGCTTCCGTATGCCTTCGTGATCCTGTGGGCGATGAACCACGTTGGAGTAAGTGCCGAGGAATTTGGCTGGCTGGTGGCAATTGAAATGATAACAGCAATGATTTGCTACATCCCGGTGACACATTTGGCTGATAAGCATGGCCAGCGTCCGTTCGTCTTGGCGAAGTTCATCTTTTTCACCCTCTTTCCGGTTTCACTCCTGTTCGCTCAAAACCTCACTTGGCTGGCCGTTGCATTTGTGATTCGCGGTCTCAAGGAGTTTGGTGAACCTGCCAGGAAGGCTCTGATCATCGCCCAAGCTTCGCCTGAACATCGGGCTCGCACTTATGGCGCGTACTACCTCATTCGCGATTGCGTCGTCACTATGGGCTCGTTCCTTGGCGCTTGGTTATGGAGTTTCGGCTCAACCGCAAATTTCGTTGGCGCCGCAATATTTGGCTGTATGGGGACAGTCTGGTTTTGGATTCTATTAATCCGCAAAACTAAGGGTCGCTGACTTCGCCGTCCGCAATGCTGAATTAGTGAGTCAATGCGTACACCGCGATATTCAACGCCAAAGCCTGGCCATCCTCCGGACTAACGCCCTTGCCGTCATTGCATTTGTTGCCCATGCTGAATGCGCAGCAGAGCCCATCTTCACCCAGAACGGCCACAAGATTCTCAGGCTGGATGCTTTCGAGACTAATTGCATCAGATGCGTGCTGGCACCCCCACAATCATTTCCGTCCTTATCGCTATGCTTGAGTCGTCCCATGAAAAAGCTGCCACCTCGTCGCCGCCCTGTGGAGCTGCAGCCGACAGGGCAGCAATGGCCCCACTGACGACCGCGCTCAAAAGAACGTAGAGCAGACATTCTCGCCGGCTGGTTCGTGGAATTCTGGACTTCCGCGGGCGGGCGCCTGGGAAGTCCTCCGAACCCGCGGGCTGGAAAGCCTGCGCGACGTCAAACGGAGCCACCGAATCCTCTGGCTCGATCTTAGAAGACTTTCTCATGATCTCTTCGATTTAGACCAACGCCCACCGTTTCCGCAGGATCCATTCCGCGGCAAGACCACCGATCAGCGCCGTAAGTGTCCAGGCGTTGATGCCGATCGGCACGCGCGTCGTGCGGCCTTGCCGAACCCGATCGATTCTCTTTTTGATCTGAGCGACCAACGCGCTGGGATCACGGCAATCCTCAGCCTTTACGGCCAGTCCGTCGCTAAGCGCGGCCCATTGCTTTAGGACTTCCAGATTCCGCGCCGTGTTTTGATATTCCAAGTTCAGGTCTCGAATTTCAATGTTGCGTGAAGCGACAGGTTGTTTGGCCCGATCGTGAACCGAAATCCGGTACAAGCCGGCTTTCTCCGCTCGAAAGCTCATGGGCACTGGCCTCCCGGGACGCAACTCCAACGTTTCCTCGCGCAAGACCATCTTCTGTTAAACGGAACAGTTGGCGCCAAAAACGGTCGAACTGCTGAGGCTCGGAATCCTTGGCCAAACGCCAGCGCCAGAAATTCTGCACACCAGCGATCGTGACTAAGCCGGCTCCGTACCGCTGCGAAGCCATCAAGATGCGGCGGCCTTTCGGCCCGGAATCCTGCGAATGCAGGGCCCAGATCTGAGCGCCCGCTTTGGCGCTGTCGACGCGGGCGTACTGCGTAAACGTCGGCACTTTCTGCCAAGCCTGTCGCACCGTGGTGTCGCCGGTAATCTGAAAGACTAGGTGCTGCAGCGCTTCTTCGGTGGGCTGAAGGCGAAAAGGGCGGTCAAGTCCTTGAACGCCAGTGCCGCCCGCAATAACCACGGGCAGCATTTGTTCGAGGCGGCTGCCTTGCCAGGATTGATCGAACGTTCCGGCGCCGCCGATCATCAGCAAGCCGCCACCAAGCTCGGCGCAGAAGCGAACAAGCAATTCCTGTTGCGCCGGAGTCAGATCAGCCGGTTTTAAGTTCGATGCCACAATCACACGGAATGGCGCCAGTTCCTCGAGCGTTGTCGGGAACCCGTGCAGAAGTTCTCCCGCGCTTTCAACGTTTTGGCGAAAGACCGATTGTTTGGAAGTGCGCGTCAATCCCGTGACTCGAATCGACGGATCACCCTTCAAGGCCAAGCCAATAAACTTGTAGTCCCACGTCAACGCGCGTTGGACGAAAAGCGCGCGCAATTCTTTCTCCGCTTGTATGCGCACCGAAGTCGCGCCGGTCGTGCTCACAGCCTTGAGTTGCTGCGTCTTCGGCGCGAGCAACTGCACAGAATACAAGTGCGCGCCTTCTTCAGCCTCAGTCACGCGAAAGCTTTCGAGCCAGGTTCGCGCGCCGCTGCCGGCTTGGACGCTCTTTTTCTGAACCATTGCTCCGTTGCGCAGCAGGACGAGTTCGAATTGCGGTGAATCTTCGAAACTGGCCGCTTCGAGGTATGCGGAAACGCTGAACTCGGTTCGCGGTGGAACTGTCGTCGGCGCGTCCACTTGGCGCAACGACAACATTTGTGCTCCGTGATCTCTTCCAAAACCGACGCCAATAAACGGCACGCGGGATTTTGTGAGAACGGATAAAGCGCGGCGGTCATCCGCTGTTTCGTTGACTATGCCGTCTGTGCAAGCGATCACGGCCAAGGGCTGCTCAGCCGCGGTCAACGAGTGAACGATCGCGCCGCCCAGATTCGTCCGTTTTCCGTCAGCGGTCACTTTGCCGAGTTTGCCTGAATCTGCTGTGACAACGTCTTCGGCGAACAACAGCGTTCGCAAGGCCAAGTCATTTTCCTTGATAGAAGGTTCCAAGTGGTCTCGCACGAAGGTGGTCGCCTGCTGAAACCGAGTCGAGCCGGCCTCCTCTAACGACATGCTTTCGCTTTGATCCATGAGCAGGGCTACAGTGCGACTCGACACAGGCGGCTTCTCGACGACTTCCCAGACAGGACGCGCTGCCAGCAACACGATGCCTATCAAGACGAGTATCCGCAGCGTTGTTAGTGTCAGGATTCGGGTTCTCGAATGATTGCCCGCGCGCAGCGCCCGAATAGTGAGCGCCGATAGGAGCGCGGCCAAAGGCAGCCCAAGCTGCCAAGCCAGCGGAAAATCAAACTCCAGTGCGGCGAGACAAATCATGACATCACGACAACGAAACCTGGTGAACTAGGACAGGCGTCTCGCCTGTCTTCGCGCACCAAGACATTTCGAGCAGCGAAATGCCTGTTCCCGGGGTACGGTTCATGGGGAGCCATTTCTTTTCGAAACGCATTGGGACCTTGAACGCGCTCGGGGCGGGAACAGCCTGTCCCCGGTGCGGCACGGAGCAGGGCAGTGCGTCTCGCCTGTCCTGCCGTCAGTGTACGCAAATGCTGGACAGGCGGGACGTCCATCCTGCGAGGCCGGTTCATAAAAAGCCTGCTCAATTAGGGTTTAACAGACTGTTCAGAGAGTCTCTGAAAGTACTTTTCAATCCGCGCCCGGTAAACAGGCGGCAGGCGTGCGGCATCAATGTTCGTAACCTCGGGTTCTTCGTTCTTGGCGGCGCGCCGGTCGGAGGCTTCAGCGGAAATCCTTTGCAATTCTTCCAGCAGCCTTCGCAGGTCGCCGACGCTTTCTGGCAATTCACTCTTTTGCAATTCCTCCTCAAGGCGCGCCAAGAGCAAACGAGTCCGCTCGCTGCCTCCTTCGAGATTCCGGGTTCCTTGCTGCAAACCGAGCAAGGCTTCACGTCCTTGTTTGGCGCTGTCTCGAGGCGATAGGCTTTTGTTGTTCTCCAGTTGTCGCAGCAAGCTCTCGAGCTGGGCGATTCCTTTCTCGAGGCTCTCCGATTGATTTGGTTTGAGTGGATCATTCTTATCCGCCGCCTTGAGAGGTTCGGGTGCGCTTTCCTCGAACGCCCTGCTGACTTTCTCGAGGCCCTCTTGGGCGGCGCCGGCAGTCTGGCGGCGGGTCTCATCGTCCTGTGCCCACCCGAAACGGCTTAGGCGCATGTCCACGTCAGCCTTGCTCTTGTCGTTCAGCGCGTCGCGGAGCGGAGAGTCGAAGACCTCGCGGGTCGGTTGTTGTTCGGCGAGGATTATGAGCTGTGAGAGGCTGCTCTTGGCATCCGCGGCCAGCTGCTGAGTCTGCGCGCTTGTCATGCTGCCTGGAGACTGTTCGCATTGACCCAGGGACTGATTTTGTTTGTCGAGCAATTGTTTCAGTCTGTAGGCGTCAGCCAGCTGCTGACTGGCCGCCTGATTCCTCATCGCCTGGCTCAATTCCTTCAGCTGTTCTAGAGCCTGTTGCGTCTGTTTCTGGGTGTAGCGGCTTTTCTTGCGAAGCGATTGGACTGCGTTTGTCAGTGATTGATGCGACGCCGTCAATGGTCTGTCGAGCGCGCGCGCGACTTTCGGATGCTGTTCTTCAAATCGTCTGAGCGATTGCGCCAATGTGTTTTCTTCTTCCGCCAATGTCGGACCGACTGCCGGCGAAGCGGCGCGCCGCGTGATGTCCTCCTGCTTTTGCACTGCCTTTTCGAGGAAGTCCTGCGCGGCTTTGGTTTCATTGCGGAACTCGGTAATGGCCTTGAGTTGATCACGGTCTTGTTGTGGCGCAGGGTCCTGCTCTTCGTCGTCGGACTCGAAGGCCTCCGGGTTTTCGGAGACAACCTTTTGAAAGTGCTTGCGTGTTGCGACGAGTCGTTGGAGAGCTTCGCGCTCCTGTTGCTGAGCTTCTTCAATGAAATTGGAACGGAAGAAATCGGAGGCCTGCGCGAGGGGTTCGATCGCTTGACTGAGATCCGCTAAGACAGGTTGGGCCTGATCGCCCAAGGTGGCAGCCATTTCCGCGGAAATGTGCCGGACTGAACCGCCCAGATCAGATTCGGCGTCGGCAAGTTTGATTCGATCTTGCGCCTGGAGTTGCGACGATGCGTGCGGATGTTGGCCGTAGCGATAGGTTTCGCGGATAACATGCTGCTGCCGTCGAATGAGTTCTGTGAGCTGTTTGAGGAAGTTGTAAGAATTGCCGCCCCCTCCTGAACCCTGCATCTTCCGTATGTCTTCGTCAAAACGCCGAACCTCCAGGAAATAGACTTCAGAGGCGAACGAATTGCTCGAAGCTGTATCTGCCTTCGCGTGGTAGGTGAGAACATCCCATTCGGCCAAGCCAAGTGCGGCCAGATCGATGACCGGCTTGTACGCGGCGTAACGCGGCTCCGCGGGCGCGGGCAATTCGTGCAGATCCTCCGCCGCCTGATTAATCGCGCTGCGCCAAGTGACACGTTGCAGCGGTTGATTGGCCGCGGCCTCGATCTGCAGCGGCACAATATCCAACTTGGTGACTTGAAGGTCGCGACCCGGTTCGGTGATGCGGACTTCACCCCAAGCTTTGTTCGTCTCGGCAGCATCGTCCTCCGGGCGCGCCAATTCAAAATCGGATTGTTCAGTCTGAAATGAGAAGAAAGATCTAAAACTGCCAGCTGCGAGTTGAAAATTCCACAGGACTGGGTCAGCGGTGTGTACCTGGGTAAGCCCCAGGTTGCCCAGCCGCGGGCCGAGGCTTACGTGATCTTCATTGTCCGTGACAACAGATGTACGCCATACTGGCCGAGTGCGAAGCGGGTGCGCTGAAGCGCCGTCCCCAGGCAAATCGAGCGCGAAACGAAACGTCGAAAAATGTCCCGCGCGAAGCCTGCGATGCGAATGAAAACCAACCGCGAGGCCATTGACCGCTTGCTTGCCCCAGATGAACCATCAGTGACCCTCCAACTTTTGGAACAGGCGGCCCTTGCGCTCGGCCGAAAGCTCAAGGTGGAACTGGCGTGATCGCGGTGCGCCGGGGCGCCGCGCAACGCGACGACGGCTTCACCAAAGGTCGCGACTACCTGCCAACCGCGCCACGAGCGAAAAACACCATCCGCCGCCGACTCAGAACTCATGTGCTTGATGCGCGCAGTCGTTGCTCTTCACTGTCTGCTTGCCGGATTCGTTCACGGCGCGGATGTGGGACAGTGCCAAACCAACTCGGTCGAAGGCTGGACTGTCTTGGTGGATGAACGATTGCTCGCCGAACAAAGCGTGGAGACGAAGAAGGCGCTCGAACTTCTTCGAACGCATTTAAAAGAAATTGTGCGCGTGGTCCCGGCCTCTCCGATGGAGTACTTCGCCGAGAACACTGAAGCGTTCTTCTCCCGGAATGATTGCTTTCCCTTTGCTCGCGCCGAACTCAAACGGCACGATCCCGAGATGGAGGAGCTGGCGAAAGTTTGGAGTGTAACAAAATGACAAAAGTCTCCATCATGCGCGCGGCATGAAAATCACCCGCATCTTTGCGCATCGCGTTGAACTCCCGCTGCACGAGACGACCTATGCATGGTCGGGCGGCAAATCGGTAACGGTTTTTGACAGCACGATTGTCGGCGTGGAAACTGACGGCGGGCTCATCGGCTGCGGCGAAGTGTGCCCGCTCGGACCATTTTATCTGCCAGCGTATGCGGATGGAGTGCGGGCCGGCCTGCGCGAAATCGGCCCGCACCTGCTCGGCGAAGACCCGCGGCAACTCGCTAAGCTCAATCGGAAAATGGACTTGGCGCTCAAAGGACATCCGTACGTAAAGAGCGGAATTGACGTCGCGTGCTGGGACATCCTGGGCCAGGCGACAGGGATGCCCGTGTGCGAACTACTCGGCGGGCGTTACGGCGAAGATGTGCATCTCTACCGCGCCATCTCGCAGGAATCGCCGGAGCAAATGGCCGCGAAAGTTGCAACGTACCGTGCCGAGGGTTATCGCCGCTTTCAACTCAAGGTTGGCGGCGATCCAGACGTCGATATCGCGCGCATTCACGCGGTCGCGGCAAAACTTCAGCCCGGCGATCGCCTCGTCGCGGATGCCAATACCGGCTGGGTGCAACATGAAGCGGTGCGAGTCGCCAAGGCCGTGCGCGATGTGGACGTGTACATTGAACAGCCCTGCTTGACCTACGAGGAATGCCTCGCGGTTCGCCGCCAAATTCCACATCCATTCGTGCTCGATGAAACCATTGACGACCTCGGCATTCTGCTTCGCGCTCGGGCCGACCACGCGATGGATGTGGTCAATCTGAAGATCAGCAAGCTTGGCGGCCTCACCAAGACCAAGCAAGCGCGCGACCTGTGCGTGAGCATGGGCATCGCCATGACGCTCGAAGACTCCTGGGGTGGTGACATCGCTACGGCTGCCATCGCGCACCTTGCACTGAGCACACCGCCCGAACTTCTTTTCAGCACGACCGACTTCAACAGCTATGTCACTGTGAGCACTGCCGATGGCGCACCGCAACGCGTGAATGGCCGCATGGCGGCGCCGACATCGCCCGGCCTTGGCATCACGCCGAAAAAGAACGCGCTCGGGGAGCGCGTTGTCATCGTCGAATAACTTGTTCCAGGAAGAGGACCGGCTCATTGAATAACGCTCTCCGAATGCTTGTTCTCGTGATAACTCTTGCCTCGGCTCGTGCCGCCCGGTCCGCGCCCGCCGAGTTGGTCGTGCGGCGGGCGAACATCATCACTGCTGATGCGAACCTTCCGCGCGCGCAAGCCTTCGCCGTGGCTGATGGCAAATTCGTCGCTGTGGGCGACAATGAATTAGTGACGCCCTTAATTGGCGAGAGCACGCGCGTGTTTGACCTTGCCGGCAAGACGATTGTGCCCGGGTTTATTGATGCCCATGCGCATCCAGGCCCGGAATATCCGGAGGATTCGCCTTGGGCACCCGTGGATTGCCGGCCGGAAAAGGTGCGCACCATCGAAGTGCTGGTCGCAGCGCTCAAACGTAAAGCCGATCGCACACCCGCACGCCAGTGGGTCACCGGTTCGCGCTATCAGGAAACGAAAATCGCACGGCATCCGAGGCGCTGGGACCTGGATCGCGCGAGCACGAATCATCCGATTATCATCTCGCATTCGAGCGGACATCAACCCGTGTGCAATTCGCTCGCGCTGGAATTGGCGAAGGTAACGCGCGACACAGCCGATCCCGCGGGAGGCAAGTTCGTTCGCGATCAACGCGGTGAATTGACCGGCCTGCTCCAGGAACGCGCCGCGTCGATCGTTCGGAGCGCTGGTCCGGCTCGTCTTGACCCTCCCGAAGCCGAAACGCTTGCTGCGTATCGCGCTGGTTTTCGGCGCTACCTCAGCCGGGGCGTCACGAGCGTGCATGTCGCGGGGACGAGTTTGAGCGGCGCCGGAATGCTGGAGCGCGCACAGACGGATGAACTGCCCCTCCGGCTTTACGTCATGGTTCGCGACAGTTCACTCGACGACGCCGTTCAACGCAAAGCAGCGGGCGCAACGAATGTTGCCGTGCGTTACGGCGCGATGAAGCTTCTTCCACGGCAACTCGCTCTCGGGACAAACGTGCTGGCTCTCGAAACCATACGAGAATCGACCCGGCTATTTCGGCGTGCCGCCGCCGCGTTCGCCGGAGGAGTTGAATGCGCTGATTCTTCGTGTGCATGAAGCCGGATTGCAGGCATGCGTTCACTCGAACGGCGATCGCGAGATCGAGATGCTGCTGAATGCGTTCGAGCGCGCGCTGAAACAGAAGCCGCGCGCCAATCACCGGCATCGCATCGAACATTGCAGCGTCGTCACGGAAGCGCTTTTGCAGCGCATCAAGAACCTCGCCATCGTCGTGGTGCCGCATTCCTACATCTGGGAACACGGCGACAAGATGGAGAACTACGGCGCCTGGCGATGGGACTGGATGCATCCGGCGCGTTCGCTCGTCGATTTGGGCATTCCGATGGCGGGCCATTCCGACGATCCCGTGAGCGCCGCGGACCCGTTGCTGCGCATTCAGGACATGGTGACGCGCACGAGTGCCGAAGGCAAAGTGTATGGCGCCCGACAACGAATCTCGGCGGAGGAAGCCTTGCGAGCGTGGACGGTGGGCGGTGCCTACGCCTCGTTCGAAGAAGACCGCAAAGGTTCCATCACCAGCGGCAAGCTCGCTGACTTCGTGGTGCTGTCTGATGATGAAACCGTGCGAAAGATCAATTGTCCCTTCGGGAAAGCCATTTGTTGTGGATGGTCAGCCATGAGAATATGGGTGGCCATATCATGAAGACGACCATTGAAATCGCTGACGACCTTTTTGAACGCGCCCAGCGCCTGGCCCGGAAAGAAAAGACGATCTTCCGTGTCCTGACGGAACAGGGTCTTCGGCTGGTGTTGCAAGGGAAGCAGACCAAGCCCAAGAAACTTCCACCGCTGGTCATAGTTCCGGGCGCACTGACCGACGAATTCAAAAGCGCTCCGTGGGAGAAGATTCGTGACGAGATATACAAAGGCCACGGCGCGTGATCGCCGTTGACTCAAACCTCCTAATCTACGCGCACAAGGAAGGCAGCCCCTTCCACACTGCGGCTGCCCAACTAGGCCTGAAATCGAATGACACCGTTGACTTGCCGCCAGAAAATCGGAAAATAGCAGCACTACTATGGCCACGCCCGCCCTTAGCAAAATCGAAAACGAGTCTGCGCGCCTGTCGCCCGAAGCTCAACTTGCCCTGCTCGAACGTCTTGTTCATCGCGCCCGCAACGCCATGTCTGGCCGCTGCGACACTTGGGATGCTGACCTCTCCGCGATGGCCACCGACCCGGAAGTGCAGCGCGGACTACACCGCATCAATACCGAGTTCTCCGCCGCCGAAGCCGACGGGCTGGAGACGCGCTGGTGCCAGTTCAACGCGGCGAGATTTACTTCGTCAACCTGAACCCGGTTCAAGGAAGGGAACAGGCCGGACAACGGCCTGTTCTGGTGCTTTCCGTTGATTCCATCAACCACCTGCCGCTCGTCGTCACTGTGGTTGTGGGCACGAGAGGCGCGAACGTGACACGAGATTATCCGACAAACGTCCGTGTCTCGACTGCGGACAGCGGCTTGCCATTCGAGACGGTTTTTCTTTGCTTTCAACTCCGCTCGCTCGATCCGAGCCGCTTTGCTGCCCGCCTGCCGGCAAGGTTTCCGGGGCGGTGCTGGAGAAAGTCCAACAAGCTGTCCGCCACTGTCTTGGTCTGTAGAAAATCGCATAAAGTTCATGAAGCAAGAGCACATCGGTTCGGATTTCGACGACTTCCTCAAGCAGACGGTCTGCTCGCCGAGTGCGAAGCGGACGCGCTCACGCGCGTCGCGGCGTGGCAAATTGAGCGCGAGATGAAACGCCGCGGCCCCGTTGGGAACCCCGTTGCGGCTGGTTGAACAAATTGCGAGCTAAACCAAGATTGAGCCGGCCTCAAAAAATAATACAAACCTGCTATGGGTTTTTACATTCGCAAAAGCCTCGGTGTCGGTCCGTTCAGATTTAACCTCAGCAAGTCTGGGATCGGGCTATCCACAGGGATTAAAGGATTCAGAGTCGGAACTGGGCCGCGAGGAAATTATGTCCACATGGGACGTGGCGGACTCTACTTCCGCCAGACGCTTCCGAGTTCTTCGAGTCCCGAGACCCGCAGAGCTCCTTCGGGAGTTCCAGAGGCGCAAGCTTCGAGCATCGAATTCAATGAGATTGAAAGTGGAAGCGTCAGCCAAATGATTGACTCGTCATCATCCGCGTTGCTCGAAGAAATCAACTTCAAGGCCAAGACGCCGCTCATTTGGCCTTGGGTTCTGCGTGTCAGCATTCTTCTGCTTATCGTTCTGGCAACCTCAAGCTCACCTGTTTGGATTTATTGGCTGCTTGTTCCCCTTTGTGCTGGTGGCGTGGTCTGGGCGGTTCACGCTGACAAATCACGAAAGACGCTGTTCTTGTTCTATGATCTTGAACCACACATCGAGCAAGCGTTTCAGAATCTTCACAACACTTTCGATGCGTTACGCGGCTGCTCTCGAATGTGGCATATCGAATCACGGGGCAACATTACGACAACCTACGACTGGAAGGTGAACGCCGGTGCGAGTTCTGTTGTGAAACGGAAAGCAATCTCTCCCCACGCTGGTTCGCCACCATATTTCCAGTCCAACATTTCGATTCCCGTTCTTCCTGCCGGACGGCAACGGCTGTATTTCCTACCTGACAGGATTCTTGTTTGGGATACGACCGGAGTCGGGGCAGTTGGCTTTGACCAACTTGATCTCAACGCTGGTGAGCAGCGGTTCATTGAAGATGGAGGCGTTCCAAGCGACACAAGAGTTGTGGACAAAACGTGGAGATACGTCAAGAAGAAGGGCGGACCGGACAGGCGCTTCAATGACAACAAGGAAATACCAATCGTGATTTATGAGGCAATCATGCTCACGAGCAAGTCGGGTCTCCAAGAATTATTTCAGGCGTTGCGTACTGGTATCGGCTCGACGCTGACCTCGGCTGTGAAACAAATGGCAGCCGCGATTTCCCAACGCGGCGAACCACAAACGGAAGAAGGTTACATCAAATGTCCGTGCAACAATTGCGACGTCTTCATTGAGTTTCCCGCACATGGAGTTGGCCAGACGACTGCATGTCCACACTGCGGAATAGAAACGATGTTGTTCAAACCCGGCAGGGCTGTTGATTAATCCGATTTCGCACCATCCAAGAATCCCAACGGGATTCCGTCCCAGACACGCACCCAATTCCCGCTGGCGAATCGTGCTTTGATTCACCACCCTTTCGCTATGCCGCAATCCCTTTCCGCCGTTTACATTCATCTGGTTCTCTCCACCAAGGCCGGCTGCCATTCCTGCGCGACAAGCGAGAAACACGTTTGGGATTGCAACGGGTCGTGGGTCACGGCGTTCAGCCAGGCCTCGCGCTCCGCTCCCGCCCAGCGCAGCAGCGCCATCGCCGCCGGCCCCCACAAGCTTGTCGTCCAAGGGAAAGCACGGTAAGTTCTCCGGCATGAGCGCGACATTGACCGTCAATCTGGATGCGGAAGTTCTCCGACTAGCGGAGCAGGAGGCGAAAGCGCGTCACACCACGCTTCCCGAAGTGGTCGCTCACCAATTGCGCGTCATGGCCCGCAATTGGCAGGAAACCCGGGCGGGCAAAACACCGGTCACGGACGCCTTGCGCGGCGCGGTGAAGGTGCCGCCGGATTTCGACGAACGCGCCGCCATAACGGAGGAATTGCAGAAGAAGCATCGCGTCCAGGGATAAAATCTTCCTGGACACGGATGTGGCGCTGGACCATCTGGCCGATCGCCAGCCTTTCGCAACGGGATCTCCCCCGATCAAGTCGCCGCCGATCATATCGGCACTCGGACACGATTTCCCAGCCTCGCGCTGTCGGGCGAAGGCGCGGGCGGCCTCTCATGGACTCGCACCGGTGCGCTCATCCCGGCAGACAACTCGCCGTCCAAAGTCTTCGCGCGCTTGTTGCTTGAAGGGCGTGCCGAGGAAGTCCAGGGCCAAATGCGCCGGCTCGAAGACGGCCGCAGCATTCTCGATGACATCCGAAACCAAACGAAGTCGCTGCGAGCTAATCTCGGCAGCGACGACCGCGACAAGCTCGACGAATACCTTGCCAGCGTCCGCGAATTGGAGCAGCGGATGGTCAATGCCGAAAGCTGGGCCAAGACACCCAAGCTCAAGGTGAACGTCGAGCCGCCGAAGGACATCGCCAGCGCCGCCGACCTCATCGGTCGCACGCGTCTGCTCTTTGACCTCACACATCTGGCTCTCCAGACCGATTCGACCCGGCTCATTACGATCATGCTCGCCGGTTCCACCTTCGCTCCGCCAATCGAGGGAGTGAGCCTCGGGCATCATGACCTGTCGCATCACGGCAAGGATCCGAACAAGCTTGCGCAACTCAAGATCGTCGAGGTGGAAACGATGAAGACCGTCCGCGATCTGCTTGCGAAGCTCAAAGAGTCGCATGAAGACGGCGTGAGTCTGCTCGACCGCACGACCGTTTTTCTCGGCAGTAACCTTGGCGACGGCAGCAGCCATTCGACTCAAAACCTGCCGGTCTTTCTCGCTGGCGGCGGCTTCAAGCACGGCCAGTATCTTCCCTTCGATCCGAAGAATCCGCCGCCATTGTGCAATCTCTATGTGAGCATGCTCCAATGCCTGGGCATCGAAACCGACAGGTTCGGAACCAGCACGGGGACACTGACTGGATTGGAATTGAGTCGGGGGTGAAGACGGAGGCCTTGCGATCTCACCAGCACGCTGAAAGGTGTGCAATTCACTCGCGCGCAACTGCCGCAGGCCACTCGCCGCACCGCCCATCCGGGCGGACGCAAGTTTGTGCGCAATGGACGCGATGAATTGACTCGGCCTGCTTCAGGAACGCGCCCCGTCGATTGTCCGCAGCGCCAGCCCGCCTTCGCCCCACTGTCGTTGAATTAAGGAGTTCAAAGTGATTCTTAATCGTAATCCTAATCTTAATCTTAATCGAAAAAGCGAGTGCGCCGACGAGATTAGGATTAAGACAACGTTGGATCAAAACTCGGGCTTAGCCGCAGTGCCGCTCGACCTGATCCCGTCGCAGCTGAAACGCTCGAGCAGGCAACGATTTAGGGTTAAAGTGTTGCCGACCGCCTAAACGTGCAAAATCTTTGTCGGATTCCGTATTTTGGCGGCGGTATACTTGAAAACACATGACAAGCGACCTCGAACTGCTCGCGCTCTTCGATGGGGCGAATCTGCGTTTCGAGCAGTTCGGACGCGAGTACAGCTACACTTGCTCGCCGAACGAAGCTGAACAGGAGGACATTCGGAAGCGTGCCGGCAGTATGAATCGAGAGGCTGCTGTTCAAGCTGGGCTGCTGAAACCATTCGAGTCGCACCACACGGCCGCCTACGACGGCGCGGTGCTAATGGATTATTGGGAGAACGATGGAAAGCCACACGGAACCACTATCGATGACCCCAAGAAAGGCACGAGCACATTCATCTTCGATCCGCGTTGCTTCGGTCTTAACACCTCGGTATCCCTGGGCAGCACGGTCGAGAATTGCCTGGCTTACCACGATGCGAAATCCATTGACCTCGTCGGCAAGGAGGAGGTGGACGGTATTCCAGCATGGCACGTGCGAGTGCATTCAAAATATGATCAGTCGCTCGACTTCTGGATTGACGCGGTCCGTTCAGATCGTCTGCTCAAGCATGCCCATGGCGCCGATGTGACATTGTCGAAATACGACAGCGCCGCTTTGCGCGACACGCTTCCGATGGAAGTAACGACGATCAACATGCGAAATGGATCGCGCTCGCTGGTGCAGCGGTTCGTTCGTTCGAATCCCAAGTATAACCAATCTGTCGATCCATCTTCCTTTACGCTCGCCGGCTTGAAAATGGCGGTCGGCACACCGGTAACTGATGTTCGCAATCATCGCGGGATCGGGTATTGGACGGGCACCGAGCTTTCGGAGTTTCCACCCAGCAAACGACCTGCGGAGCCACAATCCGGGCCCAAACTGGCGGAGTTGCTTGCTCTGCTCGATTTCGATCCGGCTTCGCTTCAAGGCTTGGACGCCGCCACGTGGATTTTGCTCAACACACCGGATGGGGCGGAGGTGCAAAAGGCCGCCGAAGTGATCCTGAAAAATCATACGCGCGACGCGAGCCTGTTGGGTCTCTGCAAAGAACTGGAGCGCTTGCGGCATCGCTGTTCCAAGCCGTTGCTCGAAGCATTGCCCAAAGAAAATCCAAGCGTGGACATTCGCGGCACAGCTTGTTTTTTCCTGGCCACGTTACTTAAGGACGAGGCGAAGTACGGCGAGAATAAGAAGGCCACTGCGGAGGCCGAACGATTGTTCGAACGCTGCATCACGGAGTTTAGTCAGGTTAAGCAGAGAGGTTTCACACTCGACCGACTGGTGAAACCGGAGCTGAACGAGTTGCGACGTCTAACCGTCGGCCAACCTGCGCCGGATATCGAAGGGACCGATCTTGAAGGTCGGCCGATGAAGTTGAGCGACTATCGCGGCAAAGTCGTGGTGATCGTTTTCTGGTGGCCAGGCTCTTACTATTTGTTGGACTTCAGCAAAGTTGTCGAGCGGATGGCCGGAAAGCCATTTGCCCTCCTCGGAGTTTATGGTGATGACGATCTGGCTAGAGCGAAAACGGACATTGAAAATCACCAAATCACTTGGCCATCGTTTTGGGACAAGCGACACGGGCCGATTGCCGAGGCCTGGAATGTGCGCAGTTGGCCCAGCGTTTGGATTTTCGACCGCAAAGGTGTGATCCGCCACCGCGGTTTGCTCGGGCCCGAACTGAACGAGGCCGTGGATGCTTTGCTTCGTGAGTGACGTGAACCAAGTTGCACACGGTTTTGGGGTGTGCAAATCGTCACGAATCACGATGAATCCTTCGTTACGGTAGTGCGACGCTGCCGCCGAGCCGCGATCAACGGCTTACGCTGTGACAGTGAATTCTATTCTGCCGATTGCCCGCGAATCGAAGACTGAAAGTCTTGCGTCACGCTAAACACGGCGGTTTCGGGTCGCGTCCATCGACGCGTTTGACGGACGATTCGGAGGAGGTCCGGCCCTGAGAATGGTTTGGTCAAGAGAATAAACTCTTTATCGGTAAGCAACAAATCGATCTGGTCCGCGCAGTTGCAAAATAGTTCATTCGCCAGCAAGCTCGACTCGGCTTCGAGAACGTGATAACCGCAGAGTTGGAGGGCTTCGACGGCGAGTTGCCGGACCGCGGGCTCGTCTTCCACCACTAGAATTGTTTCGGTTCCGCCAGTGATCGGCTCTTGCAAAGGCAATTCGCTGCCGGCCGCAGGGTCATAAGGGCAAAAAGCGAACCGCCGTTTGGCATCGCATCTCGCGCATTGATCGCCAGGTTGATAATGATTTGTTCGATCATGCGAAGGCCAGCTTCGATCGGAGGCAGGCCAGAGGCCGGGTGAATCTGCAATGTGATGTGTTCGCCCAGCACGCGGCTCAGCACTGTCCCGACACTCGTCATAACGTGGCCGAGGTCGAGCGGCGAGGGCTGGATCACCTGCTTGCGGCTGAAAGCGAGAAGTTGTCGGACCAAGCTGGCCGCACGGTTTGCGGAATCCCGAATCTCGCGGATGGATTCCTCCGCGTCAGGGGTGTGTATCGATTCGACGAGCAGGGACACATGTCCTTCGATGACGGTGAGAATATTGTTAAAATCGTGAGCGACGCCGGCGGCCAACTGGCAGATCGCCTCGATCTTTTGGGCTTGGCGCAAGGCTTGTTCGACGGCGGCGCGTTCCGTGATTTCGCGCCGGAGTTGCGCATTGGCATCTTCCAGCTCTGCCGTGCGTTGGCGCACGAGTTGATCGAGGTCAGCGAGCCTGGCCTGGAGCTGGTCGTTGAGACGCCATTTCTCGGCCAGTGCATGGGTCAATTGGAAGACCTCGATATTGTCGAACGGCTTCTTGGGAATGACCATGTTCGCTGACCGGCCAATCCTGTGGACAATTTCATCCCACGAATAATCTGAGTAGGCCGTGCAAATAATCACCTGGAGGTTGGGGTCCGTTTTCCAGAGTTCGGTCAATGTGGTCACCCCATCCCAGCCTGGCGGCATTCGCATATCGACAAACGCGAGCGCATACGGTTGTCCAGCTTTAAGGGCGCGCTGCACCATCTCCAGGCCCTGCGCTCCTTGCAGGGCGGAATGGACGACAAAGGAGATTCCCTGGGGCAAGTTCAAGCTTTCGCCCAGGACGGCCGCCTTCGCGCGTTCCAAGCCCGGATGGCGCGTTTGGGCGCTCGCGAGGATTTTGCGGATGTCATCGTGAATAGACGGATTGAGGTTCACCAGCGCTTGCAGCACCTTGTGTTTGTCCAAGAGCAAGCGAGGGACAGGGTTGAAATCACATACCACCTCGACTCCGTGACGAACCAATGCCGCGGCATTGATTTCCAATGCATCCTTAACCAGCGTGTTAGCCTCGGTGTGTTCGAGAACGCCGGCGACGCTGGCATAACTCTGTTGCATCGCGACGATGTGTTTGATGTGTTCGACGTTCTTGGTCAGCAGCTCCAACTCAACCAACAGCGTTTCTTGCTCCGCTTGCAGTGGCCCCGCCAAACTCAAGAGCAAAGGCGGAACCTCGCGGCCGCGCGGATTGACGGTCAGGAATTCCTTCAAATCCTTTTCGTGCCCGCGCATCAGCTCAGCCAGCCGCACTGCCGTGGTGATCTCCGATTTGCGGGCCGCGTCGCGAAGCAACAGCGTGGAAACGTTGACGCTGTTGAGGACGTTGCCCACGTTATGGAGCACGCCCTTGGCCACTTCGGCCATCCCCGCCCGGCGCGACGCTACCACCAGATCCCGATGCGCGATTTCAAGCTCACGCTCCGCCCGCTCGCGTTCGGCAATCTCGTGTTGCAGCGCTCGCACACGCCCTTCCAGTTCGTGGCGCGCCTTTTGCAAGGCGGCATCCTGCAACTGAATCTGCGCTAGCATTTGGTTAATCAAGCTTTACCGCCAAACACGGCGAGCTCCCGAAAACGCGCTTCCACTCGATCAATTCGGCGCCGCGTCGCACTTCACAATGAATGCGAAGGAGGCCGTAGGACACGTCTTGATGCCGGAATTCGAGCCGACCATGCCTGCCGCAATCCTGCATACTCTCGCCAAGCTCGGCGCCAGTGCAAACGGCGCTATTCCTTTCCTGGTCGAGGAATACACGAATGAGACAAATGCCTTTCGATACGTCGCTGCGGTTGTGCGAAACCAAATCGATGATGCGACATCCACCGTCTTACCCATCCTCTTTGATGGTTTAAGAAAGCCAGATTTCGCGACGCGCTTCATCATCGCCGATGCTTTATGCCGAATGAACTCTGCGGCACTTCCCGGTATTGTGGAAACACTCAAAGACGGCGACGCTCGGATTCGCCGTAAACTGACGAGAGCACTTCCGAAGATGACTCTTCAAGCAACCGCTATTGTTGAGCTTTTGGAACAACAATTGGACGACTCGAACATCGAAGTGCGCCTTGCGGCGATTGACGCCTTGGCGGAGATGGGGCCATCTGCCGCGGGTGCGGTTTCAAAACTTGCGGGCCTGAGAAACGATCCGGAATCGATGATAAGGCTACGGAGTGCGGAAACACTCAAACGAATCCAAATTCACGCGCCGGGCAAAAGATAAACCTAACTCCGCCAATTCGGATTCGAAGAACCGCGAATGGACGCAAATAGACGCGAACCTTTGTGACTGGAAACAGCAGTTGGACTAAACCTCGAAACCGCGCTTGTGACCACGAAAGACAGGTACTGCACGAAAGAAGAAGGGCTTCAGCAAGTAGGCGATTTTACTCAGCGGGTGATTTCCTTGGTCTTGGACAATTCGTGTTTCGTGGTTTAGATCAACGGGCGTTTTAACGTGTAACAAATTTAACCAGAATAATCACGGCTCCGCCACCGGCACCTTAAAGAAACATTGCCACTCGCCGTACGCCGAACCGAGAAGCACGCGCCGGCCTTGGAACCATTCCACGTGTCCGTCTTCATATGTGAAGTTGCCGCCGTCTGGTGCGCCGCGCGCGCCGCGATGCACCGCCGTCAGCACTTTCTTCCCTTCGTAATCAGTGGTCCAGCGCAAGCGAGGATCATAGATGTTCGTTGTCTTTGGGCCGAGCGCTTGGAGACGATCAATCAAGATCGGAGCTGAACCAAACGGCCCATTCAGTTTCTTGCGGAAAAACCAATCTGCCGTCCCTTGCGCGTAACTCGTGACATCGGGATCACCCGCGCGCCGGCCGGGCAGATAAAAATAACCCATCAATTGCGAGCCGCTGTCCGAACTGATCATGCCGCGTTCGGCCGCGCGATGCCACACATCCGTCGGGCAAAACAAGACATCGTTGCGCGGACGTTCGGACCTCGTTGTGGTGCGCTGATTGCGGATGAGATAATTGTTCCAGAAATTGCTCATCGAGGGAGTCATCCAGCTAAAGCCAAGACCGTCGCGATTGTCCGGAAACGAATTGTCGAAATCATTGGCGTACAGATTCACCGCGAGTCCCCATTGCTTCCCGTTGCTCGCGCAAAGAGATTTGGTGGCTCGCTCCTTCGCTTTGCTCAATGCCGGCAACAGCATGCTCGCGAGAATGGCGATGATCGCAATGACGACCAATAATTCGATCAGGGTGAAGCCGTGGCGGGAGGAAAGAGCGGAAGTGTTTTTCATTATTACCGTTTGAGCAGACTCTGACGTGCCTCACTGCAACGTCAATGTTTGATTTTGCGCCGCGCTGATTTTATCGTTGTTGGCGTGGCCTTCTTTGAGCTTGCCTAAGTGGCCGCTCTCCAGGACCAGCGCTTTAGGACCAACCGCCGCCAGCTGGCGCACCATTT
>Ga0194120_10001200_pt1 | contig 48265 bp, 35 predicted proteins | sample TA2MahCa65mmetaG_FD_148642 | JGI IMG/M metagenome (GOLD analysis project Ga0194120, IMG submission 148642) | Freshwater microbial communities from Lake Tanganyika, Tanzania - TA2015019 Mahale Deep Cast 65m | ecosystem: Environmental > Aquatic > Freshwater > Lake | place: Tanzania: Lake... | reverse complement strand
GTTTTGTAGATGGCTTACCCACTGCATTAATCAAGCCATTGAGTGGAAGCGGCGCGCGAGGAATGATGTTGGATACCATGAAAACCTTTGGCCCTGATTCGTTTGCAGGGCGCCTGGCTTCCGTTTTGCAAGGTTCTTCTGATACAACTTTCTATGTGGTAGCTGTGTATTTTGGGTCTGTGAATATTCGTAACACACGTTATGCAATTGGATCTATGCTACTGGCTGATTTAGTTGGCGTAGTCACGGCAATCATGCTTAGTTATGCATTCTTTGCCTGAGCGTAATCCATAAAAAAAGCTGTACCATAGTACAGCTTTTAACAGTAGTTCAATCTACGATCAATAATTTAGAAACAGGCTCACCGCACGAGCACTTGTGCCTGATGTGGCCCTGTGAGAGCCTCGGTAAACAACAGTATAAATTCTTTGCGGTATCAGTGTTGAAACAGCTGAGGTTGCTAACACCGTGCTGGTTCCTGCCAATCTTACTTGGAACGCCTCTGTGCCAATTCGAGTGGGGTGTAAAACAAATTCGGTAACATCGGTGTACTGAAGATTTGATGCCACCACTTCGTTTTTACCAACGGAAAAAATATCAATAGCGGGTGTTACGGCCAAACCATTGTAAGCAAAATTGGCAAATCGAACACGGCAAGAAGTATCAATGGGGACGACCAAATTAGTTCTTACTGTTTTTTGCAGTGGATTAGTGATAGTGTCATAGGTAAAAACCGTGTAATTGCCACCAATTTGAAAATTCTGCGCAAAGGATAATCTAAGCTGTGTAGTGGTGGAGAGCGTATCCAATACAGTTAGGTTACGAAGCCCACTGGCAACTTTAAAACCATATCCTGTAGTTGGAAAAACACTGCCTGTAGTCAAGGCCGCACCATTTACTGGTTTTCCATCCACAAAAACATAATTACGGCTGGCGCCAACGGTGCCAATAAATGCCTGGACTGTGGAGCCGGTTCCGTTATAAAAGTCAGCGGCTAGTTTTTTGTCATAAGATTTTTGACAAGAACTGAGCACCAGTAAACCTACAATAGCAGTTATCGTCGTTTTAAATGAAGAATTTAGTTGCATATAGATTGCAGTTTAGCGTTAGGTTAAGGTTTAGAGAACCAGCATTCTTTAGTGATATAATCAGGTGCAAAAGCCCCCAAGCGATTTAACTCTTCAACGTTGTAAAGATATTCGGAATTGTAACGAGGTCTTACTCGGTAAATCCATTTGCCTAAGTTGTTTGGATAAAGATCTATACCAGTGGGTGGAGCAAACTCCCTGTAGACTTGTTGACCAGTAGCCGGATCTAAATCTGTATAGTGAAAACGACGCAAATCAACCCAGACTTCTACTACTCCCCAACCATACATTGCCACATACTTTTGCATCATGATATGGGAAAGTGTTAGGTCGGCTGAAGCTGGGATTACCAAGGAATTGTTGAGGTAAGCATCACGTTGAGCATCTGTCATCCGACGTGCTGTGGGTACGCTTACTTCATAATTGGCACGCAATTCCTGGAAATTCAACTCAATTCCTTTACGATAGGCAGCTAGGGCTCCGGTTTTATCACCCTTGCGCAGTAATGCTTCAGCTTTTACAAACTGAATTTCCGCTGCTGTCATAATTGGGAAAATGGGGGCATTTTTGAAGATGTATCTACAGGCATCATCGTTACCAGAAGATACTGCAACCGAAAAAGCTCCACCCCAAAAATTATCAGGTCTGTCAGCGACATTGGTCAGTAAATCAGACCCCTTATTTGGTCTTATTCCTTTATAGGTTCCATTTGGATTTTCCCGAATTATATAAGGTGCACGAGGGTCGATGCTTCCAGTTGGGAATCGGCCATTTAACCCTGACATCAAATCAGCAATGAACTTTGATTGACGAAGTGTTCCAATGTTACCACGGAAAGGAGACCAGAAACTATAGGTTCCTGTTCCCCCTGTGCCAGACCAGGTAATAGTAGTATTCTCGCTATTGTTCTGAATAGCCAGATTAGCATAGAAAATAACTGAATCAGGTTGATAAGTTGATTTGTTGGTCACTCGGTTAAAAGTTCTGGCCAGTACGCCATAAGTAAATCTCTTCCAACGGTTGATATCTCCGCCATTGCCATAACGATCACTTATAGCTAAGTTGGCTGGGTTTACGCCATCCCCAGTTTTAGAGAGATTTGCCAATGCAGCATGGCAGAGTCTTTTTACTTCTTCATACACATCGGGCTGTGGGTCATATTTAAACACTAATTGCTCTGGACGAAATGCCTCACGCAGAATTACATCATCATGTGTATCTGTTAAAGTCATCCATCCCCAAGCTCTTACTGCTTGAGCAACACCTACATAATCCCATTTTTTTTCTTCAGTACCCCATTCGATAACGCGGCTAATGTTTGCGCCCATGCCGTAATAATGCATGGCCCAAATACTTCCCAAGATGTCACTTCGGTTGATGAAGTTGTCTCCCATTTGGTCGTATTGGTCCCCAGCAACACTGCTGGCCCAAAACTGAACATAACGGCCAAAATACCGCCCATCGTTTTGTGGTCCATATGCAGTACCATTTGCGGAGTGCTGTATGGCCATATTGGAAATAATTCCGGGAAGCAGTTGTTCAACAGGTTGTTTTGTTTGCGCATTGGGATTAGCAAAAGCCTCATCAATTTTTTTTGTACATCCCGTAGCGAGTAAGACGACTGCTGCTGCAGGTATCGTCAACGATTTTAAAAAGGTATGTTTCATAAATGCGTTTTTCAATTATTAGAAGGATGCTTTGATTCCAACATTCAATTGCATAGGTGCGGCGAGAGTTCCGTAATCAAATCCAAACGCCCCTACACCTCTACCGGCAGCTGTATTGCCGTTAACGGCCGGATCAGCTCCGCTGTAATTGGTAAACAGGATTAAATCGTTTCCTGTTACAAAAGCGCTAAGATTTTTTACACCACGAATCACGTTTTTCTTAAAAGTGTAGCTTACAGTGATATCTCTTAAGCGGAAGTAGTTAACATCTCTTTCAATAAACTCCTCATCGGGTAGAGTATAATATGCATCATTTAATGCTGGTATGATGCTGATAGTATTAGCAGTAGGGGTAGCAGAATTTTCCAAACCATTCCTTAGCACACCAGTTACAACTCTTGGCACATAACGGTCAGCTGTGTATTTGCTTAATCCATTTATGGTCATAAATCTATTTGTGCCATTGAAAATATCGCCACCCATCTTCAGATCCCAAAGCATGCTGATGCGCCAGCTACCCATTCGGAAATTATTGGTCCAGCCGGTAGTGAAATCTGCATTTCTATCTCCAATTACACGAAAAGTTGCATCGGTTATAGGTAAGCCATTCGTTGGGTTTATCATAACCTGACCTGCGTTATTACGCAAATAGGTTGAACCTGTAATTGATGTGGTGGGGCCTCCAAGAGTGATGCCGCCTCTGGCAGTGTAAAGCCAGGTATCTGCTATATAATATTCAGACACGCTTTTTGGAAGCTCAACCACTTTGTTTCGCATGCGGTTGAAATTAAAACGCATGTCCCAATTAAACTTAGCACTTTTCATTACACCATAATCAAGCACCACTTCAATCCCTTTATTGCGAGTTGAGCCGGCATTTTGTGTATTCAAAACAAACCCAGTACCATAGCTTAAACGGAAGTTTTCAATGATCTGTCCTTTGTTCAGGGTATTGTAATAGGTAAAATCAATGCTTAAACGGCTTCTGAATAAACGGAGTTCTGTTCCTAACTCATAGGTATGCTGTTTTTCAGGCTCCAGTTCCGCGTTATTGTTAAAGAAACCATAGGAATAACCACCACCGCTTGCCAGATTGTCTACAAATACTGATTGCGTGGAGTAGGGGCTATTTAATCGGGCAGTGCTTGCACGAGAAGCACGTATTTTCCAATAACTCACCAAATTATTTCTCTTTAACTCCGGCAACATATCACTCATAATCAAGCTCACGCTCATGCCAGGGTAGTTATAATTTCTATTCTGCGTGGGCAGGGTAGAGGCTTGCTCAAAACGATGAGTATAATTTACAAACAAATAATTTTTGTAGTTATAGGCAACCTCGCCAAAGAAGGCCAGTTGACGAAGTGTTACATAATTCCATTCCCCAAACTTATTTCTGTTCAGACGCAGACGTGTGTTTTGACGGGTCACATTTGAATCCATGTAATTACCCATTATACGAGAAAGCTCCCAATCTCTAACAAAGCTTCCATTTTTATACATCTTGCCATTTCCCCCAGTCAGGTTGTTAACGCCACCAACAGAATCAACAATGTTTAATCCATAAACGGCAAACATTTTAGTGGTGTAATCCTGCCACATAGTTCCGCCCATAACGCGAATGGAAGAACCTTTTCCTAAGTCTTTTTTTGCAGTTGCTGTAATAGTATGATTATAGCCTGTATATTGTCTCCAGTAATTATCCAATGACCCTCCTGAACCAGATCCCAAATAGAAAGATTGGGGGTGAAGGAACATGAAGCCATCTTGATTATATTGGTCATAACCAAATCTACCGGCAACAGTTAACCATTTATAAGGGTTGATATTGATGCCTAACGTATAGGTCTTGCGCTCGACTTCGTCTTTTCCGAAATTGTTATTGACATTCCATAATGGGTTGTCATACTCGCCGTTGGTTGAAGTATTGTCAAACAAATCAATCTTGTCGCCTGTTTGATCAACTTCAAAAGCTCTGATATCATTGGTACGAGGCCAAACCAATAAACTGAGGAGGAATCCACCTCCACTTCTCAACACTTTATTGTTGGTAGAACGAACATAGGCAAAAGAAGGGGTGATATCCACTTTGCCTTTGAGGAGCTTGGTGGTGTTGGAAATTCTAAAATTATATCTTAAGAAATCGTTGTTGGGAACAACGCCTTGTTGGTTGAAATAACTACCCGATACACGGAACTTGCTTTCGCCAACACCAAAATCAGCGCCGATGTTATGTGTTTGAGCAGTACCTGTACGGAAAAAATTACCTACGTTATCAAATAATTGAGTTCCTGGTGCGTATGCAGGCCCAAAACGACGAAAACTTACACCGGCTAAACCGTTTGTACCTGGCCCGTATGTGTCCAGTGTTTCAGGGAAACGAGTCACTTCCTGAAAGCGGAAACTGTTATCATATTGGAAGGCAAATTTGTTGGTCTTTGATTTTTTAGTGGTAATGATGATGGCTCCGGAGCTAGCTTGGCTTCCATAAAGCGCTGTAGCCTCAGGCCCTTTCAATACAGTAATACTTTCAATGTCGTTTGGATTGATATCAGCGATACGGTTTTGATAATCGCTGAATCGATTTGGACGATCAGACGCAAGTCCTATTGTTGCGCCACCAGAAGAAGTTTCATTCATAGTGGAATTATCCATTACAACACCATCCACAACGTAAAGTGGTTGATTGCTAAGGGATAAAGAGTTAAATCCTCTAAGTACTACTGAGGAAGAAGCGCCCGCTATACCTGATGTGGGATCAAGCGTTAAACCGGCCACTCGTCCTTGCAAGCCATTGATAAAGTTCTCACGTTGTGTTTCCTGAATTTCTTCTCCCTTCAAAGTTTGTGTAGAATAACCCATGGAGCGGGGGTTTCTTTTGATATCCATGGCTGTTACCACTACTTCACCCAGTGTATTGTCTGCTGTTTTCAAGCTAAGACCAAGGGTTTCGTTAGCGCCAACTTTAATGTCTCTCGTTTCGTAACCCACACTTGAAATCTGAAGAATTTCTCCTGTGTTTACTCGAATGGAGAATTTACCATTAACATCGGTTTGCGCAAGTCTACGAGTTCCTTTTACTCGAATCGTTACGCCGGGCAGAGGGGAATTGGAGTCCTCCGCCAAAATTGTGCCACTCAGCGTTCTTTCTTGTGCTTCCACCTTAAGTGGACTAACAACTGTAAGTAAAGTAAACGCCAAAAGGACATAGAGAATTTTTCTCATGGCTGTAAGTTTGGTTATTTGATTTGCAATGTATTGAAAATTTAGATTCAATTTTTTTACAAAGTGATGACAATTAGCACCATTTATGAACACTAAATTGATGGTAATTTAAGTAAAAAAGTGCAAAAAATAACAGGTTTTACTGTAAAAGGTCCTGCCTGGATTTTGGCCTTCTACTATCGCTCCATTTGAACTGAGGCAGCCTCATTGCTGCTGGATTTTTTTGTTGGATAGGCCAGACAGTGCCACTAACCATACCGCGCAGCACAATTCGGTCAAGCGCTTGCTGCATGAAATAGATATCTATGAGGTCACTTTTGGATTCATTGATGCCCGTGTAAGAACTGTCCTCCTCTTGTAAAAAATATATAGTTTCGGCATTCCCAAAAGCCCTGACGGAGTCCAAACTGCCTAATGTAAACCTGCCCTCCATTCGGATTGCCCCCACCTGGTTATAAATACCAACTCCCGCTTCACTAACTATCAGGCTATTTTCAAAAACGGTTAATCGATCCGCTTTTTTATATTTCGTAAACAGCCAAATTGTGTCACCTGAAATTTGGCTTTCTTTCGACCAAAGAACAGGGTTGCTGAAAAGCCTGAAAGCAGAGTCCAAATCAGTATAGTAGAGGCTGTCGCATACGGCCTGAAGAGAATCAGAAAATATTTTTACATGATGAAAGGCTTCTATATAACGTAAAGAACTGTCTTTTTTTGCTAGCGAAACTCGAGTAGTTTGGTTGACTCGATTAGTATCTTTTTTATTAACAGGGGCTGCCTGCAATGCCGTAAAAATGGTATCTGCAGTGAGGTATAATGAATCCGCGTCTTGCTTAATGATTAATAGGGGCTTGCCGGTGGCCAACATGCGCTCATTCTTATCTTCTCGAAATAATTGTCCGGTTACCAGTGTAGTGCCTTGTGCAGTATCGATCACCACTACATTTCCAATAGCTTGTGAAGTGCCCGTACTGTCGTTAAAAGCAATCCTGTCTCCTGTAATAGTGGTGGCCCCGTCAATGATAACAGGGCGTTGGTTGAATTCTGCTTTACCTCCTTTATAAAAACCATCCCGCGTTTCTATTCTCCTTCCGCTGCTATCTATGATGGTTGTTTTGGCAATAAATCGATTGGTTTGAGTGGCGGTATTATACAACAATGAGTCAGTGTGAATTCGATATGCGGGGTCAATCAATTGCACTTGGTTCTTAAAATAGATCTCTTTGAGCGAAGCATAGTAGTAACCCTCACGACTGGTTAATGTTGTCTTTTTGTTTATCACTTTTCCGCCTTGTGTATATGTACCAATGTCTGTTTGCAAATTGTATTCCAGTGAAGGCGTAGTAAGCACAGCTTTCCGGTCAGTTAAAGACACATTTCCATCCAGATAAGCTATTTTTTTATCTATTAGATAAAGTAGGTGACGAGCATTAACCTGTATGCTATCTCCATCTTTTAGTTGAATATGTTGCCAAGCTTCAAAAATATTAGCCCCATTGTTCAAGACACAACTGTCGCAATCGAAAAGTGCTTTCCCTTGCCGTAAACGTACATGCCCGGCTAATAACTGAATGGTAGAAGTGTCATTTATTTTTAAAAGAGTGAGTCGATCTGCGCTAAGTATTTCAACTTTGTTGGTGTCTTGAGGTATAGCTACGGAGTCTAGCTTCACTATTTTTTCTTGTCCTGAAACATAAAAAAAAGAGGGTAGTAGCAAAAAAGCAAAAAGAAAAACACGAAAGAAATGCGTGTTCATAGTTATTTTCTTGGAAGCGAGTCTTTACGGATGGGAGCTGTTAATGGGATTGATTTATCCTTTTTACCGAAAACCGAAAAACTTACATATCGTTTTGGATGCTTTCGTAAATCGTCTAAAAGGATTTCTGTGCTTAACAATGTTTGTTGAAGCTGATCATAAAGCTGCTTGTCATTTAATAATGCGCCTGCCGTGCCCTCTCCTTTATGTAACGAAGTGGTTAATAAATTTAATTTATCAATAACCACGGCTAAAGTATCAAACGTTTTTTTAAGCGGCAATGAAACCAGTGAGGAAGTAAAGGTGGATGCATGGTCGGTAGCTTGTTCTATGGATGCTGCACTGCTGGTAAGCCGTTGAGTGATGTTGGAGATATTTTCCAATGATTGGTTAACTGGGCCGTTTTCCAATAGGTAGTTGTTTAATGCAGCACTGGCTACGTTTAAATTGGCAATGGTTTCCCGTAAATCGTTTCTGGTTCTGGCATTCAACACGTCATTTATGCCAGCCAGCGTTTTTTTAAGGGAGTCAAGAATACCCCGAAAGCTGCTAATGGTAGGATCAAGTTGAGCTTTTACATCTCCCAACAGTCCTGATTCCTTTCTGGTTTGAATGGTGTCTCCGTCTTGCATCAAATCCGAGTCATTGCCGCGTTCTATAACAATAAAAGAGGAGCCCACCAAGCTAGAAGCGATGTAAGCCACGGAATTACTAGGAATATTGATGTCTCGTGTAAGATTGATGGTAACTACAATGGCGCTTACATCTTTGTCTTTTTCTTGTTTTTGATAAACATAACCAATGGGAAGACCATTGATTTTTACTTCATTCGATTTTTCAAGGCTTCCCAAATCAGTAAAAACGGCATATATTTTTTTAGAGGAAGTAAAAAGATCCTTCCCTTTTAAATAATTGAATCCAATAAATAACAAGGCTAACGCAAGTATGGTTAATGCACCCACTTTTGTTTCATTGGATACTTTCATTTTTTTGTTGTTTTATGCTTGTCCTCAACAGCTTTAAGAAATGAATGAGTAGTTGTCAGGCTTGCGGATGTCGGAGGTATATTTTCTAATTGTTGTTTTTGTTCCAGCCAGGTTAGATAATTTCTTAATCCTCTTACCATACAAGCTGAAAGCTCATCTTGTCCTGTTTCACTATTAAGGTAGTCTTCCTCCTCTGGGTTGGAAATGAATCCTGTTTCAACAAGTACACTTGGCATTGCAGTGGCTTGTAAGACCCAGATACCGATGGCGCGTTGTCTTACATCTCGATCCATTCTTCCCACTTTTGAAAACTCATCTTGAATAAAACCAGCTAAAGTGGCACTCCTTTTGAAATATTGTTTTGTTTTAAGCAGTGATATGGCAATAAACTCCGGTGAGTTCACGTCGACGCTTCCATAATTTTTTTCAAAATTCTCCTCTTGCATCATGGGCGCATTTTCAATTATCGCCAATTCCTTATCCTCACTCCGGTGAGCTCCCCAGATATAGGTTTCAGTGCCTTTAGCCTCACTGGGTAAGTTAGTGTATCGATATTGGGGTACTTTTTTAGTTCTTTTTTTTCTGTTAGCTCCTTTACCAGAGTAATAAGTAACTGTTTTGTATCCAATGATGGAAGCTATTCTTTTTCCTCGTGCTGCATTTACGTGAATACAAAGATAAAGATCACCTTTATTTTCATTGGCGAATTTAGCGCGATCATGCAGTTCGGGATAGGTATCCGTTGTTCGAGTGTACAGTACTTTTAAATCTGGAAAATCTTTTTCAATAAGAGCACCTAATTTTAATGATACAGCTAAGCAAATATCTTTTTCATAGCTAAATCCACCTTTAGCGCCTTGGTCCTCTCCTCCATGTCCTGGATCAATAATCACCGTTCCTATAACTTTTTTTGTATTGACTGTCATTGGGGCATTTCGCACAAAGGAGGAAATGGTCAGGCATCCACCTACGATTAAAATGAAGAAAAGTATGCGTTGCGTCATGTCTGAAATACTAAAATTCACATTTTGTTTAGTGAGGCTTTCAAATGGCGATTCCATAAAAGGTTACATTTGCTCTGCCTCAGACTAATGATTTACAAATTTAAGCCAATTTGCTGCTTTAGGTGGACCTGTTTCATCGCTTTATTTTATGCCCAGGCGTGCATAACCCAATTGGCCGCTCAATCCACTCCAACATTTCGCAAATCCTTAACAGCTCAGTCAACTGATACAATTCCATTGAACAGAGATACCATTCGTCAACAAGTGGATACTTTTCAACTAAAACACACCAAGGACACCTTAGAGGCGCCCATTAAATATGAAGCAGAGGATTCCGCAGTAGTACAGGTTCCTTTAAAAAAAGTGCTTCTCTACGGAAAAACAAAAACCACATATTCGGATATGATCCTGCAAGCTCCAAAAGTGGAGCTTGACCAGCAGACACAAATTGTATTAGCTACTCGATCTGCCGATAGCACAGGGAGCACCATAGATGCCGCAAATTTTAAAACCGGTGATACCGAAATGACAAATGATACTATTCGGTACAATCTTAAAACCAAAGTAGGATTAACAACAAAAACATATACCCAACAGGGAGAAATGCTTGTTATTGGAGAAAAAGCTAAAAAAGTAAACGCCAATACCACTTTTATCAGTACTGCTCGTTTTACTACCTGCTTATTAGATGAACCCCATTTTTCCTTTGTTGCAGGGAAAATGAAAGTGATTAATAAAAAACTTGCCGTTTCCGGACCCGCCCATCCCGAGTTTGAAGGTGTGCCTGTTCCGATTTATGTTCCTTTTGGTTTCTATCCGCTTAGCCAAGGCAGACATTCCGGACTATTACGCCCAAATTTCATTACAGACGAAAGAAGAGGGATTGGATTGCAGGAGATTGGCTATTACAAAGTGATAAATGATCATTGGGATCTGAAATGGGGTGCGGATCTTTTTTCTTATGGAGAATGGGCAACTAACTTGGTGGCATCTTACAGAACTCGTTATCGCTTTAATGGAGGACTTACCTTTAATCTACGTTCATCAAAACAGAACTTTAAAGGCGACCCTGATTTCACCTCCAGCAAAGTCTTCAATGTGTCCTGGAGTCATTCCATGGACAGTAGGGCCCGTCCTGGCGTTAACTTTTCTGCAAATGTTAATGCAAGTTCTACGAAGTACAATCAAAGCATTCCAGGTAACGCAATATTACCCTTTCAAAATATAATGGGGTCTTCTATTAATTTTTCTAAAACCTGGAAAAACAAACCTTTCAATTTTTCTTTAAGTGCTACCCATTCGCAGAACAATAACTTAGGCTTAATCAATTTAAGCCTTCCAAATGCAGCCTTTACGGTAAATACGGTGTTTCCTTTTCAACGAAAAGAGGATGTTGGCGTTGCAAAATGGTATCAAAAATTAGGAATAGGATATACGGGTAATTTCTTTAATAACATTAGTTTCTTCGACACGCTTTCTTACGGAAAAAATGGAGTTAAACCATTTTTTGCTTACTTGTTGGATACGGCCGAGTGGGGGGCAAATCATACTATTCCAATTACGCTTTCATTGCCACCCGTTTTGGGCGGTCGATTAATTATTTCTCCCGGAATTAGTTACAACCAAGTATGGCTACAACGCCTGACTAATTATCAATGGAACACAACGCTAAAAAAAATTGATACCCTAAATCGAAAGGGAATGTATGTTGATCAACGCGCCGGTTTTTCATTGGGTTTTAATACGGCTCTTTATGGTATGTACACTTTCAAAAAATCAAAGGTTATTGCTATTCGACACGTGATGCGGCCTCAATTGGCCTTCTCCTATACACCTGATCTGAACCGTTCTCGTATTCGTTATACTAAGATTGACACCACGGGGCGTGGAATTTATTATAACGAAATGGGTGGACAAGTATTGTTCAATACATCATCCAGACAGGCTGGTGCTATCCAGTTTGGTCTTGATAACAACCTTGAGATGAAATTCCGCTCAAAGAAAGACACAGGGAAAGCTGCCATCAAAAAGCTAATGCTCTTAGAAGGTTTTGGATTTAATGCCTCATATGATATATTAAGGGACTCAATGCGCTTGTCCAGAGATATCCCCTTTTATATTCGTACAACGTTATTTGATAAAATAAACATCAATGCTACGGCAATTCTAAACCCGTATCTACTTGATGCAAAAGGAAGAGAGATTGACAAACTGGCCTGGCAGGGCGGAAATATTAGTTTAGGTCGGATCACTTCCGGAAGTGTTTCAATTGGTACTAATTTTCAAAGCAAACCTAAGGACCCGAAAAAGGAGGAGTTAAGGCGCAAACAACAGGAGGCCCGTATGCAAGATCCTGCTTTGGCGGCGGATCAACAGCGACTACTCGAGTACATGCAACAGAATCCCGGCGAATTTGTGGATTTCAATATTGATTGGCAAATGAGCTTAAGTTATTCTCTTTCCTTTTATAGTCGTCTACGATCCGATTTTAGTGGTTATGATACTGAGTTTACCAATGGATTAAGCCTTAATGGAAGTTTTAACCTGACGCCCAAATGGAAATTGTCAGGAAGTGCCAGTGTGGATGTTAAAAAAATGGACATTCAATACATGACATTGTCCATAAATAGGGATTTGCATTGCTGGCAATTATCCATCAATGTATTACCCGTTGGTTTTACCCGCTCGTTTAGTTTTACCGTTTCGCCTAAAGCGGGATTATTACAAGATCTACGAATCAACCGCACTAGATTTTTTACAGGGTATTAGGTGGAATGTTGCAGATAATACTCGCTCATGGTGGAAAATACCAATTCTTTTAATTGATCGGGAGATAAACCACTTGCAGCAATGGGAGGTAAAAAATGTATCTCCATCTTTCCGGGCCAACCGTAAAGAAACTTACCAGGCGGAAGTACTTTTTTTGTGTTGAATAAGAGCGCAGGCATGATTGCATGATTGGTATCAACGGACAGCTTAAAAGCGCCATTGTAAAATGCTTTAAGAGGGGCTGTTGTTCTATTTCGAGTACCCTCTGGATATACACACATATGCATACCGGCCTGGAGTACTTGTTTCATTTGTTCGTAGCTTTTACGTCTGCTATCATTATTTTTTCTATTAACTATTACCCCTCCTCTTTTATAATACCAGCCAAACAGCGGAACTTTTGTAAATGAGGATTTTGCAATTGTTTTGTTGGGCCCAATGATAAATGGAGAAGTGAGCGGTGGATCCAGGAGTGAATTGTGATTGCAGGCTATAATCACTGCTTTTCCTTTCTCGAAATGCGTTTTTCCTTTTACTATCAACCTGCATCCAATGATAAACAGCCATACTCGAATCCATATCCGGGCAATTTTAATAAAATAATCCTGTCCTCTTGGATCCGGAAAAACGCCAGTAAGCAATGAAGGAAGTAGAATAATTAGAAAGCTGATTACAAATGTTATCAAGGCCCAAAGCGCCCATATTCTTCCTAAAATTTCTTTATACCAGTTCATAAAGTTTTAGTGTAAATGCCAGTCAATGGGGTCCACCCCTTGTTTTACTAAATATTGATTACAGGAGGAAAAATGTCCGCACCCTAAAAAACCTTGATGAGCAGACAAAGGAGAAGGGTGTGGAGCTTTTAGAATTAAATGCTTTGAGGAGTCGATTAATCCTTGTTTTTCTTGAGCAAACTTTCCCCAAAGCATAAATACAACGGAGGATCGAAGCAAGGAAATGGTTTTAATAACTGCATCAGTAAAGTCGGCCCATCCGATTTTAGCATGGCTCATAGGCTCTCCCTCTCTTACCGTCAGAGAGGCATTTAATAAAAAAACACCCTGAGTAGCCCAACTGGATAAATTGCCGGAATTAGGGTAGGGAATGCCCGTGTCTTGCCGCAGTTCTTTAAAAATATTTTGAAGTGAGGGGGGAATAGGTATTCCTTGCTGAACAGAAAAACTTAACCCATGGGCTTGTCCAGGACCATGATAAGGGTCTTGTCCTAAAATTACCACTTTGACCTTGTCCAAAGGGGTAGAGTTAAAGGCATTGAATAGCAAGGAGCCTTTGGGATAAATTTTTTTTCCTAACTCTTTTTCCGTTTTGATGTGGTTGACTAACTGGATAAAGTATGGTTTATTGAATTCTTCCTTTAAGGCTGTTTTCCAGGATTCTTCAATGTTGATGTTCAGTTTACCCATCAGCGCAAATTTATCTTAAAACCTATATTTATAGCAGACTGTGTCACGCAAAAAAATAAAGCCCCTCATTTTTGGGGGGCTTTGTGATCCGGATTGGATTCAAACCAATGACCTACTGCTTAGAAGGCAGTTGCTCTATTCAACTGAGCTACCGGACCTGGTCAGATTGCTGACAAGTTGCAAATTTACATTTCTTTAAATTGCGGGACAAACCAATTGTATGTCATCTACATTTTTATATGGGGAAGGGAAGCTTACCGTTTCCATTGCACTTGATCTGGTAAATGGAACTAAAAAGGGAGTGCTGAGTGAGCGCACCAAGGAAATAATTGCCCGAGGAGAGCACTGCGTCAATAAGATTGTTGAAAACGGCTCTACGGTATATGGTATAAACACAGGTTTTGGCATCTTAGCAAATACCAAGATATCAAAGGAGGATACCAAAATCTTGCAGGAAAAAATATTGCAAAGTCATAGCGTGGGAGTTGGAAACAAAGTGCCGCCTCAAGTAGCCAAATTGATGTTAATCTCAAAGGTACATGCCCTAGCTAAGGGGTATAGTGGTGTTCAGTTATCAACCTTAGAACGAATTATTTGGCATATTGACAATAATTATATCCCTGTAGTACCAGAAAAAGGAAGTGTGGGTGCTTCGGGTGATCTGGCACCTCTTGCTCATTTGTTTCTGCCTTTAATTGGCTTAGGGGGGGTGCAGTGTAAAACGCAAAATGACAGTTGGCATGAAGTGAGTGTTCAATCCATTTTTAATCAATGTCAACTTTCATCGTTACAGCTTGGACCCAAAGAAGGGCTAGCATTAATTAATGGCACGCAATTTATTCTTGCCTTTGCAACTATTGGAGTGGATCGTTTTTTTAAATGTTTGGAATTGGCTGATTGGGTAGGGGCTATGAGTTTGGAAGCGTTGATGGGTTCTGCCTCGCCTTTTGATGCCCGCCTACATGAATTAAGGCCTTTTGAAGGATGTCAATTGGTGGCTCAACGGCTAAAAAAACTATTACAAGGATCTGCCATTCTGGACAGTCATTCAAACTGTGATCGTGTTCAAGACCCTTACTCACTTAGGTGTATGCCTCAGGTGCATGGAGCCAGCAGAAATGCATGGCTTCACTTGAAGGAGCTGGTTGAAATTGAGCTGAACGCTGTAACAGACAACCCAATTGTTTTTAATGAAAATGAAACGATCAGTGGTGGAAATTTTCATGGCCAGCCCTTGGCACTTCCATTGGATTATGCTTGCTTCGCTGCTGCAGAGTTGGGAAATATTAGTGATCGAAGAACCTTTCTTTTACTGGAAGGCAAATGGGGATTGCCCACTTTATTGATGGAAAAGGTTGGACTAGATAGTGGGTTCATGATCCCCCAGTACACAACAGCTGCTTTAGTAACAGAAAACAAAACACTTTGCTTCCCCGCCAGCGCAGATAGTGTGCCCACTTCTCTTGGTCAAGAAGATCACGTTTCTATGGGAAGTATTAGTGGCCGAAAATTTAATCAGGTGATTGATAATTTAGAATACATCTTATCAATAGAGATGTTGTTGGCTGCCCAAGCATTGGAATTCAGAAGGCCTTTAAAAAGTTCGTCCTTAATTGAACATATGCATGCCCTGATTCGGTCCAAAATTGAATTTGCCAAAGAGGATCGCGTTTTTGCATTAGATATAGAACAAGCGGTAACTCTTTTTAGAGATCCTGTTTTTTTCCAGAATTGTTGTCAGCAATCGAAGCTGAATGGGGTTGAATTAAACCAAGGATTTACTTCTTTTACTCGCTACTGAACTAAAGAGAGCAGGCGGTATCTAAAGCAAGTTTCATCATAGGATGTAGTGCCTGTTCTCTTTCAGTAGCAGATAGTCTTTCGTGGGTGGGGATAATATCAGTAACGGTTAATAAGCAAGCCGCATTCTTTGCTAAATATCTGGCATTGGCAAAAAGTGCAAATGATTCCATTTCCACAGCTCGACAATCATACTTAGCAGCCAATAAAGGAGTGCCTAGATTTTTACTGTAGAAAACATCCGATGAGTGAGTATTTCCTATTTGTAGTGGCGTTCCGGATTGCGCCGCTACTTTATTGATCGATTCAAAAACAGTTCCCTGACACTCTTGCAATTCTTCCTCAAATCCCCAGGCATTTTTTGCAAAAGTAGATTCACTTACTGCCCCTTTCACATTAATCAATTCATACAATCGCAAATCGGTGGTGTAAGAGCCGCAGGTGCCAATTCGAATGATGTTGTCTACATTAAATTCAGTAAACAATTCATACGAATAGATTCCAATGGAAGGACAACCCATTCCACTTGCGCCAACTGTAACACGAGTATTATTATAGATGCCTGTATAAAAAAGTACATTTCGCGTTTGACTTACTTTTATGGCATTTGTCAGGTAATTTTCTGCAATGAATTGCGCACGTAAAGGGTCTCCGGGCATTAGCACGGTAGAAGCAATTTCTCCAATTTTTGCATTGATATGTATACTCATTTTTTACTAGTTGCACTTCAAGATATGTATTTTTGTGACTAGAAAAATATTAGCATGACTAAGCCTGCTGCTGCCTTTAGTATCCCTAAAACGCCAACCGGAAATGTACTGACCTGTAAGGGTTGGGTTCAGGAAGCTGCGCTGCGAATGATGTTAAATAATCTTGACCCTGAAGTTGCCGAGTGTCCTGATCAATTAATCGTGTACGGGGGCAGAGGAAAGGCGGCTAGAGATGCTAAGGCCTTGCAAGATATCATTGGGGCGTTGAAAGTATTGGAAAATGATGAGACATTGCTGATACAGAGTGGAAAGCCAGTTGCCATTCTTAAAACACATGCTGATGCCCCACGCGTGTTGCTCAGCAATTCTCAGTTGGTTCCAAATTGGGCAAATTGGCAACATTTTGAAGAACTGGAGAAAAAGGGGCTTATGATGTATGGTCAGATGACCGCAGGTAGTTGGATTTACATCGGTTCTCAAGGCATTGTGCAGGGAACCTATGAAACCTATGCTGCTGTTGCCGATAAACATTTTGGAGGATCCCTCCGCGGAACGCTTAATGTAACAGCTGGCTTGGGAGGCATGGGAGGGGCGCAGCCCTTAGCTATTACCATGAATGACGGAGTAGCTTTAATTGCAGAAGTAGAGGAATGGCGAATTGATAAAAGAATTCAAACTAGATACTTGGATGAGAGGTATATAGATATTGATCAAGCAATACAACAAGCATTAGCTTATAAAAAAAAGGGGGAAGCCAAAAGTATAGGGGTGCTTTGTAACGCGGTAGATTTACTGGAACGTTTGTTAGCGCTGAATATTATTCCCGAAACTTTAACTGACCAGACTAGTGCACATGACCCACTTATTGGATACTGGCCAGAAAAAATGTCCACGGATCAGGCTAAGAATCTCAGAATATCTAACCCGGACCTTTACACTCAGCTTTCCTATCAAACAATGTATCATCACGTATGTTTAATGGTTCAATTACAGCAAAAAGGAGCTATTACGTTTGACTATGGAAACAATATCCGAGCAAGGGCTAAGGAATATCAACTGCAATTTGATTCCACTTCCACGGTTGACTGTTTTTCTTTTCCTGGTTTTGTGCCTGCATACATTCGTCCTTTATTTTGTGAGGGTAAAGGGCCTTTTCGCTGGGCCGCACTCAGCGGAGACCCGGCTGACATAGCTGTAACTGATGAAGTTATCCTTTCGTTATTTCCCAATAACAAGGGATTGATTCGTTGGATGAAGATGGCTAAGGAAAAAATAGCTTTTCAAGGACTCCCTGCCCGTATTTGTTGGTTAGGACAAGGCGAAAGAGAGTTGGCCGGGCAAAAGTTTAACGAATTAGTTCGCTTAGGAAAGGTCAAGGCACCAATAGTGATTGGACGAGACCATTTGGATACCGGAAGTGTGGCTAGCCCAAATCGAGAAACAGAAGCTATGTTAGATGGGAGTGATGCGGTTGCAGATTGGCCCATATTGAATGCGTTGGTAAATACCGCTGGCGGGGCAAGTTGGGTAAGTCTGCATCATGGTGGGGGGGTAGGAATGGGGTTCAGTATTCATGCTGGGATGGTTATTGTTGCTGACGGAACACCAGCCGCCGCAGAAAGATTATCCCGTGTTTTACGCAACGATCCCGGCATGGGAGTGATTCGTCATGCAGATGCCGGCTATGAAATAGCTAAGCAGGTGGCAAGGGAAAATGATCTGGATATACAATCCAGACTCCATGTGAATAACTGAACACTATTTAGGGGTGCCGTTTTGACTATTTACCGCTAATTTCGCCACCAAGAAAAAAGTTTGAACTGTGCGATTAAAGACATTAGAAATCAAGGGATTCAAAAGTTTTGCAGATAAGACAGTCATCAATTTTGATGAAAGTGTAACGGGTATAGTTGGGCCTAATGGATGCGGAAAATCTAACATCGTAGATAGCATTAGATGGGTTATAGGAGAACAAAAGATCAGCCATCTTAGAAGTGAGAATCTGGATAGCTTGGTCTTCAATGGTTCCAAAACACGTTCTGCAAGTGGTTTGGCTGAGGTTAGTTTAACGTTTGAAAACACCCGGAATTTATTACCAACAGAATTTAATACGGTTACCATTACCCGAAAATTTTACAAGAGCGGGGAGAGTGAGTATCGCTTAAATGATGTGCAATGCAGACTTAAGGATATTCATAACCTTTTTATGGATACCGGCGTAAGTACAGATAGCTATGCCATCATAGCGCTGGACATGGTTGACGATCTTATCAAAGACAAGGACAACAGCCGACGCAAGATGTTAGAGCAGGCTGCTGGGATTTCTATTTATAAAACCAGAAAAAAAGAAGCCAGATTAAAATTAGATGCTACTGAATTGGATTTGTCTCGTATTGAGGATTTGCTTTTTGAGATCAATAATCAATTAAAGTCGCTGGAGAGCCAGGCAAAAAAAGCTGAAAAATATCACGAGATAAAAAATGAATATCGTGAAGTCAGTATAGAGCTGGCAAAAGCTTCATTAGAAGGATTTAATCTTTCCTATCAGGATTTGAACGAGCAACAACAAAAAGAGGCAGACCGAAAACATCAATTAGAAGCCACCATTGCTACGCAGGAAGCAGGGCTTGAGTCAGAAAAGCTTCATTTTCTTGAGCTGGAGAAAAGCCTTCAACAGCAACAACAAGCATTCAATGAATTGCAGCATTCCTATCGCTTGAAAGAAAATGAGCGAAACCTAGCTGCTCAACGAATTGAGCATCTAAAGGAAAAACTATTGTCCTTACAACAGTTTTTAGACCGTGCAGATGGACAACAGAAAGGTATGCAGGAAAGCTTGCTTTTCACCAGCCAACAGATCAATGAGGAAGAAGATGTTCTTGCGCAGCTTCAGGAGGAGCATTTACAATTAGACCAGGCAGTACAAGCAAAGGCTCTTGAATTAGAACAGGCGCGTCAACAAGTAGAAGCGTCTCGCCAATTGCATCAACAGACACAACGAAAGCAATTTGATGCTGAAAAAACCGTTGCCGTTGTCGATACTTCTGTGACTAACATGCAAAGGGCTTTGCAGCAATTGGAAGCTGAACAGCAACAACGAAGCGATCAGACAATACAGCTAACAACAGATCGTGAACTAAAAGAGGGGCTGTTGGAGATTAAGAAAACAGATTTAACACAACTCCTGCAGCATCAGGAAAGAACAAAGGATCAGATTTTGCAAACTCAGGCTGCATTAGAACAGTTGCGTGGTGAATTGGCCGATGAGAATAGAAAGCTGGATGCCAAAAAAAACGAATACGATTTGCTTAAAAGCATGATTGACTCTATGGAGGGCTATCCAGAGTCGGTTAAGTATTTGCACAACAACCCAGCATGGAAATCAAATGTTCCTATTTTATCTGATGTGCTTTATGTTAATGAAGAATATAGATTGGCGCTTGAGAATGTTCTTGAGCCCTATTTGAGTTATTACGTAGTTGACAATCTTGCTGATGGGTTGGCTGCCATAGCTTTATTAGATGCTAACAAAAAGGGGAAGGCTAATTTTTTCTTATTAGATCAGATTAATACTCTTGCTACATCCTTTCCTTCTGCAATGGAGGGAGCCATTGCAGCACTAGATGTAATTGAAGTAGATGAGCGATATAAAAACTTGGCCAATCACTTATTGGGTAACGTTTACATTACGGATAATCATGATATTTTAAAAAATAGCCAGGGCTCCGTAGTTATTGAGAAGAGCGGTAGATATGTAAAGGGGAAGGTTTCGTTATCTGGAGGAAGTATTGGCGTGTTTGAAGGGAATAAAATAGGGCGGTTAAAAAATTTGGAAAAATTACTTTCATTGGTAAAAACGCAGGAAGTTAAGGTGGAAGAACTGCGTGCAGCAATTCAAGTGCGACATAATGAAGTGATTGCCTTCAACGAAGATCTCCGAGAAACAGCTTTGCGTCAAACCGAAAAGGAGATTTTGCAATTCACCAATGAGGTTTTTGCATTGCAGAATAAGCTAGAAAATATTGCTGCATTTCAGCAGATTGGGGAACAAAGACAAATAGAGCTCCGTGCACAAATTGAGCAAACCCTGCAGTCGGTGGCTACAGTGCGTATGGATTTGGCCAGTCTAATAGCGCAACTTCAGGAAGACGCACAACAACTCCAAGTGGTCGAAGAGGCTTATAGAGTAGGAGAGGCTGCCTTTCAGGAAACTTCCCGTCAATTACATGAGTTTAACCTTGGTGTTTCACGGCAACAAAGCAAAATCGCTTCTCTTCGGCAGGAGTTTGATTTTAAAAACCGTCAGTTGGCAGATTTGCAGGCTCAAATATTAAATAGTACTACGCAGGTTCAAGACGCATTACAACATCAACAAGAATCGGTAGTTGCCTTGGACAATATTGAAAAATCCTTAGCGCAGTTTTTACGAGAAAAAGAGCAACAGGAAAAATTATTGAATGCGGCAGACCAGGCCTATTACAATCTAAGAAATCAACTTGCAGAAAAAGAAAGTGCCATTCGTTTGCAGGTTAAGGAGAAAGAGCAAGTAGAGTATTTATTAGCTGCTATCAAGGATAAATTAAATGATATTAAGCTCCAGCTGGCAGGAATGAAAGAGCGAATGAGTGTTGAGTTCCGTTTAGATTTGGAATCTATTCTCGGCGAGTCAAGAAATACAGAAACTCCTTTAGAAGAATTACAAGCTTCTGTAGAGCGCTTGAAGCGAAGATTAGAAAATTTGGGAGAAGTGAACCCTACTGCAGTAGAGGCCTTTACTGAAATGAAGAAGCGGTATGACTTTATCCTGGAACAGAAAACAGATTTAGTGACGGCCAAGGATAGCTTGTTGAAAACTATTGAAGAAGTGGAGTTGACTGCCAACCAAAAGTTCAAAGACACTTTTGAACAAGTTCGTTCACATTTTCAAAAGGTTTTTAAAACATTATTTACGGAAGATGATCAATGTGATCTAGTCTTGGAAGACCCGTCTAATATTGCAGAGAGTGGAATTGATGTAATAGCCAAACCAAAGGGAAAACGTCCCACCTCACTTACGCAGCTTAGTGGAGGGGAGCGCGCCTTGACCGCAACTGCCTTACTTTTTGCGATTTACCTGATTAAACCTGCACCATTCTGTATTTTGGACGAGGTGGATGCCCCACTGGATGATGCCAATGTTGGAAAATTTACCAATATGATCCGTCAGTTCAGTGAAAACTCGCAGTTTATCATTGTTACGCATAACAAAATGACCATGAGTACTGTTGATGTAATTTACGGTATAACCATGCAAGAGCCGGGAGTAAGCAGGCTAGTAACGGTTGATTTTAGGAACTTACAGTAGTATCATATTTATTTATGCTTAAAAAAGGGTTGTTTATTCTCTTTTTTTCCTGCACTACTTGCTTAGGGATAGCACAAGGTTTGCCTGAAGGTTTGTTTATTGGTGCTAAGGCGCCTGCATTTACAAGTTTTGATCAGTTCGACCGTGCCGTTCATTTGCGTGAATTAGCTAAGAAAAATCCAGTGTTGCTGATTTTTTACAGAGGATATTGGTGTCCGCATTGTACAAGGTTACTTTCCCGTATTCAGGATTCTTTGTACTTATTTACAAACAAAAGGGTTACGGTGCTGGCTATTTCGCCTGAGTCAAAAGAAAGTCGAGCAAAAACATTAGAGAAAACCAAAGCCGGATACTCATTGATTCAGGACTCTGCTTTGCTAATTTCTACGCTTTATGATGTAGTTTATTCTCTTTCTGAACAACAGTTAGCTCGTTACCAAAGTGGCGCTATTGACTTAGTAAAGATTAATCAGCCCAATCCCGCTGCGCTTCCGGTGCCTGCTATTTTTGCAATCGGCAAAGATTATTCGATTACTTATCGATTTTTTGATCCGGATCATAAAAGACGCATTAGCGTGGCTGAATTACTCTCACTATTCCAATAGAATAGGGGCGCTGAATCATTATATTTGCCAACATTAACTCATGGCAGCAGAAAAAGAAAAAAAAGAAGTAGCGTATACCGAAGACAGTATACAGTCGCTGGACTGGAAGCAGCATATTCGGTTGCGCCCCGGAATGTACATCGGTAAACTAGGGGATGGATCTTCTCCTGATGATGGCATCTATGTGTTGATTAAAGAGGTAATAGATAATGCAATTGATGAATATACCATGGGGTATGGCAAGGCTGTCAATTTATCCATTGAAGAAAAAATGGTTACTGTTCGTGATTTTGGTCGTGGCATTCCATTGGGAAAAGTGGTAGATGTAGTCAGTAAAATTAATACAGGGGCTAAATATGATAGCAAGGCGTTTCAAAAAGCAGTAGGATTAAATGGAGTAGGCACAAAAGCGGTAAACGCGCTAAGCGACTATTTTAAAGTGTCTGCGTTCCGGGAGGGAAAAGAAAAATCGGCCGAATTTTCAAGAGGAGAATTAACAAAAGAATTTAAGGAGGCTAAAACCGATCAACCTAATGGTACTTTAGTAAGTTTCAAGCCTGATGAATCTGTTTTCAAGGGATATCGTTTTTTTTACGAGTTTATTGAAAATCAGCTATGGAACTATGCTTTTTTGAATGCAGGGTTAAAAATCAATTTTAACGGCAAAACCTTTCTCAGTAAAAATGGTTTACTGGATTTATTACAACGAAAAACTAATGAGGACGAACTTCGATATCCTATTATCCATTTGACAGGTGCTGATATTGAAGTGGCTATTTCTCATACTAATGAATATGGAGAGGATATTTACAGCTTTGTGAATGGACAGCATACCACACAAGGGGGTACCCATCAACAAGCATTTAGGGAAGCCTATATAAAAACCATACGAGAGTTTTTCAAAAAGGATTACGATGCCTCTGATATTCGCACGGGCATTGTAGCGGCCATATCTGTTCGGGTAGTTGAACCGGTATTTGAATCACAGACTAAAACCAAATTAGGGTCTATAAATGTTGACATCGAAGGACCTACAATGCGACAATTTGTGGCCGATTTTCTATCCAAGGAGTTAGATAATTTCTTGCACAAAAATGCTGCGATAGCTGAGTCGCTTAAAAGAAGAATAGAGCAAAGTGAGCGGGAGCGTAAAGAATTGGCAGGGATTAAAAAATTAGCCAATGAAAGAGCTAAGAAAGCCAATTTACACAATCGGAAACTACGCGATTGTCGTTTTCATTTGAATGAAGATGCACCTGCACGGGGAAAAGAAGAGTTTCTTGCAAAACAACAAGAAACCACTTTGTTTATTACCGAAGGGGATAGTGCCAGCGGATCTATCACCAAGGCCCGTAATGTAGAAACCCAGGCCGTATTTAGTTTAAGAGGAAAGCCATTGAATTGTTATGGACTTACTAAAAAAGTAGTGTACGAAAACGAAGAGTTTAATCTGCTGCAACACGCCCTTAATATTGAAGAAGGATTAGAGGGGCTTAGATTTAATAATGTAGTTATTGCCACCGATGCTGATGTTGATGGTATGCATATTCGGCTGTTACTCATGACTTTTTTTCTACAGTTTTTCCCTGACCTGGTGAAACATGAAAAAGTTTATGTGTTGGAAACGCCACTGTTTCGGGTTAGAAATAAGCAAGAGACCATTTATTGCTATAGCGAATCAGAGAAGCAGGTTGCCATAAAAAAACTGGGGGCAAAGCCTGAGGTTACGCGATTCAAAGGATTGGGAGAAATTAGCCCTGATGAATTTGCCCAATTTATTGGAACCGGAATGCGAAAGCAATTAATGCGCTTAGAACAGGGAGATCATATTCAACAATTACTTGAATATTATATGGGTAAGAACACGCCCGATCGTCAGGACTTTATAATCGAGCATCTTCGTTTTGAATTGGATAAAGCAGAAGACGCCGTTAATTCCTAACACATGTTTGAGTTTCACCAGGACCGGAACCGGTATTTCCAAATCCAATATGAAAATGCAGTGCAGTATGTGCTGCCATTCATAGAAAAATCTTTCCCCATTAACAGCCAAGCGCGAGTGCTTGAAATTGGAGCTGGTGAAGGCGGTGTTTTGCGTGCTTTTACAGAACGTGGTTGCAAGGCCGTGGGTGTAGAACTTGATCCATTGCGTGTAGAGTGGGCCTGTGGTTTTTTATGGGAGGAAATTGGCCGAGGACAATTGTTTTATGTAGAAAAGGATATTTACGATACGGATCTAGTTAAAGATCTAAAAGGTGGCTTTGATGTGATCCTATTAAAGGATGTTATCGAGCATATTCATGATCAACCCAAACTTTTTCAACGTTTACATTCAATGCTCAACAAGGATGGAGTAATCTTTTTTGGATTTCCTCCCTGGCAAATGCCCTTTGGCGGTCATCAACAATTGGCAGGCTCCTTTGTTTCGCGTTTACCATATGTTCATTTATTACCGCTTCCTTTGTACAGGGGCCTATTAAAACTCAATGGCGAACCGGTTGCGGATTTGCTTGAGATTAGGCAAACTCGTATTACTATTGAGCGGTTTGAATCCATTTGTGAAAAAACCGACTATAGGATTTTGCAAAAGATTCATTACTTGATTAACCCAATTTATCAATGGAAATTTGGATGGAAGGCTCGTGAACAATTTGCTTGGCTTTCTTCCATTCCTTGGTTGCGCAACTATTTTACTACCTGTGTTTATTATTTAATAAAGTCTGCTAAATAATTTTTTCCATGTTACATATTCTATTTAATGAGTCTGATAGTGTACGGTTTAAAGAGGTGCAGGAGCTAGATCCTACGTTGGACGGACCTATTGTGCTAATTCGAGACGACTATGCAGTTGGCCCGCTACAAGCCTTAGATACTCCGGAGGGTGCACAAGAGCGTTTTGCCTGGTGGAAGTCCTGCCATGAAAAAACGGCTTATGGTGCCCTTCCTGCTTCTCCTGTGGTTAATGATGCAAATGAATTATCTACCATCCTGCAATGGCTGGAAGAAAACCCAGCAGGAGAGTGTTGGATTTGGGTGGCACAAAACCAACATGATGTGTCCGGGTATTATTGGTTAATTGCCCAATTAAAAAAATGGCAAGGGCGTATTTATCTTCTTTTTCTAAACAATTTGCCATTCATCAATGAAAAGGGGCAATTGTTCTATCCGCATTGGTTGGAAGAAATTCCTGCAAAGGAATTCTTAAAAGCCAAGAAATTAGTTCGCCCTGTATCTGCCAGCGAATTTGAAATTGATCCTGACGAATGGAATAAATTGATGTGTGAAAATGCAGGAGTAAGAATATTGGAGGGAGGGAAAAAGCTGTTGGGTAAAGAATTTTCTTACTTTGATGCAGATATCAAACGACTACTTACTTCAGAGTGGCAACGAGCACTCCGTGTGTTAACACAGCTGCAAACCAAAATGAAAGTTAAAACAGGAGATGTATTTCTTCAATGGCGTTTGGTTCAGTTAGCGGAGCAGGGAATGATCGAAACAAATGAAAAGTGGGAGAAAGGGTGGAAGGAACTGGATATTCGATTAATTGGTGGAGATAAAAGTTTAACGGGACAACAGGATTAGTAAATTTGAATGTAATGACCGCTGCTAAAAATAAAATAATAGCTGTGAGTGCTGGAAAAGAGAATTCTATACTTGGCCAGTACAAAAATTGGTTTCTGGATTACGCTTCATACGTTATTTTGGAACGTGCGGTTCCTGCTATTGACGACGGCTTAAAGCCTGTTCAGCGCAGAATCTTACACGCCATGAAGGAAATGGACGATGGTCGCTTCAACAAAGTTGCCAATGTAATTGGACAAGCCATGCAATTCCACCCTCATGGTGATGCCAGTATTGGGGATGCATTGGTGAATCTAGGTCAGAAAGATTTATTGATCGATACACAGGGAAATTGGGGCGACGTTCGTACGGGTGACGATGCCGCTGCTGCGCGTTATATCGAAGCACGATTGAGTAAGTTTGCACTTGAAGTGGCTTTCAATCCCAAGACTACAGCTTGGCAACTTAGCTATGATGGCCGTAAGAACGAACCTGTAGCATTACCCATGAAGTTTCCTATGTTGCTTGCGCAGGGTGCCGAAGGAATTGCCGTGGGACTCTCAACTAAAATACTGGCACATAATTTTAATGAATTGATTGATGCTGCCATCAAGCATCTACGTGGTAAGCGTTTTGAGTTGTTTCCTGATTTTCAAACGGGTGGAATGATTGATGTCACTGACTATGATCAGGGAAAACGGGGAGGGCGAGTAAAGGTGAGGGCTCATATAGAAGAAGTAGATAAAAAAACTTTAGTCATTCGCAGTGTGCCTTATGGTGTTACTACTACGCAGTTGATGGAGTCGATTGTAAAAGCAAATGATCAGGGAAAGATTAAAATCAAGAAAGTTACCGACAATACGGCTGCAGATGTAGAGGTGCAGGTAGATTTAGTAGCCGGGATCTCCACCGATATTACCATTGATGCCTTATATAAGTTTACGGATTGTGAAGTTTCCTTATCTCCTAATGCATGTGTCATTGCCGAACAGCGTCCACAATTTCTCAGTGTACAAGAGCTTTTAAAGCATTCAGTAGATCACACAAAGGAGTTGCTAGATCTGGAATTACGCATACGACAAGCAGAATTGCTGGAGAAGTGGCATTACTCCTCTTTAGAAAAAATATTCTTTGAAGAGAAAATCTACAAAGAGTTAGAGAAAAAACATGAGGATTGGGAAAAAGTGTTACAGGCAATCGACAGCGCTTTTGATCCCTTTAAGAAAAAACTCAAAAGAGCAATTACGCGAGAGGATATGCTCAAATTAACAGAAAAACCTGTCCGTAGAATTTACCGATTGGATATTGCAGAGTTGGATGCACAGATCAAGCAATTGGAGGCAGAATTAAAACAAGTAAGATTTGATCTTGACCACTTAGTGGAGTATACGATAGCGTATTATGAAAATCTTCAAAAAAAATATGGTAAAGGCAGAGAGCGAAAAACTGAAATAAAAACATTTGAAGTCATTCAGGCAAAGCAAGTGGCCATTGCCAATACAAAGTTATATGCGAATCGTGAAGAAGGGTTTATTGGAACAAGCCTTCGCAAGGATGAGCTACTTTTCGAATGTTCCGATTTAGACGATGTGCTGGCAATCACGCGAAGAGGGATCTTAAAAGTGGTTAAAGTTGCGGAAAAGTCATTTGTGGGTAAGGATATTATATACATAGCCATTTTCCATAAAAATGATGAACGAACTACTTATAATTTGATTTATGTAGATGGGAAGAGCGGAATGAGTTATGCAAAGCGATTTAACGTTACCGGAGTTACTCGAGACAAAGAGTATGACTTGACCAAGGGTGATGATAAGAGTAAAATCCATTATTTATCCGTGAACCCGAATGGTGAAGCAGAGGCGGTCAAGATTCTTTTGTCTGCAGGATGCTCAGCTAGAATAAAGGACTTTGATTTTTACTTTGAAGAGTTAGCCATAAAAGGGCGAGGCAGTCTGGGAAATCAGGTAACCAAATATCCCATTCGTGCTGTTAAGTTTAAAGAAGCGGGTAAGGCTAGCATTTCTTCCGCAAAGCAACTCTGGTTTGACGATCAATTTGGCCGCTTAAACACGGAGAGCAAAGGGATACTCATTGGTAACTTTGAACCGGAGGAGAGGCTCCTGATCATTTATACCGTAGGTGTTTATGAAGTAGTTGATCAAGAGTTAACGCAAAAATTTGACCCGGAAAAAGTATTGCTAATTGAAAAATTCAATCCAACTGCTCCCGTTACTGCCATTTATGCAGATATGGAAAAGAAGCAATACATGGTTAAACGTTTCCTGATAGAAACCAGCACGCTTAAAACTAAATTTCCTTTTATCAAAGAAGGCGCGGATAACTATGTTGAAGCGGTCACAACTGCAGTGGAACCATTGCTGGCTATTCAACAGGGTAGAGGAGAACAGATAAGAAAAGCCAAACTAAAGATTAATAAAATTGCCGAAATTACCGGGTGGAAAACAGTTGGAACAAAATTAGCGGACTATAGCAAGTCTACTGAGATGGAATGGGTAAGTGCAAAGCCTGCCAATGATACGCAGCCCGAGCTATTTGACGCTAATTAATCTAAGTACTGACCTTTTCTTATTTCTCGATCAGCCTGTTTCTTTTTCAAGGATTCTCGCTTATCGGCTTGCTTTTTTCCTTTTGCAAGTCCAATTTCTATTTTAGCAAAGCCACTGGTAGTAAAGAAAATCTTCAAGGGAATCAAGGTAAATCCCTTTTCTTTTAGTTGTGATTCAATTTTTTTTATTTCTCGTTTATGCAAAAGCAGTTTTCTAGTACGAATAGGGTCATGATTGGCATGTGTTCCATGACTATATGGGGCAATATGAAGGGATTTAATCCAAATTTCACCATCTTCTACTAAGCAAAAGGCATCATTAAAACTGGCCTTACCTTCTCGTAGTGATTTTACTTCAGTTCCCACTAAATGAAGTCCCGCTTCAAATCTATTCTCAATGAAATAGTTAAAAGAGGCTTGCCGATTGAGTAACGCAGCCATTAGGATTGAAATAAAGAAATCAGCTGAGCGATCTTTTCTTTTAATGCCTTACGATGCACAATGAAATCCAAAAAGCCATGTTCCAGAAGAAATTCACTCCGTTGAAAACCTTCCGGTAAATCTTTTTTTATGGTTTCTTTGATTACACGAGGGCCTGCAAAACCAATCAATGCACCTGGTTCTGCGATGTTTAAATCTCCTAACATCCCAAACGAAGCTGAGATACCTCCAAAAGTGGGGTCTGTTAGTAGTGATATGTAAGGTAGCTGTGCGTCACTAAGCTGGGATAATTTTCCACTTGTTTTAGCAAGTTGCATGAGAGAAAATGCACTTTCCATCATACGGGCGCCACCACTTTTTGAAATTACCATATAGGGTAACTTGTTGGCAATGCAATAATCAACCGCACGAGCAAATTTTTCGCCCATAACACTTCCTAAGGATCCACCGATGAATTCAAAATCCATGCAAGCCACAACTAGTCCTTTTCCGTTAACCAAACCGGTGGCTACACGCATGGAGTCTTTAAGATCTGATTTATTCCAAATATCTTCCAGCCGTTTTTGATAGGGCTTTAGATCGGTAAAGCCTAGTTTGTCTTTGCTTCGAATAGAGGCAAAAAGTTCAGTGTATTCAGCTTGGTCAAATAATAAATGGAAATAATCCTCGCTTGCAATTCTAAAATGGTGATTGCACTTTGGACACACATGCAGGTTTTCTTCAAGCTCTAAGGCAACAGTAATTAAACCACATTCCGGACATTTATTCCATAATCCTTCCGGAATCTCTCTTTTTTCGGATGTTTTGGTATGAATACCCTTTTTCATCCGACGAAACCAACTGGATTTGACCTCCTCAAACTTGATACCGTCACCAGTTAAATTTGCATCTACATCTTCAATTTTCTTCCCCATAGGTCTTACTTGATTCACAAATATAAGAAACACTAATTTCCTACACTTTATCCTAAAAACCTTTGGATTTTTTAGAATTGGCAGGGAGCTTGGCTGTTATTTTCCTTTCTCCTTTGATAGTGGCTGCTAACTTCACGGCTTCAAAAGCGTTTATTATTCCTCCGGTTTTAGCTAGTTGTCCAAGTGTTGTAAGTGTACCTGTTCCAGGTGTGCGAACCGAGTCGGCGAGAGGGATCGCAGAACGCTCAATCACGTCTTTTAGTTGTGTAGCACTCAATGTGGGGTAGTATTCGAGAAGCAGTGCAGCCAAACCTGCAACAACTGGAGCAGCCATGCTGGTACCTTGTAAAAATTGATACTTATCATTGCCTGGTGCCGTTGAATAAATTTTTACACCTGGGGCAAAAACATCAACTTCCCCTTTTCCATAGTTGGAAAATCCTGCAGTGATTCCTCCGGCGAGCGAATCGCCACTGGCACCAACAGTTATCCAGTTAGTCGCTCGGTTTTGATTTAAGAACTTTGAAGTGGGATAATTGTGGGTTGAATCAAGATTTTTACCATCGTTTCCTGCCGCGTGAATCAGGAGAACATCTTTTTCTGCGGCATAGGCAACTGCATCGTCAATCCACTTTTTTTCAGGTGAAAAGCTCTTTCCAAAACTCATATTAATAAGTTGAGCACCATTATCTACAGCATAGCGAATGGCTAAGGCAATATCTTTATCATGTTCGTCGCCATCTGGCACAGCACGGATAGTCATGATGCTTACATTGTCCGCTACACCGTCTACTCCTTTTTCATTTCCACGGATGGCTCCAATGATTCCACTTACATGCGTTCCATGCAAGGCAGTTTCCAAGTTGGCCATTACATTGTTATTGCCATAGTATTTATCGTAGATATCATCATAGTTATCCTTAACAATAGAAGACCGATATGGAAAGGGCGCTTGATCTGCTGCTTTTGATTTGGATTCCAATCCATCCAGGTAAGCTCGTAGTTCAGCAATAAAACTAATATTGGTAACTTCCAAGGCATCATTATTGGACATTAAGTTGTACAAGGCATTCTTTGCTTTTTTATGGTCTGCTTCAGTAACAGTTAAGGTGGCTATTTCTTTTCCTAAAAAAGTGTCCTTGCCCAAGCACTTACGCAGTATGCTGTCACTCTTTAAAAGATTTGAATAAATTCTTTTTAGCATAATCAACTCTGCTCCACTTTCGCTCCCTTGAACTATTTCTTGTTTTGCTCTTTGCCACATTTCAAATCGAGCAAATCCTTCCGCATTAAATTTTACCAGTGCAGGATCAATGCTGTCATAAGCTTGTTTAAACCGATGATAGACTCTTGCGGCTTCATAGGAATCTTTTATAACATTTTCGCCATTTTTTCCGCCGATAAAATTCCATCCGTACAGATCATCTATATAGCCATTCTTGTCATCATCCTTATTATTATTTGCAATTTCGCCTGGGTTTTTCCAAAGCACCGTTTTTAAATCCTCATGTAGGGTGTCTATCCCGGAATCGATTACCGCAACAATTACTTGTTTGCTTTTTTTATTGGTTTCCTTTAAAAAAGAATAAGCCTTGTCCAAACTTATTCCCCAAAATCCAGTACTGGATTTGTCTAAATGATGCCAACCTTTGGGAATTTCTTTTACACCTACCGGCACAGGTATTTCCTGAGCAGTTATCCATTGATGAACTGCCAAACAAAGTAGAAGTGTTGAAATTGATATACTCTTCATGTACATATTTTATAAATCAAATTTTATTCCTTGAGCCAGGGGAATTTCCTTGCTGTAATTGATCGTATTGGTTTGTCTTCTCATATATATTTTCCAGGCATCACTTCCACTTTCACGACCCCCACCAGTTTCTTTTTCACCTCCAAACGCTCCACCAATCTCTGCTCCACTAGTGCCAATATTCACATTTGCAATACCGCAATCGCTTCCGGCAGCACTTAAGAATTGCTCGGCTTCTCTGAGATTTAACGTCATAATGGAAGAAGATAATCCTTGTGGTACTTCGTTTTGAATAGCAATGGCTTCTTCCAGTTTTTGGTACTTTATTAGATATAAAATAGGGGCGAATGTTTCGTGGTGAACAATGGGAAGGTCATGTTTGACTTCTGCGATACAAGGTTTAACGTAACACCCACTTTTGTAGGCTTCACCCTCTAGCACTCCGCCTTCCACAATGAATTGTCCGCCAGCTTTTTTGCATTGTTCAATAGCATTCAGATACTGTTCCACAGCTAATTTATCAATTAATGGCCCCATGAGATTATTGCTATCTAAAGGATCACCAATCCTAATTTGCTTGAAGGCTGCTATTAGTTTTTCTTTTACAGTTTCATACACATTTTCTTGCACTATTAGTCTACGGGTTGTGGTACAGCGTTGGCCGGCAGTTCCCACTGCACCAAAAAGTGCTCCACGAATGGCTATCTCTAAATCTGCCTCCGCAGTAATTATTATGGCATTATTACCCCCTAATTCAAGCAATGTTCTGCCTAATCGAGCGCCTACCACAGCAGCCACTTGTTTCCCCATACGGGTAGACCCAGTTGCTGATATCAAGGAAATCCTGTTGTCTGCTGCCAGCCATTCACCTACTTCACGGCCTCCATTTAGAACAACACTAATTCCTTCAGGAAGATTGTTCTTTTCAAGTACCTCAGCAATAATTTTTTGACAGGCAATTGCGCATAATGGTGTTTTTTCAGAGGGCTTCCACACACAAACATCTCCGCACACCCAAGCCAACATACTGTTCCAACTCCACACTGCAACAGGAAAATTAAATGCGGAAATAACGCCTATAATACCAAGTGGATGATATTGCTCATACATTCGATGTCCAGGTCTTTCACTATGCATGGTCAACCCGTGCAATTGTCTGGATAAGCCTACTGCAAAGTCACATATATCAATCATTTCTTGCACTTCCCCTAATCCTTCTTGCAAACTTTTTCCCATTTCATAAGAAACCAGTTCGCCAAGTTGCTGTTTATACTTCCTGATGGCTTTACCAAATTGACGTACAATTTCTCCTCTTTTCGGGGCTGGAGTCATACGCCAGGTTTCAAAAGCTATAGCGGCGGATTGTATGGCTTTTTCGTACTCTAGTTTAGTAGCAGGGAAAACAGCGCCGATTTTTTCTCCATCTGCAGGGGAGTAGGAAAAAAGTGGGTCTTGCCCAGACGCTATCCAGTTAAGTCCTGTGCTAACGCCAGGGTGAGGTACGTTGGAAGAAAACCAGTTTGAGAAATTCATGATTATAGTTTATTGATTTTTTGTTCTTAAAGAATTAACCCATGGAAACAGGCCAAAGCTAATTACTCCTCCACAAAGTATTACGGCAGTTTGTACCAGCCATAATACCCACCCAAAGGCAAGTGCATTTGTATAATCCAGTCCGTACCATTGCATGGTCTGTAAGATCAGGTAGGCATATGCACCTATTCCACCGGGCGAAATGATCATTCCAATACTCCCAACAGCAAGAATGGTAAGGGCTTCGGTTAAACCATATTGATGAGTAGTTTCAAAGGCCTTAAAGCCAATATAACCAGCCAGTAGATATAAGGTCCAAATAGCTAATGTCAATAATAAAAATAATCTGGGTTTTTGTAATTTTTTAACGGAGAGCAAACCATTCAATACACGATCGAAAAAAATAAACATTTGTTGTGCTATTTCGTTTAATGTTTTCTTCTTCCAAAAAAACCAACTGATGAGTAACAGTAATAATCCCACAATGCCCCATAACACAATTGAATTAGTAGGTGTAGAGGCAGGGGAGTTAATAGCCACTACTGGATTAAAATTGTCATATAAATCGGGTTGGAGTCCTAGTGTAAGGCCAAATACTACTAATAAACATACTGCGTCAAATAGTCGCTCTACAATTACTGTCCCAATTAGTTTTTCAACCGGGACCTTTTCGTAGCGGAAGAGAAAAGTGCAACGTATAATTTCTCCTAGTCGAGGAATGCCCAGGTTGACCAAATATCCAATCAATACAGTAAAAAAGGAATTAATTGGTCTTATCTGATATCCCATGGGGTCGATTAATAGTTTCCAGCGAAGCCCCCTTAGATAATGACTAAGTAATAAAAAAACTGAAACGGGAATAACCAACCATAAATTGACACTTTGAAGAGTAACCTTTAGCTGCAGCCATTTTTCCTGATCCAATTCTCTCAATGACAGCCAGGCAAAGAGTAATCCAATTCCAAAAAATACTACATATTGTAGGGTGGTGGTTATGAGACGTTTAGGCATTTCAGCTTGAAAATTAGTGAGTTTGACCGATTAATTTGTTAACTTCGCAAACCTTATGACTGCAAAAAAACGAATTCTGTTCATTGCAAATGAGATGTCTCCCTATTTGGAGCTGACCGAGTTTGCAGAAATGGTCAATAAGCTGGCAATCAAGGCCAACGATAGTCAATTTGAGGTTCGTTGTATTATGCCTCGTTTTGGAGTGATTAATGAAAGACGACACCGTTTGCATGAAGTAGTACGTTTATCCGGAATTAATGTTTCTGTGTTTAACGAGGACTTGCCGCTGCAAATTAAAGTAGCTTCTCTTCCAAGCGCTCGTTTACAAGTTTATTTTTTAGATAATGAAGAACTTTTCAGGCGCAAGTTCGTTTTTCATGACGAAAATGAAAAATGGTTTGATGATAATGATTTGCGTACTATTTTCCTTTGTAAAGGAGCTATGGAAACCGTAAAAAAGTTTGGCTGGCCTCCTGACGTAATTCATTGTAGTGGTTGGATGACAGGCTTAATTCCGGCTTATTTGAAAACTCTTTATAAAAAAGAACCTGTCTTTGCACATAGCAAAGTGGTCTACACTATTGGCCAAAGTACATTCAAAGAAAAATTAGGGGCTGGGTTCATTAAAAAAACACTCATTCACCCTTCTTTAAAAGAAAAAGATTTTGAGGTTTTCAAAGAAGGTACTAATACGTCATTGCAAAGGGGTGGAGCCAGCTTTGCTGACGCCATAACGTTTGGTGCTGAGAAAATCGAAAAGAAACTTTCAGAGGAATTTGCTAAGGTGCGAGGTAAAAAGACCCTTCCATACAATGAAGATGGGGATTTAACAGAGTATTTACAACTCTACACCGATCTTGCATCCAAGTAAATCTCAACACCCATTAGCAATGCATTTACGTAAAGCTTTTTCCTTTTGTTTTTATTTTGTAATACCGGTAGTAACACTTTTGCAGGGTTGTACAAAAATCAACGATTCAACTACCTTAGGTAATGGGTTAATTCCACCGGTGGATAATATTTCCACATTTGAAACCGTACTGTCAACTGAAACGGACAACTTTATTTTGCCCGATTCTACTCGCGTACTATCATCGGATTTGATGGCATTGGGCTATATCAGCCAAGATGATGTTTTTGGTCAGGTAAAAGCCGATGGTTACTTTTCAATCCTTCCTCCCAACAACATGATTTATCCTTTTTACCAAAAGGATTCACTGGTGGCTGTTGATTCGGTAATTCTTTCCTTGTCTTATCAGGGTGTATATGGGGACACTAATTCCACTTCCCGTCTTCGAGTCTTTGAAATTTCTCAGCAGGCTGGGTACACTGATACTACTCTTTACCGCTACGATCATCCTGATTTTTTAATAAGACCGTTGGAACTGGGGAGCAAATCTTTTACGTTAAAACGTTTAAAGGATACGGTTACTGTAATCAGAAGGAGAGATACTACCAAATTGGTAAACGTAATACGCATTCCCCTGGACAATGCCTTTGGAGTTCGGTTGACCAATTACGACACCAGTGCCACTTCCAATGGGGGGTATAGAAGCGATTCGATCTTCAAAAAATTGTTCCGTGGATTTGCCATTAAAACGGATCAGACCGGAAATGGACTTACCTATATTAACACCAGCGATAACAATACTAAATTGCTCGTATATTATAGGGTAAGGAAAAACGGCAGTATAGATACCACTTTTACGCAGTTCTTCCAAGGCAGAACTACGCAGGCTAATTTGGTAAAACGAACGCCTGGAGGAGAGTGGGCTACATATCTTACCAACAATCAGACACGTGATGATAAAGTTTTCGTTGCTTCTACACCTGGCTCTTTTACCACTATTACTATTCCTGGATTAGATACGCTCAGCAATGTTATTGTGCATAAGGCAGAGCTGATTGCAACCCCTTTACCCACTTCTCAGCAATCTTTTTTCACATTTCCTCAACGCTTATTGCTTGACCGCATTAATTCAAGAGGGGATACTGCATTGACATTTGACCTGGATATGGGCATTCGGGACAACTATGGAACTTTTTCTTATGATAATTCCCGTTTTGGAGGTGATCTTTTAAGAGATAGCACTTATCGTTTTGATATTACCCGCTATGTTCAAAAAATTGTGACTAACGATTCGGCTAACTATAAATTACGAATTTACGCTCCAGGCAGAACCAATCTGTTTTCCCCCTTATACCGATATTGGGGTGCAGTATACGTGAACGGTTTGGTGGCTTATGGGCGGGCCGTTATTGCTGGAGGAAATTACTTGAACCCTTCAAAAAGATTAAGACTTCGGATAATTTATTCCAAGCCATAATCGTTCAATCTTTACTCCGCTTATCTTTGTGGGCTAAACTAGTATTCCATGCCCTATCTTTTCACATCTGAGTCTGTCAGTGAAGGTCATCCTGATAAGGTGGCAGACCAAATTTCAGACGCACTAATAGATAATTTTCTTGCATTTGATCCACAATCCAAAGTTGCTTGTGAAACTTTAGTTACAACCGGACAAGTGGTGTTGGCAGGAGAAGTTAAATCAAAAGCTTATTTAGATGTGCAAGAAATTGCCAGAGAAGTAATCAGAAAAATAGGTTATACCAAGAGCGAATACATGTTCGAGGCCAATAGCTGCGGTGTTTTATCTGCTATTCATGAACAATCTTCCGACATTAATCAGGGTGTAGATCGTAAAAAGAAGGAAGAGCAAGGAGCAGGTGACCAGGGTATGATGTTTGGATATGCTACTAATGAAACTGAGCATTGCATGCCTTTGGCGCTTGATTTAGCCCATAATTTGCTGATTGAATTAGCAGCGATACGCAGAGAAAAGAATTCAAAGATGCCTTACCTGCGACCAGATGCTAAGAGTCAGGTAACACTGGAGTATGATGACAACAATAAGCCAGTTCGCATCGATGCTATTGTAATTTCAACACAACACGATGACTTTGATGCGGAAGCCAAGATGTTGGCTAGAATTAAAAAGGATGTTATCAACATCCTAATACCCCGTATCAAAAGCAAGTATAAGAAATACACCAAATTATTTAACGATAATATCAACTATCATATCAACCCTACCGGCAAATTTGTTATTGGAGGTCCACACGGTGATACTGGTCTTACTGGCAGAAAAATAATTGTGGATACTTATGGTGGAAAAGGTGCACATGGTGGTGGAGCATTTAGCGGAAAAGACCCATCTAAAGTAGATCGTTCTGCTGCCTATGCTACCAGGCATATTGCTAAAAATTTGGTAGCGGCTGGGGTTGCAGATGAAGTATTGGTGCAGGTATCCTACGCAATAGGTGTTGCCAAACCCACCAGTATAAATGTTAATACGTATGGCACGGCAAAGGTCTCTTTAACTGATGGGCAGATCGGTAAAATAGTTGAACAGGTATTTGATATGCGACCCTATTTTATTGAGCAGCGATTGAAATTGCGTAACCCCATGTACTCAGAAACTGCTGCTTATGGCCATATGGGTCGGGTACCTGCAATTGTAGAGAAAGTGTTTTGTGGACCTAACGGTAAACAAATCAAGAAAAAAGTTGAACTATTCACTTGGGAAAAGCTAGATTATGTGGCTAAAGTGAAAAAAGCTTTTCAGCTATAAAACATTGCATAAAAAAACTGAGCAGACCCGCTGATTTTACAGCGGGTCTTTTTTTTCCTTTCTTTGCCAAGTGAAGCACTTCAGAAACAAGCAAGCTCGACCCAAAAAGAACAAGTTATTACTCAGTGTAAATACCGTAATGAAAGCACTGGAAGAAGGGGGACAAGCACTAGACAAAATTTTTATAAGCAGTACACTTTCAGCAACAGTAATTGGACAAATTAAAAAGGCTGCTGCTTTGGCCACAGTGCCTGTGCAAGTAGTGCCAATGGCCAAATTAGATACTTTCAATGCAGGAAATCACGAAGGATGCATTGCGTTGAAGTCTAGGGTTACCTACCAATCCCTGCAAACGGTAATTGATTGGGTAGTTGGGGAAGGAAGAGTGCCCTTGTTTTTAATGCTGGATGGCATTACGGATGTAAGAAATATTGGAGGAATAGCTCGTACCGCTTATTGCACAGGCGTAGATGCAATAATTATACCAGACAAGGGGGTAGGAGCTTTGCAGGAAGATGCCGTTCTAACCTCTGCTGGTGCACTAGAAAAAATTGCAATTTGTCGGGCGGATTCTTTATTAAAGGCCATTGATACATTGCATTTAAATGGTGTGCAGGTATATGCCACTCAGATGAAGGGAAAAACATCAATTGGAGATGCCAACTTTGAAATTCCCTGTTGTATCATATTAGGGGGTGAAGAAAACGGTATCTATCCGGCTTTGCTTAGAGGAGCAGATTCCACAGTATTTATCCCGATGCGAGGAGATTTTGATTCATTCAATGTGTCAGTCTCCGCAGGAATCATTTTGTATGAAGCCATGAAACAGCGGGCCCAACACCTATGAACACAAAAAATCTACAAATTGTAGAATGTCCACGTGATGCCTTTCAGGGTATAGCCACATTTATCCCTACCCAGCAAAAAATTGCCTATTACAACGCGCTATTACAAGTAGGTTTTCACACCCTTGATTTTGGAAGTTTTGTTTCTAAGAAGGCTGTACCACAAATGGCAGATACGCCGGATGTGGTTAATGGGTTGATTAAGGGAGAGAGTATCACTAAACTTTTAGTAATTGTTGCAGGTATTAGCGGGGCTAAGGAGGCATTGAACAATAAGACGATTGACGTGTTAGGTTATCCATTTTCTATTTCGCCCACCTTTCAACTTAAAAACACACGTCAAAACCTGTCTGAGTCCAGTATTACCGTCTCTTTGATAAATGAAGCGTGCAAGCAAGCACGTAAAGAATTAGTGGTCTATCTGTCGATGTCTTTTGGCAACCCCTATGGAGATCCTTACAATTACAAGATGGTATTAGATCAAATCGAAGCGCAATTAAAATTAGGCGCAAATGTAATTGCACTAGCAGATACAGTGGGACTCGCTTCTCCCCAGCAAGTTTACGAGCTTACCTCAGCAGCCATCAAAACATTTCCAGAAGCTAGCATTGGGCTACATTTACATGGAGATAATAATAGCTGGGAAGGCAAAGTAAAAGCGGGATTTGATGCAGGCTGTATTAGGTTTGATGGTGCGCTGGGTGGATTTGGTGGATGTCCATTTACTGGCAGTGAGCGTGTAGGCAACTTGGATACCTTGCAACTGTTCAACTGGTTTGAACAGCAAAAAGTCAAAACCACCATTGACCCTGAACAATTATTAAAATGTGCAACTATTGCACAACAACTTTTTTCTTAATATGCAGTGGTCTTTACCCATTCATATAAAACCTCCTTTACAGTTAATAGACTATCCCAGTAAAATAATGTTATTGGGATCTTGTTTTTCTGAGCACATAGGAACCGGGCTTTCCGGATTAAAATTTGATGTGCTGCAAAACCCACATGGTATTCTATTTGCTCCTGATGCTATCATACAGGCGCTGAGCGATTATGTGGAGTGTAAGATCTATGGCCAACAAGATCTTTTTCAATCAGCGGGGATTTGGTATAGCTGGAATCATCATTCCCGTTTTTCGGGACCTGATCCGGCTGTTGTACTACAAAAAATCAACTCCGCTATACAATACTCAAATGCCTTTATCAAGCAGACTAACTTTTTAATAATTACGCTGGGCTCTGCATTTTCTTATCGACTTACCGAATTGGCTACACTGGCTTCCAAGGGAGTTAGTGATCAGGTGGCCAATTGTCATCGGGCACCTAGTAATTGGTTCAACAAGGAGCTAATGACCATAGATCATATGGTAGAAAAGTTTGCACACACATTACAATTGCTTAAAAAACTTAATCCTGCAGTGACTATTTTTTTCACGATTAGTCCGGTTCGTCATATTCGCGATGGGGTGCAAGACAATAATCGAAGCAAGGCAAGACTATTTGAAACAGTGCAGCGATTAGAAGAAAAAGATAATGCCTTGTACTATTTTCCAGCCTATGAACTGGTGGTGGATGTATTGCGGGACTATCGATTTTATGATGTGGATCTAGTTCACCCTAATTATGCGGCTACCGAGTTTGTGATTAATCATTTTATTAAAACCTGTTTAACTACTAATGCACAGGAGTTGGCCGAACAGATAAAAAAGATTCAGTTAGCGTTCAGGCACCGACCACAACATCCAACTGGTCAATCGCATCAACAATTCCTTACCCATTCTTTAGAAAAAGCCAGGGCACTACAGAAAAGCTATCCACTATTAGACCTCTCATTGGAGTGCAACTATTTTGAACAACAACTCAATTTAATGGGAGGGTAAGACTTATTTTTTGCTGAAGATGTTCTTCCAAAGCCTTCAGCAAATAATATTGATTCCAGGCGCGGTCCCAATTTTGACGAGCGTATGCTGTTTTATAATAGCAGTCATTCATGAAATAATCTGTGATAAATCTTAGGCACTGCATATAAATGATCCAAATGCCAGACCAATGAATCCATGCATTTTCTTTAGCGGTTGCATATTTTTCCATTGAGGATTGATAGCCGTCTAATAGTGCTGCATAGGCATCTGCATCAATTGCAATGTCTTCCCAGGTCGTATGATCTTCATTTGTTTTTCCTGCCATTGACCTAATCATATCGCCCAGGTCTGAAAAATAATAACCAGGCATAGTAGTATCCAGATCAAGTATTGCAGCAACCCTGTTCGTTGAAGTTGAAAATAACAGATTGGCCGTTTTTGCATCATGATGCCTAACTCGCAAAGGGAAATGCACTGGAGAATCTACAATTGCATCAAATTGCTTCACATAGTTGACTCTATGCGTTAGCTGCTTGATTAACTCGGCTGCCTCATGTATGCGGACCTTATTCCCTGTAGTTATTGCAGTTTGAAATTGTTGGTACCGATGGCGAAGATTATGGAAGTTTTCAAGTGTTGGGTAAAGCGAGTGCTTGTTGATCAATTGTGCCATGTTCCCAAATTCCCCAAAACAACGTGCTACTTCATATAATTGGGCTGAGGTAGGGGTTTTAGTAATACTCCCAACATGCTCAATAAACTCCTGGATCCTCCAAGCTTGGCCTAACTGATCGTGGTACAGATAGTCCGAATTCGAAAAGGGGAGTGGGGCTGCGATCTTAAAAGTGAGGGTTTTTTGCTGATTTAACCAGGTTTCATAAATAATTCGATGATTGTGTATCAGCTCTAGTGGTTTTTTAAAAATATGCGTGTTGATTTGTTGCAATACAACAGGAAATGGATACAGTGGAGTCTTACATAACCAGGTTTGATTGATCAGTCCACCAGGTATTAATTGACAGGATTCTTCTTGTTTTTTTACCTGTAAGCAGTTAAGCAGGGGTATAGGAATGGTGGCATTCATTTGAAAAAATCTTCTTCCCTTTTCCTGCTAGCGGATGCAGGTGGGCAAAGCCGATTGTAAAATATCTTGTAAATCTGGAAAAAAATAATAACCAAATCTAATCATTTGATTGAAAATCAATCAAAAACATAGTTTTTTAGGCGAAAAAATTGTCCTATTTCCTTGCAATTCAGGGTAATATTTCTAACTTTGCGCCCCTGATGTCGGATGAATCGGCTAATCGGATGAAAAATTAAAACTTTTAAGATGTCTCTTACAAAAGAAAAAAAAGCAAGTATTGTAACTCAATTTGCTGGATCAGCAAATAACACAGGTTCTATCGAGGGTCAAATTGCCCTCCTCACAGAACGTATTACACACATTAGTGGCCACTTACAAGCCAACAAGAAAGACTTCTCTACCCATCGTGGACTAATGCAATTAGTTGGAAAGCGTAAGCGCTTGTTAAATTATTTGCAAAAGCACAACCTGACCGGCTATCGCCAATTGATTGAGAAGTTGGGAATCCGTAAATAAATCATTCACTGGTTAGTTTTTGCTTTTGCCAATATCCGCTCGGTATTGGCAAAACCATTTAATGATACTCTTCCTTTTTAAAGGAAGCTATCGGCTGATCAAAAAAAAATTATATGTTAAAACAACCAATTCGTACCACTTTTAGTTTAGGTGAGGGACGAGAAATTACTTTAGAAACTGGGCGTTTAGCCCGTCAGGCTGATGGAGCAGTAACGGTAAGCATGAGAAACTGTGTGATACTGGCAACAGTAGTAGCCAACAAAGAGCCTAAGGAAGGGCAAAGCTTTTTCCCATTAACGGTAGATTATCAAGAAAAATTTGCCGCAGCTGGTCGTATTCCGGGTTCCTTTTTTAAGCGTGAAGCTAAATTAAATGACTACGAGGTTTTAACCAGTCGTTTAATTGACCGTGCCTTACGCCCACTTTTCCCCGAAGATTATTTTTGTGATGTTCAAGTGCTGGTAACATTAGTTTCCAGTGATCCTGAAATCATGCCTGATGCATTAGCTTGCTTGGCTGCTTCTGCTGCTTTAGCTGTTTCTGATATTCCTATTAAAGAAGTGATTTCCGAAGTACGTGTGTCCAGATTGAATGGCAGTTTTGTTATCAATCCAACCCGTACACAAATGGAAAGTTCTGATATGGACTTCATCATTGCCGCCACTGAAAAGAACCTGATGATGGTGGAAGGAGAAGCACAAGAATGCAGCGAGGAAGATTTGTGCAAAGTTTTGGAATTAGCACATCAAGCAATTCGTATTCAGATCAAAGCACAACAAGAGTTAGGTCTATTAGCAGGAGTTACTGAAAAAAGAACCTACACCAAACCAGCTTCAGACATAACGCTTCGCGATAAGATTTACGCCTTTGCTCAACCTAAAGTGTATGAAGTAGCAAAAGGTGCTTTTAGCAAACACGAAAGAAGTGAACGTTTTGATACAATTAAACAAGAGTTAATTGCTTATCTCAAACAAGATGCTGGTCTAAATGAAACGGACAGCTTACCGGACCTTACAAAAAAATTGACCTCAACTTATTACGGCGATTTGCAATATGATGTGGTTCGGGATATGATTTTGGACGAACGCGTGCGTCTAGATGGAAGATCTTTGGAGACTGTTCGCCCACTTGATATGGAAGTAGATGTACTTCCATCGCCCCATGGTTCATCCTTATTCACAAGGGGTGAAACACAATCATTGACCACCGTAACGCTGGGAACTCCAATGGATGAGTTGTTGGTGGAAAGTGCCGCAAAATCTGTGGACTCTAAATTCTACTTGCATTACAATTTTCCTCCCTTCTCTACTGGAGAAGTGAAAATGATGCGTGGACAAAGCCGTCGTGAAGTGGGACATGGTAATTTAGCACAGCGGTCATTGAAACAAATGATGCCTTCTGGTGATTTTCCATACACAGTTCGTGTGGTAAGTGATATTCTTGAGTCAAATGGCTCTTCCTCAATGGCCACTGTTTGTGCAGGTTCACTTGCCTTGATGGATGCGGGTGTGAGCATCCCCAAACACGTTTCCGGTGTAGCAATGGGTCTTATCACAAAAGGAGACAAGTTTGCTATTTTAACGGATATACTGGGCGATGAAGATCACCTGGGTGATATGGATTTTAAAGTGACTGGCACTAGAGATGGAATTTGCGGTGTCCAAATGGATATTAAGGTTGATGGACTAAAAATGGAAGTGATGAAACAGGCACTTGATCAAGCCCGCAAAGGACGTTTGCACATCTTGGATGCTATGTATACCTGCATTCCAGCTGCAAGAGAAGATGTAAAACCTCACGCTCCTCGAATGGTTAAGTTGTTTATTGATAAAGAATTTATTGGAGCAGTGATAGGACCCGGTGGTAAAGTGATTCAAGAAATTCAAAGAGAAACGGGTACTACTATTAATCTCGAAGAGGTCAATAACCGCGGTGAGGTTAGTATTTTCAGCACCAATAAAGAAAGTGTGGACAAGGCCGTGGCTTGGATCAAAGGAATTGTAGCTGTGCCCCAAATTGGCGACTCCTATGATGCGGTGGTGAAGTCCATTATGCCATTTGGCGCGTTTGTAGAGTTTTTACCTGGAAAACAAGGATTGGTTCATATCAGTGAAATCAGCTGGAAGAGACTGGAAACCTTGGATGGACTTGTTAAAGAGGGCGATCCTATGAAGGTTAAGCTAATTGGTACAGATCCGAAGTCCGGTAAATTTAAATTATCAAGAAAAGCATTACTTCAAAAACCGGAGCGACCTGCTTCCGATTCAGAAGAAACACGTGACTAAACTTAATGACCCGCAAGGGTCATTTTTTTATGGAAACTTATTTTGAGGTAACAATAACAATTAGTGGGCAGGAGCAATCTTCATTGCTGATTGCTGAGCTGGACGCTTTAGGTTTTACCGGGTTTATTGAGGAATCAACTTGCCTAAAAGCATACATTCCTGCTAAGGATTATAGTCCACAATTATTGGCTGATCTATGTAAGAAAGAAAATTGTCAATTTACCAAGGCTGCAATTGAACCCACCAATTGGAATGAAAAATGGGAGTCTTCTTTCAGTCCTGTACTTGTTGGAAGCTTTGCCATTGTAAGAGCAACATTTCACCAACCGGTAAAAGAGGTAGAACATGAAATTTTGATTAACCCAAAAATGAGTTTTGGCACAGGACATCATCCTACTACATTTTTGATGATTCAACAAATGCAAAGGTTGGATCTACGTAATAAGCGGGTTTTTGATTTTGGTACCGGAACGGGTGTATTGTCCATTTTAGCGGATAAAATGGGAGCAATGTCTACACTTGCTGTTGATAATGATGAATGGAGTATTGAAAATGCTAAAGAAAATTTATTGTTGAATGGCACTAAAGGAGTTCGTATAGAGGCGGCAGCATATCCTCCTGAGAATGATCGATTTGACCTGATTCTTGCAAACATTAATAGATCAGTGCTATTAAAATTTATTCCAACGCTATCCAGAATATTAATGCCTAATGGAAATATTATTATCAGTGGTTTTTTAAAAGAAGATCAGGAATTATTGATTGAAGCTGCAACCGAGGCCAACCTGTCACTGGTAACAGTAATGCACAAGGAAGAGTGGCTGTCCATTTTGTTTAATAAAGTCGGGGAGGATAGTCCAACGATTTTTCAAGGTGTTAATTAATTAGTATATTTTTGATTACCTCATAAAGCATGAATGAGCTGCTATTAATATTATTAGCCTACCTCTTAGGCAGTATTACCACCGCTGTATGGGTGAGTAAGCGTTATTTTAATATTGATATACGCGAATATGGAAGCGGAAATTCGGGTGCAACCAATGTTTTTCGAGTGTTAGGTTCTCGTTGGGGAACTTTTGTGATGTTAATAGATATGCTTAAAGGGGTGCTTGCTGTACAATTAGCTTGGCTTCTTCCAGAGTATATTGATTCGGAGGTTCAATTTCAAAACCTTCAGACTGGTTTGGGTATGGCAGCAGTAATTGGCCATATTTTCCCAATTTGGGCAGAATTCAGGGGCGGGAAAGGAGTGGCAACGGTATTTGGCATGGTATTGGGGATTTCACCCATAACTGCCGTTAGCTGTGCAGGCATCTTTTTGCTTGTTTTATATCTTACTCGATTTGTTTCTTTAAGTTCTATTTTAGCAAGTATTGCATTCCCTATATTTATCCTTGCTGTTTTTAATGTAGAAAACCCCTTGTACCGGGTTTTTGCCATTGCTGTGGCTTTGATGGTGGTGTTAACCCATCAAAAAAACATTGGAAGGCTTCTAAGAGGAAAAGAAACAAAAGCATCCATATTAAAAGGGAGGGATCGTAGAAAGCAAATGAGGCAGGAGCGAAAAAGGCAACGCGGCTTTTAAGTAACACGCTGATTTTCAGTTAAATGGTGCAAAAGCTGTTCTACTGTCTATTAAAGCGATAATTTGCCTGTAAAATCCGTCATTTTTTGGTAACTTTACATCCCCTTAAAGTTTACCTATGTCCCAGTCCATTTTTGAAAAATTACAACTGAACGACGAGAAAAACTTATTGATTCAGGGTTTACCCTCTTCAATCGAAAAACAATTCAGCAAGCTTTCTTTTGCAAAGAATGTAACTCCCTTGCTGAAAAGTAGAAGAATAGACTTTGCTTTGATTTTTGCGGTTAATGAAGTGCAACTCAATGGTATTCTGAGAGATGTTATGCCATCTTTAAAGGAAAATTCTAAGTTCTGGGTTGCTTACCCTAAGTCAACTTCCAAGATTGTAACAGACCTGAATCGCGAGTCTAGCTGGGTTCAACTGACCGGTGGCGGGTATGAGAGTATTGATAGGATCGAGCTTGACCACGTATGGAGCGCCCTCCGTTTCAATCGCTGTGAGATTGGGGCAATTGTAGTTAACGGATAATTACTGAGCCTACAGCCGCTGCTAGACTTTTCTCCACCTTTTTGAGGTGTTCGTGTGTTTGCAGCATAATGTTAATTTCTTGCTGATTTTTTTCATTTTCCAGGTCCCGCTGGTTTTCAAGCAACATGCGTTTTATTTTTCGAAGCTTTAGGTAATGAACGGCGGACCGAATTGCCTCAGGGGATTTATCTTCTTCTGATTGTAAATAATTTAGCAAACTCTCCTTTTTTTCTGGAGCAAGTGTAGCTATAAATTCGTGGTATTCTTTTTCAAACAAGCTGGATTGGTATCCCTGTGATTGACTGAAATCCTGCCGCCAACGACTACTTTCTTCATGTGGAAAATGTAAAAGTGAAACGGCAAAAGCACTAAGCGTTTGATCTATATGATGAATAAATAGCTGGGGCCCTTTTGGAGGCTTGCCGTTTTGTATTTCGTTCCGATAGGTTTGGAACAGTTTTTTTACATTTTCGTTCTCTAATAAACCCTCGTCTACTTCTTCAAAAACATACTCAGCAACAGAAACATCGTTCAGCCATGGTCTAAAACCATATTCCAGTAAAATTCTAGCTACTTCTTTTTCTTGCAAATCGTCCTTGAATAAGAGGGAATAGGTTGCGTCGTCATAGCCGGCAGCAGCAGATTGCTTTGCGTTTTCTTCAAACAGTTTGGCCTCTTCAAAAGTTAATTTTTTTTCTTGTAGAGAAATGCGGTCTCTTATAAATTTGTTAACTAGATGATGAAGGCCTGCTTCCTCAATTTTAAGAAGCGTTGAACATTCTTTTATATAATCTTGTTGCTTAGTAAAGTCTTCAGCCTTATTTATTTTTGAAATGGACTCTGCAATTCTGTTAACCACTGCAGCTTTTTGATTAGTATCTGCACCTGCTTCCTGTAATGCCACTTCTAATTGAAATAGGATTACATCTTTTTTATTTTTGTTTACAAAGTCACGAAAAGCCACTGCCCCTACTTTATTGACATAGCTGTCCGGGTCCTCTCCATCTGGAATTAATACAAGCTTTACAGATAGCCCTTCTTCTAAAGCAAGGTCCAGTCCTCGTAGAGCTGCTTTTATTCCTGCCTGATCTCCGTCGTAAACAATGGTGAGGTTTTTTGTATACTTTTTTATGGAGCGTAGTTGATCTATTGTAAGGGCTGTTCCCCCTGAGGCTACGATATTTTCAATTCCTGCTTGGTGCAAGGAGAGTACATCTGTATATCCTTCAACCAATAAGCATTCATTTAATCTATCCATAGCTTGTTTGGCATAGTAAGAGCCGTATAGGATCTTGCTTTTTACATAGATCTCATTTTCTGGAGAGTTGATGTATTTTGGAGCTTTCTCGTAGGATTTTAAGATACGTGCACCAAAACCCACTACTTTTCCACTAGTGTTATGTATTGGAAAAATTACTCGACCATGATAGTTGTCTTGCAGTTGATCATAGCGGCTTATAGCCAGGCCTGCCTTTAGTAGTAGGGTAGGGTTGAACTGCTGCTGCAAGGCTGCTTTAGTGAAAGCATCTTTTGATTCCGGGTTATAACCCAATTGAAACTTACGTATGGTATCCTTACTAAAGCCACGCTCTTCAAAATAGCTTAATCCAATTGCTTTTCCTTCTTCTGTTTCCAAAAGTTGCTGAGAAAAAAATTGTTGCGCATATTGGTTTAAGGCAAATAAACTATCGGCCGCTTGCAGTGCCTGTTGTTGTTCCTCATTCAATTGCGTTTCTTCAACCTCGACTTGATAACGTTGCGCTAACCATT
>Ga0194120_10001197_pt1 | contig 48374 bp, 35 predicted proteins | sample TA2MahCa65mmetaG_FD_148642 | JGI IMG/M metagenome (GOLD analysis project Ga0194120, IMG submission 148642) | Freshwater microbial communities from Lake Tanganyika, Tanzania - TA2015019 Mahale Deep Cast 65m | ecosystem: Environmental > Aquatic > Freshwater > Lake | place: Tanzania: Lake... | reverse complement strand
CTCTCCATTCGAGCACGAGCACGAGCACGAGCACGAAGGCCCCCCCCTCGAGATTATCGCCGAACGCGGCCATCGGGCGCCAGGCCTTCCTGACGGCGCCGTAGAATGGACAGCTACTTCGCCGATTACCGTGCGCGCATCGACCTCGTGTACATCGAACCGCCATTGGCGGTGGTCTTCCAGCAGAATGAGCGCCGGGCCAAGCCTGTCCCCAAGAAGGTGATCGAGCACCTTGTGGATAAGTTGGAACCGCCGACGTGGGCGGAAGCGCATTCACTCGTTTTGGTCGGATAAATGGATAGCCCATGAAGATCTCGATCCCAAACCTGTCCCTCGTCGTCCTGATCGGACCTTCTGGTTCGGGCAAGAGCACCTTCGCACGCAAGCGCTTCCTGCCGAGCGAAGTTCTTTCGTCGGATGCTTGCCGTGCGATGGTCAGCGACGAGGAGAACAATCAGGCGGTGACGAACGACGCCTTCGAGGTCTTGCAGTTCATCGCCGGTAAGCGGCTGGCGTTGGGACGCTTGACGGTGATCGACGCGACCAACGTGCGACCCGAGGCCCGTACGCCGCTGGTCGCCCTCGCCCGGCAATACCATTGCCTGCCGGTCGCCATTGTTCTGAACATGCCTGAGAAGGTCTGCCATGAGCGCAACCGGCTGCGCGACGAGCGCGACTTCGGCCCGCACGTAGTCCGCCAGCAGCATTCGCAACTGCGGCGGTCCCTCCGGGGCCTCGCCAAAGAGGGCTTCCGACACATCTTCGTGCTGGAAACTCCAGAGGAAGTGGAAGCCGCGACCGTCGAGCGCGTGCCGCTCTACAACGACAAATGCCACGAGCACGGGCCGTTCGACATTATCGGCGATGTCCACGGCTGCTGCGATGAGCTTGAGGTCCTGCTGCGGCAGTTGGGGTATGAAGTCACGTCAGTTGCGCCGGGCGGACCCGCGTTCGTCAGCGGCCCGGTCCACGCGCATCCGTTGGGCCGCAAAGCGGTTTTCGTCGGCGACCTCGTGGACCGTGGCCCACGCATTCTCGACACCGTGCGGCTCGTTCGAAACATGGTCACGTCCGGCTCGGCGTTCTGCGTCCCCGGCAACCACGACGTGAAGCTGATGCGCAAGCTACGCGGTAGGAACGTCCAGATTTCCCACGGCTTGGCACAGAGCCTTGCGGAGATTGACGCCCTGCCAGGTGAGGTTCGGGAGACTTTCTGCAAGGAACTGGCCGAGTTCCTCGACGCGCTTGTCAGCCACTACGTCTTCGACGACGGCAAGCTGGCCGTGGCGCACGCGGGGATGAAAACCGAAATGCAGGGACGGGGCTCCGGTAAGGTGCGGGACTTCGCCTTGTACGGTGAAACCACCGGCGAGACCGACGAGTTTGGGCTGCCCGTGCGCCACAATTGGGCTGCCGAGTATCGGGGTTCGGCGATGGTCGTGTACGGCCACACTCCCATTCCCGAACCGGAGTGGCTCAACCGCACGGTCAACATCGACACCGGCTGCGTCTTCGGCGGCAAGCTCACTGCCCTGCGCTACCCCGAAAGAGAGTTCGTGTCGGTGCCAGCCGCGCACACGTACTGTGAACCGGCACGGCCTTTCATCGACGCCGACCAGCAGGCCCCCAAGTTCACCGCCCAACAAATCCACGACGAAGTGCTCGACGCCGAGGACGTACTCGGTAAGCGGATCATCACGACCCGCCTGCGTGGAAGCGTCACCGTTCGGGAGGCGAATGCGACGGCGGCGCTTGAAGTGATGAGTCGGTTCGCGGCCAATCCGAAGTGGCTCATCTACCTGCCACCCACGATGTCGCCCAGCGAAACGACCCATGTACCGGGGCGCATCATCTACGGCCCCGATTACTCGACCGACGAGAACCTCTCCCGCCTTCGGAACCGGGGTCTCGGCCAGAAACGGTCGTTGGCGCTCGGGGAATTCGCGCTCGGCATCGAGGGTCTGGAGCGATTCGCGCGCAAGGAGCCGCTGCGCCGGGTGCATGAGTGCGTCTTCGGTGTGCTTGCCCTGGAGAGCGAGCCGGTGGACCCAAGACTCTGATCTTCAAGTCGCACACTGAGGCGGCGATAAGACAATAGAGTTTGCAAGCTGACGTTCCCGTCCGGCCCGGAATCGTACTTAGCGTCTGGTATGCCGGACGCACAGATCATTGCACGGATGCGACCGGCATACATCCGTATTTGGGTATTTGGCGCGCGGCTCGATTCCGAAGGAGTGTCTGGCGCCGCGCCGAGTCCGCGGCGAACATACGGTACGGTCTTGCGCGTTCCGGCGCGGTTTCCGAATGGGTTTCGCGCGGCGGCGAGGCCGGGCGAAGGCCCCATTCGACTGACAGAAACGCGTCATGAGCGTCAACGGCGCGCATCGTCGTCGCTCGACGCAAGACGCCCGTTTGTTTGGAACGTGATGGTCCGATCCGCGCATCGTGCGCCTCGTCGTGTGAAGGGCAGGCGGAACGGATGCGATCTGCCGGGCGTCCGCCGCGTGATTTCGGCGACCGTCGGACGGGGCCACTCGGCGTCGAGGACGAGGACACCGACGCGGCAGTGCGGGCATCGAAGTTTCGGCTCGTCCTTCGGTTCCGACGCGTCGCCGCCTTCGCCCGGCTCGTCCGCGTCGAGTACCCTGTCGCCGGGCTACCGTCGCTGGTGAAACCCGAAGCCGACGGCGTCCGCGGCGTGAGCCGCGGATGCCCGGAGGCGAGGTCTTCCTTCGCGCGCGGACGCTCGGCGCGGGACGTCTTGGGACGGCGCCCCCTCGCCTCCGCGTCGCGAGCCTGGCGGCTCGCAACGCTCGGCTTTGGGTTTCACGAGGCGCCGCGCCGGCCGGATGCTCCCCCTACGGCTCGACGCATCGCGGGCCTTGGTTGCGGACATTGTTGACGTAGGAGCTCACCGGATCGACGCGCCAGGCCATCGATTCGTTCGGGATCAGCATGGCCGCCAGACGCTCGGTGTCGCGGAAGTCGGGGTCGAGCCATCGCGGATAGTCCCGCGCGTCCAGAATGACGGGCATGCGGTCGTGCACCGCGCGCGTGGCCGCGTTCGAATCGGTCGTGATGATCGTGCAGCTTTCGGTCGGAGGCTCCGATCCGGTCCAGCGGTCCCACAGGCCGGCCATCGCGAACGGGCGGTCGTCGTCCCCATGGATCAGGAACGGTTGCTTGCGGGCCCCCTCGGCTCGCCATTCATAGTAACCGTCCGCGACGACCAGGCAGCGGCGCTTTTGGAACGGGACTCGGAACGCCGGCTTTTCCGACACCGATTCCGACCGCGCGTTGATCATGCGGCTGCCGATCGACACCTCCTTCGCCCAGAACGGTATCAGCCCCCATCGGACAAGCACGGCTTCCCGATCGGGCCCGTTCGCGCGGACGATCAACACGTCATGCGTCGGCGCGATGTTGTACCGCAAAGGAAACTCGGGCAACGCCGCGACATCGAACGCCTCCATCAGGACGTCCGGCGGCGTTCGCAACGTGAACCGCCCGCACATGGAGCCGAGCCTCGGATCGCCGAGCGATCGAACGTGCCGAATCCGCGAATCCGTTCAATCGAGTTCGTCCGATTCCTCGGACGGGTCGCCCCCTTTGCCGCGTTGGATCGACGTCTCCCAACCTTGGTATTCGCCGCCAAGCGACTCGACGATCGAGAACAACTCGACCACCGTCTCATTGATCGTGCGAGCCTCGGTCGTCTCCTCCCTGCCGACACAAACGAGCACGCCTTCCGGCGCGTCCTCGTCGTCCTCGTCGCCTTCGGTCGGAAGGGAAACCCGGTGGAATCCCCGCTCCTCGGCATGCCGCACGAACCGCTCCAGATCGGCGTCGTTTTCAAGCGAGATCCAGTGGCGAACTTCACGCGGCACCGCCGAATCGTCGCCGTGGTCCTCGAGGTCGGACAGCACGCGCCGATTCAGGATCAACTGGAATTCGAGCGGCGTGGGAAGGAGCGTCTCGACGTACGTGGACCAGTCCTCGTCCAACCGGGTCGAGAGTTCCATGGGGGACTCCTCGGTCGACGCGAGGACCTCGCGCAGGAACGGCTCGCACACTCCGAAGTCGTCCGCGTAAAAGTAGAAGTCCGTATACTCCGGCCGGGAAATCCGGCCGACGTGCACGACACTCGGTTCGCTCGACTCCTCGATCGCATCAAGGATCGCGGAGCTCAAGTCGTTCAGCCGGCTCGCTTCCTCCCCGGAAACGGGGCCATCTTCCGCCGGGAATCGCGATCGAATGCGAAGCTGAGTGAGAAACGGCCAGGCGTTTGCGTCGTATTCCTCGTCGAATGAAAGATCGACGAGGACCATGGCTGGGGTCCCTTGGTCGAATTTGAAGTACATTTCCCAGTCGAAACCGTCCTCGTCATGGACATCGTCGTCGCCGTCGTCGTCCGAATCGTCAAGGCTCGCGAACGAATCGTCCTCGATATCCTCGTCGAAATCGTCGGTGCCGAGCGTCTCGTCGAGATCATCCTCGTCGAGATCATCCTCGAAGGAATCGCCGGGATCGCCACCGTGCGAACCGTTGGGGCCGTTGAGGTTCGCGTCGTCCCAGGCCCTGTCGTCTTCGAACACGTTGGGCTCCTTATGCGGACAACCGTGCCTTCCGCGCCACGCGATCCCGAACGGGCACCGACCGGACGAACGACGGGGAGCCCGAAGGAAAGGGCGGATCGATCAACGCTTCGAGAACTGGGTTCCGCGCCGGGCGCCGTGGAGGCCGTATTTCTTGCGTTCCTTCATGCGGGAATCGCGGGTCAGGAAACCGCCGTCCCGAAGGGGTGGATAGAATTCCTCGCTGTGCCCCATCAGGGCCCGCGCGATGCCCATGCGGCACGCGCCCGCTTGGCCCGTCATACCGCCGCCGTTCACGCGGATCACGACATCCAAGGTACCGGTCTGCTGCACGGCTTCGAGCGGCGCGAGGAGCCAGTTCCGGTCGTGTTCGTTCGGAAAATACTCTTCCAGCGATCGTTGGTTGATCGTGATCTTGCCCGTTCCGGGTCGAATCCGCACGCGCGCCACGGACGTCTTCCGCCGTCCCGTACCGAGCGCGTCGCCATTGATCTTGTCTTTCTTCACGGCAACCATGATCGTGATCTTCCCGAAAAAATTCCTGGATGGCCCGTCGGTTCGAGTCGGTTCGAGTTGAATCGATGCGTGTTCCCCGGGGTTCCCGGTTCGCATTCAGTTCCCGGCGCCGAGCTCGAGCGGCTTGGGGTTTTGGGCTTGATGGGGGTGTTCGCCGCCGCGATAGACCTTGAGTTTATCAAGCATTTTGCGACCGAGCTTGCTTTTCGGGAGCATGCGGCGTACGGCTTCGCGAATGATCAGCTCGGGTTCGTTCTCGCGGCGTTCGGCAGCGGTCGCCGACCGCAAGCCCGTGTAACCGGTGAACCATGTATACCGCTTATTTTCCCACTTCCGGCCGGTGAAGACGACTTTTTCGGCGTGCGTCACGACAACGAAATCGCCCGTATCGACGTGGGGCGTGTAGGTCGGGCGGTGCTTTCCCATCAGAATCATGGCGATCTCGCTCGCGAGCCGCCCGACGACCTTGTCGGTCGCGTCGACGAGCCACCACTCGTGGGTGAGTTCGCCCGGCTTCGCCATGTAGGTGCGCTGCGCAATCACGATCGGCATCTCCTGCTCAGCCCGAACCGACCGGCGCCTGACCCGAGCGCGGGCGTCCCCGGGGGATGGGGATAGCGATTCGAGGGAAACGGACAATCTACCGCACAGCCCGACGGCCATCAAGGCCGTTCGATTGAACTTGGTGTGCGTTCCCCGAACGGCTACAATCCGCCTCGAATCGGGAACCGATGGAGCGGCGATTGGGACAGGGAGGTCGACCATGGCAAGCGAACGTCGCCCGGACGTCGAAAGGGATCGCGGGAAACCGACCCGGTTCCCTCCATGGGTCCGCGGCGCGGTTGTTCCGGCCCTATTCCTGGTTCTGCTCCTGTTGGTCCGTTCGCCCGCATGGGGGGAACCGCCTGTATCGCCGCCGAACGCGTTGTCCGACGCGACGCTCCGCGCCGTCTGTTTCGTCGATCCGGATCGAGGATGGGTGGTGGGCGACCGGGGCGTGATCTGGCGGACGGTCGACGGCGGACGACAGTGGACGCCGCAAAGTTCGGGCGTGACGTGCCGGCTTGACGATATCGGCTTCGCGGATCGAACGAGCGGGTGGATTGTCGGAGGATGGACGCACGCCTACTCGCATGAAACGACGGGCGTGGTCTTGCGGACCCTGGATGGAGGCGAGACATGGGTCCGCGTACCGGGGTTGATGCTCCCTTCGTTGCGCAAGGTCCGATTCTTCACTCCCCGAGACGGGATCGCGTTGGGGGCGTCGTCGGCGCTCTACCCGGCGGGCGTGTTTCGCACGAGCGACGGGGGTCGAAGCTGGTCGACCATGCCGCCGGGCCCCTGGAGCGAACTGGCGGCCGGTGATTTTTCCGATACGGGAACGGGCGCCGTCGCGGCCGCTGATGGAAGTCTGTCGGTCGTTTCGTACGATCGCATCGTGCCGTCGCGGACACCGGGTGTCGGCGCGCGGCGGGTTCGCGCGGTGGCGCTGCGCGGCGAATACGGATGGCTCGTCGGCGATGGAGGCCTTGTCCTGCGCACGCAAACGGGCGGCGCGAACTGGGAAGTCATCACGCATCCCGTGTTTGGCGATCCGGGCCGGTCGATCGCTTTCGATCTCGACGCGGTGGCCATGGTCGGCGACGCCTGTTGGATCGCCGGTTCGCCGGGAAGCACGGTCTTCTTCAGTCCGGATCGCGGCACGACCTGGCGGGCGTACGCGACGGGCCGGACGACGCCCATTGAAGGCCTGCAGTTCATCGATGCGAACCGGGGCTGGGCGGTCGGGTCGCTCGGCGCGATCCTCGGAACGCGCGACGGCGGGCGGACCTGGTGGCCGCTTCGGGCCGGTGGCGATCGCGTCGCCCTGCTCGGGATCTTCAGTGATCCGGCGGCGACGCCATGGGAGTGTTTCGCGGCCTGCGGAGGCAACGACGGGTACCTTGCCGCGGCCTGCTACGTCAATCGGCGCGACCTGGAAGCGGGCCCCGCGCATGACGCGCCGCCCGAATCGCGCATCGAGGAGGCGGTCGTCAGCGCGGGGGGAACCGCGGCGCGGACGGCTTGGAGCTTCCCGGTCCGCCAGCGCGGGCTCAACCCGGACGGTTCATCGATTGCGTCCGTCTGGGATCGCGTGAACGACGGCGACGGGCGCGCCGATCTCCGCGCGTATCTTGTCCGAGAGCTCCGAACGTGGCGCCCGGACGTCGTGATCACCGAGGACGCGAGCCCCGACGGCAAGCGGCCCCTCGATCATGAAATCAACCAGGCGCTGCTCCAAGCCGTCGAAGGGGCGGCCGATTCCACCGCGTACCCGGACCTGATCGCGGCGGGCCTGGCCACATGGCGGGTGCAAAAAGTGCTGAGCCGAACGGCGGACGGCAGTTCGACGATTCGCATCGGCACGTCGCAACTCGCCGCCAATCTCGGCGTCGCGCTCGACGATTTCGCGGCCCACGCGCGGGGCTTGATGCGGGGCGAGCGCGAATCGCCTCCGGAAAAGTGGGAGTTCCGGATCTTGGTCAATCGCATTCCGCAGGACGCCGGTTTCCACGACTTGCTGAGCGGTGTGCAGTTGCCGCACGGCGGGGGAGCGCGGCGTGAGCCGGGTTCGCCGCCCGTCGCCAACCTGCAATCGCTCGGCAGGCTCGTCCAAAAGCGGCGCAACGTGGAACGGCTCGTCGCCCAGGCGACCACGACGGGGGGCAATCCGATCGGATGGGTCGGCCAACTCGACGATCTCACCAATGGATTCCCTCCTCCCATCGCGGCCTCGGTCCTCTATCAACTCGCCATGCGATACGAACAGGAGGGGCAGGGCGCGTTGGCGGCCGACACGATGGAGCGGCTGCTTTCGAGTTGCCGGGAGCAGGAGCTCGCGGAATTCGCGAGCATGTGGCTGGTGCGGTACCATGCGAGCGGCGAGGCGGCGTGGTGGGACCGGTCGGGAACGGCCATGGAAACGCGTGTCGTGCAAGCCGGCGCGTCCGATGCGGCAGCATCGGATGCGGTCGCCGGCGGCCAAGAGGGCCGGCCGTTCGGCGCGACGGTCGCGGCGTACGGGGAATCGGCGGGAACGGCCGCGCCGCTCGATACGCCCCTCGCCCGAGGTCGCCGCGCGCTCGAATACGCCTCGCTCGTCTCCCGGACGCTGCCGACGCTGCACGCGCGCCCCGAGTTGCGGTTCGCCGCGGCGGGCGCGCAGCGCATCGCCGGACTTGGGCGCGAAGCCGACGCCTTCATCGATCAGCTCGCGGCGTCCGGCGGCGATCCGGCGTGGCGGGCGTGCGCTCAGGCCGAACAATGGCTCCGCCACGGACGGGGTATGGCGCCCAAACCGGTCGCCGTTTGCCCCCGCGCGGCCGACCGGCCGCATTTGGACGGCGATCTGTCGGACCCGGCCTGGGCCAACAGCCCGCCGCTCGAACTGCGCAGCGCTCTGTCGGACGACGCCGCATGGAAATCAACGGCGCGGTTCGCGCGCGACGACGAATTCCTCTACTTCGCCGCGACGGTCGCACACGCGCCGGGACACACGTACGAACCCTCGTCCGCGCGTCGCGCGCGCGACTCGGCGCGCGACGATCTCGACCGGATCGAACTGTGCGTCGACATCGACCGGGACTACGCGAGCCACTATCGGTTGACCGTGGATCAGAGGGGTTGGGCCGGTGATCGGTTGATGGGCAACCCGCGGTGGGATCCCCAGTGGTACGTCGCGCATCGGGACGACGGGGGGCGTTGGACGATCGAAGCGGCGATTCCGTTCACGGAACTCGCGCCCGCCTCGCCCGCTCCGCGCGCGGCGTGGGCGATCCAGATCCAGCGCGTGGCGCCGCGGGCCGGTTTCCAGTCGTGGTCGACGCCCGCCGCGGTCGAGGTCCTTCCGCAAGGATTTGGTTTACTGGTCTTTCCCGAATGAGCGTCGCGGTCCCTGGCCGCGCCGCGGCGGGCGCGTTACGCTGGCGTCCATGCGATACGTGATCGGAGTCGATGAAGCGGGCTACGGGCCGAACCTCGGCCCGCTCGTCATCACGGCGACCGTGTGGCGTCTTCCCGACGGATGCGAACCGCGAGATCTCGACCGAACGCTGCGACCGTTTGTCTCCCCGCCGGGAGTGTGTCCCGCCGCTCCGCTGGTGGTCGGCGATTCGAAAGCCCTGTACCGTTCGGGCGGCTCGTTGGGCCCGATCGAACAGGTCGTGCTCGGCGCGGCCCTCTCCCTGGGCCTTCCATGCGGCACATGGAGGCGGCTTTGGGACGCCTTCGTGGCCACAGGCCCGGCCGGCGCCGCCGCTCAGGGATTCCTCGACGATTTCAGGTCGCAGCCGTGGCACGATCGGTACGACGCGCCGTTGCCGATCGCGGCCGAGTCCCGCGATGTGCTCGACGCGACCCGGCACTGGCACGACCTCGCGCGGGCCGCGGGGATCGAACTGTCCGCGATCCGGTCGCTCGTCGTCTTCCCCCATCGCTGGAACGCGGTCGTGCGGACCGACGGCACGAAGGGCGCCGCGCTCACGCGGCTCACGCTCGAACTCGTCGACTCCTGCCGTCGGTCGGACGCGGTGGAGGGTCCGACGAGCGTATACTGCGACAAGCATGGAGGCCGAACGCGATACGGACGCGCGCTCCAGGAGATGCTCCCCGACACGCTCGTGGAAGTCCACCAGGAGCGGCGCGACGAGAGCGTCTATCGCGCGGGAACGGGGCCCGACCGGATCGAATTCCGATTCTCGGCGAAGGGAGATCGCCGGATCCCGTGCGGACTCGCGTCGATGGTGTCCAAATACCTTCGTGAGCTCGCGATGAAGGCGTTCAACGCCTATTGGCGCGAACGCCTTCCGGGCATTCGTCCAACGGCCGGATACCCGGCCGACGCGCGCCGGTTCCGCCGCGAGATCGAGCCCGCGCGCCATGCGTTGGGGATCGCCGAGGACGTATTGTGGCGGAAGCGGTGAGCTCGGCGGGACGGCGCCGCGCTCGAGGAGTGCATCACGTGGAATCCGGTCCCTTGCCATTGGATCCGGCGGCGATCCGCCGCGATTTCCCGATCCTCGATCAGACGATCCACGACCGGTTCCCGCTCGTCTATTTGGACAGCGCGGCGTCGTCGCAGCGTCCGCGGCAAGTGATCGACGCGCTGCGCGACGTGTACGAACGCAACTACGCGAACGTGCATCGGGGAATCCACTGGTTGAGTGAGCGGAGTACCGACCTGTTCGAGGAGGCGCGCGAGTCGATCCAGGCGCTCGTCGGCGCGCGGCACGCGCACGAAATCATCCTCACGTCGGGAACGACCGCCGGCGTGAATCTCGTCGCGCGGAGTTGGGGCGACGCGAACCTGCGGCCCGGCGACGAGATCCTCCTCACCGACATGGAACACCATTCGAACATCGTGCCTTGGCAGCAGGCGGCGGAGCGGACCGGCGCGGCCGTCCGTTTCCTGCCCATCACCGACTCCGGCGAACTCGACCTCGAACAGCTCGACGCGTTCCTCACCGACCGAACACGCCTCGTCGCCGTGACCGCCGTCTCGAACGTGCTCGGCACAATCAATCCGATCGGCGCGATCCGCGAGCGGGCCGACCGGTGCGGCGCGTTGCTGTTCGTCGACGGCGCGCAGAGCGTTCCGCACGAACCGACCGATGTCCAGGCGACGCGGGCGGACTTCCTGGCGTTCAGCGGGCACAAGATGATGGGCCCGTCGGGAGTCGGCGCGCTCTACGGACGCGAAACCCTGCTCGACGCCATGCCCCCGTTCCTCGGCGGCGGCGGCATGATCCGCCGCGTCGCCCGCGATCGATTCGCGCCGGCCGATTTGCCGTTCAAGTTCGAGGCGGGCACGCCGCCGATCGCCGACGCCATCGCGATGACCGCCGCGTGCCGCTACCTGCGCGATGTCGGGCTCGAACGCATCGCCGCGCACGAACAGCGGCTCGCCCGACTCGCCCACGAACGACTCGCCGCATTCGACGACGTCGCCATCCATGGCCCGGCGCCGGACCGGAAGGCCGGAATCGTCAGCTTCTCGATCGATCGGGTCCACCCGCAGGACATCTCCGAACTGCTCGATCACCGCGGGATCGCCGTCCGCGCGGGTCACCACTGCGCGATGCCGTTGCACGAACGATTGGGCGTTTCGGCGAGCGTTCGAGCCAGCTTCTACGCCTACACGACGGTCGACGAGATCGACCGGTTCGCCGACGGGCTGCGGTCGGTCCGCGAGACGCTGCGGCGAACGGGAAGCCGCCGCGCGCCGACGGCGCGTTGAGCCGTCGCGGACGTTGAGCCGTCGCGAACGTCCGGATTGGCGGGCGAGCGACCGCGCGCGTGCGCGGGGTCGATCAGAGATCGAGCTTTTCGAGGTAGGTGTAGCCGTTGAGCCCGTCCTCGTAGAACTTGACGAACCGGCCCGCTTCCTCGTGCGTGAACCGGCCGCCGCGCACCGCTTGTTCGACGGCCGTCTGCAGCCTGCGGATCAGATCGTCGCGGTTGAACTGGACGTAGTCGAGCACCTCGCTCACCGTCTCGCCCTTCACGACCGTTTCGAGGGCCGTTTCGCCGTTCGGCTGCAGCTCGACATGCACCGCGTTCGTATCGCCGAAGAGATTGTGCAGATCGCCGAGGATCTCCTGGTAGGCGCCGACGAGGAACGCGCCGAGGTAGTAATCGTCGCCGTTGCAGGCGTGCAGCAGGAGGGTCCGCCGCACGTCGCGCCGATCGATGAACTGATCGATCTTGCCGTCCGAGTCGCACGTGATGTCGCCGATCACCGCGTGGCGCGTCGGCCGTTCGTTCAACCGATGGATCGGCATGATCGGGAAGAGCTGTTTGATGGCCCAACTGTCGGGCATCGATTGGAAGAGCGAGAAGTTGCAGAAATAGGTGTCGGACAGGAGCCGATCGAGGTTTTCGAGCTCCTCGGGCGTGTAATCGAGATCGTCGACAAGCCGGCGGATGCGGTTGCAGATCGCCCAGAACAGGTTCTCGGCCGTGCTGCGCTGGTCGAGCGGCATGTGACCGAGCGCGAACAGGTTCATCGCCATGTCGAGCGACTGCTGCGCGTCGTGGTAGCTCTCGAGCAGGTTGCGGACACTCACGTTCTGGTACGTTTCGTGGAGCGCGACGAGCGGCTGGACCGCTTCTTCCTCGTTGATTTCGAGCGACTTCTCCCCGGAGCAGCCGAGTTCGGTGACGCCCATGACTCCGAAGACGAGCACGCTGTGGTACGCCGCCACCGCGCGGCCGCATTCCGAGATGATGTTCGGGTGCGGAACGCCGTCCTCGTCGCACACCGTCATGATGTTGTTGACCACGGCGTTCGCGTACTCGTGGAGCGTGTAGTTCACGCTCGATTCGAAATTCGTCTGGGATCCGTCGTAATCGACGCCGAGCCCGCCGCCGATATTGAGGAATTCGAGTCCCGCGCCGCGCTTGGCCAGATCGGTGTAGACCCGCGACGCCTCCATCACGGCCGCCTTGATCTGGCGGATGTCGGTGATCTGGCTCCCCAAGTGGAAGTGCAGCATCTTGAAGCAATCGGTCATGCCCCGGCGCCGGAGTTCCTCGAACGCCCTCAGGATCTCGGTCACGGTGAGACCGAATTTGGATCGGTATCCGCCGGACGATTGCCAACGTCCCGATCCCCGCGTCGCCAGTTTGACCCGCACGCCGATGAGCGGCCGGACGCCGACCTTTTCGGCGTGGTGCAGGACCAGTTCGAGCTCGGTGTATTTCTCGACCACCGGAATGACCCTGCGCCCGATCTTGTGCGCCAACATGGCCATTTCGATGAACTCGGAGTCCTTGAATCCGTTGCAGATGATCGGCATGTTTTCGTACGACATGGCGACGACCGCGAGCAACTCGGGCTTGCTCCCGGCCTCGAGCCCGAATCCGAACGGCTTACCGTGCTCGACGATCTGTTCGACCACCTGCCGCTGCTGGTTGACCTTGATCGGATAGACGCACGTATAGCGGCCTTGGTACTCGTTGTCGCGCAGCACTTCCGAGAAGACGGTGTGCAGTTCGCGCAACCGATCCTGCAGGATGTCGTTGAACCGGATCAGGATGGGGAGGTCGAGGCCTCGGAGCTGGAGCCGGTCGACGAGATCCTTGAGGTCGATGGCGCAGTCGGGGTTCCGGTTTGGATGGACGCACACGCGGCCGCTTCGGCTGATCGAAAAATAGCCCTTTCCCCAGCGCGAGACTTCATAGAGTTGATTGGCGTCAGCCACGGTCCAGGGAGCGAGCGCCGTCTTAAGCATCCGATGGGGCCTCTTTTCCACACGGCGGGAGATCGGCGCGCCGTGCCGCCAATTGCAAGACCGTCGAAGGGAACCAACCGCGAGCCACGCCTGGTATTTGATCGACTCGACGCCGAACCGTCAACACGCGATCGGGCGCGTTTCCGCGCGTTGATTCGCGGTCGCCGTCTGATAGCATCGGCGGTGCTCGGCGGTCGACCCGGCGCGACCCGGTCGAGATCGGAAATCGGAACCGACCGCGTCTCGTTTCCGACGGGTGTGCGGGCCGGGAGGTGTTGAAAATGGAATTGCGATGGATGGCGAGCCTTTCGGCGAGCGCCCTACACGCCGCCAACGCGCTGCTCGACGGAAAGACGCTCGTCGACGGCCCGTTGGCCGAATCGTTGCGGGAGCCGGTGGATCTGCTGCGCGCCGCGCTGGACCGAATCGGACCCCGCGGCCGCGCCGTGTGGGACGTCGCGAGGGCCCTTGCGTCGGGCATCGAGAACAACCGCGAACTGGTCGATGTCGCCGCTCGAAAGTCGCTCGGGCCCTCGGCCCCGCCCACCGCCGAACTGGTCGGCGCGATCGGTCGGGTCGAGGACGCCGTTCGACAGGCCCTGCCCGGCCTCGCCGATCAGCTCGCCCTGCGCTCCGGGCCGCCGCGCGACGCGTGGGACGCGCGGGGCCCCGGTTGCCTGACCCGATTGGCGGACCTGGCGGAGGCCGAACTGATCGCGCCGCGCGCCGAGATCGTGCTGGTCCATCCGGCGGTCGGTGGAGCGGGGGCCGCCCACCTGTTCTGCAACGCGGTGACCATCGAGGCGGTGGTCGAGGATCCTTGGCCGAACTTGCCCGAGACGGTACGATTGGCCTGGCTGCTTTCCCAATTGCAGCTCGACCTCGCCCGTTTCAGCGAACACGTTCCGCCCGCCCGGCTGGCGAACATCGCGCCGTTCGCCATGTTGCCGCCCGTACTCGATGCGGCGCAACATGTCGAATGGATCGAGTCATCCGAGCGGGCATTGGTCGATGCGATCGGCATTTGGGGACTGGCCTCCGCGGCCGACGATGTCGCCGACCTGCTGACGACGTGGTGGCGGACCTACTTGGAGAACCGTCCGACGTTCGCGATCGCCTTGCGAGCCCTCGATCGGATGCTCGCCGACGCGGAGTCGTGATCCAAGTCGATGGGAGCGTGAAGCCATGCTGATCGTCGGCGAGATGGACCTGACGCTTACGAAGTCGAAGGGCAAAGGCGAATTCCATTGCCCGACGTGCGAGGCGTCCCGCGTTTACGACCATCGCCGGGTCAAGCGGTTCCTGACGGTCTACTTCATTCCGGTCATCCCGATCAGCACGGTTTCGGAGCACATCCGGTGCCGGACGTGCAAGCGGACGTTTCCGATGGAGGTCGCCTCGCTGGGACCCGAGGTCCAGCAACGGCTGAAGAAGGTCCATTTCGCGAACGACGTCCGGCGCGTCATGGTGCTCACCATGCTCGCCGACGACCATGCCGAGCCGGCCGAGATCGACGTACTGCGGCGTGTTTACGGCGAGATTGCGGGCATCGAACTTTCCGATGAGGACATCGCGCGGGATATCGCGCTGGCTCGCCGGGCGCCGGTCGACGCCGCCGTCTATTGCCGCGCGATCGCGTCGCGGCGCGCTGAGGACGAGCGGAACGGGATCGTGCGGGGCGCGTTCCTGATCGCGTCCGCGTGCGGAGAGATTTCGGCCGAGCGGCTCGAACAGCTCAAACAACTGCCCAAGGCCTTCGGCATGTCCGAGGATCGGTTCCGGGGAATCATCGCGGAGGCTTCGGGTTAGCCGCCCCGCCGCGCGACGCCCGCCGCGTCGTGGCTACGGGTCGGTCCCGCCGCTATCATGGGTGCGCCGCGGCGACCGCGGGTCCGGCGCGGCGACTCGATTCGCGGTGTTCCGCCATCTTCCCATGGGAGACCGTGCCGTGGCGATTCGCTCGGTTGTCTTGATGATGTGCGTCGCGGTCGGGGCGTCGCTCGCCAGGCCCGCCGACGCCCCGGCACAGTCGGCGGCGCCGGTCACGATCATTTTCGACACGGACATCGAATCGGACGTCGACGACGTCGGAGCGGTGGCCCTATTGCACGCGCTGGCGCGGCGCGGCGAGGCCGAGATCGTGGCGATGGGCATTTCGGCGGGGAACCCGCACTGCGCCCCGTGCCTCGACGCGCTCAACACGTTCTTCGCCCGCCCGGACATTCCGATCGGCGCGGTCCACGGCGCCGCGATCCGAAACGACTCCCTGTACGCGCCGGCCGTTTCCGCCGAATTCCCCCACGATCTCGCGTCGAACGACGACGCGCCCGAGGCCTCGCGCGTCTACCGCTCCGTGCTCGCGCGACAGGCCGATCAGAGCGTCGTCGTGGTGACGGTCGGTTTCCTCACCAATCTCCGCGCGTTGCTCCAATCGCAACCCGACGATGCCTGTCCCCTCGACGGCCAAACACTCGTCGAAAGGAAAGTGCGGCTTTGGGTCTGCATGGGAGGCGCGTTTCCCCAAGGCCGCGAGTGGAACGTGCACCGCGATGCCGAGGCGTCGCGCGCGGTGATCGCGCATTGGCCGACGCCGGTCGTTTTCAGCGGTTTCGAAATCGGCAATCGAATCAAGACGGGTCCGAAACTCGCCGCCTTGCCCGCCCGCGATCCCGTCCGAAGGGCCTACGAGCTTTACAACGGCTTGAAGCCGCGCGAGAGTTGGGATCAAACGGCCGTCTATTTCGCCGTCCGCGGCGCGGTCGACGGGGAACGCCCCCTGTGGGAACTGTCTCCGCCGGGACGGTGTGTCGTCGCCGAGGACGGTTCGAACACGTGGATCGATCAAGTCGACGGCCCCCATCGATACCTCGTCGCCAAGGAGGACCCGGAACATGTTGCGTGCGTCATCGAGTCGCTCATGTGCGATCGGGTGGCGGCGCCGGCCGCCGATTACAGGGTCGGTGTGGCGAGGGTCGACATCACGCCCGACTATCCGATCCGTTTGAACGGGTTCGGATTTCGAAGGGAGGAATCGGAGGGCGTGACGCAGCGGATCTGGGCAAAAGCGCTCGCCGTCCAGGCCGGCGAGGGTCCGCCGGTGATTGTCATGTCGGTCGACAGCCTCGGCATCCGCGAGACGATGGTCGACGAGGTCGTTCGGCGCATCGGGCCGAAAACGGGTGTGACGCGCGACCGCATCGCCGTCACGTTCACCCATTCGCACACGACGCCCAAAGTCAACGGCGCGTCCGATACGATCTTCAGCACGCCGATCCCCGCCGAGCATCAGACGCACATCGATCGCTATACGGACGCCTTGACGTCGGCCCTCGAACAGGCGGCCCTCGCGGCGGTCGCCGACCTGAAGCCGGGCCGTCTCGAATGGGGCGTGGGTCGAGTCGACTTCGCGAAGAACCGGCGCACGGCGGGTGGGCCCGTGGACCACGACCTTCCCATCCTGGTCGTGCGGAGCGACGACGGCGGCGTCCGCGCGGTCTACACGTCGTATGCGTGCCACTGTGTCACCCTTTCCCACAACCGGATCAGCGGCGATTGGGCCGGGTACGCGCAGGAGATGATCGAGCGGAAATTCCCGGGGGCGATCGGCCTCGTGTCGATCGGCTGCGGATCCGACTCGAATCCCAGTTCGGGTGTCGTGAACGATCGAGTCGACATCGCGACGGAGCAAGGGGCGCGGATCGCGGACGAGGTCGCGCGGGTCGTCGAGAAAGGGCTCGCGCCGGTCCAGGGCGCGATCGCCGCGCGGCTCAAACATGTCGACCTGCCGCTCCGGGATCCTCCGTCGCCCGACGCGCTGCGCGAACTGGCGAAGCAGGAAGGCCCCGCGGCGTACAACGCCCGCTACCAGCTCGCGCGGCTCGAACGGGGCGAACCCCTTCCCACGCGCATCCGCTATCCGGTGCAGACGATCACGTTCGGCGAATCGTTGCACATGATCTTCCTCGCGGGCGAGGTCTGCGTCGATTATTCGCTGCGGCTCAAGAATGAGCTGCGCCGCGACCGCATCTGGCCGCACGGATATTGCAACGACTTCTGCGCGTATATTCCGTCGGAACGGCTGCTCAAGGAGGGAGGCTATGGCGGAGGCGCCGAGGTTGTCTATTTCGCGCTGCCGGAGAAATTCCGCGAGGGACTCGAGCAGACCATCATCGACACGGTCCGCTCGCTGACGCCGGCCGAATTCGTCGTGCCGCCGGGCAGCCAGGGCGTGGCTCCGCGCACCCCCGGCGAATCGCTTCGCGATTTTCGGTTGGATCCGCGGTTCCGGATCGAACTGGTCGCTTCCGAACCGCTCGTCGCCGACCCGGTCGCCATCGATTTCGGACCCGACGGAAAGCTCTGGGTCGCCGAGATGCCCGATTACTCGCGCGAAGTCGACGAATCGTTTGACGGAGCGGGCCGAGTGAAAATGCTCGAGGATACCGACGAGGACGGGACGTACGACCGAGCGACGGTCTTCCTGGACGGCCTGCGCTTTCCGACCGGCGTGACCGTGTGGCGCGACGGGATCCTGGTCTGCGACGCGCCGAACATCGTGCTCGCGCGCGATACCGACGGCGACGGCAAGGCCGACTCAACGAAGACGCTCTATGCGGGATTCGCGACGCACAATCCGCACGCGCGCGTCAACAGCCTTCGGTTCGGGCTCGACGGCTGGGTCTACGGTTCGGGCGGCCTCTTCGGCGGCGAGATCACCAGCTTCGACGGAACGGCCGTTCACCTTCAACGGAGCGATTTCCGGATCCGTCCCGACACGGGCGCGATCGAACCGGCGACCGGGACGACGCAGCAGAGCCGTGTGCGGGACGATTGGGACAATTGGTTCGGCTGCGACAACGGAACGCTCGCCATGCATTACCCGGTCTCCGATCACTACGTGCGGCGCAACCCGCTCGTCGCTCCCCCGAGTCCCGCCGTCGCGGTCGCGGCCGACGCCGAGGCTTCCAGGCTCGTCCCGCCCGGAGAATTGGTCCTGTTCCAACTGTCGGGGAAGCCCGGACGCGCGACGTCGGCGTGCGGCATCGACGTCTATCGCGACCGGTTGCTCGGCGATGACCTCTACGGCGATTGTTTCACGTGCGAGCCCGTGCATCAGGCCGTGCATCGGATGGACCTGTCGCGCGACGGGGCCGTCTTTCGCGGGACCCGTTCCCTCGATGAACGGGACCGCGAGTTCCTGGCGTCGACCGATCGTTGGTTTCGGCCCGTGCAAGTCCGAACGGGTCCCGACGGCGGGCTGTGGATTGTCGACATGTATCGGTACGTGATCGAGCATCGGCGGTGGATTCCCGCCGAGACCCTTGCCCAGCTCGACCCCATGGCGGGAACGACTCGAGGCCGGATCTACCGAGTGGTCCCGAAGGGGTCCGCGGCGCGCGGATGGCCGAGGCTCGATCGGCTCGATCCGGAGGAGTTGGCGCGGTGTCTCGACCATGCGAACGGGACCTTGCGCGATCTCGCCCATCAATGCCTGGTCTGGCGGAACGCGCGCGAGGCGGGCTCGGTGCTGCGGAACATCGCGCGGGAATCGAATCGCCCCGAATCGCGGGTCCAGGCGCTCTGCGCGCTCGCCGATCTGGAACTCGCCGACCCGAGCCTTCTCGAGGACATGCTCGACGATGCCCATCCGGGTGTGCGTCGGCACGCGGTTCGAATCGCCGAGTCCTCGGCGGCGCACAACGAACGCATCGCGGCCGCGATCGGCCGACTCGCCGAAGACGCCGCATACGAAGTTCGCCTTCAAACGGCCTATTCGCTCGGCGCCTGCCCCGACTCGGTCGCCGGCCCCATGCTGGCTCGCCTCGCACGAACCCATGCGGCCGATCCGTACATGCTCGCCGCCGTGAAAAGCTCGATGAACCGGTCGAACGCCGTAGGCGTCATCCGCGCGCTCGTATCGACTGGGGACGGTGCGGCCGGGGACGGTGTGGCCGGGGACGGTGCGGCCGGGGACGGTGCGGCCGGGGACGGTGTGGCCGGGGACGGTGTGGCCGGGGACGGTGCGGATGACCGTTTGTTGTCACCGATGATGGGCCTATCGGTCGAGTTGAGTGGAGGAAAGGGGTTGGACGAGGCGTTGGCGGTGGTCGGGGAGCGCGGCGAGCGTCGTGGAGCGCGGTGGCGATTTCGCGTCGCGAGCGAACTGATCGAGGCGGGCGGGCGGAGCGGATCCGGGGACGTCGCCGATTCGACCCGCGCGCTGCTCGAACGGTGGTCCGATTCGGCGAGGGCGGTCGCGGCCGACGACACGGCCGACGCGGCGGCGCGGCTCGATGCCATCGGCTTGCTCGGCGCATGGCGGACCGAAGCCAATCGCGAGGCCGCCGCCGCACTCGTTCATCCCGCACAACCGGTGAACGTGCGGCAAGCGGCGGTCGAGGCGATGGGGCGATTCACCGGACCGGACGCGGCGGACGACTTGCTCGATGCATGGGATTCCTCCGGACCCGAGCTCCGACGCGAAATCCTCGACCGGCTGATGAGCCGTCCGGAATGGGCGAGGACGCTGCTCGCCGCCGTCGAATCCGGCCGCGTGGCGACGGCGAGCCTCGACGCCGCGCGAAGGCAACGCCTGTTGACCCACGAGGACGACGTGGTCCGAGTCGGCGCCGAACGCGCGCTGAAGGACAGCGCGAACGCGGAGCGGCGTGGCATCGTCGAACGGTATTCGGGAGCCCGGTTGGGCGGCGATGCCGAACGGGGACGCGCCGCCTTCGAGAAACTCTGCGCCGCGTGCCATAAGCTCGGAGATGCCGGATACGCCGTCGGGCCCGACTTGGCGGCGCTCGCGAACAAGTCGCCGACCTATCTGCTCAACGCGCTGCTCGATCCGAATCGCGACGTCGAGGAACGCTATCAATCCTATGTCGCCGTCTTGTCCGATGGGCGGACGATGACCGGACTGATGACGAGCGAGACGAGCGCGAGTGTGACGTTGACCGAACAGGAGGGCAAGACGCACGTGCTGCGCCGTCGCGACATCGAGTCGCTCCGAGGTTCGGGACGCTCGTTGATGCCGGTCGGTTTCGAGCAGGACGTTTCGGTCGAGCAGGCCGGCGACCTGATCGCGTTCCTCATGGAACTTGGCCCGCGTCCCAAGACGCTCGAAGGCAATGCGCCTTCGCTTGTCACGGCGGGATCCGACGGCGGGCTCGAGCTCCGCGCCGCGGCGGCCGAGATCTACGGCGGTTCGATCGCCTTCGAGTCGTTGTTCGGCAATATCGGCTTTTGGCACGGCGAACAGGACCGCGTGTCGTGGCGAATCGACGTGACGCGTCCGGGTGAATACGACGTATGGATCGATTGGGCCTGCCATCCGGATTCGGCGGGAAACCGGTTCCGCATCGATGGGCTCGATCCCGTGATCGCGGGCGACGTGGCGTCGACGGGCGGATGGGATCGTTACGAGCGAAGGAAGGTCGGCCGAGCGCGGCTTGGGGCGGGGCGCCATGCGGTGACCGTGCGCCCGGAGGGCGCCCTTCGCAACGGAGCTCTGTTCGACTTGCGCGGCGTCGAGCTGATCGCCGTGCCGAGTGACTCGAAGTGACCCGGGGAGAAGTGACCCGGGGAGAAGTGACCCGGGGAGAAGTGACCCGGGGAGAAGTGACCCGGGGAAACGGAGGATCGCATGAGCGGCGCGCGGAACCGATTCATGGCATGGTTGGTCCTAGGGGTTGCCGTCGGATCGATCGATGGGGTTCGCGCCGCTCCTCCCAATATCGTGCTGATCATCTCGGACGATCAGGCTTGGAACGACTACGGGTTCATGGGCCATCCGACCATCCGGACTCCCAACCTCGATCGGCTGGCATCGGAGGGCCTCGTCTTCGTGCGAGGCTATGTGCCGGACAGTCTGTGCCGACCTTCGCTCGCGACCATCATTTCCGGCAGGTATCCGCACGAACATGGCATCGTCGGCAACGATCCTCCCGTCCCGCCGAATGCGGGGCGGGGTCCGCAATACGCGGCGGCCCGTGAGGAATACCTGCGGCACATCGATCGACTCGCGACGATTCCGAAATGGCTGGCGCCACGCGGGTATTTGAGTTTTCAGGCGGGAAAATGGTGGGAAGGCCATTATTCGCGCGGAGGCTTCACGCACGGAATGACGCACGGCGATCCGCGCAAGGGAGGGAGACACGGCGACGACGGTCTGAAGATCGGGCGCGAGGGGTTGGGGCCGGTCCGCGAATTCCTCACGATGGCGAAGGAGCGGACGCAACCGTTCTTCCTTTGGTACGCGCCGATGCTCCCCCACGCTCCGCACAATCCGCCCGATCGACTTCTCGCTCATTACGCCGACAAGACCGGTTCGCCCTTCATCGCCAAGTACTGGGCGATGTGCGAGTGGTGGGACGAATCGTGCGGTGAGCTGCTCGCGATGCTCGATGAGCTCGGTGTTTCCGACAATACGATGGTGGTCTACGTGACGGACAACGGCTGGATCAACCGTCCCGATTCCGGGCAGTTCGCTCCGAAATCCAAGCGAAGTCCGTATGACGGAGGAATTCGGACGCCCGTGATGGTCCGATGGCCGGGGCATGTGGACCCGCAACGGGAAGAGCACCTGTTGGTGAGCAGCGTCGATCTGGCGCCGACGATCCTCAAAGCCGTCGGTGTCGCGCCGCCGGCCGATCTGTCGGGCCGCGACCTGCTCGATCGCGAAGGGCTCGTCGCCCGCGAGTCGGTCCAGGGCGGCATATTCGAGCATGACGTGCGCCACATGTCCGATCCCGCGGCCAGCCTCATGTATCGTTGGATCGTGGCCGGCGATTGGAAGCTGATTGTGCCCCACGGGGAACGGGTCCCCGAGGGCGACATCGAACTGTATCGACTGGACCGCGATCCTTGGGAATCCCGGAATCTCGCGGCCGATCATCCCGATGTCGTCGGTCGCCTCGGGGATGCGCTCGACGCCTGGTGGCAACCCGGAAAGCGGTGATCGTTTTAGAGTCGTTCATGCCACGTCGCGAGGCCGTACCGTTCGCGCACCAGTCGAGCGGTTCGGTCGATGGGCCACGTTTCGAGTCGGCTATCGGTTCCCCATGCCTCGGCCAGGTCGGCTCGCAGCCGATCGGGATCGAGGGGCGCGTTCGCGATGAACGCGCCGTGGTCGCGACCTCGACGATATTCGGGCTGTCTGGGCGCGGCGCGCAGGACGCGGGGCGCGAGCGATAGGTCGAACGCGTAGAGCAATGTGCCGTGGTAGAGCAGGTGCGTCCGTTTGCACCGCAGGCTGTTGCCGGAGATCTTGGAATCGCCCCACGCGACGTCGCTGATCCCCTGGCGCGCGACGTTCGGAAGCTGGAGACTCGCGGCGGCCGTGAGCCGCGCCAGGGCCAGCGCGTGCGCCTGATCCAAGTCGCGGCCGGCGAGTTCCGGGACCCGCTCGAAAGCAAGCACGGCCGCGTACATGAGGCAGCCGGGTCCCGCGACGATCGCCGCGCCGCCGCTCGCGCGGCGCAGCACGGGAATCGAACGCGCACGGCAAGCCTCCACGTCGACCTCGTCCCGAACGCGTGAGGCTCGGCCCACGACCACGATCGGCTCCGGGGATTCCCAAAACCGAAGCACGCCGCCGACGCTCGGACCACCCGCTTCGGCATCATCGAGCAGGGCCTCGTCGAGCGCGAGGTTCTCGGCGGGCGTCGGGAGTGTGAGGTCGAGGATTCGCATGGCGCGGCTGGAGATAAGGGATCAAGGACCGAATCCTCGCCGGGCTTGCCGGACAAACGCCGATCTTCCGACCCGGGAAACCGATGCGGCGTCGCGATTCGGGGGACTCTTCGATTCACGCCGCGCTTGCTAAACTAGCAGGGGCGGCGTTTTCCGGGAAGGAGAAGGGTTCATGGTTTCGCACGAGAGTCGGTCCGAACCGCCTCGGTATGTCGACCGAGCCGAGACGGTTTCCGCCGATGATGTGCTGCCTCCCGTCGAGGCGCCCACGGTACGTTTCCTGCTGCAGCTCTTCTTCGTTCCGCTGGTGATCGTCGTCGTCATCGTGGTGATCTGGTCGGGCTTCAGTTGGGTCGTCCAGTCCACGTCGGACCCGGCCGACCTCGTCCGGGAGATCCGCGCGCTGAACGACGCGAGCTGGCAAAAAGCCTATACGCTCGGCGACATGCTGCGGAACCCCGAATTCCATGCCCTGCGCGAGGATCGCGCGCTGGCCTCGGAACTCGCGCGCGTCCTGGAACAAGAGGTGTCCGCGGGCCAGTTCGACGAACAACGCGTTCAGTTGCGGGTCTACCTCTGCCGCGCCCTGGGTGAGTTCCGAATCGTCGAGGGCGCGGGCGCGCTCGTCGCCGCCGCGCGAGCGGACCGGGATCCGAGCGAACTGGTCGTGCGGCGCTGCGCGATGGAGGGGCTTGCCGTCCTTGCCGCCAACATCGGCGCGGAACGGCTCCGCGACGCTCCCGGCGTGCTCGACGCCGTCATGGAAGTCTCGCGCGAACGGTCATCGGACGATACGGCCGCGGAACGCGACGCGCTGCGCGCGACGGCCGCGTTCCTGCTCGGCGTGCTCGGCGGTGATCCCGCCCTCCATCGGCTTGCCCGGCTCATGGATGACGCGCATGCGAACACGCGATACAACGCGGCGACCGGTCTGGCTCGACATGGTGATCCCCGCTGCGAACGCGTTCTGCTCGAAATGCTCGATCCGACGAATGCGAGCGCGGTCGAACACGAACCGACCGAGGAAACCAAGGAACGCAAGCGATCGGACGTGCTCGGCGCGGCGATTTCGGCGGCGGCCCGCTATGCCCAGGCTGCGCCGAACGCCGACCTGTCGCGGCTTCGAGAGGCCGTCGCCCGCCTGCGGGCCGACGATCTGCCGAAGAACATCCGAAATCAGGCGCTCGAGGCCGATCGCTTCTTGTCCCCTTCGTCCCATTGAAGGAAGTTAGTTTGTAGCGATTGCGCAAACTTGATTCCGAACCTGCGGCGCCGCATCCGTTTGCGTGACGGACCCTCTTCCGGCCGTCGGCATGGCCCGCGGGGAACTTCAAGAAATTTTCGGAATCTTAAAACAATTGGGCGGAAATAGTTAATACTTGAAGTGGGTCGTTCGACCCAAAAAAGCGTTTGCGAACGTATTCAAAGTTCGGCAAACTCGATGGGTGCCCGCGCGTCTTCGGCGAAGCGCGGGCGGCAACCGCGGGGGTTGCCCTGACGCGAGGGACCGTCGGCAGGTACGATGAGATCGCACGGTGTGGCGGCGGACTTCCAGTAGTTCGGCAAAGTAGTACGGCAAGGTGAGGCAGTGACAAAGCGAAATGCGGTCGTAGGGCGGGAATCGTCGCGAGCGGCTCGGGCGCCGTCGACGGGGGGCGCGTTTTTCCTTCGCGTCGCGGCGGTCGCCGCCGTCGGACTCGCCGGAGTAAATCAAGGTCGCTCAAGCGGCGCGCAGGACATCGTCCTGGACTATGAGCCGTCGGCGTATCGGACCGTCTATAAGACGATCTATGACGAGCAACGTACGACGGCCTACCGGCTGCAATACGATACGGTCTACGAGGAACGCGAGGTGGTCCGCGAGCGACCGGAATGGATCACCGAAATGCGTTCGCGCAAGTACACGGTGGCCAAGCCCGTCGTCGAGACGAGCAGCCGGGAGGAACGGCGCGTCGTCCTCCGTCCTCAATGGGAGACGACCTACGAGGAACGGACAAGGACGGTGGTCCGCTATGTGACCGAAACCGCGGCGCGCGAGGAACGCCATGTTTCCTACCGACCCGTCTGGGAAACGCAGGAGCGCGAGCAAAGCCATGTCGTGCGCCGAGCCGTGAATGAGACGGTCATGCGGCAGCAGCAATACACCGAGTGGCAACCGGTCACTCAGTATCAGACGCAATATGTCGATCAGGGCGGCTTCGTCGACTATCAATACCTCGTTCCCGGAACGACGCGAAACCAGTTGCGATGGTTGCCTCCCGGACAGTACGTCGATCCCGCTACGGGCTACAGCGTGCATCGCCGCCGCGGTCTTCATTGGGTGGAGACCCAAGATCCCGCGCGGATCCAAACCTATCGCCAATACGTGCCCAATGTCGTGGCCCAGCAGGTTCCTCAAACGGCCTATTTGCCCCGCTCCGTTGTTCAGGAAACACCCGTCCAAGTGACCCGGTATGTGGACGAGGTCGTCGTGCAAAAAGTCCCCGTCCAGGTCCAACGGCTCGAGGCCGTCGAGGAGGTTCGGCAAGTTCCGTACACCGTGCAGCGTCCGGTGACCGATCAGATCGTCGAACAGGTTCCCGTTCAGCGGCTTGAATGGGTGCGCGAGGAGACCGTGCACAAGGTGCCCGTGCAGACGACACGGTACGAGTACGAGGAGCGCGAAGAGCAGATCCCCGTCCGCGTGTGCCGCATGGTTGCCGAGGCGACGAAGGTGCGGGTACCCAAGACGGTCGCGCAGTGGGTTCCCTACGAAACGACACGCCTCGTCCCGCGGACGGTCGTCATGCGCGTGCCGCTCGACGCCTGCGGTTCACCCATCGACACGGTGATCCCTCCACCACCCGCCGCGGCGCCTGCGACCGACCCGCTCCCCCGTACCACGCTCCCCCGTACCACGCTCCAGCGCCCCGCGGCCGAAGGCGCGGCGGGAAGCGGCTCGGAGACGGAATCGGCCAAGTCTCCCGCCCCGGCATCGGCCAACGACAAGGCCGAAGCCGACAAGCCATCCGATGGGACGAAGCAGGCCGAGTCCGGCAAACAACCGGAGAGTGGGGCGAGCGGATCGAACGATGCCAAGGACTCCGATCCGACAGGAAAGCCGGCCCTCGATCCGGACCGGCTGCATTTGGGCGACCCGAGGGACAGCGGCGCTCCGAGCGGCGAAACCAAGCCGGAAACCAAGCCGGAAACCAAGCCGGAAACCAAGCCGGAAACCAAGCCGGAAACCAAGCCGGAAACCAAGCCGGAAACGGAGTCGGCCGAAAAACCGGCGGCGGGCCCGCCGAAGACGACGTAGGCCTGTCGATCGGTGGCGATCCGGGCACGTGGTGGATGATTGATGGGCGATGAGCGGGAGAGCGGCGGGGCGGGGGCGTTCGAGTCCGCGACGGAAGGGCCGACGCGCGATGGCGAGGTCTCGCCGATCCGTTCGTTCTACACGCCGGCCATGCTCGCTCGGCTGATCGGTGTGCCCGTCGCGACCATACGGCGCTGGCGGCGACGCGGCTTGATCGTACCCGTTCGAGAACTCGGGCGGGTCGCCTACTACGACTTCGGGCAAGTGACGGCGGCGCGCGACCTGGGCAAACGGATTCCGTCCGGAAAGGGCTCGTCGCGCATCGAACGCCAACTCGCCAGGCTATCGGAATCCACGGGCCTCACACCGGCGCGGCTGCCGATTCTCATCGAAGGCAAACGCGTCCTGCTGCGGGAATCCGACGGGCTCCGGGATGCCGCCGGGCAGCGGTGGATCGATTTCGATGGGGTGAATGGGGAATGCGGCGCGGGTGAATCCGGCGAGGGGCGCGCCGAGGCTCGGATGGCGGACAGCGATCGCGGGCCGTTCGTGTCGCCGACGTGGCCGTTCGCGCCGCGCGGGGAACCGACGCCTCCCGTCGAGTGTCTCGTCGAAGGCGCGCTCGAACTCGAAGCGGACGGTGACCTCGAAGGGGCCGCCGACGCGTACCGGGCGGCGCTGGCCGCCGGAGGACCCAACGCCGAACTCTGCTTTCAGCTCGCTGAAACGCTCTATCGGCTCGGCGATGTCGCCGCCGCGAGGGAACGCTATTTCATGGCGATCGAGCTCGACGAGCACTACGTCGAGGCGAGGGCCAATCTGGGATGTGTTTTGGCCGAATCGGGGCGAGCCGACCTCGCCATCGCCGCGCTCGAAGGAGCCCTGTCGCTCCATGCCGACTACGCGGATGCCCATTACCACTTGGCCCGAATGTTCGACGATTGCGGCGATTTTCCCGCCGCACGCCGTCATTGGGAACGCTTTTTGGAGTGCGCCCCCGATAACCCTTGGGCCGACGAGGCTCGCGCGCGGATCCTCGATGCGCCGGAACCGGGAAACCGCGACAGGGTCTGATTTCAAGGCCTCATCCCGCTCCGATTCGTGCCTGCGGCACTAGGCAAGGCCGGAGGACTGTCCTATTCTAATGGCTCCTATTGGGCGTGTTGCGGTGAGCGAACCGGCGGTGGCCCTCGCCCGTAAGGGTTGTGGCGGGATCCGCCTTTCGAATGTTCGTGAAGCTCATGAGCGAACTCTTGCTGCAGTATCACAAGATCCACCCGGCGACATGGGGGTACCTGTCGTCGCTGCTCACGATCGGCCTCTTCTTCAAGTTCAACCGTTTGTGGAGCGTCCGCAATTTCGACCTTTTCCTGGTGATCCTGCTGGCGCCCGGATTGCTGCTCGTCCAGTTCGCGAGCGAGGAACGGTTGGAAATCCGCCATCGATTGCTCGGCGCGGGCCACGAAGTGCCGCCCGTCGGTTCGGTGGATGACCTGATCGACGGTGCCTTCGAACGGATCGTTTCCGACCGAAACGGCGGGGATGGGGCGGACGGCCCGGTGGTCGGCGGAGCGGACCGTGGGGCGCGCTCCCAGCTTGCCGAAACGAAGGCCGGGGAAATCGGACAAACGGTCGCGGCCGAGCCGTCGCCGATTTCGGTCGATGGTCTTGAATGGCGGTTCGCGCGGGCCGTGATCAACGAGCGGTACGGATACTACTGGCTGTTCGGTGTCGGGGCCGTCCTGCTGGCCCGCCTCCTTCTGGATCCGACGATGGTCCGACGCCCGCTGCTCGAACCGAATCTCTCGACCGGCGGCCTCGCCTTCCTCGGACTATCCCTGTTCGTCTTCCTGATGGCGAACATCATCACTTCGACACCGACTCGGGACGACCTCGAGGGACCCCGCTCGGCCGTGCAGCTCTTGGCGCGCCACGATGTCGGCGACCACGGAAACAGCCTCCGAAGGCACGGTCCGTCGTATGCCATTCTGAGCATCCTGCCGAGCATTCCGACGATCGCCGGTGATCGGGCGGCGTCCGGCGCGGAGGTGAGCGGCGACGCGGGCGCATCGGGGGATGCGTCGTCGTATGTGACGGCCGCGAAGGCGATGGCCATCGCGGCCCATCTGGCGACGATCATCGGGATTGTGCTGATCGGCTATCGGCACTTCGGAAACGTGCAGACCGGGATCGGCGTCGCCGCGTTCTATTTGATGTTGCCCTATACGGCCGTCATGACCGGACGTGTCGACCACGCGCTTCCCGCCGCTCTGACGGTGTGGGCCGTCGTCTGTTACCGCCAGCCCTTGCTCGCCGGCATGTGCATCGGTCTGGCGGCGGGCGTCGTTTATTACCCGCTGTTCCTGTTGCCGCTCTGGCTGAGTTTCTATTGGCGGCGCGGCTTGACGCGGTTCGCGGCGAGCGTCGTCGCCATGCTCCTGCTCATGGTGCTTTCGCTCGCACTCGTCTCGGCCGATATGCAATCGTTCGCGGAAAAGGTCCGCGTGATGTTCGGAATTTTCAGGCCGAGAACGGTTGGCCTCGAGGGAATCTGGGGTCTCGGATGGGACTCGGTCTATCGAATCCCCGTATTGGCCCTGTTTGTGACGCTCAGTCTGACGCTGGCCCTTTGGCCCGCGCAAAAGAACCTCGGCACACTCCTCAGTTGCTCGGCGGCCGTTATGGTGTCGATCCAATTCTGGCACGGTTTTGGCGGCGGTCTGTACATGGCCTGGTATTTGCCCCTCTTGTTGCTCACCGTCTTTCGGCCGAACCTGGAGGACCGAGTGGCCCTTTCGGTGCTCGGCGAGGGCTGGTTCCGGAATTCGCGCCGAGCGATCCGGACGCTCGATCAAGCCGCGTAGGCCTTTGACGCTCGGCGCATTCCGAGCGTCGTTCGACCTTCGCCGCCGGGGCGCTCCGATTCCCCCTCGACGGCCCGGCGGACCTGGAGTAGACTCATTCGTTCGTCACGTGGGAAGATGGGCTGGTCCCGGCAGCCCGGCCACGAGGGGACGGTTTTGCGGGGTTTTGCAGGGTCTTGCAGCGATGTACGCAATCATTGCCGACGGTGGACGACAATACCGAGTCGAAGAAGGCCAGAACGTGGTCGTCGACTATCGCGACGCCGAGCCCGGATCGGCCATTCAATTCGACCGAGTCCTCGCGGTCTCCAACGGTTCCGACATTCGTATCGGAAAGCCGACGGTGGCCGGCGTGACGGTGACGGCTCAGGTCGTTGGAGCCGTTCAAGGCGAAAAGCTCACCGTCCAGAAATTCCGCCGCCGCAAGAATCTGCGTCGCCGCACGGGACACCGACAGATCCACACGTCGGTTCGCATCGAGAAGATCGCCGTCGAGCCGCCCGCGTAGGATCACGGGACGCTCATCGAGCCATCTCCGCATCGTTCGCTCGACGACGTTCGGCGAACGCGACGGACCAAGATGGCCGTGAACCGTTCGGCCCACGGGGCCCTTAGGCCTTGGGCAACAATCCGGTGACGGATGCGCTGGGCCGAGCGATGACGTGGGCGGCGATCAGCTTGCCGAGCCCGTTGACGCGTTCCGAGCCGGCCTGCACGGCGGCCTTGACGGCCGCGACGTCGCCCTTGATCACGACCGTGATGTAGCCGCCGCCCAGCTTCTCCTTGCCGACCACTTCGACATTCGCCGTCTTGCACGCCGTATCGATCGCCTCGAACACGGCCGTGAAACCCTGGGTCTCAATGAGTCCCAACGCGAAGGACTGGGTATCGCTCACACGCGGCTCCTTTTTCAAATCGCCCGCCGCCGGTTCGAACGACGGTTCGGGGTTCATCACGATGTTCTGCTGAATCAGCGGATTGAATTCGACGCGACTCTCGATCGCCTTCCAGGCTTCCCGGTCGGGTCCGTGGATGACTTGGGAAACGGGTTTTCCGCCCATGCGTTCCGCGACGGCGCGCCCCGCCCGGATCGCCTCGTCGACCGCCGCGCACGAGCCGGCGATCTTGATCACATAACCGAGATAGTCGTTAAGCTCGGCCTGAACGACCTGAATCGGCGCGCTTTTTTCCATGGTGTCGAGGGCGACGAGGGCCGGAGTCAGTCCGGTCGTCTCCAACACACCCAGCGAATCGGGAATCATAGGCCACCTTCCGCCTCGCGCCGCCGTCCGCCGGGGGCGTTTCACCGAGCCAATCATAGCTCAGGCTACGCGCCGCGCCTTGACTCCGCCCGATTGTATCGCAACCTGATCCGGTCGTCGCCGTCCGACGAATTGTACCTGTGGCGTCGGCTTTAGCCGACGTGGGCGCGGCATGGCACCGGACCGAGAGGCGCGTGGGCTGAAGCCCACGCTACCTTTACCGGTCACATTCCCGTCCGCTGAACTCACGAACGACATCGGAGGAGAATCCCCGGCATGACAACATCTCCATTCCCGCTCCCCTTCTTCATTCGCATGATTCGTGTCATTCGTGGTTGGTTCCCATGCGCCTCGCCGGACGCAAGTCAACCACGAATGACACGAATAAGTCAACGTCCGGCGGATTGCGTTGGTGGGGGTGACGGGCTATTCGGTGACGGGCTATTCGGTGACGGTCCATCCGGTGACGGTCCATCCGGTGACGGTCCATCCGGTGACGGTCCATCCGGTGACGGTCCATCCGGTGACGGTCCATCCGGTGACGGGCTATTCGGTGACGGGCTATTCGGTGACGGGGAGGATGACGTCCTCGAGCATCCAGCGTTTGATCTCCCGGACGACGTCGAGGAATTTCCGGAGGTTGACCGGCTTGGCCATGAACGCGTCGACCCGCAGGTGCTCGCACCGGTTCTTCGCGTCATGGTCCCCGGTCGCCGTCAGAATGACCACGGGAGTGCGCTGAAGGTCGGGGTCGGATCGGATTTCGGCGAGGACATCGAGTCCGTCGCGACCGGGGAGGTGCAAGTCGAGCAGGATCATGTCGGGGCGCGGCGCCCTCGCGAACTTCCCGTCGCGATGCAGGAACTCGATCGCCTCATTGCCGTCCACGACGAGCGTCAAACGATGCTTGATCTGCCCGTCGCGGATCGCGCGCATGGCGACATGGGCGTCCATCAGACTGTCTTCGACCAGGAGGATCTCCATGGCCCTGCCAATCATCTTGTCGTTCACGGCGATCCTCCGCGCTACGGACCGATGCGACGGCGCTCGCCCCCCATCGTAAGTCAGGCTCGGCGTCCGTTCAAACCCAATCAGGGCGACGGCCTCGATGTGTGCGCGGCGAGGATCGGCGCGAAGAAGTCGTGGAAGCGGTGGAACGGAAGGCCGGGGATGATCCAAGCCGGCCGCGCGTCATCCGACTCCTCATGCCATGCGCCGCCGCGCAACCGGCATGCCGGACCCAACCAGGAATCCACGCGTTCCGTTTCCGCGGCGACCTCATTCGACCAGACCAGCGCGGGGCGATCGTCCCGGAGGGCGAAGACGACCATGCGGTCGGCGACGCCCAAGAGCCAATACACGCCGCGATCGGCCTCGACGGCGCCGGCCCGTTCGAGCTTCAGCCGTCCGTAGATGAATCGGATGCGTTCGCCCGGCGCGACGAGATCGAGCGCGGCGCGAACGGCGGCCGGCGTGAGTCGCGTGCCGAGCGGGGGCGCCGTGTCGCACAGATCGAGGAATCGAGCGCGGCTCATGTCGTCGACCTTGCGCCGAACGGCGTCGGGGTCGCGCCGCAGATAGAGCGCGGCGTTGGCGAGCGGCAGGTCGAGCTCGCCGAGATGGGGCGGAACGCGCACGGCGAGTCGCACGAGATCATCGAGGAACAGGTCGGACGCCGGCCCGTTCGGATCGATGTCGGGATGCTCGAAGAAAAACGGCGGGTCGACGGCGATCGACGCGAGCAGTTCGCCGCGTCGCGGAGGTTCCAAGGCGCCGAGCGTTCGGGTGTCCGCCAACAGGCCCGGCACGTCGTCGGGCTCCCGCTGTTTGGTTTCGAGCAGATACCCGGCCAGCGATCGTCCGGCGCTCGCGTACTGATCGGTGATCGGAATGGCCGATCGGGGTTCCCGGCGCAATCGGATGTCGAGCCGTTCTTCCACGCCCCGCGCCCAAGGCTCGAAGGCCCGATCGGCCTCGCGAACGCGGAAGGCGGCGAGGAACGCTTCGAGCCGGCGCGCGATCGATCGGCGTTCGTCGGGAGTGAGGAAGTCGGTCGCGGCGTACCGTTGGGGTCCGGCCGATCGCCCGGCCGCGAGGCATCGATAGAGGAAGATGCGGTCGTATTCGACGCGAAGGGGAAGCGAGCCGACTTCCTGGAGCGCGCCCGCGAACGCGGTGGGCGACAAGGGGACCTGCCGCACGAGCTCGGTCAGTTCCATTCCGAAAATCCAATGGGCGTCGCGGTGCGGGAAGTCGCCGCCGAACGCGCGCGCCGCCTCGAATCCGACGACGCGCACCATGTCGCGCAGGTAGGCGAGGATCTGTCGATGGACGAACCGCGTTCCCGCCTCGCGCGCCAATCGGGCTCCGCCCCGACCGACGAACCACCACGCGCCCATGGACACGGGGTTCGCGCCCAGTGCGATGCGGCCCGCGTAATAGGCGGCGTTCACGAAGGGAAGGTACGGTTCGGTCGCCTTGTACAGACCGTACGCCGATACGGCCTGACGCGCGGCGCGGTGGAGTTCGGCGAGCGGGAGTTCCTTCGCGTTGAGAGGGAGGTGGTCGAGGACGACGAGCGACTGCAGGCAGATTCGGCTCGCCGAACGCAGGATGTCGCCGAGGCTCGCCGCCAACCAGGGTTCGTCCGAGCCGGGCGCGTACAGGGCGGCGACGTTGGCAACGAGCCTCCATGCGTCGTCCCGCAACGATTCCGGGCGAAACCGCCCGTCCCGGACGTAGGCGTTGTCCCGGATTTTTTGGAATAGGACCCGCGTTTCCTCCTCGAGCAGCGCGAGAAGGCGGCGGTCCTTCTCGGCGAGCTCGGCCGTCCGCCTGTGATCGTCGGCCGGTCCCCCGCTCGATCCGCCGCCGTCCCCGCCGCGCCATTCCGAGTCGCTCGGCGCGATCGGAAACTCCATCCATTCGTGGAGCGCCGCGAACCGTTCATCGAGCCGCCGTTCGCGGGTCACGAGCCGTTCGTTGGATTGGGCGACCTCGATGAGGAACGCGGACTGTGCCGCCGCGAGCCGCTTGGATGCCTCGACGATCCGCCGTTTGCGTTCGCGGATCGCGCGGCGCAGGCGGGCTCGCGCCGGAAGGGGCGCGCGGAACAGGGCGAGGACGGCGGCGACGAGCGAAAGGGACCCGGCGATCGCGAGCGCGAGCCCCGCGCGATCCCGCGCGCCGATCGATTCGACGGCGACCCAAAAGGCGATCAGCGCGGCGCCGAGCGCCGCGATGGCGGCCGCGACGCGCCGCGGCGTCTTCGCGATCGCCGGGAATCCCCCGATCCCGATCGCATCGCTCGGCCCGCCCTGCCGATCGTCCCCCGATGCACTCGCCGCGTCGCGCATTTCCAAGAAATAACCTCCCGCGCCCGCCCGGTCCACGAAGCCGATCGCGCCAAGGCGACTCGGCGATCCAAGTGACGCGAATATGTCACTCCGCTCGAACGCCCGCTCGGCGGAACTCCCGGCGCGCCGTCCGCCGTCGCGTGATTATGCCGCGCGCCGCGGTCGGACGCATCCGCGCCGCGACGCATCGCGACGGCCCGGGGGAATGGACCGAGCCGCATGGGTTCGAAGAACAAAAAAATCGTCGCGCCCGCATGCTTGACAATTCGCAATCGCTTCGCAAAATGAGACGCACATCCGGTGGCCGCCGTTCGGGACTCTCTTCGAAACAACTTGGTCTTGGATCGTCACGGAGGTGAACGCAACACAAATGACGCCGGGCGGCGCGCGGTTACGGATGCGTCCGTCGATCCCGTCTCGGTAACGCGGCGAGTCCTCGTGACTCGGTCCGTTATTCCCCGTGAGCAACGTGGTTGATGGTCGTCGTGCGCGCCGATCGCGGCGCCGCGCGGAGCGAACGAGACGGAAAATAGCCGAAAATAGCCGAAAATAGCTGGAGATCGATCGCACCGACGCGGCATGAACATGGGGGGCGGCGACCGATGGATGCGACTGTCGGCGACTTGGCTCGAGGCTTGGATGTCCCCCCCGGCCATTCACGTGGCCGGAAACGGGCAGGAGGCCCGCGCAGGGAAGGCGCGAGCGCACGGGATGCGCGAAGGATCGGGCGGCAAGTCGCTCACGCGGCTTGCCGCCCCTTTTTTTCGTTGAGCCTTCTTCGCCTTCGTCGCGATGATTCCCGTTTTGGCCGAAGACCCCGGCGCACCCGCGCGGCGGACCCTCGATCGGCCGCGCCGCACGCGACGCGGCACAATGCCGCACCACCATGATCGCTTGCCTCATCGGGCTCGGAAGCAACCAGGGCAACCGGGAACAGCGGCTCCGCGAAGCCTTGCGGCGGTTGGCGGCTCCCGACGTCTCGGTCGTTCGGCACAGCGCGTTCCTCACAAGCGCTCCGGTGGGCGGGCCTTCGGGCCAGCACGATTTCCTCAACGCCGCCGCCCTTCTGGCGACGACCCTCGAACCACGCGCCCTGCTCGAACGGTTGCTCGGCGTCGAACGCGCGCTCGGACGCCTCCGGACCCAGCGGTGGGCTGAGCGGCCGATCGATTTGGACCTGTTGCTCTACGCCGACGCCGCGATCCGCACGGCCGAGTTGGAGATTCCCCATCCTCGACTGGCGACGCGCCGGTTCGTCCTGGCGCCCGCCGCGGAAGTCGCGCCGGATTGGATCCACCCGATCTTCGGCCTATCGATCGAACAACTGGTCCGAAACCTCGACGCGGGGCCGAACGTCGCGGCGATCGAGTCGTTCGACGAGGCGGCGAGCGATCTGTCGCGCCGGTGGCTCGAAGCCGCCGCCGGATGGGCGCCCCGATCGGATGCGGCCGATCCGAACGACGCGCATCCGATGGGTTCGCCGAGCGGCGTGATGCGCCGTTTCGCATGGACGTTGATCGAGGGCGCGCCGCCCGAATGCGGCGTCGCCCGGAAACTGATTGTCCTCTTGGGGGATTGGACGCGCGTCGCGTCGCGCACCGCCTGTGACGCGTGGGTCGCCGCCGTCGGAACCCGAACCGCCTGCCCCTGGTTGCGGCTCGACGCCTCGCGGCCGAACGAATCGACGGACGAGTTCCTCGCGGCCCTCGAGGGAATGGGAGGGACCGCCTGATCGCGCGCCGCGCGGGCACGATCGGTCGTCCGCGACCGCGCTCCGGCGTTCCATCGGATAGAATGCGGGCGATCGAATTCCCAACGCGGGCGACCGGACCATACGCGTGCGGCGCGCGCCGAAGAAAGCGAGCGACCAAGACGTGTCGATGCGAATCGTCGAAGACCCGAACGAAATGCGCGAGCTCGGCGACGCGATGCGCCGCGCCGGAAAACGCGTCGGCGTGGTTCCGACGATGGGAGCGCTCCACGACGGACACCTGGAATTGGTTCGGCGATCCCGCGCCGAATGCGAGGCGACGGTCGCGACGATCTTCGTCAATCCGGCTCAGTTCGGACCCGACGAGGATTTCGCGAGGTATCCGCGCACGTTCGAGTCGGACGCGGCGCGCCTGGCGGAATGCGGCATCGATTGCCTGTTCGCGCCCCATGCGAGCTCCATGTACCCGGAAGGTCATTCGACATTCGTCGAGCCGCCCTCGATCGCGGCGCCCTTCGAGGGCCAAGTGCGGCCCGGCCATTTTCGGGGCGTCGCGACGATCGTCCTGAAGCTGTTTCAGATCGTGCCGGCGGACGTCGCGTATTTCGGCCAAAAGGACTATCAACAGACGCTCGTCGTGCGCCGCATGGTCCGCGACCTAAACGTTCCCGTCGCGATCGTCGTTTGCCCCACGGTCCGGGAGCCCGACGGGCTCGCGCTGAGTTCGCGGAATCGATACCTGTCGGGCGAGGAACGCCGGCGCGCGGTCGGCTTGTACCGCGCGCTGCGACTCGGCGCGGCATGCGTGGAGGCGGGAGACCGCGACATTGAGACCACGATCGACGCCATGCGGAGTCTGTTGCGAGATCACGCGTTCGCGCCCGCCGACATCGACTACCTGGCGATCGCCGATCCCGAGACACTCGCGGAGTTCGCGATGCCCGAGCGGCCCGCCATGCTGCTCGTCGCCGCCCGGTTGGGAACCACGCGGCTGATCGACAATTGGCTTGTTCCGTAGGAAGGGCGGGTTTCGAGGAGCGCTCCGTGCTGCCGACCTTGTTTCGAATTCCGCATGCGATCGCAGGGATACCCGTCTTTGGATGGGGAATCGCGCTGGCGGCGTGGATCGTCGTCTCGATCGGCGTTCTCGTTGGAGCCCGGCTTCGGCGGCGAACGCCGCGCGAGTGCCTGGAGCCGATTCCGTTCGCGCTCGTGGTCGGCGCCGTCATCGTCTTCGTGCTCCCGCAAATCGAGGAACGCGGTCTGCACGATGAACCGCTCGGACTCGCCATTCGCGGCTACGGCGTGTTCATGCTCGTCGGCGTCGTCGCCGGCGTTGCACTGGCCGGGTTCCGCGCGCGGCGGGTCGGACTGGATCTCGATACCATCTTCTCGATGGCCTTCTGGATGTTCCTGGCCGGTATCGCGGGCGCCCGGACGTTTTATGTGGTGGAGTACTGGGACGAGTTCCGCCGGCCGACGATCGCCGCAACGCTCGGCGAAATCCTCCGATTCACCGAGGGCGGATTGGTCGTCTACGGCTCGGCCTTGGGCGCGCTCGGCGCCGTCGTCGTGTTCGCCGCGCGACGGCGGCTGCCCCTTCTGGCGACCGGCGATCTGCTCGCGCCGAGCCTCGCGATCGGGCTCGCGTTCGGCCGGATCGGCTGCATACTCAATGGATGCTGTTTCGGAGGCCTCGCCGAAGGCGGTTGGCCGTCGCAGGCGTTCCCGTTCGGTTCGCCGCCCTATATCCAGCAATTCCAGTCGGGCCGGTTGCTCGGCCTGAAGCTCGAATACGATGCCGCGCGGCTTCGGTGGATCGCGACGCGCGTCGTTCCGGGGAGCCCCGCCGCCGAGCGGCACGTCGTCGAGGGGGACGCGTTCGAGGCCGTCATCGTCGCGACGCCGCGCGAGTTGCTCCTCGCCCGGGCCGAAAATCCCACGCGCGACGTCTTTATCCTCGAAACGCGCTCGATCGATCGATCGATACGATGGAACGCGGCATCGCTGCCGAGCATGAGTCGGCCCGTCCACCCGACGCAGATCTACGCGTCGCTCAACGCCTTCCTTCTCGCGGGAATCACTTGGCTGCTCTTCCCGGTGCGCCGATTGGACGGCGTCGCGTTCGCCGCGTTCTTCACGCTCTATCCGATCTCGCGGTTCCTGCTCGAAGTCATTCGCGTGGACGAGTTGGGGCAATGGGGAACCGATCTGACGATTTCACAGTGGATGTGCGCGGGCACGATCGCGGGCATCATTCCGTTCTGGATCGTCGTGCTCACGCGCCGCCGGCCCGCCACGACTTGGTTCGATTCGGCGGCGGGCCGTTCGCGGGCGAACGGCCCGCGCCCGCCGAACGGCCCGTCGTCGATCTGAGCGGCGCGGCGGTCGAGTTCCGATCAATCGGGCCGTCGCCGAAGATATCCCGCGCTCGACTCAAAATACCGGCGCCGCCGCTCGACCGTGCGCGACGCCTCCTCGCGCCGAGCCGCCTCGCGCAGGTCCTCGAGATTGGCCATGCAGTAGCGGCATCCCACCGTCTCGATGTGGAACCGAACATACGCCTGGTCGGAGTCGTCCATGGCGCCGAGCAGATAACTGCCGAGCTGTTCGCGGCCGGGACAGCTCAGTCGATGCCGCCGCCAGATCTCGCTGAGCGTATGGATGCCGGCGTCGCGGCGCCGGATGATGGCGAGCAGGCGGTCCATCAGTGCGGGGTCGGCGCGAAGGCGACCCTCGATGGCCGTCAGCTCGTCGGCGGAGAGACTCTCGTCGAGGTACCCTTCAAGCTGATGATCGAGGATGGGTCGGCTCATGCGTTGCCTCCGCGCCGGTCGTCGACGTGAAGCTCCGGAAACACGTCTTCGTTCAGATCACGACGCTTGAGAATGCTCTTCAATCGGGCGAGGAAATCGAACTTGAAATTCGCGACCTGTTGTTCGGAGATTCCGAGCCGCGCGGCGACCTCCTTGTTGGCCCAGCCGCACACAACGAGCAACTCGACGCACATCAGCTTGGTCCAATCGCCCCGCTCCTTCCAACGCGCGATTTGTTCGCCGAGCGATTCGACGATCGCCTTTTCCTCGAGCTCGCGCCGCTCGCCGCTCCGCGCGATGCTGCTGGCTCCGCGCGCCGCGCCCTCGACCTGCCGTTCGCCGCCCGTTTCGCGGCTCGACGCCAGCGGGATCGTGGGCCGCCGACCCTCGCGGCGCAGGTGGTCGGTCAACTTATAGGCGCAGATCGAGAAGAGATAGCTTTCGAGCGATCGGCGGCCGTCGTAGTTCGGTAGGCTGTTGAGGAACCCGATGAACGATTCCTGGACGATGTCCTCGCTCGATGCCCTCCGGCGCAGGCGGCTTTCGGCGAACGCAAGCAGCCGCCCCTCGTACCGCGCGATCAATTCGCGCCACGCGCCGTCGTCCCCTTCACGGATGCGTTGGACCAATAGGTTATCGACTTGCGATCCGCTCGACATGGCACGCGCATCCGGGAGTCCCGCGCCGCACTCTCCAGGTGGATGGGAGTCCGAAACGACGGGTTCGAATCCCGTTCCATGGGCCCGCGTTTCCGAACCCGGCGGCTAGAGCAGCCACTCGACCAACACGAGACGCAAACGGAAGTACGCGACGCCCAGCGCGGCAACCGCCAGTATGGCCACCACCGCGAGCAACTTCAAGCGGATCGTATAGTACCCGCGGGTCGCCGTATCGAGTCGGAAGAACGCCGCCATCACGCCGACGCACGCGAGAACGACGGCCGCGATCCCCGCGAGCCCCACCAGTCGAGTCGCCGAGACGACCTGCTTCCAGAATGCGTCGAGTTCCGATTGGAAGTCCCGATCCAAGGTGAGTCGCGCGTGGAGTTGGTGCATCATTCCAACGGACGAATGGACGATTTCATGGTAGGTCGCGTCCTCGGGAAGGAACCGTTTCCGAATCGTGGCCGCGTCGAAACGGAAGAAGAGAGGCGCCTGAGGGGAACCAAGATACTCGACGATGTAGTTCCGGATCCCGCGAATCAGTTCCTCGTCGAGCGCCCGCCGCGCCTCCTGTTCGCGATCGTGGTAATCGGACTTGACCGGCCAGGAGTGCGTCGGGCCGTCGAGGATCGGCGGTTCGTCGATCCAGGCCGGACGGTTTGTGTCGAGCCGAACGGAGGCGGGCGAACCGTCGATCGATTCGAGGGGAACTTGGAGCTGTCGCGGACCCGGGGACGGCGTCGATGGCGGGGCGTTGTCCGAGCGTTCGGCCGACTCGCCCCCATCCGCCGATCGCGAATCGGCGGGTAACGTTGTCGCGGGCGGTTCCTGCGCGTCGACGTCCCGCGAGCCGGTCGTGACGCCGATGAACGCGGCGGCGAGCACCAGTCCCGAAGCGAGGCTCACGCACCCGACGGCGCGGCGTCCCGCGCGGCGTCGGGCAATCGCTTCCCATACCGGTTCGCCGCCGCGCGCGGCGGCGAGCAATCCGAGGACCGCCGAGGCGATCCAGAATGACGGGGACGACGACATGGTTCGCTTTCCTCCTCGCTCAGGCCGCCGCGCGCCGCGGCGCGTGCCGCCAATCGGTCCAGGTCGCCGCGAATTGCGCCGAGAGGACCATGATTCCCGAGACCATGATTCCGACGGGCCAGGTGAACGCGAGCAGCATGTGGACGATCCACGCCCACGCCACCGTCATGCACGCCGAGAACAAGCTGACTCGGTTGCGCCGCAGGGGATCGGCATGTTGCCACCAGCGCGGCACCGCGAACAAGGCCGCGAAATACGCGAGAAACGCGGGCAACCGGGGAGTTCCCTCCGCGTCGTACCAGCCCGTGACGCGCGGCGCTTCGAACGACGGCGATTCGGCCCAATCGGCCGTATCGATATTCAGGTAGGAGGCGAGCCCGGCGGCGACGAGCCCCGTCGCGACGCCGACCAGGACCATCGCCAGCCGCCGCGCGCCGGGGTCGGCGGGCTCGCCTTCCCAGCACTTGCCGCAAATCAAGAGCAGCCAGACTCCGACCGTCGTGATGATCGATATCCAACCAAAGAAGGCCACGGACGTCAGCGAACTGTTGAACGATCGTCCCGCCGCCAACATGGCTAGCGCGGCGAGCGCGGGGCAGGCGAGCGCGGCGAGCAAGAGCGATCCGAACAGCTCGGCGCACCGCGCGCGCACCGTCTTCGCGCGGCATTCGGCCATCGCGTGCGCCTGGAGCTCACGGCGCGTCGGAACGCGCGGTCCCCTCCGGTCGCGGCCGTCCATGGTGAGCAGGCGGATCGCGTAGTAGATGAAGTAGAATGCTCCGAGGACAAGCACGAAGGGGAGCGCGACGCCGGCATTGGCGACGACAAACAACCCGATGAGCGTCAGGATGACGATGTTCGTGATCGAACCGTTCCGCGCCTCGTCGAACGAGGTCTGGAGTCGTTGCCAGCCTCGACGCGCGCCGTGCCGAAAGGCGCGCGCGATCGGTTCCTCATCGAGTCCCCCCGAGGCTCCACCCTCGCGGCACGGGGACGGCCCGGTCGCCGGATCCGCGCCGCCCGCCTCGGCAGGCTCGTGTCGCCGCAAAGGGCCGAACACCATGTCGGCGTCCGCCGCCCCCGGCCCGCCGTCCACGATCATCGGGCCCGAATCGCCCGACCGCGTTCGATCCGGCGCGGCGGGCATGGGGCATGACGTCAGGACGACCGTCTCGTAAAACGGTCTCGCCGCGCCCCCCGCCGCCCGCAGCGCGCGAACCATCTCGTCCACGTTCGTGAACCGGCGCGACGGGTCCTTCGCGAGCGCCTTGCGGATCACGCCGGCGAAAGGCTCCCGGATCGCGCTCAGGTCGGGATCGGCGGTCAGGTGCTTCATGATGATCTCCTGACTCGTCTCGCCGTCGAACGGAACGCGTCCCGTCAGCAATTCATGGAGGATGATCCCGAGCGCGTAGATGTCGATTTCCTTCCCGTAGACTCCTTTTCCGATCTCGGGCGCCATGTAGTGGAACGTGCCGACGCTCTCGGTCTGGCCGCTGCGGCGGCTGCACGAGATGAACTTGGAAAGTCCGTAGTCGCCGATCTTCACCGTGCCGTTGTCGTCGAAGATGTTGCCGGGCTTCAGGTCGCGGTGCACGATGCCGTGGTCGTGCAGATAGGCGACGCCCGCCGCGATTCCCGTGAACCAATGACGGACCTGATCGATCGAAAGGCCCTCCGGTTTGCCCTCGACGACTTCTTTCAGGCTCGGACCCGGAATGAACTCCATGACGACCCAGGCTTCGCCGTCCGCGTCGTACTTGATGTCGTGGAGTCCGATGAGATTGACGTGCTTGAGATTGAGGCACTGCGTCACGCCGCGCAGTTCGATGTCGAGATTGCGCTGGATCCGCTTGAGGGCGAGCTCCTTGCCGGCGTCGCTCGTCGCGAAATAGACCTCGCCGAACCCTCCGATGCCGATGCCCCGCTTGATCGTGTATCCCGCGAGAGGTTTCGATCCGCTTGGGTAGGTGAACTTCATGACCGCGGGTCCCCGCCGAGGCTGTGGCGGTCGTTCGGTCGGAGGTTCCGACGCGGGTCGACCGAGACCTTGATCCAGGGTAGCGGGCGTGTTTCGCATTTGTCCAGCTTTCCCAATTCTTCGCCCGGCCACGCCCCGACCCGCGCGCCTCAGGCCGGTTCCGTGCTCAGCGTGAAATCGCCGCCGACAATCCGCGATCGGCGCGTGATCTCGCCGCGCCCGTCAAACAGATTCCCGTCGATCTCGATCGGTTCGCTCGCGCGGCAGTACAACCGTCCGTCGCGCTGGAACAGGATCACGTCCTTCGCCCATTCACGGCACAGCACATGATTCGACTTTCGGGGGCCGAGGACGCACGATTCGGCCATCAGCAAGACGCCGTCGACCGACGGTTGCGGCCGGTGGGAACTCGCGAAGTCGATCCGAGCGGTCGCGCTGAGCGCGTGGGGTTGTCGGAACCGCAACCGGATCGACGGCCCCAATTCGATCACGTCCTCGTCGCGCAGCAGGGCCGGCCCGTCGATCGGCCGCCCGCCGATCCGCGTCGCCGCCGTCGGTTCGAGCACGTAACCGTCGCCCTCGCGCCGGATCGTCGCGTGCGTACGGGACAAGTCGCCGAGCATGGCGAGGTCGACATCGGAACCGGGAGCCGCCTGCCCGATCCGCAACTCGGGTCGCGCGCAGACCAGGAACCCGCCCACGCCGTCGACCCACAGTCGGAACCGCGCCGGGTCGTCGAGCCGTCGACGGTCCATCCCTTTGGCCGGAACCGCCGGTTCCCGACCCGGCGCTCCGCACGAGTGCGTCTCGGCCAGGCTTCGCGAATCACGAAGCGGCGAACCGACCTTCGCCCAGGCGCGCTGCCGCACGTCGCGGGCCAACCGGCATTCGGGGGCGATGGCGAGCAACTGGTCGGCGAGCGAAACGACATCGTGCCAGTTCTCCGTCGAAAGGGCGCGATGCAGTTCCGCCGAATCGGCTCGGAACCGATCTCCCTTCTCGCGATACCGGTCGCGCCACGCGGCGAGCTCCGGCCAGTTCGGCCGCAAGGCGATCATCGACTCGACCTGTTCCGCCGCTTCCGCGAATTTTCCGCGATCCCCCAACTCCCTCGACCGCGCGATGCGTTCCGCAATGGTCCGGAGCCCGCGAACGGATTCGAGCTGCGTCGTGTGGGGTTCGATTTGGGCGATCCCGCGCAGCGCGCCCGACGTGTCGCCCGCGCGGAGCCGCGTTTCGATCTCCTCGATGCCGAGCTCGGTCATTTCACGCCGCACCGCAAAGGTCGCCTCGGTGTCGCCCCCGAGCGATCGGGCCGTCGCCATGTCCCGCCACGCTTCCACCGATTCACCTCGTATCATCAATCCGCGAGCCCGCTCGGCAAGCTTCGCCGCGATCTTGTCGCCCAATCGCCGACCTGGCAAATATTCGAGCAACTTGGCTTCCCGCAGGATCCGTTCCGCGTCGTGGAGTCGGCCTTGCGAGAACGCCTCGTCCGCCTCCCGGAGTCGAATTCGCCAGCCTTGGAACATCATGGGCGCGGCCCGCCTTCGAATACCACGCGTTCCTCGTCACCACGCCCCATCATCATGCGGGCCGCAACGGTGGCCCGTCGCAACGGTGGCCCGTAGTCCGGATGAGATGCCGCTTGCCCGCGCTCAACGCGGAAAAACGAGGCAAGGGATCAAGGCATTGCGTCCTTGATCCCTCAGCCCTTTCAACACCCCCATCCTACTTCGCGCCCGCGAGCGACTCCACGCCCTCCCGCTCCCCGAAAAACTCCGTGATCCGCTCCGAGATGTCCTCGGCCGATTCCGGGGTCCCGTTGACCGGGATCTGCTCGTGATAGTATTCGTCCGCATCCACCAGCTTCGCCGCCACATCGATGCGGGCCGTGATGTCGGCGAGCAAGTCCTTCGTGCGGGCGAGATGGCTGTCGTCGAACCGGAACTCGCTTCGCGTCTCGGCGACCTGCACCATCTTGAGTCGGGCTTCGAGCGATTCGATGTCGACCTCCAGTTGGGATTTTGCCGCCATCATCGATTCAAGTTTCTCGCGAGCCGCCTGCAACGTCGTGCGCCGCGCGTCGAGCACCTGGCACAGGTGCTCGGTCGCCTCGTCCTTCGTCCGATACCGCTCGAACCGGTGTTCGAGATCCGATTTGACCTGCTTGATCGAATAGGTTCGGCCCGCATACACGTAATGCGCGCTGTCCGACTTCAAATCGTCCTTCAACTTGAGAATGTCCGCCTTCGCAAGCGCCAACTCCTTCTCGGCTTCCGTGATGTTGTCGGCCAACTTCTTCACGCCCACCTCCTCACGCGCGATCAGTGTCATGTTCCGGCGGATTTCCGGATCCAATTCGCGGATCATGCGTCGAGCCCGTTCCAGTTCGAATTCGACCGGAACGTTCTCTTTCACGGTCTGCTTCACCCACCCCGCGGACGTTCGAATGTAGCTGCACGCCTCACGCCCAAAAAGGAGCCCCAGCAACAGGACCGCGGCTCCGCCAACCACGACGAGTTTCTTCAACACGACCCGACCCTCCGAAAAAGTTTGACCCGTTCCGACCCACGCACGATTGGCTGGTTTCGGCCTCCTGACCCGCTCGTCCCTGCCGACGCGCCATTTCCGTCAACCGAAGTAGTTCGCCGCACGACCGGCATTCTTGGAGGCCGCGCCCGCGGCGGGTGAACTTTCTCGCGCCAACCATGTCCCCCAAGACGGAACGCCGCGCGACGAATGAGTCCAATGGGAGTGATCGGCCGACGACCGGGGCAACCGACCGCTCGCCGAAATGTGTTGCGAATTCGCTCCACCGCGCTGCCGTTCAGACTTGCCGGCCGTCACCAGCGCCTCGACTTCGCGTGTCGTAAAGTGTGTTTGCATAGTATTTTCGGAGAGATATCACGGTTTTCGTCGGATTGGCGCGGCGATTGCACTTGGTGCGGTCCGTGCGGTGGAGGCGCCGACGAGCCGACGGAAGGATATGGGATGTGAACGGTTTGGATCCGGCTCAGGGATCGAGTGAACGCGGGTAGCCGATGGCGGGTCGGTCGGCGGAAGTTGGGGAACGAATCCCATCGATGGGAGACGAGTCATGAACGAGAGGCGACCTCGAGACGAAGCACGGTACGATTCCGGTTCCGGCCCCGCGCATCCGGCGCGGAGGCCCGAATCCCCGGCCGCGTCGGCCGTTCACGACGCCGAGCGGGAGGCGTTCAACGCATGGATCGGCAAACGGCTGAGCGAACTCGAAATCGAATTCGCGCCGTTCACGACCGAATCGGCTCGGCGTCGGTCCGAACAGGGCTGGGCGCGTGGCGTTCGGACGTCCTGGAGTGCATGAGGAAGAGGCCGACCATGGTGAGGCCGACGCCGAGCGCCAAGGACCACGAAGGGACTTCGCCGAAGAGGGTAACGCCGAGCAAACCGGCGAGCGCGACCTGGACGGCGCTGAGGCTGTTGACGTAGATCACCGAGGTTTCGCGCAGGGCGATCGCAAGGCAGATGAAAGCCGCCGTGTTGCAGATTCCGGCTCCCGCCATCGCCCAATAGTCTCGGTTCGCGATTCCCGCGATCCCGGCCCAGCCCAGCCGGGCTATTCCGTATCCGCCGACCGTCGCGACGCCGACGGTAGCCACCAGAAAGAGAACCGAGGCGGCGGGGACCCGGCTCGTCAAGTTCTTGCGGATCGTCACGCCGAGGATCGCGTAGCCGATGCCGGATAGGATCGAGGCGACGACGCCGCCGGCGATCTGAGCCCAGAAATCCGGGGAATGGGCATCGAGTTGCGGCAGCACGGCGATCGAAGCGCCGGCCTCGCGGGCGCCCAGCGAAAGGACGCACGTGGCCGCGATGAGAACGATCATCGACCCGAGCGAGCGGATCGTGATCGGTTCCATCAGAACGAACCGACCCAGGATCGCGCCGCTGAGGATCATGGAACCGGTGGTCAGCGGCGAGGTGAGCGCGAGGCCGATGACGCCCAGCGACCATTGGAAGCCCACATTGCCTCCGAATTGACCCGAAAGGGCGCCGACAACCAGAATCGCCGTGTGGCGGCGGTCCGGGAAAATGCGCGCGCCGCGGATCCAAAGCCAGTAAAGCCACGGCACCATGATGACACATGTCGGGGCGGACTTGACCGCGGAGACCCAAACCGGATCGAGGTGCGCGACGGCGCGAAGCCCGATGTTCGCCGTCGTATAACCGGCCGCGGCCAGGAGTCCGCAGAGTGTTCCGAGTGTGCGCGGTTGGAGCGGGGGGAACCATGCGAAGCGGCGGTCATCGGATTGCGGATGCTGCGGCATTACGGCGTTCCGTGGGATGCCGAGCGAGCTCGGACTTCCGTCGACGACAGGTCGACTCGGAATGCCTCCTCCGAAACGGCCTCGCACAGTGCGCGCAGCCGCGAGGGAAGCGGCAGGTCGTCGAGCGTCACGAATCGGTCACCCTCGCGGCGACCGAATACGACGAATCGGCAGCCGAGTTCCCGAATCGTATCGATCGCCGCATCGCGGCCCGCTTCGTTCGCGTAGTATTTCGGGTCGGCGATTCGGCGAATCGTGTCGGCGCCGACGAGGAACCGGGATCCGGGAAAACACCGCGCCTTTTGGGCGAACGTCGGCGCGCGCGTCAACCACACGGTCGTTTGAGGCGGAAACGGACCGAGCCGCGTGTCCAATTCGACGTAATCCAATCGAGGCTTGTCGACGTTCTCGACCGAGATCTCGAACTCGACATCGCATCCAAAATGCCGCTTGGCCCACGCAGCGATGCCCCAATGCCCGGCATGCACGGGATGGAACGCGCCCGGGAAGAGAAGGCGGTTCGACCGTTCACCGTCGCGCGGACCGTCCAACCCCGCCCCCCCACATCCAAGCACGGCGTCCACGCGGCCGAGCACGACATCGCGCCAGGACTCTGGCGCCGTTCGTTCACGCGCCACGACGTCGACGTTCTCGGGGAGCTGGGACAGCGGTGACGGCCACGGAACGCCGCACGCGCGGGCGACCGCGGCGATGACGAGATCGGCGGCGATCCGTTCTTCCTCGGCACGCGTCCGTTTTCCCGTGCAAAGGGGTACGGAAAGGACGGATGTCGACGATGCCGTTTGTCCGGCGACATGGATTCGATGCGGTCCGCGTTTCTCGGCGACACTTCGCAGACTGGCCGTGCAGCCCACGCCCCAGAATGGCATGCCCGAGCCGGACGATGGAACGGTGGGGTGGGAATCGGCGAGCCGCCGCGCGCGATCGAATGCGGCCATCGCCATCGACCGCGCCGTCGCGTCCGAACACGCCCGTTCGGGCGCGGCCCCCAGGAATCCTCGCAGCGCGGCGGCCGCGTACGGCACATGGGCCTCGACGATCGACCGCGACGCGCCGGGAACGGCGAGCAGTTCGCCGATGGCCAGCGCGCCGCCGCCCGTCACGGCGATCACGCCGGGTCGCCCCTGCGCGTGGATCGCGTCGATCGAAGGCGGCCAATCCGGTTCCCCTCGCTCGCCCCCGCCCGTTCGCTCCACGTCGCACTCCACCATGCCGAAGTTCAATCGCCCAGGATCCCGCATCCGCCGTCTTGGTGCGGCGCGCGTCGGGCGAACCGACCGGAGAGCGAACCCGACTCGGTTCGACTCGTCCCGATGCGGACCGACCCCCGATCAACCGGGGCCTCGCTTGCGAGATTATGTCGGCGCTACAGGTCCGTCAATCGCTCCCGAGTCTCGTTCCCGGAGCCGGGTGACCGGTGAGTCGCGTTCCCCATCGCGAAGCGACGGTCCCATCAAAGCCCGAGGCAAGCCGACGCGAGTTTTGCAACGCGGCGGCGCCGCCCCGGGTGGATGCCCGCCGCGCGCTCGGAAGCCGCGAAGCGGCGGTCCTATCGGATGCCGTTCCGCATGTGACGCGATTGTGTCAACCGATTATCGAGTCGCCCCGTTCGTGAAACCCGAAGCCGACGGCGTCCGCGGGGCGAGCCGCGGATGCCCGGAGGCGAGGGTCTTCCTTCGCGCGCGAACACTCGGCGCGGGACGTCTTGGAACGGCGCCCCCTCGCCTCCGCGTCGCGACCCTCGCGGCTCGCGACGCTCGGCTTCGGGTTTCACGAGGGACGGTAGCCCGGCGACGGTGCGCCCGACGCGGACGAGCCGGGCGAAGGCGGCGAATCGTCGGAACCGAAGGAGGCGCCGGAACTCCGATGCCCGCACTGCCGCGTCGGCGTGCTTGTCCTCGACGCCGAGTGGCCCCGTCCGACGGTCGCCGAAATCATGCGGCGGACGCCCGGCAGATCGCATCCGTTCCGCCTGCCCTTC
>Ga0194120_10001195_pt1 | contig 48423 bp, 30 predicted proteins | sample TA2MahCa65mmetaG_FD_148642 | JGI IMG/M metagenome (GOLD analysis project Ga0194120, IMG submission 148642) | Freshwater microbial communities from Lake Tanganyika, Tanzania - TA2015019 Mahale Deep Cast 65m | ecosystem: Environmental > Aquatic > Freshwater > Lake | place: Tanzania: Lake... | reverse complement strand
TGCCTTTGGCGCGGACCTCGCCGTCGTCGCTGGCCAGCCCGTCGCGCACCGCCGCAACCTCGCGCGCCACCAGCGCCCGCAGCCGCGGCAGGTTCAGCGAACGCAGCGCCGCCTGGGCCGCCAGCGCCGGCTTGACCACCGTCGCCGCGGGCACATGGCGCGGCATGCGCAGCGAGCTATGGATGTTGACCAGGTAATCGGCGTCGTCTTTGAAGGGCGGGCAGTTGATGACCGGCAGGTTGGTGTTGGCCGCCAGCGCGCCGCCGAGGCCATTGCTCTCGCCGGCGATGGCCACGATGGCGCCGGGCTCCAGGCTGTTGTTGTATTCGACCAGCGCCGCCACCGCGCGGTCGCCGTTCTTGTGCGCGCTCAGCACCCGCAGGTCCACGGCCACATCGGACTTGCGCAGGTCCTTGGCGATGGTCTCCGCGTGCGCCAGGTCCGCGCGCGAGCCCATGATAATTGCCACGTAGCCGTCGCGCAGCAGGCCCGCGCCCACCAGGCTGTCGTACAGGCGCCGCTTCGGGTCGCGCGGGTCGGCCGGCACCGGGGCGCCGGTCAAACGCTGGTACAGCGCGGCATAGCGGGCGGCCGTCTCGCGCACCACGTCGTCGGGCAGGTCCAGCGGCATGCGACCGTCGACGGCGTTGGCGCGCATCCACTTGCGCACGAACTCCTTGTCGTAGCTGCCGACGGTGGTCGGGCTCGCCTGCCAGTCGGCCAGGTCAAAGAAGCGCGACGAATCCGGCGTGTGGATCTCGTCGATGAGCACCAGCTGCCCGTCGCACAGACCGAACTCGTATTTGGTGTCGGCGAGCAGCAGCCCCCGCTCTTGCGCAAACGCCGCACCAAAGGCGAAAAGCGCGCGCGCCGCGCGGTCCATCTGCGCGTACACAGCCTCGCTGACCAGGCCCAGCGCCACACACTCGGCCGGCGTCACCTCGCGGTCGCTGTCTTCCTTGGTGGTCGGCGTGACGATGGGCCCGGGCAGCCGCGCATTCTCGGTCAGACCCTCCGGCAGGTGCACGCCGCTGAACGTGCGCCGCCCCGACTTGTAGGCGCGCCACAGCGTCCCGCAAATGGCCCCGCGCACCACCATCTCGACGCGGATCGGCGCACATTCGCGCACCACCATCGCCTGACCGTCGGGCACCGACACCACGTGGTTGGCGACCACGTCGGCGGTGCGCTCGAACCAGAACGCCGCCAGCCGGTTCAGGATCTCGCCCTTGCCCGGCACCGGCGTCTTGATCTTGAGGTCGAACGCGCTGATCCGGTCGGTGACCACAATGAGCCGCCGCTGGGCATCGAGCCGAAAGCTGTCGCGCACTTTGCCGCGGTGCAGCAGCTCCAACTGCGGGGTGTACACCTGGTCGATCGACGTGGCAGGGGCCCAAGACTGCATGACGTTGCCCTAGTGTTTGAAGTGGCGGATGCCGGTAAAAAACAAGTTCGCGTCTGCGGCGTTGCAGGCTGCGATGACTTCGGGGTCGCGGATAGAACCGCCGGGCTCCAACAACCAGCGGATCCCGGCGTCGAGCGCCACCTGCGGCCCGTCGCTGAACGGGAAAAACGCATCGGACGCCAGCACACACTCGCTCAACTCTGCGCCCACTTCAGCGAGGTTGGCGCGCGCCTGCGCCACGGCGAGCTCTGTGGACTTGACGCGGTTGGGCTGGCCCGCGCCCATGCCGACCAACTGCAGCATCTCGCCCTGGCGGCGCACGATGGCGATGGCGTTGGACTTCAGGCAGCGGACCGCGTGCATCCCAAAGGCAAAGAGCGCGTCGTCGATGTGGCGGTACAGCCTGTCCGTCTTGCAGTCCCAGCCCTCGACCAGTTGCAGGTCGCCGTCTTGCACCAGTGTGCCGCTCGCCAGGTGGCGCTTTCTGCGACCACGGCCACCGCGCTGGTCCGTCATGCGCAGCACCCGCAGGTTCTTGTTGTGCCCCAGCAGTTCCAGCGCTTCGGTGTTGAAATCTGGCGCCGCCACGATTTCCACGAACTTGCGGCGGACTTTGTCGGCCATGTCGAGGTGGCGCAACATGGGGCCCGTCACCCGGCAGTTGAACGCGACCACAGAGCCGAACGCCGACACCGGGTCGCCGGCCCACGCCAACGGCAGCAGGGCGTCCACGTCGGGACCGGCCGCAAGCCCACACGGGTTCTCGTGCTTGACCACCGCGCACGCAGGTTGGTCCAGGCCCGCGGCCGCCGCCCACGCCGCGTCGAGGTCCACGAGGTTGTTGTACGACAGCTCTTTGCCGGCCAACTGCTCCAAGCGCAGGCCATCGGGGTCGGGCAGAAACACCGCGGCTTGATGCGGGTTTTCGCCGTAGCGCAGCCGCTGGCCGCCCAGCGCTTCGGCCACCAGCGCGTCGTAGCGGGCGGTCAGCGCAAACGCCGCGGTCATCCACGCCCGGCGCTGCGCGAGCGTCGTGCCCCCGTGCACCTCAAACTGCGCGGTGAACACGGCGTAGTGGTCGGGTCGGCACAACACCGCGACGTCTTTATAGTTCTTTGCTGCGGCGCGGATCATCGTCGGCCCGCCGATGTCGATGTGCTCGATGAGCTCCTGGTCCGCGAGGCCCTGGTCGGCGTGGCCCGCGAAGTCGTAGAGGTTGGCCACCACGAGGTCGATGGGGCGGATACCGAGCACCGCGGCCTCAGCGGCGTCGCGGTCGCGGTCGAAAAGCAGCCCAGACGCCACCTGGAAGCTGAGCGTCTTCATGCGGCCGCCAAACGCCTCCGGGTTGCCGGTCACGGCCGAAATGTCCGTCACCGGCAGGCCCTCGCCCAGCAACACCTTGGCGGTGCCGCCCGTCGAGATGAGCTCAACGCCGCGGGCGTGCAGGGTGCGGCCGAGTTCAGCGATGCCGGTCTTGTCGGTCACCGACAACAGCGCGCGGCGAATGGGGACGAGACGCTGGCTGGTCATGCGCCACCTGTGCACTGGGCGACCCACGCCCGAAAAAACGCCAGCCCGGTTTGGGTTGCGGCGTCGGTATCCAGTCCGCTGCGGTGCCGCCTGCCCCAGTTCGGGTGATTGACAAACGTCAAGTATGCCTCGGGGTGGGGCATCAAGCCAAACACCTGGCCGTCTTCGCTCCACAGGCCGGCGGCGGCGAGCTCGGCGCCATTGGGATTGGCGGGTTCGGCGTGGGCTGCCGCACCGTCGCCATCGACGTAGTGCAGGCCAATCAAGCCCTTGGCGACGCATGCCGCGGCGACGTCTGCGCTGCCAAACACCAACCGGCCCTCGCCGTGCCGCACCGGCAGGTCCAACACGCGGTCGCCGAGCATGTCCAGCGACTTGCCGGCCGTGCGGCAGCGCACCCAGCGGTCGACGAAATGCCCGCACAGGTTGGCGCCCAGCGCCGCTTGCTGATCAAAGCCGCCGCCCAGGTTGGGCACCAGGCCGGCGCGCACCAGGATTTGAAAGCCGTTGCAGATGCCGAGGATGCGCCCGCCGCGACCCAGGAACGCGCGCAGCGTGTCGAGCACCGCCGTGCCGTCGTCGAGCTTGCCCAAACGGATGCGGTTGGCGAACACCTGGCCGGAGCCGAGGTCGTCGCCGTACGAAAAGCCCCCTGGAAAGTGCAAAAGTTCGAAGCCGTCGAGGCGCACCTTTCCGCACAGCCAGTCGCCCGCATGGACGACGACGGCCTGGGCGCCGGCCAACTGCCACGCGGCCGCCGACTCCTCTTCGCAGTTGAAGCCGAGGCCGCGCAGGACCAGCACGCGCGGCGCCTGGGCAGCTACCATAGCGGCGTCCTCCAGGCGGCGCTCAGGTCGGCCACCGTCAGCGCGCACAGGCGCTCCGCACCACACTGCACCGTCAACTGCGCGCTCTGCGTCACCACACCCAACCGCACGGCGTCGGCGCCAAACACGGCTTCGAACGCGGCGGTGTGTTCCGGCGCGACGCTGACCACCAGCCGGCTGTGGCTCTCGCCGAACAGGACGGCCGGCAGCGACGCGTCATTTGTCAACTGACAAACATCAATTTGCGCGCCGAACCCGCTGCCAATCGCACATTCGGCCAGCGCCACTGCCAGGCCGCCGTCGGACAGGTCGTGGCTCGACGCCAACCAGCCTGCCGCGTGCGCCGCCATCACCTTTTCGTAGACCCGCCGGGCGTCGGCCAACCGCACCTGTGGCACCGCCCCGCGCAGTGCATCGGCCGGCCCCCCGCGCAGCGCGTTTTCCGACCCACAGCACAGCCTCGACCACTCCGCGCCGCCGAGCTCGTCGTACGTCGCACCCACCTGGTACACGACATCGCCCGCCGCCTTCCACTCGCTGGTCACCGCGCGCCGCACGTCGGGCAGCCGGGCCACCAGCGTGAAAAGCACCGTCGGCGGCACAGAGATCTTGTGCCCTTCGGAGACAAAGTCGTTCTTCATCGAGTCTTTGCCCGAGGTCATCGGCACGTCGAAGAACACCGCGCAGTCGTACAACGCCTCGCACATCCGCACGAGCTTGCCGAGTTTTTGCCGCCCATCGGGGTTGGCGACCGGGTCGAACGCGCTATTGGGCACGCAGAAGTTGTCGCAGCCCGACCACGACGGCGCCTCGCCCGGCACCGGCAGGCGCGCGCCCACGCTGACCAGCGACCGCACCGCCTCGTCAAAGGCGCCCGCCGCCATCGCATACGGGTCGAGGTCGCCGAACTTGGGGCAGATCCCGCTCGCCACCGCCAGGCCATGCCAACCATCGAAGCCGGCGCGCACCACCGCCGCGTCTTGCGGCGCGAGCCCTGTCGGACCCATCAGCGGCTTGACCACCGTCTTGCCTTTGACTTCGTGGTCGAACAACCGCACCACCGCCTCGCGGCTGCAGATGTTGGCGCTCGCCAGCAGCCGCAGCAGCATGGCGCCGGTGTCGAGCGAAATCGCCGGGTTGGGCAGCGCGGGCCGGTCGTCCCACACCGCCTCCATGTGCCGGGTCGGCACGCCCTCGTGCAAGAAGCCGAGGTCCAGGTCGGCCAGCGTCGTCGCGCCGTGGCGCACCACCAGGCGGCCCGAGTCGTCAAACGCGCCGATGTCCGTGGCCTCGACGCTGCGCCGCGCGGCCAGCGCGAGCAATGCCGGCACATCGGCCGGCCGCACCGCCAGCGTCATGCGCTCTTGCGACTCGGACAGCAGGATCTCCCAGGGCTGCAACCCCGCGTACTTGAGCGGCACGCGGTCCAGTTGCAGCCACGCCCCGCCCGGGCCCTGCGCCAGCTCGCCCACCGACGACGACAGCCCGCCCGCGCCATTGTCCGTACAGCCGGCGACCAGACCCGCGAGGCACGCCTCGGTCAACAGGTCGCTCGCCAGCTTCTGCACGAACGGGCTGCCAATCTGCACCACCGACCCCGACACCTGGTCGTCGAGCGCGCCCGAGCTGAAAGTGGCACCATGGATGCCGTCGCGACCGACCCGGCCGCCGATGACCACGATGCGGTCGCCGGGGCGGATGTCTTTGTGTTCGCTGCGGCCGTTGGCGTAGCGTTTCGGCAGCAGCGCGCCGGTGCCGCAATAGACCAGCGGCTTGCCGGCAAAGCGGTCGTCGAAAAGCACCGCGCCGTTGACGGTCGGCACCCCCGACTTGTTGCCGGCCTGCTCCACGCCGTCGACCACGCCGCGCGCGACCCGCAGCGGGTGCAGTTGGCCGCGCAGCAGCGGCTTGGCGTAGTCCGGCGTGCCAAAACACAACACATCGGTGTTGAAAAGCAGCCGCGCGCCGCCCTTGCCGGTGCCGAACGCATCGCGGTTGTTGCCGAGCACGCCGGTCATCGCCCCGCCCACCGGGTCCAAGGCGGACGGCGAGTTGTGGGTCTCGACCTTGAGCGCAAAGTAGTGGTCCGCGTCCAGCTCGACCAACCCTGCGTTGTCCGAAAACACCGTCACCATCCAGTCCTGGCCGATGGCGGCGTATTTGGCGCGGATGGTCTCGGTGGCGCCGCGGATGAAGGTCTTGAACAGCGACCGCACCGTGCGCACCTGGCCGTTGTGGCGAAAGGTGATGGTCGCGTTGAACTCCTTGTGCTTGCAGTGCTCGGACCAGGTCTGCGCAAACACTTCGATCTCGCAATCGGTCGGCGCTGCGGGCATGCCGCGGCCCACGCGGTCGGCGGCTACAAGGGTGAAGTGGTCGCGGATAGCGCGCAGCTCTGCGGCGTCGAGGTGCCAGGTGCGCTGCTTCGAAAGGGTGACAAGGCCGGCGTCGTCGCGGTTCAGGTCCACGGTCTGCTGCGGGGCCGGCGCTTGATCGACGAAGGCGGGCGCCAGGATCGCCTCGGGAGCGCCGCGACCCCACGCCAAGCGGTCGACCAGCGGGTTGCCCAACGCCGCAGCCAACTGGCGCAGTTCGTCGTCGGCCAGCGGGCGCTCGCACAACACCAGCCGTTGCGCAAACACGCGCTGCTGGCCGTCGCCCAAGCGCCGGTCGTCCCACGCCAACTGCAGCGCCCACTGCGCCGTTCGCCCTTCGTCGTCGGTCACACCAGGCAGGCGCGCCGTCAGCACAAATGCGCCGCTGTGGGCGGGTAGGGCGTCCACCGCCACCGTCTCCAAGACTGCGTCGGCCAACACCAGCGGCGCGGCGCGCGTCAAACCCGCGGCAGAACCAGGCAGGTCCACAGCGTAGATGCGGCCCACCCGCACGTTTCCAGTGTGCAGGCCCAGATGGCCGGCCTCGGCGCGCACCCGCTCGCCCGCCACGTCGCGCTGGCCGGGGCGCACAAAGACAGCGACAAAGTGCGCGGATGGGTGCAGCGCCATGGCTAGCCGACCTCAAAGCGCAAAGTCTGCGTGGGCAAGCGGACCTCGATGCCCGGCGCTTCGGTGATGCGGCCGGCGATGCGGGCGGCGAACCCCTTGGCGTTGGCGAAGGCAGCGACCGCTTCGGCGTCCTCGGCGGCGACGGTGATAAGAAAGCCGTTGCCCATGTTCCAGTATTGCCACGCGGCGGCGGCGTCGAAGCCGCCCAGACGTTGCGCTTCGCTCATGGCCAACGTCGGCGCCCACAGGTTGTCCAGGTGTGCGCCCAGCCCGGTCGCCCTGAGCGTGCGGCCGAACTTGCTGGGGATGCCGCCGCCGGTGATGTGCGACAACCCGTGCAGGTCAAAGCCGTTTTCGCGCAGCGCGGTCACCACCGGGCAGTAGATGCGGCACGGCTCCAGCAACCACTGGCCCCAGGTGCGGTCGTCGAGCGCCAGGTCGTGCCAGCCGTCGCCGAAATTGGCCCCGAGCGCCCGCCGCAACGCGGAAAAGCCGTTGCTGCGAAACGAGGTGCTCTGCAGCGCCACCACGGCGTCGCCGGGCCGGATCGCGCGGCCGTCGATGGGCGCCCAGCCGGCGCGAAACAGCCCGACCGCGGTGGCGCACCAGTTGAAGTGCATGCCGCGCCCCCAGCCGCCGATGCGGTTGCCGAGCTCGGCGATCTCGCCGCCCACGACCGCGGCGCCAGCCTGCCATGCCGCGTCGTGCAGCCCGCGCATCAGCGCATCGATGGTCGCGGCGTCGACGACGTCCACGTCCAACGTGTTGGTCAGCGCCGCAGGCTCAGCGCCGTTGGCCGCCAGGTCGTCGACCACCATCGCCACCAGGTCCAGCCCCAGCGTGTCGTAGCGGCCCATGCGTTCAGCCAGCTCGATCTTGGTGCCGATGCCGTCCGAGGTGACAGCCACGTGCGCACCAAGGTCTTGCAACCACGACGAGAATTGCCCGACCTTGGCCGCGACCGGCTGGCCCGGCTTGCCGTCGCGCACGGCCCAGGTGCGCTGCGCCCACCCGTAGGCGATGGCGCTGGCGTCGTCTTGGTGGCGCAGGTCTTGGGGCACGGGTCGGCTCGAAGTGCGCGAAAATGCGCGATTTGTCGGGGCAGCGCTGCGGCGCTGCCGGCGAGGGGCGCGGATTTTGGGCTGGCGCGGGTCAGGCGGCAAGCGCGCAATGGGGGTGTTGCAGAGAGTTCACAGGAGGGGGCGTTTGGCGGAGTGCATTGGTGGACGCGGTGCGCCCGTTTTGGCCCTGACATGGCCCTGTCCCTGTCCCTGCCCCTGCCCCTGTGCCTGTCCCTGCCCGGCGCCAAAGTCGGACACCTTCACCAACGCCGTTTGGGCGCCGGCTGACCCTGAGGGCTTTGAGGGGCCCGATCCCGCGTCGCAATGGCGGTTCTGCGCAGAAGGCGATCCGTTTCTGGGCGATCTCCGTCCCAGCGCCCATCGCGACCGCGCACAGTTCTCAGAGCCAGCCGGCTGCGCCGGACAGTTGCAGGCACAGGTGCAGGTTCAGCATCGGATTCGCCGCAAGATACACCTGGTTGCGAGCCAATGACCGCCAGCGCGCCACCCGCCAGCCCCTACGTTCCAACCGCGTGCAAAACGACGTGCACCGGCCCCAAGGCCTCGACCATCACTGTCCGCGCCCCCGCCAGCCGCGCCAGAAGGTGCAGCTCTGCGCCGCTGTACGCGCGCCGCGACGACTGCATGCCATCCAACATCAACGGCGGAAAAGGGATGCTCGTCGCCGTGCCCAGGCCGATGCCGACCGCGTGGCCTATCCCGCGCGCGATGTCGACCAGCCACAGGCCCGCCGGCGCAGACGCCATCGCCGAGGCCATCATGCGGACCAACACCCCCGGCGGCATGTGGTGCGCCGACTGCGTACACACGAAGAGGTCGGCCGGCGGATCGAAGACGCCGATGCGGGTGGCGTCTCGGCGCTCAAACTGGACGGGCACTCCCGCCCGTTGCGCCAGCGCGTGGCCCTGGGCGACGAACTCACCCTCGAGATCGGTAGCGGTCATGCGCCAGCCGATGTCGCGACGGTGCGCGGCCACCCAGCGCAAGAAACCGCCGCTGCCCGCCGCCAGGTCCACCACATGCGGCGCTGGTCGGTCCGCAAGCAGCGACGCGACCCGGTCGGCCCACAGCGCATAGCTACCAAACTGGCGGTTGGCGCGGTCGAGGGTGGCCATCTCAAACCGCCGCAGCGGCTCGGGCAGCCAGCGGCTTTCGAGGATTTCGCTGCGCTCAGAGCGCACCCAGCCGTCGAGGTGCGCCGCAAGCCGCTGCCATGTCCCGGCGTCACCCTGAAAGGGCAGGGCCCGCAGGCGCGCAAGCCATTGGCGCGCGGCGCGGTCCACCGCGGCATCCAGTTCGGCGGTGCCTGGGTCGTCGCCGTTGGTACGGGTGGCCTGCGCAACGAGGTCGCCATCAGCGGTCCAGCGGGCCTGGTCAGACGACAAGAACGCCTCGACCTTGCCTTGTTGGCCACGGTCGAGCGCGGAGGCGACTGGCGCCACCCATGCCCCAGGGATGTGGCGGCCGAGCGCGAGCGGGTGGGCGGGCAGGGGCATGGTCAGGCCTTCCGGGAGCGCGGGGTCCGCCCCTTGTAGTGCACCGCCGCGGCGCGGGCAAGGGTCCGTGGCGTTTGGGCGTTTGCGGTGTGCGCGATCCGTGCGCTGTGCCGGGATCGGCGCGGGCAATGTGTTCGGTCGGACGCTTGTTCGGACAGCGGGGCATCGCAGCAAGCAGCGTCGGCAGTCGAAGGGTCTTGTTGTTTCAGATGGTTGCCAAGGCGCTGCTTTTGGCATGGTCCTTGTACCGCGCGGTCGTGCCGGCCGTGGTGGCTGGCCTACTGCAGTGGAGGCATCATGGGTTCCCGCGCATTCACCAGCGACCGCGCGCAAACGGTCGTCGGTTACCTCAACACATTCAACAAGGGGTCAAAGGCCCCGAAGTCCGCGGTTCATCACACCGTCAACGCGGCCGATCGCGCCAAGACCATGGCGACCGGAGCGGCCCACGTCGGCGGCTACCACGGCAAAGAGCCTGACGGAAAGAAGAAGCCGCATGACCCGCTCGGTGACCGTCTCAAGGCCGCCCACGGTGCGATCGAAATGGCAGAACCCACACTGGAGCTCGCCCACGCGGCCGGCGAGCGCGCAAACCCCGCCAGCAAGCTGACCAAGGGCCTCGGAAAGGCGAGCAAGTTCGCGGCAGTGGCCGGGGCCGGCGTCGGCGCGGCCAGTGCGTTTCACGATGGGTACAAAGACGCAAGCGCGCGGTCCGGCTGGGGCAAGACGCTCAATGGCGCGATGCACGCGGGCATCGACGAGATGGTGCGCCGCAACGGTCTGATCAGCCTCGCGGATGCCGCGATCGGCGTAGTGGCGCCCGGTCACAAGTTCTCTGACGGACTCAAGGACGGCGCCAACGCCATCAGCGCGGCGACGGAGATGCTCGGCACCGGAACGCTCGGCGCAGTCAACGACCTCGACAAGAAGATGGCCAAGGACACGGGCGTCATGCCCTATCTCTACAACGCCAGCAAGTACACCGCGGACCAGGGCTTTTCTAGCGTCTACGGTGACTTCGGTCGCGCCGGCCGTCAAGGTTGGAGCACCGCCAAAGCAGCGACCGGAGAGTTCGCGGGCGAAGTCGGCCGCACCGCCAGGCAGGTCTGGGCCAGTGGCAGCACCGCGGCCAGGGACGTTGCAGGCGAGGCCGGCCGCACTGCCAGGCAGGTGTGGGCCGATGGCAGCACCGCGGCCAAGGACTTTGCAGGCGAGGCCGGCCGGACTGCCAAACAGGTGTGGGCCGACTCCGGCCCCGGCAAGGCGGTGGGCCAACACCAGCAGACCGTGCGCGAACAGGGCGGCGTCAGCGGCGTGACGAGCGAGCTGTGGCGCACGATGCGCCAGATCGGCTCGGGATGGGGCGGACCCAAGCGCAACCCGTGACCGCGAACTTGGGCGGCGCGCCGCGGATTCCGGCACAGCGCCATGATCTACCAGCCCGCAACCGGATCGTTTTGGTCGCGCGTGCCGTAGATTGCGCGGCGCCAAGCATCCGCGGCCGCCCGGGCTGGACGCCATGCGCAAGGTGAGGACGGGGTCTTGCCACACCCACTGCGAAGACGACTGAACGTCAGGGCGCCGTTCACTGCCCCGGCCAGTTCCCGGCCTTCCACTTGATATTGCACCCCAAACTGGGAAGCTGGCCCTCCGGCACCGCCCGCCCGGCCAACACCGCGTCACACGCCGCCCGCAGATCCGCGCCCGTCACGGGCGTCTCCAGGCTCGGCCGCGCGGCGTCGAACTGGCCGCGGTACACCAGCTTGCGGTCGCGGTCGTAGAGGAAGAAGTCCGGCGTACACGCCGCACGATAGGCCCGCGCCACGGTCTGCGACTCGTCGGCGAGGTACGGAAAATCGTAGCCCGCGCGCACAATCTCCTCGGCCATTTTTGCCGGACTGTCGTCGGGATACTGCGTCCAGTCGTTCGCGTTGATGCCGACGATGGCGAGCCCCTTGGCCTGGTACTCGGTCGCAAACCGCTGCACGCCTGCGCGAATGTGGATGACGAATGGGCAGTGATTGCAGATGAACATCACCAGCAGCGCCGGCCGGTCCGCGAAATCGTCGCGGCGCCAAAACCTGCCCGCCGGGTCGGGCAGCGCAAAATCGGGCGCGGGCGTGCCGAGCGGGACCATGGTCGAAGGGGTGCGGGCCATCGAAACCTCGTGCGGGCGGGGCGGCCGTTGTAGCGCGAGCGGCAGAGGGTGCCAAGGGCTCGCGCCAAATGACGCGATACCGTGCGCCGGGCCCCCTGGTGTGCGATGGCGATTGCCGCTCCCCCGGGCGGCCTCGTTGTCTGCTGGGGGCCGAGGCGCTGGCCGGAGTTTTCCTGGTCAAAGCCGGCTTGCGCACCCCGCGGTTGTACGGAGATCTACGCCAGTGCCGTCGCCTCCGCCAAGCGGCTCGCCGTCTCCGGGCCGTGAAAACCCTGGCCGTGCGCGGGGATGAAACGTGCGGGCGGTTCGCTCTGCAAAAGCGTCGCCACCCACGCCTTGTATGCCGCCTTGTCGCGCAGGAAGAAGCGCTTGAAGGCCGGGTTGGTCATCAGTTTGGCCCGGAAGCCCAGGGCGCGCATGATCCAGCCCACCGGAAACCCTGGCAGACGCTTCTCGTTGATGAGCCCGTCGGTGACGAAAAGCGCCCTGCCGGCTGCGGTCTCGACTTGCACCCACGTCTCGCCGTGTTTGGCGCTCGGCGGGTGGTGCAGCTTGACGTGCTTGGGCAACGCAGCCCGCAGGTCGGAGACGTCGCCGATGTCGAGCCCCTGGACCTTGGTGCGCAACCTCGCCAGGGCGTTGGGGTGGGCGACGATGCGCGCGTTCGGGTAGCGTTTCTGCCAGACCGGCAGCCCCCACCAGTGGAAGTAGTTGGGCGCCAGCATCCACGTCACGGTGCCCCATTTGTCGACCTCGGCAAACGCGGCCTCGTCAATCGTGCCCGGGCTCACCGCCAGCAGCGTGCCGTCGCCGAGGCCCACCACCAACATGCGCGCCTTGATGTCGCCATAGCGGATGCCGGCGAGCGGCAGGTCGGGGTCGTACACGTCCCAGGTTTCAGCGGTCGCCATCGGGGCCTCGGGCGTCGCATGGGCGACGCTGCGATAGGGTGGCATGACGGCGTGCCAGGCGGCAACTGCGCGCCCCGTCACCGCCCCGGCCCACCCTTGCCGATGCCACCAGCGGCCGGGGGTTCGTTCAGCTTGTCCACCTCCGCTTTGAGCGAAGCCGGACTGCGCGCGAACCGCAACGCCTCGTCGAAACTGACCGTGCCGGCGCGCACATGGTCGCCCATGCTGCGCTCCAATGTCACCATGCCGTCGCGGTAGCTGGTCTCGATGATGCTCTGCAACTGAAACGTCTTGCCCTCGCGGATGATCGCCCGCACGGCCGTGTTGCCCACCAGTACCTCGAACGCCGGCACCCGGCCCTTGCCGTCGGCGCGCGCCAGCAGCCGCTGCGAAATCACCGCGGTCAGGCACGCCGACAGCGCCACGCGAATCTGGCCCTGCTGGAAGGGTGGGAACACGTCGATGATGCGGTCGATGGTCTGCGGCGCGTCGTTGGTGTGTAGCGTTGCGAACACCAGGTGGCCGGTCTCGGCCGCCGTCAGCGCCGCGCTGATGGTCTCGACGTCGCGCATCTCGCCGACCAGGATGACGTCGGGGTCCTGGCGCAGGATGTACTTGAGCGCCGCCGCGAAGCTCTTGGTATCTGCCCCAATCTCGCGCTGTTCCACCGTCGCCGTGCCGTTGGGGTGGACGAACTCGATGGGGTCTTCGACGGTGATGATGTGGCAGTTGCGACCACTGTTGATGAGGTGGATGAGCGACGCCAAAGTGGTCGATTTGCCCGAGCCGGTCGGGCCGGTGACGAGCACCAAGCCCTGTTGCTTCTGCGCCAGCTCCTGGATCGCCTGCGGCAACCCGAGCGAGCGGATGTCGGGGATCTGCATCGGAATCAGCCGGATCGCCATCGCGATGGTGCCGCGTTGGTAGTGGGCGTTGACACGGCAGCGGTGCTTGCCAGTCAGCGTGATGGCGAAGTCGAGTTCGCGCTCCAGCTCGAACGTCTCGCGCTGGCTGTGCGTCAAGAGGCCAAACAGCAGCCGCCGCGCGTCGCCGGGCCCAATCTTGTCCGTCTTGAGCGGCCAGAGGTCGCCATGCACCCGCAAGATCGGCGGCATACCGACGTTGATGTGGATGTCGCTCGCCCCAGAGCGAATCGCCACGTGCAGCAGGGTCTTCAGATCCACCGCGCCCACGCTCGGCAAATCGCCGTGTTCCGCCGCAAGTGCCGCCACACTGCGCTCGAACCCCTGGGCGGCGAGCCGAAACTCTTCGGGATGGGTCGCGAACGCCATGCCCGCTTCCAAGGTGACAACTTGATGTTCGTAAAGTCTCAGCAGCGCTCGTTGGAACGACTGCACCCCCTCGCCGGCTTGCAGGATGTCGGGCAGTTCTTCGAGGCGCATTTCGCGCAGCAGCCGCTTGACGCCCGGCGTGCCCGCAAGCAATTCGACCGCCGGCACCCGACCCTTGCCATCGGCGCGCGGCAGCAGCCGCTGGGCAACGATGCCGACCAGACACCCCGCCAGATCCATGCACACCTGGTGTTTCGCCGAGTCCGGGTACCAGCCCAACACGCGCTGCACGGTCTGTACGGCGTCGGCGGTGTGCAAACTCGCCAACACCAGGTGCCCGGTCAAGGCCGCCGACAGCGCCACCTGCATCGAATCCTGGTCGCGCAACTCGCCAATCACGATGACGTCGGGGCTCTCGCGAACGACGTGCCGCAATGCCGAGGCGTAATCCGCGGTGTCTACGCCGATCTCGCGCTGGGTCACGATCGACTTCAGGTCGTCGTGCACGAACTCGATCGGGTCTTCCAAGGTGACGATGTGCCGTGCAGAACTGGCGTTGACGTGGTGGACCAGCGCCGCCATGGTCGTCGACTTGCCGCTGCCGGTCGCGCCGACCACCAACACCAAGCCGCGCCGCTCGGAAACCAGGTTGCCCAGAGCCTTGGGCAGGCCCAGGCTCTCGAACGTGTGCTGGCCGCTCGGGATGCGGCGGATGACGATGCCGAGCGCCCCGCGCTGCACGTGGACGTTGAGCCGGAAGCGGCCGAGGTCGGGCAAGCTGACCGCGAGATCGAAATCGCCGGTCTTGTCGAACGTGGCGCGCACGGCTGGCGACAGCACTTTGGCGAGAAAGGCCTCGATTTCCGCGCGCGTGCTGGGCGGGTGGGCGGTCAGCACGATGTTGCCGTCGACACGGTAGGCCGGCGGGCGGCCCTCGGCGACGAAAAGATCCGACGAACGGCCTTGGACCATGAAGCCGAGCAGGGCGGTGATGTCGGGCATGGCGGGCCTCGGCGCTGGGGCGCTGTCCGAGCGTAGCATGGGCCCGGGTGGGCGTCTTGCGCCCGGGCACGGTGCCGCGGTCGGGGCGCTTTTTCAGTGGCAACAACGGGTTATGCGCTCGGCACGACCGGGGGCCGCCCACGGGCATGGCACATCGGGAATTCCAGCAGATCCGCAACAACCGCGGCGTGGTGAGCTCGGCGGATTTGCTCAAGGAAGCCGGCTTCGGCCCCGGCGTCGAGACCATCGTGCTGGCGCAGCGCGGCCAGGTGACCGTGACGTCGTTGGACCCGGATTTCGACGCCGCCGTGGCTGCAGCCGATCGGTTCACCGAACGACATGCCAATGCGCTGCAAGACTTTTCCAGGGCTCTGCGATGGACACGGAGGATTTGGACCGGGCGGTTGCGGCGCCCCGCTACACTTCCAACTCCGCCCCATGCCGCATGGTATTGACGACCACGGTCGCGCAGTGCAACTGACACCGCAACACCGCCTCACACGCTTCCGGCGGCGGCCAACTTCCCTCCGCCAGCACCTGCCGCAAGTGCCGATCGGTCGCCCGCTGCGCCAGCGCCACCGCCAGCGCCGGCTGCCAGTGCTGCGCTGACCCGTCCAACACCACGCTGGCAAATTCCACACGCAGCAACGCATCGCACAACGCTGGCGCATCGGCGATGTCGCGCAAAACCGCACCCAACGCGGCCACAATCGGCGTCCACGCGCGCACCGCGGCCGGACTCACGGCCAACACCCGCACCGGATTGCCCGCGACCGAGGCTGCAACCACATGGGCCAGCGCGTGCAAAGTCGGCTGCCCTTGGCCGGCGAGCACGGCAACCGCCCCTTTGCGATGGTGCCAACGGTTGGCACTGGTCTGTCCGGGGATCTTGCGGTTGTCCGCCGCCGCCGCGGTCGCCGCCGAACGGCAAATCGCCAGCAGCGCCGTGCGGGTTGGCTCGGACCGCACCCACGTGGCTCCGCGAACGAGGCCTGCCAGGTCCGCCGCACGCCGGCCGAGGGCGCTGGCGTCTTCTGGTTCGACCGCCGCGGACTCGCTCACACCCGTTCCAGAGGGCGGAGACGGCGGCATGGCCGCGACCACTTCCCGCGCTTCGGCATCCAGCGCAGGCGCGTGCACCGTTCGCCCGGTCAATGCAGGCAGGTAGTCCGGCCCGCCGGCTTTCGGTCCGGTACCCGACATCCAAAACCCGCCAAACGGTTCGATCGCCACCCGCGCGCCGGTGATCGGGCGGTTCACGTAGAGGTTGCCGACGCGGGCCGCCGCCGCCAGGGCCTCGATGTCGTCCTCGGACTGGGCGAACACGCCCCCGGTCAGTGCATACAGCGGCGCGCGCCACACCCGCAACGCCGCGTCGAGGTCGGGGACGGCGACGAGGTGGACCACGGGACCGAAAAGCTCCTTGCACGCAAACGTGTCGGCGTCCAGCCCGGCGCTTTCGGGCAGTTCGGCGACCACCGGACCGACCAACTGCGCGCCATCGGCACAGGTCTGCGGCAACGGACCGGCGCTGTCGAGGCTGCGGTCCACCAGCACCTTGCCGCCCAATGCGGCCGTCTCGCGCGCGACCTCCATCGCCGCCTGCCGCAGTCGCGCGCGGTCCTCCGCTGACACGACCGGGTTGATGCGCGTGCCCGGCGCCGCCGCGGGGCCGAGTTGCAAGTCGCGGGCTGCCCGGCAGAACCGCTCGGCAAACGCACCCGCCACGCGCGCATCGACGAGCACCCGCGAACAGGCACTGCACTTCTGGCCGGCGTGGCCAAAGGCGCTGCGCAGCGTGCCGCTGACGGCCTGGTCGAGGTCGGCGTTCGCCGTGACCACAATCGCGTTCTTGCCGCCCATCTCGGCGATGACGCGTGCGGCGCGATCGCCGGGCGTGCGCGGGCCGACCGTGCGGTGCAGCAGGCAACCGACGTGCTGCGACCCCGTGAACACCACGCCGGCCAGCCGCGGGTCGCGGGTCAACGGCGCGCCGATCTCGGGACCGTCGCCGGGCAAGTGGCGCACGATGGCCTCGGGCACGCCGCAGCGGTGGAGCAGGCGCACGAACGCGTCGGCGACCAACGGCGTCTGCTCCGCGCTTTTCAGCAGGGCGGCGTTGCCCGCCGCCAGGGCCGCCGCGGTCATGCCGCACGGGATCGCCAGCGGAAAATTCCACGGCGCCACCACCGCGAACACGCCCAGGCCCTGGAACGACGGGTGCGCGTCGGCGTGCGCCACGGCTTGTCGCGCGTAGTAGTGCAAGAAGTCGATCGCTTCGTCGACGTCTCCGACAGCTTCGGCGCGCGCCTTGCCCGATTCCGCGACGACCAACGCCGACCACCACGGCCGGGCCGCGCGCAGGTGCTCTGCCGCCCGCACCAGCGCCACCGCACGGGCCGGGGCAGGCAATGTGCGCCACGCCGGCAGTTCGGCGACGGCGTCGTCGATCGCAGCACCGACGTCGTGCGTGCTGGCCAGCCGGATGTGACCGACGACGTGGCCAGGGTCGGACGGCGACACCACGGCCGACAACTCGCCCGACCGCGCCGGGTCGTCGGCATCGACCGTTTGCAGGGTATCCAGGGCCGTCTGCAACGCTGCGCGGTGGGCAGGGCGATCCAGCAAGAGCGGCGCCACATTGCGGAACGTCTCGGCCGGCTCCACGCCCAAGAGGCCCGCGCGCTGCCATTGCCCTGTGTCGCGCGAGCGCCGCACCTGGTCCCTGGGCACCTGCAAAAGCGCTTCCAAGTCCACGCCGTGCCGCGCCGCGGTCAACACGCCGACCTGCGAGCTGTTTTCGAGGATGCGCCGCACCAGATAGGCCATGCCCACCAGCAGCGACCCCACCGGCACGTAGTTGCGCACCGCCCAGCCCGCTGCCGCCATGCCGCGGCTCAGCGCCTCGTACGTCATGTGCAGCGCCTGGTGTTCGATCGACGGCGCCGCCGGGAACAGTCGCGCCCGCGCCGCCTCGGCAAAGCAGTGGTCGCGCAGGTTGTGGCTGCCCAGGCACAGTTGCACGGCGTCGCCCGCGCGCAGGCAGGCAATGGTGAGCAACTGGTACGCCGCGTCGGTTTCGCACTTGTTCAAGAACTGCGGCGCCACAACGTCGTGAGCCTCGGATTCGATGGTCTCGGCGTCCCAATACGCACCTTTGACCAGGCGCAACGGCATCACCACGCCGCGGCCACGGGCGAAGGCGATGACGTCGTTCAGGTGGTGGCCGGCGTCGCGCAAATAGGCCTGCACCACGATGCCGATGTCGGGCCAGTCGCGCAGATCGGGCGCTTCGTCCAGCGCCCGCCGCAGCATCACAAAGGTCAGATCGCGCACGGGATAGTGTTCGGCATCCATGTGGATGAACACGCCCGCCGCTCGCGCCGCCCGCAGAATCGCCAACAGCCTCGGGCCCACGCGCCGCCACACGCCGTCGGGGTCGTCGGGGTTGTAGTCGCTGCACAAGGCGCTGGTCTTGATCGACACGTGCGCGCGCGGCAGCCCCGCCGCATTGCGGCCCGGCCCCGCCTGGCGGGCGATGCCTTCGACCAATCCGAGCACGCGATCGCGGTACACGTCGGCTTCGGCTTCGCTCACCACCAGCTCGCCCAACTGGTCCACGGTGGCGTCGCGGCCGGTCCCCGCCAAGACCCTGAGCGCCTTGGTCGCCCGCGGCATGTCCTCGCCGGCGATGAACGTCCGGGCCATCGCCCGCACGCCCGCCCGCGTCCACGCCGCCACCCACCGCGTTGGCAGCCACGCCACGACCGTCGCCGCGACCTGCACGCCCCACGCCATCCACGCTGGCATCGCCTCGGACCCGCGGTCCTGGGCGCGCAGCCGCGCGTCATCCGTGCCCATCCGCCGCAGCGTCTCGCGCAGCAGGCGAACGACCTCCGTGCCGGCGGTGTCGTGGTCGAGCGCCGGCAGCGCCGCCACGAACCGCAAAAGGTGGACCCGCAACACCGCGATTTCGGTGGTCAGGCCCAGACCCCACTGGCTGATGCGCTCGCGCAGGCCCGGCCGGTGGTCGTCCATTTCCGCGGCCACGCGGCGCGCCAGGTGCGCGGTCTCGGCTTCGGCTGCGGCGAGCGCCCGACCCGTCGCGCCCTCGGCACGCCACCAGGGGAGCAGATCGCAGTCGCGCGCCAGCTTCTCGACGTCGAGCGCGCCCGCGGCGGGGTCAGCGGCGTCCCAGCCGGCGACAAGGGCTTGCAAATCGGTCAGATGGTCAGCGCTTTGCGGGTCGGCGACCCAGCGGCCGGTCTCCACCAGAAACCGCTCGTGGGCCATGCGCGGCGAACCCAGCGCGACCACAGCTTGGATCGGGTCGACGGCAGCGGCCAGCAATGCCCCTTGGGCGTCGATCACGGCGCGCATCGCAGCGTCGCCTGCCAGCGCCAGTTCGCACGCCAGTTGGTCGGCCACGGCGGCGCACAAATGGTCGCCCGCGGCCACACAGGCGCCGAGGTCTTCGCTGTACCGCACGGTCCAAACGCGGTCGCCGTGGCGCCAGGGCAGGGCGCGCACCGAGGGCAAGGCGGGGGCGGTCATGGCAACACGTCAATTGGCCAGGTAGGTGATGATGTAGTCCCACACGAAGATGCCGATGGCGCTCGTCACCACGCAGTTGTTGACCGCCCGACCCACGCCGGCGGCGCCTCCCGACACGCCCAGGCCATAGAAGCACGACACCACGCTGATGCTGGCGCCAAACGTCACGCCCTTGGTCAAGCCGACCAGGTATTCGTCGAGCAACTGCGAATTGAACACGCCGTTGAAGAACACCCGCCAGTCCACATCGAGGATGAACTGCGAGGTCAGCGCGCCGCCGACCAGCGCAAACAGGTCGCCGAGCGCCGTCAGCAGCAACAGCATCACCACCATGGCCAAGAAGCGCGGCACCACCAGGTGTTGCATCGGGTCGATGGCCAGCGCGCGCAAGGCGTCGATTTGCTCGGTCACTTTCATGGTGCCGAGTTCGGCGGTGTTGTTGGCGCCGACGCGACCCGAGAACATCAGGCCAATGAGCACCGGCCCCACCTCGGCCAGCACAGCATAGCCGGCGCCCCAGCCCAGAAGGCCCGTCGCGCCCGTCTGCTTGACGTATTGGCCCGACTGGATGACCATGATGGCACCAGTGAAAATCGCCGTCATGATGACGATCGGGTAGCTCTTGACCCCGACCTTGTACAAGTTGAGCCAGGTCTCGTCGCGATCGAAGCGCAGCCGCGACGCCGCCCGCAGGATCCGCGCAAGCGTCAGCGTGATGCCGCCCACGGTGTCCGACACCGACAGGAACATGCGCCCGACGGCGGCGATCGGGTTCACTTCAGCCCTGCTTCTTTGCGGAAAAACTCGCGGACGATGGGATCGGTCGCGGCCATCGCCTCGGCCTCCGTGCCGGCGAAATGCACGCGCGCTTCGTACAGCAGGATGTACCGGTCGCACGCCGGGCGCATCCGGTCGATGTCGTGCGAGATGACCAGGCACGTCGAGTTGCGGTGCGCCTGGGTCTTGCGGATGAGGTTGAAGATCTTGCTCGACGTCACCGGATCCAGGCCGGCCGTCGGGTCGTCGAAAAAAATGAGTTCGGGATCGTTGATGTTGGCCCGCGCCAGGCCGACGCGCTTTTTCATGCCCCCCGACAACTCGTTGGGCATCAGGTGGCGCACTTTGGGCAGGTCCACTTCGGTCAGGCGTTCCTGCACCTTGGCCTCGATCTCCGCGAGCGTCGCACCGCCGCGCTGCTTCATCGGAAAGGCCACGTTGTCGCCGACGGTCATGAAATCGAATAGCGCGTAGTTCTGGAACACGAGACCGATGCGCTCGCGCAGCCGCTGGCGCTGCTTCTCTTTGAGTTCGAGCAGGTTCTCGCCCAGGATCTCGATCTGGCCGCCGTCCGGGTCCATCAACCCGCAGCAGATCTTGACGAACACGGTCTTGCCGGCGCCGCCCGGGCCGATGAGGCCGACGACCTCGCCCTCGCGCATCTCGAAATCGACGCGGTCGAGCACGCACACGTCGCCGAACCATTTGGTCAGGCCCGAGACCCGAAGCACGACCGGCTTTTCGGGCAATCGGCCGAGCGCCGGCTTGAGCCACGGCAGCGCGTGGGCCATGGGGTCGTCGCGCATCGTCATCCTGGACCCCCCGGCTTGCGCGCCGCGGGCGCTTGCAGGTCGGGCCGGCGCAGTTGATCTTGCAGGCGCTCGATGCGTTCGCGGGCGATGCCGCACTCCTTGGGTTCGATGTCTTCGTAGGCGTCGACCGTTTGCCGGCAAGCGTCGCGCTCGGCGGCATCTGCCAACTCGCCACAAATGCGCCGATCATTCTGGCGGTAGTCCTTGTTGCGTGCCGCCACGTGGTTCAGCACGTCGCGGTAGGTCGCGATCGCCGCCACCCGCTGTCCGCGCGCTTCCTGCAGTTCGGCCAGCGTGATGAGGTAGCGCGGCATGTGCAACGGCTTGCGCAGCATGTCCGGCAGGTTGCGGGCATGGTGTTCTGCGCGCGGCAGGTTGGGCAGCGGGCCGCGGTAGAGTTCGATCAACCGGGTCGCCGCGACCTTCTGCTCTTCGAAGCTGTACGACGCGAACACGTAGCTGGTCTCGAAGGTGTCGACCACGCGCTCCAGGTCGCGGGCCTCGCGCTGCAGGTGACCGAGCTTTCGGTAGATGCGCGCCCGCGTCATCAGGCAATCCACGATCGACGCGTCGTCCTTGTGGTCGCGCTCCTGCCGCTCCAACAGTTCCGCGGCTTGTTGCAGCGCAATCGGCGTGCCTTCCTGTTCCAGCAACATCGCGGTGCGCAGCAGCAGGTTGTCGGCGATCTCGCTGCGCGGATCGTCGCGTTCGAGTTGCGCGAACCGTGCCGTCATCGCTTGGCGCTTGCTGCGGTCGCGTTCGCCGTGCAGGTACAGGTGGTCCAAGGCCCGCAACGCGGCCGGTTCGTCCGGGGCGCGCTCGACCAGGGCGGCGAACAGCCTCACGGCGTCGTCCGGCTTGCGCAGTTCGTAGTACCGCAGTTCGCCCGCGTGCAAGAGCGCGCGCATGCGCATCGGCCGCTCGACCGCGCTCGTGCCCAACTGGTCGTAGCAGGCCGCCCCGGCCGCGTGGTCGCCACCCCTCGACAGGGTCTCGCATTGCAGCAGGCCGGCCTCGTCGGCGTCGCGCGGGTCGGCGGCCTGGGCGCGCAGCCTGGCAAACCGTTCGGCCGCCAACGCGTGCTGGCCATCGATGTAGAGGCGCTCGGTGTAGTAGAAGTCGCGCTCCCACTGGGTCAGCCTGGGCGAGAGCGCGCAGGCGGAGGCCAGCAGCGCGAACAGGAAAGCGAAACTGGCGCGCGGCGACCGCATGGCCGGGCAGGGTAGCGCGGGTGGTGGCGGCTTGTCACCCGCTACGGCAGCGCTTTTGGCGGCAACTCGACCAGGGGCGCCATCTCCTTGGCAACCTTGGGAATCTCCTGCTTGAGCGAGCACGGCAGCTTGCCGTCGGTGTCGCGCCCCAGGCAGTAGCGCTGATCGACCTGGCCGTCGCCGTACAACACCCGCGCCACCATCTGCCAGTACTCGGGCATCCAGCGTGTTGCGTAGTGCGACTCGTTGTCGCCGTCAGGGGCGAGGTTGCCGGGCGGGTGGGTGCCGCGCAGCGAGTCCCACTGCACGAAGGCGGCCTTGCCCGCGAACGGCTGGCTCTCGTCGGTCGGCACTGCAACCCAGCCCGCAACCGGCGGCCCCAGCAGCGTTGCCCCCGCCGCGCGCGCCAGGAACGACGAGGCCAGCGCCGGCACCTGACTGTCGCCCCAACTGATCGGCCAGAGGGCGACACGACCCGCCACGGTCCCCGGCAGCGGCGCCTGCACCACCAACGGCGCGAAGTGCACCGGATCCGACAAGTCCCAGTGGGTCTGCATGAGCGCAAACAGCACCTGCTGGTCGAACGGGTCGGGGTACTGGCCGGCGACGACCATCAAGAACGGCGCAAAGTTCGACGACCGGTTCATCATCGTCGACCACACCCCGCCCGCCACGTTGAGGACCGCGCGGCCGATGTCCGGGTGCAGCGCCACCATCGTCGTGCCCATGATGCCGCCCAGGCTGTTGCCGGTGTAGCGCAGCGGCTGCTTGCCATCGGTCAGCGGCCGCGCCGGCTGGCCGACCGGCGACACCACAAACCGCGGGTCGCCGCCGATGTGGGTTTGCACGGCCCGCGACAGCGCGATGAACGACACCGCGCCGTGCACCAACTTCTCGGTCAGCCGCGGCGCCTGCGAGAAATCGGCGCTGATGCCGAGCGCGATGCCGATCTCGGCCCCCGACAGCCCCCACCAGTCGGTGCCGACCGCCACCGCGCCCGATCCGGCGAAAATCCGGCTGGCCGCGTCGGGTTGGTTGGGCTTGACGCACAGGTCCTCCGCGCAAACGGAACGCAAGAAGCCGTGGCCGTATAGCGTCAGCGGCGGTGCGTCGGGTCGTTGGAGCGCCTTGGGGCCGGCTGTCAACGCAAACGGTCGCCACGTGGTCTTGGTCTGCAGCGCCACCTTGGGCGCGCCGTCGGGCAGCCAGTTCAGCGTCGATTCCGGCGCCTGGCCTTGCGCCATGCCGTCGGGCAGCTCGAAAAGGCCCTTGATGCGCAGCGCAATGTCGGGGTGGATCGCAGCGACGATGAGCGTTGCGCCCGCCGGCAGCGGCGTGGCCTGCAGGCTCGGTAGCGCAGCCAGGTAGGCGGGATCGACTTCAATGCTCTGGATCTGCAGACCAAGCCCCTTGGCGCCGACCTTTGCGAGGGCCCGGTCGCGCAGATCGACCGCCGGGCCGGTCACCCACGCCGCGCTCGCGGTGGTCAAGTGCCACGCCGCCACCTGGTTCGCGCGCGGCAATCCGGCCTTTTCCAACGCGACCGTGTCCTGCTTCCACTGCGCCAGCGATCGCAGCAGCCGGCCGTTCTTGGGCTGCCCCTTGCCCTGCACCACGACATCGAAATCTGGGGCGCGCGGCATGGGCTTGCCGTCCTTGCCCAGCAGCTTGTCCGACAGCCCGACGACGATGATCTTGCCAAAGCCCAGGGGCGCGTACGGCCGCAGGATCAGCGCCTGCCGATCAGGCTTCGCTGCCGCGTTGAGATCCAATTCTGCGATGTGGCGGATGCGCTGGCCCGAAGCCGCGTCGACCATCCAGGTCGGGCTGTCGGCGGCCAGCGAGGCCTCCGGTTTGGTTTCGTCGGCCAGGTTTTTGGGGTCGATCGGCTTGGGCGGCAGGATCACCACCGGCGAGACCGGCGACACGCCATCGCGCAAGTTGTGGGCCGCCACGTCGAAGGCCTTGCCCGCCGCTGAGGCCGGAAACCACTGCGGCATCAGATCGTTTTGCACGCCGGTCGCCGTCTTGGCGGCCTTTTGGAACACAAAGGAAGGCCACACCGACGCACAGCCAGCGCCAAACACCGGTGCGCACTCGTTCAGCGGGCCGAGATCGACCTCCGCGCTGGCGTCGGTCTTCAGCGGCCCGACCACATCGCCGGCGCTGCCGCAGCCACTGGCCAGCCCGGCCAGCATCGCCATCGCCACGGACCGCAAGACGGACCAATTTGCTGCCATCGACGTCCTCCCGGTGGCCAAAAACGCCAGAGGCGTCAGAACAGCGGCCCGTTCTGACGCCTCCGCACGTCCCGTGATCGAACTACAGCAGCCGGAACTCGATGCGGCGGTTCTTGGCCTGGCCCGCCTTGTTCTTGTTGTCCGCTACCGGCTTGCTGTCGCCGTGTCCGACCGCGACGATGTTCTCGGCCTTGACGCCCTTGCTGACCAGGTAGTCCTTGACGGCGTTTGCGCGATCGAGGCTCAGCTTCTTGTTGGCCTCCACGTCGCCCTGGTTGTCGGTGTGGCCGCTGACCTCGACCTTGGAGTCGGGGAAGGCGACCAGGTTCTTGGCGGCCTCGTCGAGCACCTTGTTCGACTTGGCGGCGATCTTGGCGCTGCCGGTCTCGAACTCGATGCCCTTCATCGCGCCCTGGAACTTCTTGAGTTCCTTGGGCAGGTCGTCGGGGCAGCCGTCCTCGTCCTGGAAGCCGTTCTTGGTCTCGGGCTTGTCGGGGCACTTGTCCTTGCTGTTGGACACGCCGTCCTTGTCGTCATCGGGGTCGTCGTCTTTGCAGCCGTCTTCGTCCTGGAAGCCGTTCTTGGTCTCGGCCTCGTTCGGGCACTTGTCCTTGGCGTCGGGGATGCCGTCGCCGTCGTTGTCGAGTTCGGGGCAGCCGTCCTCGTCCTGGTACCCATCCATGTCTTCTTTTTCGTTCTTGCACTTGTCCTTGGTGTCCGGGATCCCGTCCTTGTCGTTGTCAATCTCGGGGCAGCCGTCGTTGTCCTCGAAGCCGTCCTTGTCCTCTTTCTGGGTCGGGCACTTGTCGTCGGCGTCGAGCACGCCGTCCTCGTCGTTGTCCAACTCGGGGCAGCCGTCGTAGTCCATGTAGCCGTCCTTGTCCTCCGGCTCGTTCGGGCACTTGTCGCTGGCGGCCGCGTCCTTGGGATCGACGTCCAAGATGCCGTCGCCGTCGTTGTCCGGTTCGGGGCAGCCGTCTGCGTCCTGGAAGCCATCTTTGTCCTCAGGCTGCTCTTCGCACTTGTCGATGCCGTCGAGGATGCCGTCCATGTCAGCGTCGCCCGGCTTGCCACCGAGCGTGTAGGCGAGGCTGACCAAGCCTTCAAAGTTGCTTGCCAGGTGGTTGGCGGCCTCGCCCTTCTGGTTTGCCTCTTCTTTGCCGCCCATCGCCGTGTAGCGTGCATCGAAACGCAGGCCCAGTCGGTGCAGGAATTGCCACTGCACGCCAGCGCCGAGCAGGTAAACGACGTCCTGGTCGGCGTCCTTGGCGAAGGTATTCAGGGCCTTGAGCGCCTCTTGCGACTTGCTGGCGCGGAAAGCCTCGAGACCGGCGCCCGCGGTGACGAAGGGCCGGATCTTGGCTTCCTTGTCGGCGAAACTGTAGATGGCGTTGGCGCGCATACCCCAGATCGTGGCGCTGCCGCCGGTGCCGTTGCGAAACGACGTCGGCACGATCTTGAGCTCGGCCTCAGCCCCGATGTTGTCGAGGAACCAGCCCGATCCGCGCAAGGCGAACGCCCCTGCCGAAGCCGGACGGTCCTCAAGCGCGCCGCCGTTGCCCATGAAGTTGTACTGCGACAGGTAGTTGAAGCCGACGCCGAGCCCGATGTCCCAGCGCATCGGCCAGCTTTCGGCGGCCGGAGCGGCTTCTTGCGCGGGGGCAGGCGCGGCCGCGACCAGGCCGGCGATCGCCAGACAGGCGGCGAGCGCGGGCATCGTCCGGCGCAGGTGGCAGGTGCGGTTGCGAACCGAGTCGAGCGAAAGCATCGGGCACTCCCCATCAAGGCGGCGCACGGGCCGGCTGCGTGCGGCCAATGTGGTGAAACAACGAACGATTCTGCGGGCCGCACCAGAACCGCCGATGGGCGAACGCGCGACCAGGGTCACACGCCGACCGATCGTGGCCGCAGAGGATAGACCGATTGCGCGGGCGTGGCAATCGCGCCCAACCGTCGCTTCAGCGCGGCGCGCCAAGCGCGCAGACGCCCGGATCCCTGCGGAAAAGCACCGTGGCAAACGCGTGACCCGTCCTCGCGCGCGTCACGCGGCGCGCGCTCTGCGGTAGACGGCGGCCCCCCAGAGGGCCATGGCCAGCGAAAAGCCCGCCGTGACCCAGTGCCAGCGCGCTCCGGGGTGGGGTTGTGCACCGGCAACGACGAAAAACGCGGCGAAGGCCGCCCCCGCCGCCGCGGCTTGCACGCCCAGTCTGCGCAACTTGGCCAACTTGACAGCGCGTTCGACCGCGACTTGTTCCGCCAGTTCCCGCGCTGCGAGGTTGGCCTGGGCAACGGCAACACCTCGAATTCGCAGGGCATCGCTGATCGCCCGTTCCTCGGGTCCGCCGACCACAGCCCTCGCGTTGCGGCCGATCAGCGCAAGCCGCAGAGGCCGCCGCAATTCACTCATCTCCACACCAAACTGCGTCCCAGACGCCGGAGCCGCCTCGACGGGAGCCAACTGGGCTGCGGCGAGTACCGCACCGGCGACCTGCGCACTGAGGCCCTCGCGCACCATGGCGTCCACCAGCGCCGGGTCGTCCGCGCCCGCGGCGCGCAGTTCCGCCAACTGGGCCAACCAGTCGTCGACAGCGCGCTCCGCCGGCCACACGCCGTCGGGCGCGGCACGGCCCTGGTCATCGACATCCTGCTGGGTTTCGCTCATCGTCGATTCGCCTGCTGCCAGGGCCACGCGGCACAGGGTTGCTGCCCGAGGGTGGCCCGCCTATGCTGCCCCGTGCGCCCGAACGCGCAACTCGGACTGGCCCCGATGCCCCTGCCCGCGCCCCTGGCCCGGATGCGCGCCCATGTCGGTCGCGACCTGTTCGCGCTGATGGCCATCGTCGCCTTCGTGCACGTCGTGGCGTTGGTCACCGTGCGCGCCATGCACCTGCGCGGTGCGGCGCTAGTGTACGACGGCTGGCTGTCGCTGTCGCTGGACAATCTCGTAGCCGGCAAGGCCTGGACGGCCTGGACCTATGCGCTGTTGCACGACCTCGACGGCATCTCGCACGTGCTGTTCAATCTGCTGGGCTTGTACTTTTTTGGCGTCCCCGTCGCGCAGTCGCACCGCCGCCGGCAGTGGTGGACCCTGGTGGGCATCGCCGCGGCGGCGGGAGGCTTGGCCCAGGTCGCGGTCGGGGCGCTGCTCGGCGACAGTGGACCGGTCGTCGGCATCTCTGCGGTCACCATGGCCCTGCTGACGGTATTCACGATGCAACGGCCCGACGCCGACATCTACCTTTTCTTCGCGCTGCGGGTGCCGGCCCGCTATCTGGTGCCGATCGTGGTCGGCCTGGACATTCTGGGCGCGCTATCGGGTTCCGACGTCGCGGTATTCGCCCATCTCGGAGGCGTGGCCTCCGGCTTCCTTTTCGGCTGTGGCTGGAATTTCCGCGTGGCCCGCGCCCGCGTCCTTGCCCTGCTCGGCAAAGGGGGCAAAGGCCACAAGCCGTTCACGGTCATCGACGGCGGGGTCAAGCGCGGTCGCAGTTGGCGCGACGAGCCGCCGTCGTAGGTTTTCGGCTACGGCCCGCCGGCCTCGCCCACATCGACGCGCAGCGGCAGGCGCGCCAAATCGGCCATGCCCTTGGAGGCCGCGACCCGCCCGGTCGCGTCGACAACGAACCCCTCGACGTTGCGCTCTTTGGCCATCAGGGCCATTCCCGCCTTGGCTCCGAGCACGAAAAGCGCCTCGGCCCACATCGCGGCCAGGGACGGGTCGGCGGCGATGACCGTCGCCTGCACGACGCCGCTGGCTGGCGCCCCTGAGCGCGGGTCCAGCACGTCGTGGTAGCGGCGGCCGGCCTTGAGGACGAACGCGTCGGTGTCCGACCGGGTCACCGCCGCGTGGCTGCCCAGGTAAAGCTGTCCCATGGCGTGATCGGGGTCGCGCGGGTGCGGCGCCACGGCATACCAATGGCGCGTGCCCGTGCGGCCCTGCACGTACACGTGGCGGTCGACCTGCACTCGAAAATCCTGCAACCCGTGTTCGCGCAGCAGTTGCGCAGCGCGGTCGAGGGCGTACCCCTTGGCGACGTGCCGCAAGGTCACCCGCATGCCGCGTTGCAGCAGGCGGACCACGGTATTGTGCTTGATGACCATGTGCTTGCAGCCAGCGATGGCCTTGCGGGTCTGCAGTTCCGCCGGCAACGGCGCGACGAACGGCCGATGCGCGAAGTTCCAGAGATAGTCGAACGTGGCCACCGTCGGGTCGTAGGCACCGCCGGTGCGCCGGCACACGTCGATGGCGTGTTGCAGCAGCGCTCCAGTTTCGCCGTCGACCACCACCTCGTCGCGGTCGGCATTGGCGTTGATGCTGTGGATCTGGTTGGTGCGGGTGGCGAACACCAGGTCGCGCAGCACTCGCTCGATTTCGGCCAGGGCCTTGCCGATCGCAGCCCTGTGGCCCGGCGTGCCCTGGCCGTGGATGCGCACCGCGCAGCGGATGCCGTGGACGGATCGCGATTCCTCGAACTGCTCTGCTTCCAGCGGAACGTCCAGCGGCCGGACCGATGCGGGTTCATTCGACTTTGCCGCCGGCCGCTGCGCCGCGAGGGCAACTGGCTGCGCATGCGCGCACGGGGCCAGCCCCAGCAGGCAGCCAAGCCCAAGGATCGCCGTTGCATGCGCGAGTTGGGCGGTCACGCGGTCACACGTCCCAGGCGGCCGACGCCGCCGCCCACGGATTGCGGCGCGCCACAGGCGGCACGGGGCGCTTGTCGCCGCGCCCCATCAATGCACCGACGGCCTGGACCATTCCCTCGACGGTGAGCGGGAACATCGGTATCGCCTGGCCGACGGCCGCGATCGTGGCCTCGCCCCAATAGTTCTCGGGTATCGGGTTGAGCCACACCCGCCGCGCGAACGCCGCCGCAATCTGTTCGATGCGCTGCAGTCCCGGCACCTCGTCGACCATGCCGAACTCGATGGCGCCATAGGGTGAAAACAGCTCGCGCGGGGCCATCCAGGCATCGCCGACCGCGACCAAGAAGGTGTGCGGTGGCACGCCGCGCAGCACGTCGGCCAGCGGCTTGCCGTGCAGCATGGCCATGTCGGTGTACACCTGAGCGTACGGGCAGTTGTGAAAGTAGTACGCCTCGACCTCGCGCAGGCCGCCCGACTGCTTGAGCGCCGAGAAGAACGTCTCGACCGTCCGGCTGTGCGGATCCATCGAGCCGCCGGCATCGAGCAGCAGCACGACGCGCGCCTGATTTCTGCGCTCGGGCCGCACGACGATGTCGATGTCGCCTCCGTTGCGGGCAGTGCGCTCGATGGTCGCGGGCAGGTCGAGTTCCTCGCGGCGCGCCTTGCGCTCGAGGCGGCGCAGTTTGCGAATCGCCACCGCGATCTGGCGCGTGTCGAGCACGACGTCGGTCCGGTAGTTGCGAAAACGCCGCGCTTTGGCCGTCGCAATCGCCTGGCCGCGTCCAGGGGCTCCTTCGCCGACGCGCATGCCTGTCGGGTGGACGCCGCCCTGGCCGAAAGGGCTGGTTCCGCCGGTGCCGATCCACTTGCTGCCGCCGTCGTGGCGTTCGGTCTGCTCGCGCAGCCGCTGCTCGTACAGTTTGCGCAAAGCGTCGAGGTCGTAGCGCTCGAGCGCTGCCAGCTCCTCGGCGGTCAGCATCGGCCGATGCAGCGGCTGGTCGAGCCACGACTGCAATTCGTGGTGCAGCGGCGTCGGCAGCGCTGTGCCCTGGAAGTACGCGCCGAACGCCTGGTCGAACCGGTCGTAATCGCCCTCGTCGCGGCAAACCAGCGCCCTCGCTACCGTGTAAAAAGCCCGCAACGACGGACCGACCGCGCCGGCATCGAGCGCCGCCACCACGGTCATCCATTCGCCGACGCCGACCTGCAGGCCCGCCGCGCGCAACATGCTGTGAAAGCCAGTGAACATCGGGGAGGTGGCTCAGAACCTGCGCTGGGCCAGCTTGGCGAAATCCACCTTGGCCGCCCGCTGCGTATCGCGCTCCTGCTTGAGCAGCACGCCGGCAAAGGGCAGGGCGCTCTCCAACTTGTCCGGGTCGATGCCCGCGAGCCGCAGTCCGGCGACCCAGTCGATGAGTTCGGATGTCGAGGGCTTTTTGCGCAATTCCGGCAACGAGCGCACGCGCAGGAACTGCCGCAGCGCGGCGGCCAACAGCTTGTCGTCCACCTGCGGATGATGCACGCGACAGATCTGGCCGAGCAGCGCTTCGTCGGGAAACTCGATGTAGTGAAACACGCAGCGCCGCAAGAACGCGTCCGGCAGTTCCTTTTCGGCGTTGCTGGTGATGACGACGATCGGCCGCACCGCCGCGGCGATCGTGCGCCCGGTCTCGGCGACAACGAAACGCATGGCGTCCAGTTCGTGCAGGAGGTCGTTCGGGAACTCCAGGTCGGCCTTGTCGATTTCGTCGATGAGCAAGACCACCCGTTCTCCGTTCTGGGCCCGCTCGAATGCCTGCCCCAACGGCCCGAGCACGATGTACTGCGCAATGTCACGGACGTCGCGGTCGCCAAAGCGCGAGTCGTTGAGCCGGGCCACCGTGTCGTAGAGGTAAAGCCCGTCCTGGGCGCGCGTCGTCGACTTGACGTGCCAGGTCAGCAACTCGAGCCCCAGACCCTGGGCGATCGCCTCGGCCAGCAGCGTCTTGCCCGTCCCCGGTTCGCCCTTGACCAGCAGCGGCCGACCCAGCGCGACCGCCACGTTGACCGTGGCGCACAAGTCGTCGGCGGCGATGTACCGGGGAGTGCCTCGCCAGTGGGGCAACGGCGGTGCGGCGGTTCGGTTGTCGGGCATGGGTGGATTACCGTCCGGGCGAGGGGGGCCGCCAGTGTACGCGATACGGGCTGCGTTGGGCAGGGGGGAGTCGCCGACCGCGCGTGTGGTCGCGCGATCGGCAACCTGTTGTCGGGTCCATGCCTCGCCTTGGGGCGACCGGGCCTGGCACGCTGGTGGCAAACCGGGTTCGCGACCCTGGCCCGGAACCCTGCCTTGCACGCGCCGTTTCCTCCGCCCGCAAAATCCATTATCCTTCCGCGCCCGAGCGCGTCGGGCCGAACCCACCATCATGCCCGACGACACCGCCCGCGCCACCGCCCTGGAGCACACCAGCGCCATCGACCGCGGTCGCGCCCGACTCGCCGCCTGGCGCGACGCCGGTCCCGGCAACTGGTTCATCGACAATGCCGTGCTGCGCGCACTCTTGGTGCGGTTGGCTCCGTCGGCCGACGCCGCCGCCCTCGCGCGCATCGGCGAGTACGGTGCAGCCATCGCCGCGGCCGAACCGCTGGTCCACCGGGTGTCGCACGACCCGTGCTTGCCGACCCTCGAGCGCTTCGACGCCGTCGGTCGCCGCTGCGAGCGGGTGCGTTTCGACGGCGCCTACCACGAAATGGGCCGGCTGGTGTATGGCTCGGGCGTGATGGGGTTGACCGGACAGCCGGGTCGCGCCGTCGAACAGGCGCTGTTGGTCATCCTGACCGCCCACCACGGCGAGGGTGGCCACACCTGCCCCTTGGCCTGCACCGCTGGTCTCATCCGCGCCGTGCAACAGGTAGGCCACCCGGCGCTCCAGCGCAGCCTGCTGCCGGGTCTGCTCGACCCCGACTACGGGCGGCGCTTGCACGGGGCGCAGTTCCTGACCGAAATCCAAGGCGGCAGCGACGTCGGCGCCAACGCGACGCGCGCAACGCTTCTGCGGGGCGAGTCTGCAACGCTGCCAGCGCTATGGGCGATCGACGGCGAGAAGTGGTTCTGCTCGGTTGTGGACGCGCCGCTCTACGTCGTGACGGCCCGACCTCAGGGTGCGCCGGATGGCACGCGCGGCCTTGGGCTTTTTGTGGTGCCCCACGATCTGCCGGCCGAGGGCGCGGTGGCCGCTCGCGCGCTGTCGCACTCGGTCGGCGCGCCGCCCAACCCTGTGAACCATTTCGCGATCCGCCGGCTCAAACACAAACTCGGCACCCGCGCCATGGCCTCGGGCGAGGTCGATTGGCACGGAGCGCACGCTTGGCAGTTGGGGCCGGTCGACCGCGGCTTCCACAACACGGTCGACATCGTCCTGAACACCTCGCGCCTGTTCAACGCCCTGGCGTGCGCGGGCATGCTGTGGCGGGCCTACTACGAAGCAGCAGGCTTCGCTGTACACCGCGAAGCGTTCGGGGTGCCTGTGGCGCGGTTTGCCTCGACGGACCAAGCGCTGGCGCAGCTCTTCGCGGAGGCCGCGGCAGCCTCGGCAAGCACGCTGGACCTCGCGGCTGCCGGAGAAGATCGCACCCTCGCGGCGGCCACGCGCATCGGCGTCAACATGAACAAGTACTGGACCAGTGTGCGGGCGACCCAAATGGTACGGCAGGCCATGGAGGTGCTGGCGGGCAACGCGGCCATCGAGGACTTCACGCCGCTCGGACGCCTGTACAGGGACTGCATGGTCACCGAGGCCTGGGAGGGTACCCACAACGTGCTCGCGGCACAGACGTGGCGCGACATGGCCAAGTTGCGCTTGCACGACGCGTGGCTGCACTGGCTGGCGCCACGGGCTGCGGCGTTGCGGGGAGCCCTGGCGGACCGCATTGCCGACCGGATGGGCCGGTTGGGCCAAGATGCCGCGCAGTTGCTGGCGGCGTCCGACCCGGCGCGCGCCGTGTTGGCGACGCGCGCGTGGATGGAAGACGCGATGGTCGCACATCAGGCGGTCTGCCTGGCGGAACTGGCCCAAGGGCTCGACGCGCCCCTGCCAGCAGCCGTCGTCGACCACTGGCTGGCCCTGCACGTGCCCCGGACGGCGGTGTCCGTTGACGGGTGGTGGCCCGGCCGCGCAGCCTGAATTCGCGTCCCACCGCCGAGAAACGCAGCACGCAAGCCGCGTGATTTTCAGCGCCGCCGCGCGCGGGGTATCGTCTTGCCGATGGCCGCACCTCCACCGCCGCTGCCCGCAAGCTCTTGGTTCGCGACGGGTTTGCAGCGCCGGACGGTCAGCGCCGCCTGGCGGTCATGCGTTTTGGTGACCGTTCTGGTCGCTCCCTGCTGGTTGCCTGTGCACGTCGCCGCTCAGACCCCGGATCCAGCAGCAGTGCGCCGCGCCGAGGCGATCGCCACCTAGGCCAAGCTGCTTTTCCAGCAGAAGGAGTTTGCCCAGGCGGCCGAGCGCTTCATGGAGGCCTACACCCTGGCGCGGCGCCCGACGCTCATCTACAACGCGGCACGGGCCTATCAGGAGGCCGGCAACGTCGACAAGGCGCTAGCGCTTTTTCGCGCGTATCGCGGGCTGCCCGACGTCAACGATGCGGGTCGCGCCGATGCCGATGCGCGCATCGCAGTGCTCGAGAAGCAGGTCGCTGAACGCAAGTCGGCCGAAGAGGCCGCCCGGCAGGCCCAGGAAAAACTGGAACGCGATCGCAAGGAGAAGCTCGCCCGCGAGGCCCAGGAACGGGAGCGCGCGGCCCGCGACAAAGAAGCCAGAGAAAGGGAGGCCCGCGATGCCGCGCTCAAGGCCAAGCTCAAAGCAGAGGCCGACAAGCCACCGCTGCGCAGGGGCTTTCCGACCGCCGCCGCGGCGGCGACTGCGGGCTTCGGCGTGGTCGGCGGTGGGCTGTACGCCGTCGCACTGTTCGAGGCCGGCCAAGCCCGCGACCTGGAACCCAACCTGCGCAGCGACGCCGACGGCAAGGCCTACCTTGCGCACGTCGAGCGCGCGACCATCCTGCGCAACGTGGCCATCGGCGCGGGCGTGCTCGCCGCGGGCTGCGCGTCGTGGTTCGTGTGGGAGTTGGTTGCGGCGCCTGCGGCACCGGTCGCGCCCAAGACCACCATCATCCGGCCCGCCGACGGCGGTTTGAGGCCGTGGCACCCTGACATCGGTGTCACGGTCGGACCGCACCACGTCGGCGTCCAGATGCGGTTTTGAGAGGTTGGGGCATGGCTGTGCGCGCGCGCCAAACTGACCTCGCCGACCCCCGCGATTCCGCACGCTGGCCCGTCGCCGGTCTGATCGTCCTGTGCGGCTGTCTCGGCGAGTTCATGTCCGAAGCGCAGGTGGCGGCGCGCGTCGAAGCCTTCCAGTTGTCGGCCGATGTCGCTGCGGCAGCTACCGACGCCTCCGGGTTGGCCGATGTCGGGGATGCATCCGCTGCGCGAACCGATGTCGGCGCTGAGGCCATCATTGCGGTTGCAGATGGCGTTCTAGACGCCGATCAGGGTCCAGACATAGCCGATGTCGTTGAAGCTAGCGGCGTCGATGCGGACGGCGACGCCGCGTGCCTGGCCACGTCGGCCACGCTCGACCACTGCAACGGTGCGGACGACGACTGCGACGGACAGACCGACGAGGATGCCTGCGACGACGGCAACGCGTGCACAACGGCAGACGCCTGCGTGGCCGCAGTGTGCGCCGGCAAACCCACGAACTGCGATGACAAGGACCCCTGCACGCTGGACGGCTGTGCCCCGAGCGGCCCGAGCGCAGGCATCTGCACCCACGCCGCCGCAGACGGCATCCCCTGCGACGACGGCGACCCGTGCAGCATCGGCGACAACTGCAAGGCCGGTGGCTGTTCGGGCGTGGCCAAGAACTGCTTCAACAGCAACTTCTGCTACAAGGCGTTCTGCGCGCCCGGCGACGGCAAGTGTACCTCGACCAAGAAGGCGGTGGGCACCGGCTGCGACGACGGCAACGCGTGCACCAGCGCAGACGTCTGCGACAGCGACGCCGTATGCTCCGGCTAGGTCGTTCCGTGTGACGACGGCAACGCCTGCACGCTCAACGCCTGCAACCTGGCGACCGGCTGCACGGCAACCGAGAGCAGTGCGCCGTGCGAAGACGGCAGCCTGTGTACCCAAGGCGACCTGTGCAAGGCCGGCAAATGCGAGGCCGGTCAGGCGCTCACCTGCAACGACTCCAATCCGTGCACCAACGAATCCTGCGACGCAGGCAAGTGCAAAACAACAAAGAACACACAGCCTTGCGACGACGGCACGGCATGCACCAGCGGCGATGCGTGCAGCGACGGCCAATGCGCGGGCACCGAGGTCAGCTGCGACGACAAGCTGCAGTGCACCAACGACGCCTGTGACGCGCAGAAGGGGTGCCTGCACAACCCCGCATCCATCTTGTGTGACGACGCCAACACATGCACCAAGCTCGACCAGTGCAAGGACGGCGCCTGCGCCGGCATCGACCAGACGGCCACCTTGTGCGACGACGGCCTGGCCTGCACCAAGGATACCTGCGACCCCAAGGCCGGATGTCTGCACGCCAATCTCGAAGGCGCCTGCGACGACGGCAACCCATGCACCGAGGGCGACAAGTGTGCCGGGGGGCAGTGCACGCCCGGCGCGCCGGCCAAGGACTGCAACTGCAAGTCCAATGCCGACTGCGCGGCCAAGGAAGACGGCAACCTGTGCAACGGCACGCTGTACTGCGACTTCTCGGCAAGCCAGCCGACCTGCCAGATCAACCCTGCCACGGTTGTTGTGTGCAACGATAGCGCGGACGGAGAGTGCGCCAAGAACACCTGCGACCCCAAGTCGGGCAGTTGCGCGATGGTCGCGGTGGCCGACGGCAAGCCCTGCAACGCCGACAGCAGCGCGTGTACGGCAGGCGATACGTGCAAGGCGGGCAAGTGTGCTGCCGGACCGACCCTGGTGTGCAACGACCAGAATGTGTGCACCGATGACGCCTGCGACCCCGCCATCGGCTGCGTTGGCCTCGCCAACCAAGCCACGTGCGACGCGGACAGCAACCCATGCACGGTGCAGGACAGTTGTTCCGGCAAGGTGTGCGGCCCCGGACCGGCCATGGCCTGCGACGACGGCAACCCCTGCACGGTCGACGCCTGCGATCCCAAGATTTCAGGATGCGCGAGCGCCGCGCAGTTGGGCACGTGCAGCGACACAAACCCCTGCACGCTCTTCGACGCGTGCAAGGCAGGCGCCTGTGTCGGCGGATCGCCCAAGGTCTGCGACGACGCCAACCCGTGCACCGCCGACGCCTGCGACAAGGCCAACGGCGCGTGCGGCCAAACCCCCCAGAGCGGGCCCTGCAGCGACAACAACGCCTGCACCCAGGGCGACAGTTGCGCCAATGGCGCCTGCCAGCCCGGCAAGGCGACCGTGTGCGACGACGGCAGCCCGTGCACCACCGACGGATGTGACGCGGCCACCGGCAAGTGCACGACCGCGCCGGCGAACAGCCCATGCACCGATGGCGACGCCTGCACGGCGGGCGACGCCTGTGTGGCGGGCACGTGCAAGCCGGGCGTGGCCACCGTGTGCAACGACAACAACCCATGCACCGCCGATAGCTGCAACCCGGGCGATGGCCTGTGCATCTACGCCCCGACCAGCGCCGCGTGCGACGACGCCAACGCCTGCACCATCGGCGAGGCGTGCTCGGGCGGCGTGTGCAAAGGCGGGCAATGGACGTGTGCGTGCACCGCCGCCAATGAAGCGCAAAAATGCAACGACAACAACCCGTGCACCGACGACAAGTGCCTGGCATCGGGTGGCAAGCTCGAGTGCAAAAACCTCTCCAAGCCCAACGCTGCGTGCACGGACAACAACCCGTGCACCATCAACGATGCATGCAGCGCTGGCCAGTGCCAGGGCAACGGCGCCGTCGACTGCGACGACAAGGAGCCGTGCACCATCGACGCGTGCAACCCGGCCAACGGGGCGTGCACCCACGCCCCAGGCGGCGACGTCTGCAACGACAACAACCCGTGCACCACAGTGGACAAGTGCCAGAACGGCGCGTGCGCAGGTTCGGCACTCAAGCCCTGCGACGACGGAAAGCTGTGCACGACCGACAGCTGCAACCCGGTCAACGGATCTTGCGTAGCCGCGCAAAATACGCTGCCCTGCGACGACGGCAGCGCGTGCACTGCGGGCGACGTCTGCAAAGAGGGGGCGTGCAAGCCGGGCGCCGCCAAGGCCTGCAACGACGACAACGCGTGCACCGATGACATCTGCATCGCGGCCACCGGCCAGTGCGCCCACTCGGCCAATGCCGCGACCTGCGACGACGGCGACAAGTGCACAGCCAGCGACGCGTGTGCGGCGTCCGTGTGCAAGGGCGCTGCCGTCGTGTGCAACGACAACAACCCTTGCACCAACGATGCCTGCGATCCGGCGTCTGGCACGTGCAAGGCTGCTGCGAACACCGCCAACTGCGACGACGGCAACAAATGCACCTCCGGCGACTCGTGCAGCGGCGGTGCGTGCAAGGCCGGCACCCCCAAGAACTGCGCGGACAGCACCGTGTGCACCGACGACAGTTGCGACCAAGCGAGCGGCGCGTGCGTCAATGCATTCAACGACAAACCCTGCGACGACGGCAGCAAATGCACGGCCGACGACGTCTGCGCATCGGGTCAGTGCAAGCCGGGCGCCTTGGTGCTCTGCGACGACAAGAACGCGTGCACCGACGACCTGTGCGACCCGGCCACGGGGGCGTGTGGGTTCACGCCCAACGCCAAGGCCTGCGACGACAAGAACGCATGCACGTCGGGCGATGCCTGCCAGGCCGGCGCCTGCGTGCCCGGCAAGTTCACGTGTCAGTGCGCAACGGACGCCGACTGCGACGACAAGTTGCCCTGCACCCTGGACAAATGCGTCTTGACCCCCAACGGAGAATTGGCCTGCACCAACACCGCCCTCAACAGCGGCGCGTGCGACGACGGCAACGTGTGTACGCTCGGCGACGCGTGCAGTGCCGGCTTGTGCAAGGGGACCACGAACAAGTCGTGCGACGACGGCAACGTGTGCACCGCAGACGCGTGCGATCCCGCCAAGGGGTGCGCAAACGCGCCAGTCGGCGGCAGTTGCAGCGACGGAAATCCATGCACCCTCAATGATTTGTGCAGCAACGGCGCATGTCAGGCCGGGCAGTTGCGCGACTGCAATGACCAGAACCCCTGCACCAACGACGCCTGCGACAAGGCAACCGGCAACTGCACCAAGACCAACAACAGCGCAACCTGCAGTGACGGAAACGCTTGCACAAGCAATGACTTCTGTGCAGGTGGGGCCTGCACTCCCGGTGCCAGCATGGTCTGCAACGACAACAAGCCGTGCACCGCCGATGCCTGCAACAAGACCAGCGGTGCATGCGAGTACGTCGCCGACAACACCAACTCGTGCAGCGACAAGAACTTGTGCACGCTGACCGACGTGTGCGACAACGGCATCTGTGTCGGCAAGAACGCCAAATCCTGCAACGACGGCAACGTGTGCACCACGGACGGGCCCTGCAATACCGCGACTGGCGCGTGCACGTACATCCACAACACCAACAGTTGCACCGACAACAACGCCTGCACGCACAACGACAAGTGCAGCGGAGGAACCTGCGCGGGCACGCCGACGACCTGCAACGACAACAACGTGTGCACCAACGACACCTGCTCGACCGCAACTGGCTGCCAATACACCGCCAACACAGGCGACTGCAACGACGGCAACAAGTGTACCCAGAACGACGTGTGCTCTGGCGGAAAGTGCGAGGGAAAAGCGGTCAGTTGCGACGACAAGAACGCGTGCACGATCGACGGTTGCAAGGACGAGCTCGGATGCGTCTATGCCAGCAACACAGGGGCGGAATGCAAGTCCGACGACGCGTGCACGGTCAAGGCCACCTGCACCGCGTATGGCGCGTGCATGGGGCAGCCGGCGTGCGGCTTCGTCCTGGAGCCGTGCGTCGTCGCCCCCTGCTACACCGGCTTGAACGGTGGCTACATCTGCGCCGGCATCATCGACAAGGGCGGAGTTGCGCGCGACTGCGGTGACGACAATCCGTGCACCCTGGACAGCTGCGGAAAGGCCGGCTGCGCCTACACGCCCACCAACGAAGGGGCAGCCTGCGGCAACGGCGGCAAGGTCTGCAAGTCCGGGTTGTGCGTGCCCAAATAGGTGCAGTTTCGCGTCACACGCCAGCAGCTGCCAGTTGGGGCACAACCTGTGCCGCCATGGCTGCGACCAGTGCGTCCAGGTCCACGCTTGCCAGGTCCGCTGCGCCGGCACACGCATCGGCGAGCAAGCGACCTTGCACCTGCCCGATGCGCGAAGCCTCTGCGTAGGGGACGAGGCTGAACGAGACCAACTGGTACCGCGTCCAATAGGCGTCGCCAAGCCTTGCCTGGACCGCCAGTTCGGCCGCCCGCTGCAGCAGGAACTGCGGGTCGGCGACTTTGTCACGCATCTCGACGAAGTTCTCCAGGGCCAGGTCGGCGATGGCGTCGGTGTCGCGCTTGCGGTCGGGCCAGAATCGGGCAAAGGCCTGCGCCCATTCTGCCGGGGTGGCCGGGAGGCCTTCGCGGTCGATGGCTTCGACGAGGCGCACACAGCTCTCGAAGCCCGCGTTCATGCCTTGGCCGAAAAAAGGCACGATGGCGTGGGCTGCGTCGCCCACCAGCAGTGCCGGACCTGCCGACCACGGCCCGCAGCGCAGCGTGGCCATGTGGCCGATCGGGGCACGCGCGAACTGGAGAACCCCATCGGGCATGCGCGGCGGCACGTCGCTGAACTGGCGCGCCATGAACGCAGCGACCGCCGCGTCGTCGGCCAGGTCGGCGAAACTCGGGGTCAGGCCGTCGCTCTGGTGGGGGAGGAAAAGCGTGCACGTAAACGTGCGATCGGGATTGGGCAGCGCGATGAGCATGTAGCGGCCGCGCGGCCAGATGTGCAGCGCATGCGGTTCAAAGGCGAAATCACCTGATGCCGAAGGTGGCAGGGTCAGCTCCTTGTAGCCGAAGTCCAGGGGCGCGAGCGCCTGTCGCAGGCCGGCGCCTTGCATCGATGCCCGCAAGGCGCTCGCGCTGCCGTCGGTGCCAACAACGACTGGGGCGGGCAGCGCCAACTGCTCTCGGGTCGCTTCGACCACCAGGTTCGCGCGGCTCGCAGCGAAATCATAGCTTTCCAAGCGCGTGCCGAACCGCAGGCGCACCAGACCTGTGGCTTCGGCACGGTCGAGCAAGATCTGGTTCAGGCCCGCCCGCGACATCGAGTGGATGACCTGACCATCGCCGCGGCCGTACACCTGAACTTCGCAGCGCCCGCTCGGGTCGTGGACACAGCGGCCACGCATGGGCACCGCACAGTCGAGGACCGCACCGTCGAGCCCCACCTGCCGCAGCGCATGCAGACCGCGCGCCGACACGGCGAGGTTGATCGACCGCCCGGCGCCCACGGCCTGCTTGCGCATGTCGGGCCGGCGCTCGTAGACATCGACACGGCAGCCGCGCTGTGCCAGAAGCGTGGCCAGCAGCGATCCGACGGGTCCGCCACCGAAAAGCGTCACAATCGGCTCAGCCATCGTCCCCCATCAGGTCAGCGCCTCGTGCAGGCCGCGGCCGGCGCGCGCCACGTCTTGAAAGCTGGTGTACAGCGGCGCAGGGGTCATGCGCACGATGTCCGGCCTGCGCAAGTCCACTACTACGCCCATGCCCTGCAACTGCTCGGCGACGTCGCCGGCGCGGTCCGGGATGTGCAGCGTCACCATCGAACCGCGTCGGGCGGGCTCTCGTGGCGTCAGCATGCGGAACCGACCGACGGGCAGGGCATCGATCCACTCGACCAACGCGCCGGTCAGGCGGTCGCCACGTTCGCGCAGCGCACCGATACCTGCCGCGTCGAAAAGCGCCATGGAAGCCCGCACGGAGGCCATCTGCAGGATCGGCGGGTTCGACAGCTGCCACCCTTCGGCGCCGGCGATGGGTAAGAATTCCGGGCGCATCTGGAAACGGCTGGCCTTGTCGTGGCCCCACCAACCGGCCAAGCGCGGCACGTCTGCGCGGTGGTGGCGCTCGTGCACGAACACGCCGCCTAGACCACCCGGGCCGGCGTTGAGGTACTTATAGTTGCACCACACCGCGAAATCGGCGCCGCTGTCGTGCAGTCGGCAGTCGAGGTTGCCGGCGCCGTGGGCGAGGTCGAATCCCACTGCCGCGCCTGCGGCGTGCCCGGCTTGCACGATAGACGGCATGTCAAAAGCCTGGCCAGTCAGGTAGTTGCAATTGCCAAACAGCACCAGCGCGAGTTGGTCGCCGAGTTCGCCGATCTTGTCCACCACGTCGTCGTCGCGCAGGTGGGCCTCGCCCGGGCGCGGGGCGAGCGCGACCACGGTCCGGGCTGGATCCAGACCGTGCCACTGCGCCTGGGACGCCACGGCGTGGCAATCGGAGGGGAAGGCGCCCGATTCGACCAGAATGAGGGTGCGGCGGCCGCGCGGCCGGTAGAACGTCGCCAGCATCAGGTGCAGGTTGACGGTCAGCGTGTTCATCACCACGACTTCGCGCGGCAGCGCACCGACCAGACGCGCGGTCGAGTCGGTCAACAGTTCGTGGTACGGCAGCCAGGGATGCTTGCCGGCGAAATGCCCGTCGACGCCGTGGCGGGCCCAGTCGTCCAGGGCTTCGAGGACCCAGGCGCGCGCCGCGCGCGGCTGTGGACCCAACGAATGCCCGGCGAAGTAGGCGTGCGGCGCTCCGTCGGCGTCGGTAGGCAGAAGGAACTCGTCGCGAAACCGCGACAGCGGGTCTGCGGCATCCAGCGCGCGTGCGGCGTACAGGTCCAGGGGCATGGTTCACAGCCAGTCGTTCAACTGCAAGAGGTCGTCGAGCACGATGCCGCGATCGCCCGCGCGGCCGACCAGCTCGGTTTCGAATCCATAGGTGTTCTGGCGCCGCATCAGCGCCACCTTGGCGCCCATCGCCCGCGGCAGGGCGAGATCGAGTTCGTAGATGTCGCCGCACACCGCAAGCTGCGTCGCATCGGCGCGGTGTTGCGCCAGCAGTTCGGCGATGCGCGCGAAATACCGATTGCGCCGCAACCACACCGGCCGCCGCAACTGGTCGCTGGTTTCGCGGTCGGGCAGGCTGTCGAAGCGCGGATCGCCGGCGTCGCCAGCATCCACCCAGAATTTCATGGCGTTGCCAAAGACCTGCACCGGCGTGTCGGGCCGAAGCCCCAACTGGTCGATCTTGTGTTGCACGTGCGCTGTCGAGCTGTTGGTCACGACGACGACGGCAAGTCCGCGGTCCAGCAGCGCCTGCAGGGCCTCGCGCGCGCCCGAGCGAAAGACGATGGCCGAGTGCTTGTAGGCGGCCTGATACGCGTCGGCCAGGAGCTTGCCGCGCGCGACAGCGTCGGACTGGGCGCCCATCCGGTCGAACGCGCAATGCGCAGCCATCGAGCAGCGGATGTAGGGGTCGGCGTCGGCGGGCGCGGCATCGACGCCATTGATGCGCCATCCCAATTCGGGCGATTGCGCAGCTACGTCTTGCAGGCCGAGCGCGAAAAACGGTGCGAATGCTGCCGCGTCCATGCCGATCGCGGCGGCCAGCAAGTCCGGATAGCGTTCGGCGAACGGCGCGCCCTCCGCCTCGGAATCGGTGAACGTGCCGTCAAAATCCAGGATGACGAGTCGGGTGGTCACAGGGCCTCCTTGCGGCGCAGGTGGCGGTCGATGCCGAGCCAGTGCAACGCGTTGTCCATCTGGATCTTGCCGTGCGCATTCGCATCGAGCGCCAGCGACGCCACGAGCCCGCCCGGCTGTGCCTCGCCGAGCGGAAACGGGTAGTCCGACCCCACGGTGACGCGGTCCACCCCGAAGGTGTCGATGATCAGCCGCAGCGCCCGCGGGTCGTGCACCAGCGCATCGACCCAGAAGCGGCCGACATGGTCGCGCGGAGCGACAGCGTTGTCGATGGCGCACAGGTCCGGGCGTGCCTCGAAGCCGTGCTGGATGCGACCGAGCGTCGCCGCGAAACTGCCGCCCCCATGGGCCACGCAGACCCGCAGCTTGGGCAAGCGCGTGAAGACCCCGCCAAACATCAGCGAGCAGAGCGCCCGGCTGCACTCGGCCGGCATGCCGACCAGCCACGGCAGCCAGTATTTGCGCATGTCGGCCTCGCCCATCATGTCCCACGGGTGCACGAACACAGCAGCGCCCAGTTGCGCAGCGCGGGCGAACACGGCAAACAGCGCAGGGTCGTCGAGGTTCCGATCGGCTCCCGGTCCGCGCACGTGGCTGCCGATCTGCACGCCGCACAGGCCGAGGTCGCCCATGCAGCGGTCCAGTTCCGCGATGGCGAGGTCCGGGTCCTGCAACGGCAGGGTGCCGAGCCCCACGAAGCGCTTCGGGTGACGGCGCACGACATCGGCCAGGTGGTCGTTCAAATACCGGGCGACCTGCAGACCGTCGCGCGGCGGCGTCCAGTAGCAGAACATCACGGGCACGGTGGACAGTACCTGGACGGCGACCCGCGTTTCGTCCATGTCGCGCAGGCGCTCGGCCGGATCCCACAGGTTGGGGTCCACTTCGCGGAACACGGTGCCGTCGTCGCGGACCATGCGCGCCCGGCAGCCGGTCGGGTGGTCCAGGCCGACGAATCCGCCATAGCCGAAGCGGTCGGCCCAGCGCGGCAGCTCTCGCGGCAGCAGGTGCGTGTGCACATCGATGCGATCTGCGGTTCGGTCAGGGGGGGCGGCGGGCGGCATCGGACGGCGTCCTTTCATCGAGCAGGGCGCGAGCGTAGGCGAACGGCTACCGCGCTGCAAATTGCTGCAATTGCATAGCCTTCATAGCAGTCCGCGCAGGAAAGTCGCATTGTGTGAAACTGTCAGGCACAGTGCGGATGGTTTGACTGCCGGCCGCGAAACCGGAATTCTGCGCACCTGCGCGAGTTGCGCGATTGACCGTTTTTCTGGCAATTTCGGAGAGGTTCCATGCACGCCATGCCCACCCTGTTGCGCCCCTTGCGCGATCGCAAATTGGCCTTTGGCAAGCTGGCGGTGGCCAGCGCGCTGATGGCCCTGTCGGCCTGCGGCGAGGACACCACGATTTCGCCCTTGGGTGGAGCCGACGCGTCGGCATCGTCCGACGGCAACACTGCTGGCGTGGGCGGCGACGGCGCGGCCGCTGGCACAGACGCGGCCACCGGCGACGGCGGCGCGACCGACCCCGACACCACCCAGGCCGGGGCCGACGGCGGCACCGACGCCGCCACCGTCGATCCGGATGGCGCGAGCGGCGGCACGGACACCGGCACGGTCGACCCGGACGGTGGATCGGGGGCGACCGACGGCGGCAGCGGCGCAACCGACGGCACCGCCACCGACCCGGACGGCGGCACGGTCACACCGGACGCCGGCAGCGGCAGCACCGACGGCGTGGTCACCGATCCCGACGGCGGCACGGTCACGCCAGATGGGGGCACCGGCACACCCGACGGCGGCACGGTCACGCCAGATGGGGGCACCGGCACGCCAGATGGCGGCAGCAGCGGAACCGACGGTGGGGTCACCGACCCGGACGGCGGCACGGTCACCCCGGACACGACAACGGGCGATGGCGGCGGTACGACCGGCGACGGCGGCACCCCGACCGACGCGGGTACCCCACCGGCCTGCAAGATCGACGCGGACTGCGGCAAAGCCGGTATCTGTGCGGCCGTCCAATGCAGCAACGGTTCGTGCGTGACCGGCAAGGCTGCCGACGGATCGGCGTGCGATGACGGCGACGGCTGCACGGCCAACGACACCTGCAAGGCCGGCGCGTGCAGCCCCGGCACGGCCAAGGACTGCAACGACAACGCGGCGTGCACCGACGACACCTGCGACCCCAAGACCGGGTTCTGTGCCAACTCTGCCAACACCGCTGCGTGCGATGACGGCAACGCCTGCACTTCCGGCGACTCCTGCAAGGGCGGCAAGTGCGAGCCCGGCGCACCCAACGCGTGCGACGACAAGAACCCGTGCACGGCCGACACCTGCGACCCGGCCAAGGGCGGGTGCGCCAACGCGCCGCAAGACGGCAAGTGCGACGACGGCAGCCTTTGCACCAGCGACGATGCGTGCAAGGCCGGAAAATGCGGGGGCAAAGCCACCTCCTGCGACGACGGCAACGCGTGCACCACGGACACCTGCGACGGGGCCAACGGCAACTGTGTCTTCAAGGTCACCCCGAACGCCGCCTGCGACGACGGCAGCGCATGCACCGACAAGGACGCCTGCGCCAACAATGGCAAGTGCGCCGGCACCACCAAGGTCTGCGACGACGGCAACCCGTGCACGACCGACAACTGCGATGCCAAGACCGGTTGCGGAGCGGCTCCGAACACCGCCGCTTGCGACGACGGCAACCTCTGCACCGACGGTGATGCCTGCAAAGACGGCAAGTGCCAAGGCGGCGCGGCCAAGGCCTGCAACGACAACAACGCGTGCACCGACGACACCTGCGACCCCAAGGTGGCCAATGGCTGCGTGTTCACGCCCAATACCGCGCCGTGCAACGCGGGCGACCTGTGCCAGGCCGCCGTCTGCAAGGCCGGCAAGTGCGAGCCTGCGGCGGGTCCCAAGGACTGCGGCGACAAGAACGACTGCACCGCCGACTCGTGCGACCCCAAAGTGGGCTGCGTCAACAAGGCCGTCGCCGACGGCTCCGCATGCGGCTCGGCCAATGACTTGTGCCAGCAGCCCGCCAAGTGCAAGGCGGGCGCCTGCGAGGGCGGTGCCAAGCTGAGCTGCGACGACGGCAATGCCTGCACCAACGACAGCTGCGACCCCAAGACCGGCTGTGCCTTTGCGCCGAACAGCAACCCGTGCGACGACGGCAACGCCTGCACCATCGGCGACAAGTGCGGCGTGGTCGCGGGCAAGGGCGCGACTTGCACCCCCGGCAGCGCCATCGATCTGGCGACCTGTGACGACAAGAATCCATGTACGACCGACAGTTGTGACCCGAAGACCGGCTGCGCGCACGCCAACAACACGGCCGCCTGCGACGACGGCAGCAAGTGCACCAACGGCGACGTTTGCGGAGGCGGCAAGTGCGCCGGCAAGCCGAGCGGTGCGTGTGACGACGGCAACCCCTGCACCAACGACAACTGCGATGCCAAGACCGGCGATTGCACCTGGACGGGCACCACCGGCGCCTGCGACGACGGCAATGCCTGCACCACCGGCGAGGCGTGCAGCGCCAGCAATTGCACAGGAGGAACCGCCAAGGTCTGCGACGACAAGAGCCCCTGCACCGCGGACTCGTGCGACGCCAAGACCGGCAACTGCGTCAACGCGGCGGGCAACGACGGCGCGCAGTGCGACGACGGCTCCGCGTGTACTTCGGCAGACGCCTGCGCGGCCGGCAAGTGCACCGGCAAGGCCAAGGTCTGCGACGACGCCAACGCGTGCACCGATGATACCTGCGACCCCAAAACTGGCACCTGCGCGACCGCAAACAACACCGCCGCGTGCGACGACGGCGACAAGTGCACGGGGCCGGACGCGTGCAATGGCGGGGCATGCAAGGCCGGCGCCGCCGTGGTGTGCGACGACAAGAGCCCGTGCACGACCGACACCTGCGACAAGGTCAAGGGGTGCGTCTACACGGCCGCTGCCGACGGAACCGTGTGCGACGATGGCATCGCCTGTACGAAGGAGAGCATCTGCAAGGCGGGCGCGTGCATGCCGAACAGCAACTGCAAGTTCCTGGACGACCCCTTCGATTGCGGTGAAAAGACCAAGTGGGTCATCACGACGCCAAACTCGCCTTATCCGCAGGTGCCGCGCAAGGTGGTGTGGAAGGTCGACGAGGCGCCCAAAGTTGGCACGCCCGAGCAGCAGGCGGCTCACAAGTGCACCTTGAATTTCAACGACGACACCGACTACTGCGACGGCTACCAGTTTGGCGGCAACACCCTGTGCCTGCCACCCGCCGGAACGGCGCGCTCGCCCGATATCGACTGGGTCGGCCTCAATTCCGGCGTCGGCGAGCTGGTCTTTGACGCCTACTACGACGTCGACCCCTCAGCCGACGGCCAACCGGACCTGCCGCAGATCCTCGTGCGCAACAGCAACGGCAATGGTATTCTGCTGACCATCAACTTCCCCAAGGCCACCACCGACCTCAAGGTGTGGAAACAGGGGGTCAAGCAGAACCTGACCGGCTTGCTCAAACACAAGTTCTACCTCGAGACGACCATGCAAGTGAACAGCCAGTGGGCCACCGGCAACCTGGGCGCCGGCATCTTCATCGACAACGTCAAGGTCAACCTGAACTTCGTCGGCGTGCCCGAGAACTGCACCGACGGCATCGACAACAACGGCGACGGCAATGTCGACTGCGCCGACGCGACGTGCGCAAACGTGTACCCGTGCAACGCCAAGAAGTTGCTCGACGAGACCTTCCTGTGCAGCGGAACGGACTGGACCTATGCCTCGACCCACTCGTCCACCGGCTTCAACTGGGCCATCGACAACACGCCCGCCGTGACGCCGCCGACCGGCACGTGCTCGCTCAACTACAACAATGGCACGGGCTACGACGCCAAGAGCAGCAGTAGCCAGTCACAAAGCAATGCCGGCACGGCGACGTACAACAAGCTCTTGGATGCGACGGGTCTGACCAAGGTCAATTTGGCCCTCAAGTACTACTACGACACGGAAAACAACAACCAAAGCGCCAACTTTGACATAATGCACGTACAACTGTCGACCGACAATTTCAATGGATGCTGCAACGTCTCGACCCAGTGCAATGACCAGACCCCGGCGAATTGCAACAAGAACGGTACGCGCAGCTACGTGTTGCCGCGTTTTGCGGTCAAGACGTGGCTGACGTTTACACAGGACCTTGCGCAGCACTTTGCCGGCAAGAAAGACATCAAGGTCCGCATTCGGTTCAACACGGTCGACGAGAAGTTCAACAACTTCCCTGGCCCGCGGGTCGACGACTTGCTCATCGTCGGCGGCAACTAGTAGGCGAAACCCCAAATTCGCGTCGGGATACGGGCCGTCACGCCGCAACAAATCCTCAATCGGTTTCGCCTACTAGCTGCTTGTTTCGTGAAGGGGGCTCGCAGCCCCCTCGCGCGCTCATGCGCGCTCACCCCCGCGGCCGGCCGCAGCCGCGGCCGGAAGTACCTCAGCCCTGTTGCGCGCCGGAATCCGGCGCGAATTTCGGCCCTGAGGTACTAGTAGGCGAAACCCCAAATTCGCGTCGGGATACGGGCCGTAATGCCGCAACAAATCCTCAATCGGTTTCGCCTACTAGCTGCTTGTTTCGTGAAGGGGGCTCGCAGCCCCCTCGCGCGCTCATGCGCGCTCACCCCCGCGGCCGGCCGCAGCCGCGGCCGGAAGTACCTC
>Ga0194120_10001193_pt1 | contig 48440 bp, 46 predicted proteins | sample TA2MahCa65mmetaG_FD_148642 | JGI IMG/M metagenome (GOLD analysis project Ga0194120, IMG submission 148642) | Freshwater microbial communities from Lake Tanganyika, Tanzania - TA2015019 Mahale Deep Cast 65m | ecosystem: Environmental > Aquatic > Freshwater > Lake | place: Tanzania: Lake... | reverse complement strand
TGACGACGATAAGAATCTCCAAGGCTTGCCCAGCGCGAGCGCGTATTTCCGATTTTACTGGCGCGAGATCGAACCGCGCGACGGCGAGATCGATTTCGACAGGTTCGACGAATTACTCGCGCACGCCCGGCGCGCCGGCCAAAAGTTCGCCTTCCGGATCATGTGCACCGGCTCCGGCCAATACAGAGAAAAGGGAATGAAGCGCACGGTGAAGGACAGGCTGGGGTGGCGCGCGGATTGCCTGGGGGACATGGGTGGATTTTCCAAGACCTGGAATCACATGGACCATTTTTATCTGCAACAGTTGGCCAAGACCGGGGCGCAGGAGGCCTAGAAGACCGCGCCCGTGGCTTTCGAGAGTTGTTGGGATATGCGCAAATGGAAGCAGGAAGGTTGGGACATCAGTTACATCTTCGACTACGCCTTGCGCTGTCATGCCAGTTACGTGAACAACAAGTCGGCGCCCATCCCTGAAGGCGCGCGGCCGGAGATTGAGAAATTTCTACGACGGTTGGGTTATCGTCTGGTCGTACGAAGCCTCGAACACCTCGCCACCGTGCGCGTCGGGGACGAACTTCCGCTCACTGTCACTTGGGAAAACATCGGTGTCGCGCCGCCCTACCGCGATTATCGCGTCGCCTTTCGCCTGACGAAGCGCGGCGGGTCCACCACCCGGCTCCTCACGTTCGTTTCTGAGAATTCCATTCGCGGCTGGCTGCCCGGCCCGCGAACCACCGAATCGGCTGTCCAAGTCCCGGCCGGAACTGAGCCTGGCGAATAGGAATTGTCCCTCGGCCTCGTGGACCCGGCAACGCACACGCCCGCCGTGCGCCTGGCCATCGACGGACGCGACGCGGAAGGCTGGTATGCGGTGAGCCATTTGAAAGTGAGGCGTTGACTGTGACCGGCAATCCGGACTCCACAGCCGTCAGAAACGGCATAACTGCGACAACACAGCAGCGACTTGGCCAAGTACCGGCCGGATGCGGATCAACCGCGCATTGGTCGCCAGACACATTGGACGTGAGAAACGCTTCAAGAAGGGGAGCGCGACAGCATTGACTCCCGCCTCGAGCAAATCTTCTTCGGCGATATTCGGAAGGATGGCGGCCACATTTCCTCTGGCGACGAACCGCGCAAGCAGCGGGAAGGACGAACACTCGACCTGAAGGTTGAACGTTATTCCTGCCTTCTTCGCCAAAGCGTTGAGCTCGGTGCGAAAGCTTCCTTCGCCTTCAAGAGTTGCCAGAGGAATTCCTCGGAGTGCCTTGACGTTGACTTCAGGTCCTGCGGCCACGCGCAAACCCGGAGGAAGAAACAGGCGGTACGTTATCTCCCCAAGGGATGTGGTCTGAAGCGGACGGGTGGCGGCGTCCTTGCGCACCAGGGCGAAATCGATCGTTCCATCTCCGAGCCGCTTCACCGCTTCGGTAGTAGGGAGGTTCAGAAACTTGAGCCGAACATTGGGCAATCGCCGGCGGAGTTCCTCAAGGCGGGGCAACAGCAGCCACTGGATGACGCTCTCGCCCGCGCCAATCACGACTTCAACAGGACGTCCTCTACAATCGCTTTTGAAGTCAGACAGAGCCGCAAAACAGTCGCATGCGATGGTGTGCAGCCGCGCGCCGTACTCGGTAAGAGCGATACCCCGTCCTTTCCGCCGGATGAGATCGGTCCCGAAGAACTCCTCCAGTTCTTTAATTTGGCGGCTGAAGAGGCTTTGCCTTGCGGGATCGCCCTTTGCGGCCTTCGTGACGCCACCAGCCTGGGCGACCCGGCAAAAACTCTCCAATCGATCAAGGGACAAACCGCTCTCGCTGAGAAGTTCTGAAAACATGACCGCCAAGTTATGGGCTTTGCGATTTTTAGCCTAGAAGGATTGTCTGGTGGAAGCAATACTGGCGGCAGATTTGAGAATGGCGTTTAGATCAGCAACCAAAACTCGGAGGCGGATGCGCGAATTTTGATCGACGCGTTGCTGCGGCAAGCAGGGTGGGACCCGACGGACAAGTCACAGGTCCGAGCGGAAGTCTCCGTTTCCGGTGCCGAACCACTTCACGATTTTGAGTCTGGCGTTCCTGGAGCGGAGGTCGAACAGTCAAGGCGGACTGACTACGTTCTTCTGGCAACGAACGGCCGTCCGCTTGCCGTTGTCGAGGCCAAGCGAGCCCGGATCGACCCCTACACTGCCAAGCACCAAACGTTGCCGATGGCTAAATACATCGGCGCGCCGTTCATCTTCTTATCGAATGGCGAACTGACCTATTTCTGGGATTACGAAAACGACGACGCCCGGGTCGTCAGTTCATTCTACTCCCGACGGGATTTGGAACGCCTTCTATACTTGCGCAAGGAAGCCAAGCCGCTGGCGACCATTCCGATTCCCGACGATTACCTTCGCGTCGGCGAACCGCGAATTGTGCGCCCATACCAGAAGGAAGTCCTCCGTGCATTGGATCACGCGGTTGAGCTTGGCAAGCGCCGCTTCCTCATCGAACTGCCGACCGGCACCGGGAAGACCGACATCATCTGCCTCCATGCCAGGCGAATGTTCAAGGCGGGGCGCGCCGAGCGGCTTCTCTTCCTGGTTGACCGTGAACAACTGGCCGAGCAAGCCATCGGGGCTTTGCAGGACCTCTGCCCCGAATACAGCAGCTACTGGCTCAAAGCCGGCATGGCCACGCAGCAGAAGCAAATCACCGTTTGCCTGCTGCAAACGATGATCTGCCGCTACCACGAGTTTACCAGTGGTTACTTTGATATCGTGATCGCTGACGAATGCCACCGCTCGATTTATGGAGCCTGGCAAGCAGCATTCACGCACTTCGACGCCCTCCATATTGGCCTCACCGCAACGCCTGCGGCCTACATCGACCGTAACACGTACCGGTTCTATCAGTGCAAAACGGGGTAGCCGGATTTCGCCTACTCGATCGTGAAGGCGTTTGAGGATGGCCACCTGGTCCCTTACCGGTTTGCCAAGCGCATCACACAACTGATCGCGGCCGGCACGACGATTAACGGCGAGAACTACGATCCGGCCGAATTTGAGCGCGCGTGGACCAATGAGGACACGAACCGCAAGATGATGCAGGAGTTCGACCGGCTCGCGTGGGAAAGTTACAAGGAACTTGCGCCAGCGCAGCAGGATGACCCTGGCAAGGCGATCGTGTTCGCCCTTACGAAGCATCATGCCTCACGGTTGGCTTACTATCTCAACCAGCTTCATCCCGAACACGCCGGACATTACGCTGAGGTGATTACCTCGGACATTCACGCCGCCGACGCCGCCATTCGGCGCTTCAAGAAGGAGACCTACCCAATGGTGGCTGTGAGCGTGGACATGCTCACGACCGGCTTCGATTGCCGCGAAGTCCTACACGTTGTTCTTTGCCGCAGGATTTTCAGCCCGATCCTCTATCAGCAGATTCGCGGACGCGGCACGCGCACTTGCCCGAAAATCGGCAAAAAACGCTTCGTCATCTACGACTTCTTCCGCAACCACGAGTATTTCAACGACAGTGAGACCGACATTTTTGAAGGTCCTGCGGGCGGCAGCGGAAGTAGCGGTGGCACACGCCCGCCCGGCCCGGCTGGCGAATTGGTCGAGCTCGGCATCCAGGATGATTGGTTGGACGCCCTCACGTATGTCGAAGTCGGCCCTGCGGGCGAACGCGTTGACAAGAAGGTCTATGTCACGAACTGGGAGGAGTCCATCCGCGCCGCGGCGCAGAACGATCCGCTGATCCAGAAAATCAAAGACGGACAACCGTTGACTGAATCCGAAGAGCACGCCCTTGCCGAAAAGCTGAATCGTCCGGAGAACTACTTCAACGAGGAGAATCTCCGTCTGGCGTATCGACGCGCGGCCGGGAACCTCATCGAATTCGTCCGGCACGCGCTCGGTTTGGAGAAGCTCAAGAGCAAAGACGACGAGATCACCGAGAATTTCCATGCCTGGCTGGTCTCAAAGAACGTCACGCCCGAACAGGCCCAATACCTCGCGCTGCTCAAAAACCGCGGCCTCGCCACTGGCAAAGTCGAGTTGGAGGATCTATTCGAACCACCCCTGTCAGTGTTGAACGCCGCCGACGTCGGCATCGAACTCTTCGGCGAGCAAGGCTTGCAGGACATCGTGGCCGATATGAACCAGACGCTTTTCCGGAAGACGGCGTGAACGCAACCATGCGAACGGAGATTTCGCTCAACCTTTTCATGGGCCTTCTGCTTGTAGTCCTGCCTTTAGGCGGCCTTGGTGTGTCGGACCGGCTGAAGCCGGGACTCCATACCTTGTCGTCGGCCGCTCGAATGGGATATCACGTACCCGGTGGAACGCGTCCTTACCACAAACAATGAATCCCGAAATCCGCAGCAAACTCGACCGCATCTGCGACATTCTCTGGTCCGGCGGCCTGGCCGTTCCAACGCTCTTCGTCGAACAAATCTCCTACCTGATTTACCTCAAGCTCCTCGACGAACGCGAAGCCGAACTCGAAGTGAAAGCACGGCTGCTCAAGGGAAAATCGGGCGGCAACGGCAAGCCCCTGTTCCCAGACCAGGCCAGCCGTTACCGCTGGAGCAACTGGCGCTTCAAAAGTGGCAATGACCTCCGGGACTTCCTGCGCGATGAAGTGTTCCCCTATATGGCGTCGCTTCTCAAAGAGGAGCCGCAAGTGGCCATTTACTTCCAGGATGCCAAGCTGGAGATTGACGATGCCCACGTGTTGAAGGAAGTCATCGACGGGCTTGACTCCTTCAACTTCACCAAGCTGGGGCCGGACGTAAAAGGCGACATCTTCGAGTATCTGCTCCAGTACCTCTCGCGTCAGCCGCAGTCGGACATGGGACAGTTCCGCACGCCCCGCCAGATTCGCAAAGCCATGGTGGAAATGCTCGACCCGGACCTGGGCGATTCCATTTTTGATCCCGCCTGCGGTACGGCGGGATTCCTGATTGATGCGCTCGAGCACATCCTCTCCAAGTATTCCACCGAACCGAGCGAGGTGCCGATTTACGGCGAGGAATGGCTGGAAAAACGCGGCCTGACGCTCCCCCAGGCGAAGAAGGACATGCCCAACCTCCAGACCTACCGCAAAGGCCCCGGCGAGAAGGTTCCCGATTGGGAACTGCTCGAACGTTCCATCTACGGCATCGAAGTGTCGCGTCAGATGATGCGTATCTCGATGATGAATCTTGTCCTGCACGGCATCCGCAACGCCCGCGTGAAGCGCGCCAATGTGCTGTCCGAAATGGGCGGCCTGAGCGACGAGGACGTGAACCGCCGTTACCGAGTCGTCCTCTCGAATCCGCCGTTTGCCGGAATGTTGCCGACGGAATCCATTCGCAAGGACCTCCCGACGCAATCGAAGAAGAGCGAACTGCTGTTCCTCGGCCTGGCGATGGAATCACTCGCGCCCGGCGGGCGCTGCGCGATCATCGTGCCGGAGGGCGCCCTCTTCGGCTCCACCAGCGCGCACGTCGAACTGCGCCAAAAGCTGGTCGAGGATTTCGATTTGCTGGCGGTGATTTCGCTCCCGGCCGGCGTCTTCAAACCCTACGCCGGCGTGAAGACCGGCATCCTGGTTTTCCGAAAAGCGTCCGAGTCTTCTCCCTCGCCCCTCAGAGGGGCGAGGGCCGGAGTGAGGGGTGAAAAGGCCGACGCGACTACGAAAGCGCGCAAAACCTGGTTCTACGAAATCAAGAACGACGGTTACGACCCGGACAAAATCACCGGCGGCGGACGTCCGGAGACACCGGAGCGAAATGATATCCCGGCGATGCTCCGGCAATGGCGCATCTACAAGGACTCCGGTTTCAAGAAGCCGCCCGGCGTCGAGGCCGGGACGCTGCTTCCTCCGGAAAGCGACGAACCGAAGTGCTGGTGGGCCTCGTTGAAGTCGGTCGCAGAGAATGATCACAATCTCGCCGCCGGCCGGTACAAGCCGCAGGTTGGCGAGAAACCTCCGGAAGAAGACCCGGCGGAGCTCATCACCAGGACCTTGAAGCTGGAGCGCGATATTGCCGCGGGTCTGGAGAAACTGCTGAAGGAAATCGAAGCGGACAGGTGAGCGATGCCGATTAGTCGAGCAACTCCCGCGGCCATCAAGCAGATCGCAAACACACAAGGAGCATCGAATTGACACAGAGTGGGCAAACCGAGAAGCTGGAAAACATGAAGACGACCATCGAGTTGCCGGATCAGGTGTTCCAACAAGCCCGCGAGCAAGCTGAGCAGCGTGGAGTCGATGTGAACGAGTTTATTTCAGCGGCGGTGTCGAAACTGATTCAATCCGGCACTCCGACCGCTTCCCTCGCCGTTGAGCGCCGCGTAGAATTCCCGATCATCCAGGGCAAACCGGACGCACCAACGCTTACGCAAGAAGCAGTGAACCGAGCCGAGGAGCAGATTCTGAAGGAGGAGGCGGAATACTATGCCAAGTTTATGCGACGTTAACTTCCTCTTGTCGCTCTGTCATGGACAGCACCAGCACCATTCGATTGCGAAGACGCGGCTGTCCGAAATCACGCCGCCCGGACAGTTGGTGGTCTGTCGCGCCAGCCAGTTGGGCTTGCTGCGCTTGCTCTCTAATCCAGCCGTGATGAAAGAAAGTGTCTGCACAACCGATAGCGTTTGGCAGGTTTACGACACGATGATGAGCGACGACCGGTTCATCTATCGCGACGAACCGGCGGGTCTGCAGGCCAAGTTGCGGGAGTTCACCAAAGGCTTTCCCTTTTCGCCGAAGCTCTGGCAGGACGCCTATCTGGCGGCGTTTGCTGTCTGTTCGGGTCAGAGCTTTCTGACGTTTGATCACGGCTTCGACAAGTTTCCGGGATTGCGGCCCGAAATCCTGGAAGTCCCGCAGGACCGGGCACGATGAATCCAATAGGACAATGCCGGCAGCTTAAAAGACGACGCGGTGCGACGATTGCCCTCGTCACGGCGCGCGAGTCCCAAATCGATTATGCGAATCCCGATGGGATTCCGGCCCTCAGCCCAGGGTTGGCGTGGTGCGCCTACCCTGGGAAGCCTGTCCCGCAGACCCGCCAACCCCGAAGGGGTTGCGTCCCGACCGGCGTTCTCTGTGGCGCAACGCCGTTGGGGTTGAGAACGTTTTCGACCCGATTACCCAGGGTAGCTCGTGCCTCGCAACCCTGGGCTTTGTTGCGGAATCCCTTCGGGATTCTGCCAATCGAGCCGCTGACATCCATTGAAGCCCTGCAGGCGCGCCCGCTGGCGGAGGTGGTGCTATGAAGTGGTATCCAGTCGCTATCGCCCAAATCTGCGTCAAGACCGAGCAACGCGACCCGACGCTTTCTCCGGACATTCCTTTTCACTACATCGACATCTCTGCCATTGACAAAGACGCAAAGCGAATTGTCGCCGCCCCCGAGGTAATGGGGGCCGATGCTCCCAGCCGCGCTCGTAAGGCGGTCCGTTCCGGCGACGTGCTTGTGTCCACGGTGCGTCCGAACCTGAACGCCGTTGCGATCGTACCACCGGAGCTTGACGGGCAAATCGCATCCACCGGCTTCTGCGTCCTGCGTGCCAATTCAGCTTTGGCTGAAGCGAAGTTCATCTTTTTTCGCTGCATGACACCGGATTTCGTCAACGGCCTTGTTTCGCACATGCGGGGTGCGAATTATCCAGCCGTAAGCGATGAAATGGTGAAACGGCACAAGACGCTCCTCCCGCCACTCAGAGAGCAGCGGCGGATCGTGGAGTTGTTGGAGCAAGCAGATGAGTTGCGGCGGCAGCGCGCGGAAGCGGACAAACTGGCCGACCGCATTCTCCCCGCCCTTTTCCTCAAAATGTTCGGCGACCCGGCCGCTAACCCAAAGCGGTGGACCCGCGAGAAGCTGGGGCTCTTGCTGGACGGGATTGAGAGCGGGTGGAGTCCGGTCTGTGAGAATCGCCAGGTACGGCCCAATGAGTGGGGAATCTTGAAGCTTGGCGCTGTCACCACAAACCGCTATCTCGATCGCGAAAACAAGGCGCTTCCGGATGACGAAGAACCACAACCGGAACTTGAGGTCAAACCGGGCGATTTGCTTTTCAGTCGAAAGAATACTCGGGAACTTGTCGGCGCATGTGTTTACGTGAGGATGACACGCCCCAAGCTGATGTTAAGTGATCTGATCTTCCGGCTTCGTTTGAAGACCGACGCGGAAGTAAATCCACTTTATCTGTGGGCGCTTTTGACTAATCCAGGGAAACGGCCTGCAATCGAGGCGCTCGCGGGCGGCTCCGCCGGATCAATGCCAAACATCTCCAAGTCTAGGCTTGAATGCATGGAGGTCGAGAAACCGCCCAAAAGCCTCCAAGACCAATTCGCGCACTCAGTCGTTGAGTTGGACTCGCTTCGTGGGAACATGGGCACAGTGCATGAGAATCTCGAAAGTCTCTTCTCAGTAGTCCTGCATCGCGCGTTCACCGGCGAGTTGACGGCAAAATGGCGTGAAGCGCACCTGAAGGAATTGCTGGCCGAGATGGAGCAGCAGGCGCGGCTGCTCAAAGTTTCTCCTGACTCGGACGCCGATTGAATGTCACGTATGAAGAACACGAACTATGAGCTGATCATTTGGTGGAGCAAAGAAGACGAGGCGTTCATCGTGGATGTGCCGGAGCTTCCCGGCTGCATGGCCCACGGCAAGACGCGCGCTGACGCAGTGGCGAACGCTGAGGAGGCCATTCGGTTCTGGATCAAAACCGCGAGGGAAGACGGAATCTCCGTTCCCCTGCCGAAAGGTCGGCTCATGCTTGCGTGAACTGACCGCGATTGGCGGCGATTCAAAATTCGGGATACAACCTCTCATCAATGCTCACCTCTCTCCAGATGGGCGGCTTTAAGGCATTCTTGGAGCCTCAGCTATTGCCCATCAAACCGCTGACCCTGATTTTCGGCGCCAACAGTTCAGGCAAGTCGAGCTTGATTCATGGGTTGCTGCTGGCCCGGCACGCAATGGACACGGGCGAATTGAACACATTTAAGACTGAAGTCGGTGGCAGTTCAGTTGACCTTGGGGGATTCGCCCAGTACGTCCATCGCAGAAACCTTGAGAACCGAGTCCATTTTCGGTTTGAAATCGACACAGGTGATTTCAGCAAGCGGTTAGCGGATCTGCTGACTCCCGCCACGAAGCTGGCTCTTGAACTATCGATCGGGTCTGAAGTGGATGATCTGGGCAGGGTGGTTCGGGACGGACGGCCTCACGTCGTCACCGCAGCTTTGTTCGCGGGTAACGAGGAAATCCTCCAGTTAAGCCATCGAAAGCCGCGATCGACAGCAGCGCTCGCCGAGGAACTGAAACGTCTGCAAGCGTTGCCAAAAGAAGCGCTGCCGCGAGAGTTCCCATTTCGTGAGTACAGGATGGACCGAGTCAACCTGCAGCACGCCGCCATCAGACGGGCCGTGGAAGCTGTGGTCTTGTCCTCCACCACGGCGAGGGAAGCCTCGGAAGCTGATCTCAAACTGGCCGACGATGTTCTAGCAGAAGTCTTGCCTCGACTCGTAGTGGAGCGTATTCGGCTTTTGCCAGCAAGGGTCGTTGATGCCGCGTCGAAATCCTCTTCCTGGCCAGCTTTAACACCGATCAGCCGGGGCCGGCGCGTGGAGGAATTGAGAGCTGCGCTGCGCTTAGTCCTTCCTCGTATCTTGGGCGAACTTCTTCAACACGCCGAAGCCGCGTTGGCCGGAGCCATGAGGCAAATGCAGTACCTCGGCCCATTGCGCTCCTATCCACCCAGACACCTTGTCGCGGTCGAGGAACGTGATCAGAATTGGATTGCTGGCGGCGCGTATGCGTGGGACATCGTCCGACGGAACGAGGATGTAAGAGGGCGCGTAAATGCGTGGCTTTCTTCGCCTCAAAGGCTGCAAACCCCCTACCGCTTCCGAGTGGAACGATTTATTTCTCCGTCGCAAGCGGAGTCTATCCTTGCTGATAAGCTGGATGAAGAGGTCGAAGCCACTGAACTGAGCGACATCTCACACGATGAATACGATAGTGAAGCCGAAGCGAAAGAATTGGTCGAGAGACTCCTGAAGAATCAGGATTTGGATCACCTGGACGAACTTGTTTTGATCGACCAACGTACCGAGACTGCGGTTTCACACCGCGATGTCGGAATTGGCATCAGCCAGGTTCTGCCGGTGTTGGTGCACGCGTACGCCGACCGGAATCAGATGATTGCCATTGAACAGCCGGAGATTCACCTGCATCCCGCGCTTCAAGCCGAACTTGGGGAGGTTTTCATCGAGTCCGCTCTCGGTGACAACAAGAATACCTTTCTCCTGGAGACCCACAGTGAACACTTGATTCTGCGGATTCTCCGGCGCGTTCGCGAAACGACGGAGGGAAAACTGGAATCGGGAAAAGTCCCCGTGCGTCCTGAGGACATCAGCGTCGTGTTTGTTGAGCCGACCGCGAAAGGGTCGGTGGTCCGGCTTCTCCCGGTCACGCCGGACGGTGACTTCGGCGCGCCGTGGCCGGGCGGGTTCTTTGCGGAGCGCTTGAGCGACTTGCCATGATCAAGGAGATCGCTGTCGAACCCGAAGTCATGGCGAACTGGAGCCACTTCCGCGAGTTGTAGGAAGACTGCGGAGTGAGCCGTGGACGTTTGATCTCTGAGTTTCCTTCAGACTGGCGCGAGATCGTATGCCGCCGTGCCTACGACGTGAGTTCGACGAAGGCGGCCAGTATCGCGGCGCGGTTGAAGCCGTCGCCGGGCCTTGCATCGGTGAAGAAATGGATTCCAACAAGCCGCGCTTTCGACAGAGGCAAGGACTGGCTGTCCAACGCTGAGAGGCACGAATCGTCACGACCTTTTGACGTAATTGTGGCGCGCAAAAATCCGCGGGATAAAGGCTCTGTGCTTGTCGCGGGAGAGTTCGCCAAGGACCAGCCGCCTTGGAAAACCAACACGCAGAAAGAAGTGCCTCGCACGGCTGAAAGCTTGTTGGATTGCGTGAGACTTTTGTTTCAAGCGTCGAACGAACTCATGTTGGTGGATCAGAACTTCGACGCCGCAGAGCCTCGGTTTCGGGACCCGTTTGCTGCCTTGGTCGGCGCAAGGGACGGAGCCAAGCCGTGGCAACGGTGCGAACTGCACGTGGGCCATCCGCTCACCAAACAAGGATCGCTCGACAAGGCGGTTTTGGGGAACCGAATTCACCACATGCGATACCACCTTGCCGCGCTGGTGCCAAAGGGCAGCACGCTTCGCGTGTGTTTCTGGTATCGGAAGTCGGGCGGGAAGAAACTGCATCCTCGGTTCATTTTGACTGAGTACGGCGGGGTCCAAGTTGACTACGGCCTGGATGAAGGCGACAGCGGCGGTGATACGACGATCGTCAGCCTGATGGACCACGATCTCTGGCAGGTCGTGCGCGGGGATTACGGCCTTGGTCCTGGGCGCGCCCCGGCGTTCGAAACGGCTTCGGACTGTATTTGCGAAATCGCCGGGGAAGGGTGACGTCGATCTCGAGTTGATCTTCATCAAGGCCACAACCGGCGGACGGAAAGAAGGTGGCTGTGGCGCATGCAGCCTCCACTGTACAACTGAATGCCGTAGCAACACAGCGATCCTCAGCTCGAATGAAAGGAACTTCGCAATGTCAGATCTGAACCTGCAATCTGGTTGTCTCGTCCGCCGCCTTTTGTGCGTCGCCGCAGCCTTCTGGCCCAATCTCGGTTGGACTCAGACGGCGGTGCCGACGTTTGAGTGCATCGGACTGTATTGGAAGCCCGGTGACGTGGAGGGACGCGCCGCGAGTGGCGTTTTGCCGGAAGCCTAAGTTCGCTACCGCGCGCCTGGAGACAGCAATTGGCGACAAGGCTACCCGTTGTGTTATGACGAACGCGACCAGGAATTCCGCGGGAGTTTGGTTCAGCTTCAGCCCGGCACGAGCTATGAAATCGAACTGACGGCGCCGTCGGGCAAAAAGGCTTCGCTCATGGCCGCCACGCGCAACGAGCGGTTCCCGATCGGTCAGACAACCCATCTCCCAGGTGGCGAACTGGACAAGCCGCTGCGGATTGTCCAGTCGGGTACGGCAGATGCGTGTGCATTTGGTGACGCCGGCGCCAGGTTCGAAGACTGTGATCGATGTTTTCAACCTGCACGACAATTGCATCGAGGTCACCGCGAACTATGTCGTCGTTCGCGGGTTGGAATTGAAGAACGCCGGGCAACACGCGGTCCTCATTCGCAAGGGCGTGCAGAATGTGGTCGTCGAAGATTGCCGCATCACCGGATGGGGCCGGGTGGGCGGCGCGCGGGTCTGGGGCGTTTTTCACGGATCGGACAGCGCGGTCTATGGCGAATCAGGAAGCGGCGGGATCGTGATTCAGGGCAACCTGATCGAACATCCACGCAGCGGCTCGAACGATTGGGAATCGGGCCACCCGGACGGCCCACAGTCAATCTCCCTGGTTAATTCGTCAGGAGGAAACATCATTCGGTACAACACGATTCGTTCGACGGAGGATCATGGGTACAACGATGGCATCGGCGGCGCGAGCAACTTCAGCTTCGAGGGCAGCCCCAATCGCGATTCTGATATCTACGGCAACATCGTCGCCAATTGCTGGGACGACGCCATCGAGAGCGAGGGCGCGAACATGAACGTGCGCATCTGGAGCAATTACCTGGACAAGACTTTCGTGTTTGTCGCCACCGCCAGCACCTCGAAAGGGCCGATCTACATTTTCCGAAATTTATTCGGCACCAGCCGGGTTTCGCACCAAGATGCCAGCGGCGGGATGATCATCAAAACCGCCGGCCCCCGAAGATTCCTGACGCTCAACGGCGAGCAGGTCCCCGGCGATCAGGGGCGGCGCGTTGAACGTGTTCAGCGATCACGGGCTCGCGAATGCCATCTCGCGGAACAATATCTTCCGGGTTCGCGGGCGTGTTTATCCCTCGGCGAAAAACGACGGTCCGCCGAACGACCTGCGCGGCGACCTGACGAGCGGTTACCTCGCCGGCGGATTTGTCAGGTCGATGTTCGTGCCCTCCGAGCGGCTCGAATGGTTCTTGATGCCGACGGTGCCAACGATCAAGTGGGGCCGAGTCGAGTACTCGCGAAGCGGAAAGAATTTCGCGATTACGGACCCCGTCGTTGAGGCGCCGAATCCTGCGCTCGACAAAGGCGCGCGTCTGCCGGGTTTCAACGACGATTTCCAGGGCGCCGCGCCGGACATTGGCGCGTTCGAGAACGGCAATCCGCCGCTGCGATTTGGCCGCGAGGCCGCCCCCGGCTTTACCCGCGCGCCGTGGGAGACGCATTGATCAAGAGTAGGGCAGGCGTCCTGCCTGCCCCAACAGTTAGGAAGGTAATCCACCGCTCGTATCGAGTGTCGTAAACCAATCGTAAACTTGATCGAAGGCCGCACGTAGTCCCGGCTTCAGCCGGCCCGGGCGGGAAAACCGCCAGAAAGCCGGTTAAAACCGGGACTACGTGCGGGTCATTTTTCAACGCCAGGGCCAAAATGAGACTGCCCCGAACATTTTTGCGCGCATTGCGCCCATGAACCGAAGTTGTGCGCGCCAGCGTCTTGGAGTGCGGCAGTCCTCTACCGCATTTGCAGGGTCCGGCGGTTCCGAAAGCGCCAGAGGACTGGCGCACTCCAAACCTGACGGCGATTTCGCCGGTTCATGGGCAGAATTGCTGTCAAAGGGCGCGCTCGTCTTGGCTGGCTCGCTTCATCAGGATACGCGCGTGAAGCATTTACGATTGCACTTACCAATGACTCTCGCTTTCGCCGGCACATTCCTCTCCATTTCTTTTGGCGCCGATGCGCCGTCGCTCAAGCCGACGCTGGTCATTGTCAACGCCAACGTCCGCACGATGGACGCCAATCGCCCTCGAGCCGAAGCGGTGGCGGTTTATGGCAATCGCATTGCCGCGGTGGGGTCGTCGGCAGAAATTCGCAAGCTGACGGCGGCAGACACACGCATCATTGACGCGGCCGGGCGATTGCTCCTTCCCGGATTCAACGATGCGCACGTCCACTTCCTCAGCGGCGGTTCCCAGTTGTCGAACATCGATTTGCGGGACGCAAAAACGCCGGCGGAATTCGCGCAGCGGATCAAAGACTTTGCGCGGAACGTTCCTCGCGGCCGGTGGATCACGGGCGGCACCTGGGACCACGAGAGCTGGCCAGGCGCCCCGCTGCCCACGAAGAAGTTGATCGATGCGGACACGCCGGAAACGCCGGTCTTCGTCAGTCGCCTGGACGGCCACATGGCGCTGGCGAACAGTTACGCTCTCCAGTTAGCGGGGGTGACTCGCGAGACGAAGGATCCTCCCGGCGGCCTCATCGTGCGCGATCCACAGACCGGCGAACCGACGGGCATCTTGAAAGATGCAGCCATGGACTTCGTGAGTCGCGTCATCCCGCCGAAATCCTTTGAAGAAAAGCTCGCCGCCGCGCGCGCCGCCACGGATCACGCGGCCAGTCTTGGCGTCACCAGTGTGCAAGACATGTCCGGCAACACCGACCTCGCGGTGTATCAGGAACTCGCCCGGAGGGGTGAGTTGAAAACTCGCGTCTATGCCATCGCGCCGCTTCCGTCCTGGGATCGGCTGGCCGAAGTGGGATTCCACGCGCCGTTTGGGGACGATTTGATTCGGATTGGCGGGCTGAAAGGATTCGCGGACGGCAGCCTGGGATCGAGCACCGCTTATTTCTTCGAGCCTTACCAGGACGCGCCGCACACGCATGGTTTGCCCGGGGATCAAATGTTTCCCGAAGGCGCGATGTTGCGCCGAGTGCAGGAAGCGGATCGCGCCGGCTTGCACGTCATGGTCCACGCCATTGGCGACCGGGCGAATCACGAGATGCTGACAATTTTCGAGCAGGTCACGCAAACGAACGGTGCCCGCGACCGCCGATTCCGCATCGAACACGCTCAGCATTTGCGGTTGCGGGATATCGCGCGCTTTGCCCAAGCAAAAGTCATCGCGTCGATGCAACCGTATCACGCGGCCGACGACGGACGCTGGGCGGAGAAGCGTATCGGATCGGAGCGCGCGAAAGGGACCTACGCGTTCCGCTCGCTCCTCGATGCCGGCGTAACGCTGGCTTTCGGTTCGGATTGGCCGGTCGCGCCGCTGGATCCGCTTCAAGGAATTGCCGCCGCGGTCACGCGACGGACTCTGGATGGCAAGCATCCGAACGGTTGGGTGCCCGAACAGAAGATTCCAGCCGAGGAAACGGTGCGCGCGTTTACCGCGGGTTCGGCTTACGCGGAGTTTTCGGAGAACGCCAAGGGCACGATCACGCCGGGCAAATTGGCGGATCTCGTGATCCTGAGCCACGACATTCTGAGTTCTGATTTTGATTGGGCCAAATCGGGGCAGGTTCGTGTGGTCCTGACCCTCTTTGACGGGCGCGCGGTTTATCAAGCGACCGACTCCGGACGCTGACGCCAGACCGACAGGATTGAGGAACGGACCGCCACCAAATCTGCAATCTGTTTCTGCAAATAGAGTTTTTGCCCTTCGCCACCGGCCTTCTTGGCCGGGCTGAGAAGTTCAATGACCGTGATCACTTTGCCGCCGCCACGCTCGCGGATTTCGATGTAACCTTCGGTGACCGCTTCGTCTTCGAGGAGGAAAAGCAACGGTTCAGCAACGGCCACCCCGCTGTCATGGAGCACTGAGGAAGCAGGGTGCCTCGGAGGGTATTGAGCGACGTGCAGGTCGGGAACGATTCGGCGGATTGGCTCCACCTGGGTCTCGACGAAGACGCGTTCTTCGACGCGCGCGCGAAGGTCGGGTGGAAGCTGGGATTGCAGTGCATCCCGGGCATACGTGATCAGGCTTTGATGCACGTCACCCCAGCGGGTTTCCAGGTACGGGTCCATTCCGGGAAACGGGCTTCTCATGGCGACAGTGTAGGACAGCGTTGCGGGCTTGTCACGACACAGACGGACCTGGACTGAGCATCTGCTCCCGAGAACAGAGATCCATAAGTACACTTTCAGGAGGGCGGGTCGTGCGAAATGCGGCTCGGGGATTGATTGGGGGAAGCGGCGCTGATCGGGCTGACGCTCAATTGCCGGATGCCCTCCCACACATAAACCAGCCCGGAAATCGCCGTGCAAACGCCGGCGCCCCACAGCCAGACGGGCAGCCACGCCTCGGGCCACTTGAGCAAAATCCAACCCACGGTGATCATCTGGAAGACCGTCGCCGCCTTGCCGATCAGAATCGGGCGCACTACCACCTTGCCGCACGTGTAGTGAATCACTCCCAGGCCGATGGTGAGAATCACATCGCGCCCGAGGATGGTCGCAGTCAGCCAGAGTGGAATGCGATCGAGACGGTGTTCGTTGGGGAAGCTCAACAGCACGATCGCGGACACCAGCAAGAGTTTGTCCGCGAGCGGGTCGAGGATCGCGCCCAGTTCACTCCGCTGATTGCACCGCCGCGCGATATACCCGTCCACGCCATCGCAAAGAGCCGCGACGACAAACGTGGCGAACGCCAGCATCCGATGATTCTCGCTCCCCCTGTCGATATAGTACAACACCTGGACGATGAAAAAGGGGATGAAGAGGATGCGAAGGATGGTGATTTTGTTCGCCGTTGTCATGCCTGCCGCAAACCAGTCTCCCTGTTCCCTTCGCAGGCGTCAATCTCGGCGGGTCGCGGGTCAACTGCAGAGGTGCATCCACAAGTTGGCGGTGAAGCGTAGCGCAGATTTTCAATCTGCTGTATCGCTGACTTGCAGTCAGCTACGCGACAAACTCACCCGACCGCGCCGGCTTGGCCGGCGTGCCGCAGATTCCAAATCTGCGGTACGGCAGAGTGCAACTCTGCGCTACAAGTTGGCGCGACCTGTCCCCATTCAGAGAAGCGCCTGGGAAGTAGCTTCGTTCCGCCGCTTGCGGCACACGAACCACCCAAACCACACCGTGCCCAGCACGCCGCAGAACGCAGCTCCAACGAAATTCGCCTGCGGGCTGAGGCTCCAAAGCCAGGCGCCGATCAAGGATCCTGATGTGACGACACAGTCGCGAATCAGATAGTACGCGCCAAAGGCCCGCGCGCGAAATTCGATCGGAGCTTTGCCAATGATCAGCGCCTTGCGGGCGGGCTCGCCGAATTCCTTCAAGCCACGAATCACAAACGCCACACACAGCGCTGCGAAATCCGTGGCCCAGAGCAGCATCAAGGGAAAGCAGGTGAAGAAGACAAACGTAATCAAAACGAACGGGCGCCGTCCGTATTTGTCGGCGAGATGCGCCACCGGCACGTAGCACAACATGGCGGCCGCCATCTCGATCGCGACGAGGATGCCGAATTGTTGAGCGGTGACGCCGCCGTGGTTCAGCGCCCACAAAATGACGAAGGCGGAAGGAATGCGTTCGCAAAAGCGAATCAGGATGTCGCTGACCAACAATTCCCGCAGCGCCGGACTGAAGGATCTCACGACGCCGACGAAATTTGCGGACGGGTTCGGAGTTGCTTTGGACGCGGTTGGCTTGGGATCGACCATGAACCACTGGAACACCGTAGCGCACAACGTCAGCGCGATGCATCCCAGCAAGGCGCAACGCACGCCATCGCCCCATCCGTAATGTGTCACCAGCCAGCCGCCGGCCAGCGGGCCGAGCATCATGGGCACGCGCCGGACCAGCGACTGGACGCCAATACCCATGGTGTGCTGGTTTGACGCCAACGAACTGGCGACGACGGTGAACGTCGCTGGCAGGGAAAGGCCGCTCCAGGCCAGGAACAGCACGGAGCCCAAAACCAGCGCCAGCCAGTGTTGCCAGAGCAAAACCAGGACGTAGCCCGCGAGCGCGATGACATTGAAGAACAGGAGCGAACGCCGTTGCCCCCAACGATCTGTCAGCCAACCGCCTGGATACGCGTAGAGGGCGCCCAGCAGCGTTTGGAGTCCGTCGAACAGGCCGATGATGGCGACGCTCGCGCCGAGGGTTTGGAGATACTTTGGAGCAAAGTTCAGCCAGAGACGCTCGCCCATGAGCGCCAGCAGGAGCGTCACTAACAAGAGTGAAGTGTTCCTCCGCAGGGCCAGGAAGCTTGCGACCGATCGCAGCCAATTCATCGCCCGCCGTTTAGCAATTCCTTGGCGGAATGGCTACTCCGAAGCTTGCAGCAGTTTGCTGAGTTTGTTCTTCAACTGCTGCCGCGCCCGGTAAAGTCGCATCTCGACTGCCTTCGCGGAACAATCGAGGATCGCGGCGATTTCCGATTGCGACTTCCGCTCGTACTCGAAGAGAATCAACGGCACGCGCAGATCGTCCGGCAAGCTCCTCACGGCACTGCGCACCAGCTCAGCCCGCTCGTCCGCCAGAATGGACTCGCTCGGCGATGCGCGCCCATCGGCAATGGTCTCCCGAAAGTCATGCCCGGTTTCCGGGTTTTCCGCTTCGAGAGAAACGTGCGGTCGCCGTTTGCGCCAACGGTATTCCGAGCGAACCAAGTTCGTGGCGATGGTGTAGAGCCAGGTGGAAAAGCGGGCCTGGGGGTTGAATCGGGTCCGGTGCTGATAGACGCGGACGAAAGTCTCCTGAGCCAGGTCGCTCGCGTCATCTTCGTTTTGCAGGAGGCGAATGAGGTAGTGGAAAAGCCGCTCGCCATGCCGCGCCATCAATCCATCGAGCGCGGCGTCTCGACCGGCCGCCAGGCTTGCCATGTCCGCGGCATCCTCCTCATCGCTCGGCCGCGTGCTCATGGACTTGCCCCGCCTCTTGCTCGCCCGCCATGCCGTGATCCGGCAGAAAAGTCTTTTCCTGAACCCAGGCCAGGTAGCGTTTGCCCTGATCCGGCTTCATCGTTCGGCTGACCTCGTAGAAATGCTTGAGCATGTTCTTCTGACATTCGAGCCGAAGCTGGGAAGCTTCGGTGAGCTTGGCTTCAATCTCGGCGGTCAGCACATTGGTCTGGCTCAGCAGCGCTTTCAGTTCCGCGTCCTTGGCCGCGATGCGAGCGCACATCTGGGTGCATTGCGGAAGGTAGCCGTCGTGGAGGCGGGAGACGCGCTCGAATTCCGCATCGCTCAAGTTGAATTCGTTTTTCAACCAGAGCAATTCGGGAGTCTGGCTGTGGAGCATTTCCCGGCGCGACGACGTGCCGGCAAAATATAAACCCAGGTACGCGCCGACTCCCACAACCAAACCCGCCGCCAAAACGGTGATGCTCCGGATCATGGCTGGCTAACGCGTTCTTTGGTACGGATCGATCCGTTGGACGTAACGCTGACCGAGTAGCTCGTGCGTTTGGCTCTTGTCCCGCTGGGCTTGAAACCAGCCGAGAACCGAACCGCCGACCAGGAGCGCCATCAAATAGGTCAGCGCGACTGAAGGCTTGATCAAGGCGTGGTCCAAAAGATTCGTCAGCCAGTGGATGGCAGTCTGATCCTGCGGTCTTTGCGTGCGTTCGATGCGACGCCAGACTTCGCTGCTGAAACCGGCTGGCAATGGCCCCTTCACTTCCCAGCGTTGCAACACCTGGCGCAGCGCCTCGTCGTTGTTGTCAGGTTTGCCGGTGTTCATGGTTCGATGCCACCCCATATCACTCATTGAAGAGTTTCGCCACAACTACTTGAGCGGGGCGATTTCAAACTTCTCAGTCTTCGCGCCGAAGACGGCGAGATGTTTGGGAGTGAACAACGGTTGCGGCTTGTGTGCCAGGTCCACGTCATTCCGGAAACCGGCCACCCCCGGATGCCGGATCGCCAAGCTCCGTGGTGATGCGATGGGGAGCGCATTGGCGTGGACAAAATCCACATCGCTGCCAATGCCGCTGACGCGTTTGATCTGATTGGCCTTCGCCCGGGGCGAGGCGAGAGGTTCATCTGCGGCACGCGCGGTAGGCACGGCTGCGAGCGTGGTGAGGAGAGTTGCGGCCAGTAAGAATCGGTGAATGGTTTTCATAAACTTGTTTGTTCGAGTGGGATTGCCCACGTGGTTTTTGTTTTATCCACCTCCTTACTACGCCACGGATGTCCGAATCCCTCCGATTTCCATGTTCAAAGTTTCAGGTTTGAAAGTTCAAGGCGTTCCAAGGCGTTCCTCACGGGACAAAATCGAACATCGAACTTTGAACCCGAAACTTGAAACTCGCTCTTATTGCTCTTCGTCCAGAGGCCGCCTCTCCAGGATCAGACGGCCACCCTTTGCGTCCACCGTGACCCGCGCGAATCGGGAAAGGAATCCTGTTCCCAACAGTCCGCGTTCCGAAGGAAACAACTCGCGTTCGTGCAGTCCGGCCAGCACCGAATGCTTGCGGCTCCCCAGCCGGACGTTGAGCAAAGATTCCGGAATGCGAATCTCAGCCAGGCCAATAGACATTTTGAATGACTCGGCACGGGGCGGATGGTGCGAAACAACCCACTCCAACGAAGACGCGCAGCCGGTGTCCAACCGCACCCATCCCGGCGCCGCGTTGTTGACTTCGACCTGGAGCTGAAGCACGCCGCGGCGAATCTCCAGCGGGAGGATTTCGCCGTTTGTTGAGGCAACGGCGCGCTCGAACAGCCGAATCGTTTTCTTGTCAAAGTCGATCTGCACGACGCGCTCCAGGAAGAAATCCGCGCCCAACAAGCCATCGACGGAGCACACGCAGCTCTGGCTCAGGCGGCTCAAATCCACGGCGAGAAAGTTGTCCGGGAGCGCCGCGCCGGCTGCGGCAGCCGACAATGCGACTGGCCAATATCCTTCGGCCCGGGCATTGACGCCCCGAACTTCCACGCGGCGGCCAAGCTTCAAGCCGAGCCGCCGGGCCAACGAGAGATCCACGACGCTGACGTTGGCGCCGGAATCGACCAGGAAATTCAGAAGATTGGTCGATTGCGGGACGGCGACCTTGACCCAGAGCAGGCCGTCACGCCAATCGAATGGAATTTCGACCGCGGCTGGCGGCTGAGCACGCGGGATAGCAGAACTCAGCGCCAGAACAGCGACGATGAGGCAACGCAGCAGCACCGCGCTTTGCTGAGCACAGCCTATGCCGACACCTTGAAATGCCCGTCACCGACAACGGCGTGGCGGTTTCTGGACGATTCCCTTTCGCCTCAAGGAGCGTGACTGGTCCTTTTTGCGCGCGGAAGGCAAAACGCGGCAGACGCAAAGCGCCTGCCTTTCTTTGCCTGCTCCAACCGTTCATGTCTTTGCATTGAACAATTGTCTCCACTCGTTGGCTTGCGCATAGCCAGGACCAGAGGCAGACAGAGTAACTCCCACAGCAACGAGAATCCGGTGAATGAGCGATGAGGTCTTCATGATGAGAAGAGGTGTATCAGTTCCCGCGCCAACAGGCCGACGATTGGGACGAACATACGACGAGAACCTATAACACCGGTGCCGCGCACATGACGCCAGCAGAGTTCAAAAAGAAATGGTCTCGCTGCACCGGCAAAGAATCCTCCGCTTACCAGGAGAGAACGCCGCTGTCGCTGCCGCCGCGGGTGGGTTGAAGGATGGCGGTGAAACCGCTGACGGAGTGCCGGTGCAAGCGCCCATCCTGGCACATTCTCAGTTCGAGCGGCTCGAGGCCGAAGGTCAAGCGCGCGGCTATGCCTCACGCCTGCGCTGCTGAGCTGAGAACGACTTCTATTGACCGCCGCCTTTTCTGTCTCTTCACTGTTCTCATGCGCACCGCCTCTCTGATCATTCTCCTCACTCTTGATTTGACGGCATCCGCTGCCGAACTTCCCGAAGGCGTGCGGCGCGTCAAAGTCCTGAGCTACCCCGACTGCTTTAAGCTTTCGAACGCCGAGACGCGGGTCACCCTTTGCCATCAAGTCGGCGGGCGCGTGCTGGAGTATTCGTTCAAGGGGATTAATGCGCTTTACCTCGATCCGGCGGAAGCGAAATGGGGCACGCCCGGCGGGCCGCGCGCGCCGGACAGCGCGGGTCGCTTCGACATCGGGCCGGAGTATTTGATTCCACGGCGCGACAAGCTGTGGAGCGGGGAATGGAAAGCCGAGGCCATCGGGCCGCGCGCCGTCCGGTTGACGAGCCAGCCGGAGGAATCCACCGGGGTGCAGCTCATTCGTGAGTTTCGCCTCGACGCAAAAACCACGCACCTGGCCTGCACGCAAATCATCCGTAACGTGTCGAAGGAGACGAAGCGCTGGACGCATTGGAGCCGCACGTTTGCCGTGCATGGCGGAATTGGCGTGGTTCCGCTCACACCGGAAACACAGCGTTTTCCCAACGGCTGGGTGATGTACGATTTCAAAGGGGAGAGTGCGATCCTCGTGGCGCCCACGGATCCAAGCGTCCGCCGCCGCGGCAACTTTCTCGAAGTGCTCGGCCCGACGCGCCAGCCGAAGCTGGGCTTCGATTCGAACGCCGGCTGGTTTGCGTATGTGATGCCGCACCATCAGGCGTTCGTGAAACGATACCCTTCGCCGCCGGACGGCGTTTATCCTGAAATCGCCGGGCTGACGCTTTGCTTTTATTATCCGAAGGCCGAACAACTCCCCGTCTGCGAATTGGAGCCGCACGGCCCGCGCAATAACATTGCGCCGGGAGGTTCGGCTTCGTTCACCGAGGATTGGTATCTGCTGCCGCACCCGTTCCCCGCGCCTGGGACGGAGATTGACCTGGAAAAACTCGCCGCTCAGGTTGTCCGCGACGCGCGATGATTTGCATCCCGTTCAACGGTAAGCCGCCGCCTGGAGGCCGTAAAGTTCCGCGTACTGTCCGCGGTTGGCCACGAGCTCGTCGTGCGTGCCGGCTTCCACAAGACGGGCGCCGTCGAGCACGACAATGAGATCGGCCATTCGAACCGTGGAGAATCGGTGCGAGACCAGAATGGTGATGCGACCGTTGTTCGGCACCGCGCTGCCTTTGGCTGGACAGGCATTGGCGCCGCGACGGGCCGCGGCTGCGTAGCGCTCGAACAACGCGTGCTCGGTCTCGGCGTCGAGCGCGGCGGTGGGCTCGTCCAGCACCAGAAGCAACGGCTCATTGCGCATGAAACCGCGCGCCAGCGAGAGCTTCTGCCATTGACCGAAGGACACTTCCACGCCCCCAGGCCAGGTTGGACCAAGTTGCGTGTCCAGTCCCGTCTTCAGCCGCGACACGACGTCGCTCGCGCCCGCCCGATCAACGGCGGCGACCACGGCCGGTTCATCGTTGAAGCGAGGCACATCGCCCAACCCCACGGTGTGGCGCGCGCGGAATTCGAACCGGAAGAAATCCTGAAACGCCCCCGCCATTCGCGAGCGCCATTCGCGCGCCGGCATCCTCGCGAGCAGCGCGCCGTCCACCAGAATAAAACCGGACGTTGGTTCGTACAGCTTGGCCAGCAGCTTGACCAAAGTCGTTTTCCCCGCGCCATTCTCTCCGACCACGGCCACGACCGCGCCTGCGGGCAACGAAAGCGACACATTGTCGAGAACGCGCTTCGACGTGCCCGGATAGATAAACGATACTTGTTCGAGGCGAATTCCTTGGTTCAGCTTTGCCGGCACGGGCACGTCAGCCGACTCCAGGGTCGAGGCCGCATAATCCTCGAGCCAGGATCGTGTCGAAGTCGGCGAGGCTTGCGGCGCCGGCGGATTCGAGCGCGGCTCGCACCGCTTTATCCGGCGCGCCCGCGGGCGCCACGTTCTCCCGGAGAGGCAGCTCGAAACGCGTGAAATCCTGGAAAACCGCGGACAGACGCGCCCGCCAGGAAGCCAGGTCGAAGGCGCGCAAATCCACACCATCAATTTCAATCGCGCCGGATTGCGGGTCGTAAAATCGGCACAACAATTTGGCGAATGTGGTTTTGCCGGCGCCATTTTGGCCGACAATGGCCAGCGACGTGCCGGCCGGGATGACCAGATTGAAGCGCTCCAGCACTGCCTCGCCTTCCGGATACGCGAACGTCAAATCGCGAAAACGAATTTCTCGGGCCGGCAACCCCGACGCGGAGCGATTGCCGCACGTCAGCGCGCCCGCCGGCGCCATGGCGGATTCGAGGCGCAACACCGCGGCCACGGGCGCGGACGATCCGTCGAGCGCCCAACTGAGTCCGCCAAACGCGACCAGCGAAGTGCCGACCGCGCATTGAGCGAAGACGACCGCTTGCGCCAGAGTCACGTTTCCGGCAGCGACCCCATTGGCCAGCGTCCAGAAGAAAACAATGTTGGCGCCGCTGACAATCAGAAGGCTCCACAGCACCGGCTTCTCGCGGAGCCGCGTGGCTTCGTACTGCAGCGCGTGCAGGCGGGTCCGGCATTTGACAAAGCGGTCGATTGTCCAACTCGCAAGGCCAAACAAGCGCAGTTCCTTGGCCGCCGGTGGATCGACGGCCAGTTTGTAGGCGTAATCGGAATCGCGTTGCGCGCCGCGAACCTCCTCGGTGTTGCGATCCCGCCAGACCGCGCTCTCGCGCAGCAGCCAGTGCGTCCCCAGCCAGGCCCCGGCCAGAAGAATCGGCGCCCACCACGCGTATGTGGCGAGCACGATAGCGGACGCGAGGCCGGCGATCATTTCCACCAGCCCGCCCGCGATGAAGTCCATGGAAATGCTCAGCGGCGGACCGGTCATGCCGAGATCGAAGTCGCGCGCGACGGTGAGGTCGCCGGTGAGCTTCGGATTCTCGAGGTGTCCCAGGCCGGGCGGGCGAACGCAGGCTTCGGTAAGCCGATCGTAAAGCCACGCCGCCGTGCGGTCTCCGAGGTTGCTGCTGACCGCTTGATGAATGGGCGTGAGCACTTGAAGCACGACGAAGATGGCCCCAGCCACGCTGAGAGGGCCGGTCAGGTTTTCGCCGCTTTCCACGGCGCCCACGAGCGCGCCCATCGCAAAGGCGAACGCAGCAGGCAGCGCGCCCCGAAGAATTAGAATGGCCCACCAGAGGATGGCCAGAGCACAATCCGCTTTAGGCAGGACGCCGAAGAACTTCCACTCGTTTCGCTCGCGCAATCGCTGGATCAGCACACGTCGTGACGTTCAGGGAGATGGTCTCTGGCCGCGCGGAAAGCTACGATTTGCTCAGAGCGCCGGGCAAGCTCAAACGCTTGGAGCGTTACAACGAATTCGCCGAATCCGTTCGGCACGCGCAACCCGGAGCAGAAGCCTTCGGTCATGTATTGGGCAGTCGAATCCGCTGGGGAGCGCACGCGCCCCGCGTGCATCAAACCGGCGACCTCGCCGGTTCGCTTTGGAGCATCGGCTGCCGTTGGGGCATGAAGGGGTCCTCGCTCGTGAGAAGCGGCAGACGAGGCGTCTGCCGCGGCACGCGAGGCGCGTGCGCTCCCCGGAAAGGGTGAAACGCGAACGCACCAACCCATGAACGGCACATCGTAGATGGGGCGGTGGCCCGTGATCATGACGTGGAAATTCCCGGCCCCATCGAGCGCGGGACCCGTGGCGTAAGAATGGTAATTGCCGGTGTAACCCCAGCCGTCGCTAATGCACTCGAAAAAGTCAGCCTCGCCATTGGCGTCGGTATCCACGAGGCGCGTCAGTTCGCATTTCTGCGTGACATAGATGTTGCCCTGGACGACGCGCAGGCCGCCCGGCTCGTTTAACCCGCGCGCAAAGCGGCGCCACCGCGCTTGCCCGGGAGCGCCTGTGGCGCCTTCGACAATCCAGACTTCGCCTGCGTACGTGCAAATGGCCAAATCGCCGTTCGGCAGGAAATCCATGCCGCCGACCAACAGTTTGATGTCCTTCGGCACCGGCAAATGTTCGATGACGAAAGACTCGTCGGCTCCGGAAACGCGGACCACTCCATCCCGGACGTTACTCGGATAAGCCAGTGGAGGGGGACGGTGGGGCGAGGCTCTCGCCGAGCCGTTCGCCGAGGGCCATCGGCTCGTGAGGACGCTCGCCCCACCTTCACCGAAGCTATCTGGCGCAGCGGCGAGTTCTTTTGCCAGCGCGAGCGCCTCATCCCGATCGGCGCACACGGCGGTGGCGACCTCCACGACTTGCTCGACGGCGCTTGGCGGCAGCGTGAGAGTGATTTGCACTTGCGGGCCGGAGACCAGGTTGGTCACCACCGCGCTGTAAGGACCTTTGCCGCCGCGTTCACTTTGCAGGAGCACGACATGATCGGCGTCATCGCGGCGGGCGGCGAGCGCGCGCGAAGGCAACCCGCGCGCTGTGACCAGCAGGAAATCTCGCGCGCGCCGGATGGCGATGGCGTTTTGCAGGTCGGGCAACAGCACCGATTCGCCGGGACCGTGAAACGGCGACCAGCGGACTGGCTCACGGTGCGGGGAAATGCGGACGCGCCGGATGACGGCGTCGCGCGACTGAACGCGCTCGCATCGCGGCATTTCTTGCACTTGCGCTGGCGCATCCGAAGCAGGGAGGAGTTCGTAAAGGAAACTCGTCGGGCCGTTCCGCGTGCTCACGCCGAGAAAACGGGACTCCGCCACTTCGAAACGACCGCCGTCCGGGCGACCGGTTTCCCATGGCTGCCGCGGGAGGCTCGCCCAAAGCGGCGAGCCGGTAATGTCGCAGATGAACCGCGTGGCGGTATTGTTGAACGGCGGGCCGTAAAGATTCAACGGCACACCCTCCCAAACTGTGTGCGTGCGGAGCAGATGCGCGTCGAAAGCCAGGTGCAGGTTCGTCGTCAGCGAAACGACGATGCTCCGGCTGGAAGGCCCCATCGGTGCGCGCCGGAACGGGATGTCCGGCGCATCGTGCACCGGCGTCACGTTCGAGGGTCTGGCTGCCTGGAATTGTGCGACGACAGCCGTATCGAGCCCCGTCACCGCGACAAAAAACATCAAGCCGGCCAATCCGTGACGATTCCCTTCGAACAGGAGGCAACGAAGTGAACAGAGGTCGGGCATGTCTGGCCGAGGATACTCGTTGCTGATCCTGAAACAAGGCCTGCGAAGTGAACTTGCAATCGGCAATTGCTCTGGGGCAACATCCGCGCGTGCCACCTCCCTTGATCTGATTACCATGATGACTCGCCATGAACCCGGTAGGGCGAGTCCGTCCCGTCGAGCCGTTCGACGTGCGTTGAACACGTCCGACTCGGCTCGCTGGGGACAGGCTCTCCCTACCATGAGGTTCGTGGGAAGCTTTCTTGGCCCCAGGGCCATGCCCATGGCCGATGAACCGAAAACCGTGCGGACCGCAGCCTTCAGGCTGCTTCCGCGCACTCTCCGGAGTCCAGCGCTGAAGCGGCCTAAAGGTCACGGTCCGGAGGAACGGTTCATGGGAAGCCTGCTTGATGGGACGACTGGAAATTCATTTTGAAATGAGTCTCTTCCGCGTCAAGTCTCTCGATGAGCTGAACGCCGAGGCGGTGCGTCCGGAACAGCAGCTCCGGCGCGCGCTCGGTCCGGTTCAACTGACGCTGCTTGGCATTGGCGCGATCATCGGCGCGGGGCTGTTCTCGACCGTCGGAACGGCGGCTGCCGGGGGAAGCGGACACATCGGCGCCGGACCGGCGCTGGTGGTTTCGTTTGTGTTGGTCGCGATTGCCTGCGGTTTCGCGGCGCTTTGTTATGCAGAATTCGCTTCGATGGTTCCCGTGTCCGGGTCGGCTTACACCTACGCTTACGCGACGCTCGGCCAGCTCATGGCCTGGATCATCGGTTGGGATTTGATTCTCGAATATGCCGTGGGCAACGTGGCCGTCGCGATTTCCTGGTCGGAATATTTCCAAACCTTGCTGCGCGGGCTGCAGGTGAATTGGCCCGCGTGGCTCGGCGTGGATTATCGAACGGCGTTGGATGCGGCCAAAACCGCGGCGGACAACACGGATCCAGGCACGTTGTCGGATTCGTTGCTGCGCGCGGCTCGGGCTTGGAAGGAAGCGCCGCGGCTGGCTGGCGTTCCGCTCGTCTTCAATCTGCCGGCGGTGCTCATCACGGCGTTGCTCACGTGGATTCTCGTGCGCGGCATCCGGGAAAGTTCCGCGTTCAACACGATCATGGTCGTGTTGAAACTGACGGTCGTCGGACTGTTCATCGGCGTCGGGACGTTTTACATCCGTCCGGAGAATTGGAGTCCATTTTCGCCGAATGGATTTCAAGGCATCTCCAGCGCCGCCGGCGTGATTTTCTTCGCCTACATCGGATTCGATGCGGTTTCGACCGCGGCCGAGGAAACCCGCGATCCGCAACGAAATCTGCCGATCGGGATCATCGCCAGTTTGATCGTGTGCACGGTGTTTTATGTTGCGGCGGCGCTCGTGCTGACGGGCATGGTGCCCTGGAAGGAATTCACCGGGGCCGCGGATCCTTTGGCCAAGGCCTTTTCCGAACGCGGCATGAACTGGACGGCGGGCCTGATTTCCCTGGGCGCAGTGTTCGCGACCACTTCCGTGCTGCTGGTCTATCAGTTGGGCCAGCCGCGAATCTTGTTTTCGATGGCGCGCGATGGCTTGCTGCCCGCCTGGGCCGCGCGTGTGCATCCGCGCTACCGGACCCCGCACATACCCACGATCCTGACGGGCGTTTTCGTGGCCGGGCTTTCAGCGGTCGCGAACATCAATGAGATGGCGGACGTGTGCAGCATCGGGACGCTGTTCGCGTTCGTGCTCGTGGCGGCGGGAATCATTGTGTTGCGGCGAATCGATCCGAATCGGCCCCGGCCTTTTCGCACGCCGTGGGTGCCGTGGGTGCCGCTCGGCGCCATCCTGAGCTGTGGCTATTTGATGATGGCGCTGCCCAAGGAAGCCTGGGTTCGCTTCGCTGTGTGGCTCGCGATTGGAATGGTGATTTATTTTGCCTACAGCCACCGAAATGCGCAGCGCCAGAGGCAATGACGAAGCCCTGTGCATTCTGTTTCGATGGGGAGCGCACGCGCCCTCGCGTGCAGGGGTCGGCGCCCTCGCCGACCACAAGGATTCGGTCGAATCTGCTACCATTGAATGACCGTCTGACGCGTCGATTCCGACCGGCGAGGCGCCGGTCGGAACACGCGAGTGCGCGTGTGCTCCCCAGTCCATTCGTCACCTGAAGGTCCTATGCCAGAGCCCACGCCCCACGCCCCCGTGACCGAAGGCCAATTCGTCCGCGGCCTTGGCCTGCTCGACTCGACGATGATGGTCGCAGGTTCGATGATCGGGTCCGGCATTTTCATCGTCTCGGCGGACATTGCGCGCCAGGTCGGGTCAAGCGGCTGGCTGCTGGTGGTCTGGCTGATCACGGGCGTGCTCACGGTGATCGCGGCGCTGAGTTACGGCGAGCTGGCGGCCATGATGCCGCGCGCGGGCGGTCAATACGTCTATTTGCGCGAGGCTTATAGCCCGCTCTGGGGGTTCCTGTACGGCTGGACGTTTTATCTGGTGATTCAAACCGGCACGATCGCCGCTGTAGCGGTGGCGTTCGCGCGTTTTCTCGGCGTCCTGGTTCCTGCGATCTCAGAAAGCCACGTCTATTTCGAGTTCGGTCGATTCGCATTGACCCCGACAAAACTGGTGGCGATTGCCGTCCTAATTCTGCTCACGTGGTCCAACTCGACCGGCCTCCGCACAGGGAAGATCGTGCAAAACATCTTCACGATCACGAAAATTGCGGCGCTCCTGGGATTGGTGCTCCTGGGTTTGTTGGTTGGGGCCAATTCGATGGCGATCAGCGCTAATTTTCAAGACTGGTGGTCGGCGTCCTTCACGCAGCCGTCCGCCCGCGGCGGAAACGAATTTACGACCACAGCGCTCCAGGGCCAGGGCCTGCTCCTGGTATTAGGCACGGCGATGGTCGGCTCGCTGTTTTCAGCCGACGCGTGGCACTGTGTCACCTTCACCGCTGCCGAGGTGAAAAATCCGAAACGCAACTTGCCGCTCAGCCTCTTTCTTGGAGTCAGTTTGGTTTGCGCACTCTATTTCCTGGCGAACATCGCTTATCTCCTCACCTTGCCGCTCCACGGATCGCCTGCCGGAACCACCGCTCTGGAACGCGGCATCCAATTCGCCCTCAACGATCGCGTGGGCACGGCGGCAATGGAGGTGATCTTTGGACAAAACGCCGCCGCGATCATGGCGCTGCTGATCATGATTTCCACGTTCGGGTGCATCAACGGGCTGGTCCTGGTGGGCGCGCGGGTCTATTACGCGATGGCGCGGGACGGGCTTTTCTTTGCCAGGATCGGCCAACTCAACCGCCAGGGCGTCCCCGGCAACGCGCTCCTTATCCAATGTGTGTGGGCGTGCTTGTTGACGTTGTCCGGCACCTACAGCGAACTGCTCGACTACGTGGTTTTCGCGGTGCTGATTTTCTACGTCCTGACCATGGCCGGCCTGTTTGTGCTTCGTCGAAAACGCCCCGACGTCGAGCGGCCCTACCGGGCGTTTGGGTATCCGGTGGTTCCGGCCATTTACGTCGTAGCCGCCTCGCTGATTGCGCTGGACCTGTTGATCAGTCCGAAGACGAGCGGCAATGCCTGGCCCGGCTTGTTGATCGTGCTGGCGGGTGTCCCGGCGTATTTCTTCTGGAAACGAGGCCGCGCCCGCGGTGCGGCATTACAAGAGTGAAATGGCGAACGGAGTCAAGTTCGTCGCCCATTCGTGATGCGCATCGCGACGGTTGAGAAAGGCCACCAACAGGCCGGTGTCGGCGATTAACTTCATTGCTTTCCGAAACCCTCTCTTTGGGAGAGATCACTGGCTCCCGAAAGCGAACCGGCCAAAGCCAACGCGCGCTGCCTGCGGATGTCCGACTTGCCGGAGCGAGATTGCCGAAACGCGTCTCGCAAGATTTCACTTTTCGAACGGCCGGTCTTGCGGGCGAGAGCGGCCAATTCCCGCGCTTCTTCCGGACTCAAGCGGATGCTGATTGTCATACGAACGGTACAACATTGTCGTACAAACACCCGACGCGCAAGCCGGTTTTTACCCATTGCGGCAGCCTTTCAGTTAACGACGGTGCGGCGCCGCTCCTGCGGGGCTTTTCTTCGATGGCATTGGCTCGGCAGGAGTCTCGCCGGGCCAGCCGCAGGAAACGGCGAGCGAAGGAGTGGATTAAGGCGGCAGCGAGAGGGAACTGCACGCCAATTCACGCCAATTCTAGGGTTGGCCCCCGGCAACAAAGGAATGTCCTGCTGTTATGCCACAGCACCGCTTCGTCAGAAGTGCGGCAGTTTGAAGGGCGTGGTTCCCGGAGTTGAAGGTCAAAAGCGTGTCGGTTTGGTGGGCCTGCCCGGACTTGAACCGAGAACCAAAGCATTATGAGTGCTCTGCTCTAACCAATTGAGCTACAGGCCCGCTGCGTTAAGGTTGCAAAAACGATGCTGACTTTCAATAGCGAACCTGGAGCGCGGACGGTCTGCTCATCGGTGCCAATCAAGCCTCGCTCCTTGAGGGCGGCGCGGATCTGCTGATTGACGCGATGCACTTCTGACCAAGTCTGCGACACGGCGACCGTCGAGCGTCCTTGTTCCGGGTCGCGGTAGTAATGACCAATCCATCCCGCGCGTTGGCTATTGGCGATTGGTCATTGGCCATTCGCGCGCAGCGCGCTGTCCCTGTGGTGTAGTCCAGCAACATGCCTGCCTCTTATTCACGGAGTCGAAACCACAGCATGCTGGTGCTCAACCGCAACTGGCAGGCGATCAACATCCGCACGCCCGCCGAAGCGTCGCAACTCACGTCCCATCCTCCATTATCTCGGCAATGACGAGTCGTCAGAACTTGGATCAGAACTCACGCCAGATCGAAGCGGTCGAGGTTCATCACTTTGTTCCAGGCCGAAACAAAGTCGTGAACAAACTTCGCCTGGGCGTCGGAGCTTCCGTAAACTTCAGCCAGTGCCCGGAGTTGGGAATTGGAACCGAAGACTAGGTCCACACGCGTGCCGGTCCACTTGACCGCGCCGGTCTTGCCATCGCGGCCTTCAAACACGTCTGCGTCCTTCGAGACCGGCTTCCACTCCGTGCTCATGTCGAGCAAGTTCACGTAGAAGTCATTGGTCAATGCCTCCGGTCGCCTGGTGAAAACGCCGTGCGGCGCGCCACCGAAGTTGGTCTTCAGGACGCGCATGCCGCCCACGAGCGCGGTCATTTCCGGCGCGGTCAAGGTCAGCAATTGCGCCTTGTCCACGAGCAACGCCTCGGATGGCACGGTGTAATTGCCCTTGAGGTAATTGCGGAAGCCGTCCGCGATGGGTTCGAGCACGGCGAAGGACGCCGCATCGGTTTGCTCTGAGGAGGCGTCCGTGCGTCCCGGCGTGAAGGGAACCGTGATCGTGTGACCGGCGTTCTTCGCCGCTTGCTCGACGCCGGCGCAACCGGCCAGCACGATCAGGTCAGCCAGCGAAACTTTCGTGCCGCACGACTGCGCGCTGTTGAACGCGCTCTGGATGCCTTCCAGGGTCTTGAGCACCCTGGCCAGTTGGGCGGGCTGGTTGACTTCCCAATCGTTCTGCGGCGCGAGGCGAATGCGGGCGCCGTTCGCGCCGCCGCGCTTGTCGGAGCCACGGAATGTGGACGCTGATGACCAGGCGGTATAAACCAGCTCAGAGACCGACAGACCGGAAGCCAGGATTTTGCCCTTGAGAACGGCGATGTCCTGCGCATCGATCAATTTGTGATTCACCTCGGGAACCGGGTCCTGCCAGATGAGTTCTTCCGCGGGAACCTCCGGGCCAAGATAACGCGCGCGCGGGCCCATGTCGCGGTGCGTCAGCTTGAACCACGCGCGGGCGAAAGCGTCGGCAAACTGAGCGGGATTCTCCAGGAAACGCCGCGCGATTTTTTCGTAAGCCGGATCGAAGCGCAGCGAAAGGTCCGTGGTGAGCATGGTGGGCTTGCGCTTTTGGGACGGATGGTGCGCGTCCGGGATGATTTCGGGAGCGTCTTTGGCAACCCACTGATGCGCGCCGGCCGGGCTCTTGGTCAGTTCCCATTCGTATTTGAAGAGGTTTTCCAGGTAGTAATTGCTCCAGCGCGCCGGCGTTTGTGTCCAGGTAACTTCCAGGCCGCTGGTGATCGTGTCACCGCCTTTGCCGGCGCCGAAGGTGTTTTTCCAGCCCAGGCCCTGCTCTTCGAGTCCGGCCGCTTCCGGATCAGGCCCAACATGCAACGCGGGGCCGGCGCCGTGAGTTTTGCCGAAGGTGTGGCCGCCGGCGATGAGCGCCACCGTCTCTTCGTCGTTCATCGCCATGCGGGCGAAGGTCTCGCGAATGTCCCGCGCCGCGGCCACCGGGTCGGGATTGCCGTTCGGTCCCTCCGGGTTGACGTAAATGAGGCCCATCTGCACGGCCCCGAGCGGGTTTTCAAGATTCCGGTCGCCGGAGTAGCGTTCGTCACCCAGCCACTTTTCCTCGGAGCCCCAATAGACGTCCTGGTCGGGCTCCCAGACATCCTCGCGGCCGCCGCCGAAACCGAACGTTTTGAAGCCCATCGTTTCCGAGGCAACATTGCCGGCCAGGATCATCAAGTCGGCCCACGAAATCTTCCGGCCATACTTCTGCTTGATCGGCCAAAGGAGCCGGCGCGCCTTATCGAGGCTGACGTTGTCCGGCCAACTGTTGAGTGGCGCGAAGCGTTGCTGGCCCCTGCCGCCGCCGCCGCGGCCGTCGCCGATGCGGTAGGTGCCGGCGCTGTGCCATGCCATGCGGATGAACAAAGGCCCGTAGTGCCCGAAGTCCGCCGGCCACCAGTCCTGCGAGTCGGTCATCAAAGCTGCGAGATCCTTTTTCAGAGCTGCAAAGTCGAGGCTCTTGAACTCTTTGGCGTAGTCGAAGTCCTCGCCCATCGGGTTGGACTTGGCGGAATGCTGGTGCAGCAGTTCGAGCTTCAACTGGTTCGGCCACCAGTCGCGGTTCGTGGTGCCGCCGCCGGCGGCTTGATGGAATGGGCATTTGGTTTCAGTGGACATATGTTTTCTCTTTTGGTCGGTTATGATTCGTTCTTGCCCCAATGAAGCACTCAGTGAGGTATTGTTGAAATACTTTTTTCCATACCTGCTTGCCATGACGCCGAACGCATCCACGGTAGGGCGAGCCCGTCCCGGCGAGCCGTGGCCGACGTATAGACGGGTTCAAGATCGAGTGCATGGCACCTTGGCCATGGAAACTTCCCAAGAACCGTCTCCTCGGACCGTGGCCTTTAGGCGCCTTCAGGCCGCTTCCACGCCGAACTCCAAATTGGGCGCGGAAGCAGCCTGAAGGCTGCGGTCCGCCCGGTTCATGGGCGCCGAGTGCATGATTCTGAAGCCAAAGGAGCAGATTTCGAAGATCACCGCGGCGTCGGGCGGAAGATGGGACCGCGGTCGATTACCGATTGCAGCAGGCCGTCGTCGCAGTAGTCGGGTCTGGGATCGATGGGACGCGCGCTTTGGCCGTCGTATCCGAGGGCCGCGCGCACGCGCGAATTCAAGAAGTAAGCCCCAGGCACGAGTTCAGCCAGGAGACCGAAGCCAGCCGGGTCATTGATTTGAAGCTCGGCCAAGAATTCCGCGGCGTTCCTCCCCTGGGCTTGCGCGAGAATCTTCTTCAAACCTTCGGCCAGGTCCGGACGCACCGCGAGGATCTGGTCCAGGCCGTCCTGCGCCACGCCCGCCTCGCTCGCGGAAGGGAAACCATCGCCCGCGGGGATCAGCACATCCGCCAGGTTGGCCAGGACGGATCTCTCAGATGTGTCGGAGTTCATTGGCCAGGTGTTCACAGCGGGACTCTTTGATTGCGCCGCTCTTCGACAAGATGTTCGGCGCAGCGCAGGGCCAAGGCGGCGATGGTCGCCGTCGGGTTCATGCCGCTCGACGTGGGCCAGATGCTGCCGTCGAGGATGAACAGATTGGGCACATCGTGACAACGTCCGCACGCATCCACGACGGACGTTGCGGGATCCGCGCCCATTCGGGCGGTGCCGAGCAGGTGCCAGCCGGTTTCGCGGATGAGCGGCGCGATCACGGTCGCGTATGCCCCGGCAGCGTCGAGCGATTCCCGCGCGCGCGCCAGATGAAACTGCAGAAGCCGCCGTGAGTTTTCCGACATCCGATAAATCAACTTCGGCGCGGGAATGCCGTCGGCGTCCTTGAGAACAGGATCGAGCACGACGCGATTGTCGTCCTCCGGCAAGTCCTCCGCAATGATTCCCCACATCGCCGAATGACCGAGCCGCTGGCGGAGTTGTTGGTGAAAGCTCGGTCCCCAGATCGGATTGTCGCCCCACGGATAACTGCGCGTCATGGAGAGCGGACCGCCCGTGGGCTGCAATCCCCACTTGGCGCCGCGCACGAATCCGCGCGCGGCATCCGTCTCGTAAAATTCGAGGCAATGAATGTGTTGGCCCCACAAACCGTGGGTGCTGCCCAGATCCTCTTCAAACAAACCCACCACGGTGCCGAACGGATGCATCATCAGGCGCCGCCCCACCAAACCCGATGAATTGGCGAGTCCGCTCGGAGACTTGTTGGTCGCGGAAAGCAACAGGATTCTCGGCGTGCCAATCCCGTTGGCGCCCAGAACCGTGACCGCGGCTTTCTGAAACTGTTCCTTCCCCGTTCGATCCACATACAGCGCGCCGGTGGCCAGCCCTCCGGGACTGACTTCAAGCCGGCGCACGCGCGCGCCGGTGACGAGGCGCGCGCCGCGTTTCACCAGTTGCGGCCAGTGGGTGCGATCGACGGACGCCTTGGCGCCTTCGACGCAGCCCCACATGCAGGTCGCGCGCTGCGTGCACTCGCGAAGCGAACCGTAAGGCCGGGTCGCAATGGCATTGGGCGCGGGCCACCAGTGCCAGCCGAGTTGGTTGTGCGCGCGGGCCACGCGCCGGCCCATGGGCGCGAGCGGAGCCGGCGGCAACGGCAGCGGTTTGCCCGGCGGAAACGCGGTGTCTCCAGCCAGGCCCGAAACGCCAAAGTCGCGCTCGACTCTTTCGTAAAACGGTTCCAGGTCCTCGTAAGTGAGCGGCCAATCGTCCGCCACGCCATCGAGCGTGCGCACCCGAAAATCAGATGGCATGTTGCGCTGCCAGTGCGCGGCGTAGATCACCGTGCCGCCACCCACGGCATTGTAGAGCACGGCGGAAATGTCGGAGTCCTGGTCGTCGATCGGGTAATCGGCCGGGGCCTGGCGGCGATTCGGGTTGCCCGACCAGTAACGGCCCGCGGTCAGTTCAAAGTCCGGATGCTCCGCGCGGGCTTTGGAGTAGTCCGGCCAATCGCCTTGTTCGAGCACGACGACGCGCAGGCGGGCTTCGATGAATCGTTTCGCGGCTACAGCGCCGGTGGGGCCGGCCCCGATGATCAGAACGTCGGGGTCAGGCTCGGAGGCGTGGACGGGCATAGCTCAAATCTGGAATCGATTCTCCCCTCCCCACGAACCTGATTCAACCACGGATTACGCGGATCACACGGATAAAATCACTTCTCGATCCGCGAATCCGCGAAATCCGTGGTCAAGAAATCGGCTCAGAGGTTCAGGCCTCCTCTTCTTCCTCTCCCTGCGAGGAACGAGCGGGGAGAGGACCGAGGAGAGGGGAAACACAGTGAAAACGGCCCTCCTCTCCCCGTCCCTCTCCTCCCTTCGCAGGGAAGAGAGGGCGAAATCCATGGCGCCGGTTTATTGTTTGGCGCGATAAAACCGCATCGCTGCATCCGGTTTGACCTTAGAGCGTGTCCGAAAATTGCGCGGGGTCCTGCGGCGAGGGATTTTGGCTGTGGCCAAGGCGGCGAGGTCCGAGCATCCCCAACGCGGGCTGTAAGGACCGAGCCAACGCAGGCCACGGACAAAAGACCCGCCGCCCGGAGGGTTTTCGCGCCAAAGGCCGCCTGGCTTCGTTGCTCCTCAGTCGAAGATCCAGGGAGGATATTCTCCTTCGTCGCGCCTCGCCATCCGGCCTTTGGCGCGAAAACAGGACCCCGCGGAATTTTCGGACACGCTCTTAAGCGGCGACACCGCGTTCGCCACGGCGGTCCAACCGCTCGCCAGCGCCGTGGAGGATTCGAGGGTCCCGGCGCTCCAGGTGATTTCCAGTTCCGCGCCGACTCGTTTGATGGCCAGCGTGGGCGGCTTGACCGTCTCCGCCACAGGCACGGTGAACCCAAACGCGCGCGGCACGGTGGTGTTGTAGCCTGTCTTGCTCAGATAGATGTCGTCGAAGAACAGATTCGTGGATGTGCTGTGCCCGCCCAGGCCGCCGAGAATGATCTTGTCCAAATCCTTGGTCGTAAAACCGACATCAGCTTGCCCGATCGGATTTCGGGCGGAGATATAATCCGAAACGACCTTGGTGCGCTGGGTTGTCCCATCCTTTTGGACGTAGATCGAGTAAGTGTCGCCCGTGGAGCTTTGGTCCGCCGGGAACGGGCCGTTCTTAAAGTCCACCCAAATATTGTAGGCGGCCTTCGTTGCGACCACCGGTTCAGGACCAAAATCGACCGTTGCGCCGTTGCCGTTGGCGCCGCCCACTTGCACGCCGGTCCCGAGTTCGTTGCTGATGACTGCTCCGGGGCCAATGTTATCGCCCATCGCGCCGACGTCGCTGCCGAAGCGCACGCTGCGATCCGTGATGCCGACCGTTCCTTTGACTGGTTCGGATTCGTCGCCGGAGGTGTAAACGCGGAAGAACAGAGTTCGCTGTTCGCCTTCCTTCAAGGTCAGCGGGCCGAGCCGCAAGGAGGCCGTGGCATTGCCGCCTCGGGGGGCGACGAGTTTGTTGCCGCTGATATCGACGACCACGAAATCGTTCCCGTCCAGGTCGGCCCACCCGCCCTGACCGTTCAATCCTCCAACCGTGTAACGGTCGAAATTGTCGATCAAGGTCCACCCTGCTGAAACGCCATCGATGGCGGCGACACTCACGGTTTGGGAAGCCGTTTCCACGCCGCGTTTCAGCGTCAACTTGAAGGTCCGGCTGGCGGTGAGCGTTACATCGGTCGAACCCAGGTCCGAGACAGTTTTCGCGGTGACATCCCCGACTCCCTGGTCGATTTCCACCTGGGCGTTTTTGGTCACATCCCAGGTCAAGGTCATCTTGTCGCCCACGGCGGCGGCGGGCAGGCTGGACTTGAAGGTGCGGATCGCCAGCGGTTGGGGTTTGCTGGACGGCACGGGCGTGCCCGTGGTCACGACGGCCTTAACTTCGTCCGCGGAAAGCGCGCGATTCCACAAAGCCACGTCATCGATCAACCCGGTGACCCAGTGCGTGGGATTGGCGCGCAGGATGCCGCCGACGGTTGTCGTGTTGATGCGCCAGGCGCCGGCTTCCTTGGCGGGGATTTCGAGCGCGTCTTTTGTGCCGTCGATGTACAACGCACGAGTTCCGTCATCCTGCTGCACAAAGGCCAGATGATGCCAGGCGCCGCTGAGCGGTTCGCCTTCGCTCTTGATGTGATTGACCGGCGCTCGTCAAGCTGAATCGCCGGGACGAAGCGGGCGCGACGATTCAGGCGACCCTCGCGCGCGATCCGGAGAATTCCGCGACCCACGCCAACCAGGGCTGGGCTTGTCTGGAAAACGGCGAACGCGAAAAGGCGCTCGAACATTTTCGCGAAGCGCTGCGGCTCGACGCGGAGAACGAATGGGCGCGAGCGGGGATTGTCGAGGCCCTGAAAGCCGGCAACCCGATCTACGCGGTGATGCTGAAATACTTTCTGTTCATGTCGAAGCTCAGCCCGGGCGTGCAATGGGCCATCATCATCGGGGGCTACCTCGGGAACCGGGTGCTGGGCTCCGTCGCGCAATCCAACCCTGGCCTGGCGCCGTGGGTCCTGCCGGCGCGCATTGCGTATATCGCGTTTGCCGTGCTCACGTGGACGGCGTACCCGATGTTCAACTTGATGCTGCGGCTGAATCGATTTGGCCGGTTGGCGTTGACTCCGGAACAGACCGTGGAGTCCAACTGGGTCGGGGGAGTTTTTCTTCTGGGCCTGGCGTCCTTGATCTGGTGCCTCGCGACGGGCTTCAACAGTCCTTTCGGGATCATGGCGCTGACGGTCTTTGGGCTGCTGCTGTTGCCCCTGGCGGGACTATTCCGTTGTTCGGAAGGCTGGCCGCGCCGGACCATGCTGGCCGTGGTGGTCGGGCTCACGTTGGTGGGGTTGGCCGCGATGTGGCTGCTGTGGCAATCGTACTTTGGCGACGGCCGATTCCTTAAGGCGAAGGCGGAGAGCGCCTTCGAGGTATTGGGCCTGTTCAGCCTGGGAATCCTCGCCTCGACATTCCTCGGCAACTACCTCGCCTCCCAGCGGCCGAAGCACTGACAGCTCCCTCCCAGCCCATGAACCACGCCCGGATGTAGTCCCGGCTTGAGCCGGTCGAGCGCCCCAGAAGCCGCACAACGTGACCGTGTCGCGGGTTCTGCTCCCTAACTCCCTCTCAACTGCTTTCGCGTTGCCTGGAGCCTCTGGATCACGACGGAGGTGACGCGCGTCATCAGTTCGTAGCCGAGGTCGTGGTCGTCTTCGCATTGTTCGCGAAGGCGCGTGCCGTAGAAAAAAATCGCGGCGGCCGGTTGGATGGCTCGCGCGTCGAAATGCCAATAGTAAGGAGGGAAAAGCCACGACCATCCGAGCACTTCGCCGAGGCCGATGGTTTGAATCACCAGGGAAGGTTCCTCGGCGGTGCGCGATTCGAGCGCGATCTGGCCCGATTCGATCAGGTAAAAGCGGTTGGCCGGGTCGCCCTCTCGGAAAATGAAGTCGCCTTCCTCGAACTGCACGCGCATAGCATTGTCGGCCAGCACGCGCAGGTGATCCGGGGAAAGGCCTTTGAGAAACGGATGCCCGGCAATGGCGGCGGCCAGAGTCTTGCCTGTCGCCAGTTCCACTTCGGCTTTGCGCAGTGAATTCGGAAGTGCACTCATGTCGTGTCGAGAGCAAATGGGTACTTCTGAATCCGCGCGCGAACCACACTCCGCTTGCCAATTGTTCACTGTTTCTTGGCGGCCGATCAAGGATCGACCTTCCAGGCACATCCGCAGACTGCACCGGAGCGCGGCCTTGAGGCCGCTTCGGCGTCAAGCGTATCACGGAGTAAGCGGCGTAAACGCCGCGCTCCGGCCCTGGCAATCCGGAGCAGTGTACGGATACGTCCAGTGTTTCAGATTTGCACAGTCACCGCTGAGTTAGCAATCGATTCACCAATTCTTGTTCAACGAAAGCCAAAGAAGGTTTGGCGCCATTTTCAGCGTTCTGTCAAAACGGTGTTTCGATGAAGTTGCCTGATCAGAAGACGGCCACACCTCGGCTGCGAGTGAGCCGGCTCCCATTTCTGGGCCTGGGCATTCTCTCGCTTCTGGCGGGCCTCTGGGGCGGCTTGATTCGGCTGCCCTTGAATTTGCCCGTGCCAGCCGACCATGCCAACTGGATCACGTTTCATGGGCCTTTGATGATTTGCGGATTCCTGGGAACGGTGATCGGCCTGGAGCGCGCCGTCGGACTGCAAGCGGCGTGGACTTATGCGGCGCCGCTTTTGACGGGCGCGGGAGCGTTGATCTTCATTCTCGGATTTCTGGGACCGGGTGGGCCGGCTTTGTTTGCGCTCGGCAGCGCGGCGTTTCTGGCGGTGACCTTCCGCGTCGTGCAACTGCAACGCGCGCTCTTCACCGTCACGATGAGCCTGGGCGCGGCGGCGTGGTTGACCGGAAACATCCTCTGGCTCGCTGGTCAGCCTGTGAACCGCGTCGTCCTGTGGTGGGCCGCGTTTCTGGTGCTGACGATCCTGGGCGAGCGGCTGGATCTCTCGCGGTTTCAACGCCAGGTGCGGTGGGCGCCGCCGCTCCTGATCGCCTCACTCGCGGTGTTCCTCGGTGGAATCATCCTGAGCGTCTTCGCGCAAACGGCGGGTGAACGAGCGACCGGCTTCGGAATCCTCGCGCTGTCGCTCTGGCTGGGCCGCTTCGACATTGCGCGACGCACAGTGCGGCAGACAGGGCTGCCGCGTTTCATGGCCATTTGTCTGCTCGCGGGTTACGTGTGGCTCGGCGTCGCGGGACTTTTGCTCTTGCGTTTCGCGCCGCTGGCATTCGGCCCAGGCTACGCCGCCGCGCTCCATTCGCTGTTCCTGGGATTCGTGTTTTCGATGATCTTCGGCCACGCGCCGGTGATTTTTCCGGCGGTGTTGAATTTGCCGGTGGCGTTCCGGAACCGGTTTTATCTGCACGCCGGATTGCTCCACTTCTCCCTGTTGCTCAGAGTGCTGGCAGATTTGAGCGGTTGGGGTGAAGGCCGCCAACTGGGCGGCCTGCTGAACGCCGCCGCGATCTTGCTCTTTCTGGCCAACACGGTCACGTCCCTGAACCGAAGGAGTGGCCGCGGCCCCACCTGCTTACCATGAACCGTCTTTTCGGACCGCGGCCTTGAGGCCGCTTCAACGCTCGACTGCGGAGAGTGCGCGGAAGCAGCCTAAAGGCTGCGGTCCGCACGGTCTTCGGTTCATGGCCCAGGAGCAGGTCTTACTCGACCACGAACTCGCGCTCGTACTCGCGGACGACGAGCACCGGGCAAGGCGCGTGACGCACCACATACTCGGCGGCGCTGCCCAACAGCACATGCTTCAGGCCGGTGCGTCCGTGGGTGGAAATCACGATCAGATCCGCCGGCATGCCCCGCGCGACGGCGACGATTTCTGCGGCGGGCGAGCCGCATTGCACCAGCGGGTCAACCGGAACCTGGTCCCCGATTTCATCCACAATCAGCGAGGCGAGTTGCCGTTCCCCGCTCGCGCGCATCTCCGCTTCCAGGGAGCCATAGTCGATGCCGCCGTATTCACCGACCGCGTAATTGGCGGGCACCACGTAAAGCAAGGTCAAGGCGGCCCGGTGCTGGCTGGCTAACGGGATGGCATAGCGCAGTGCCTTCTTCGCGCAGTCCGAGAAGTCGATCGGGACGAGAATCCGTTTTAATCGGAACAGAGAGTCTGCGCTGACACGGCCTGCGGCGGCCAGCAGGGGTTCATCGCCGGTGTCGAATTCGAGGATCACGTCTCCGTGACGTTTGGTTGGTTTAGCTTTCATGGTTTGTGTCCGTTGATTGCTCAGGGAAAACGTCTGACGCGGGGGCGTCCTCGCCTACACCTGGCTTGGCAATCCCCGGTCATTTCTTGAGTCGTGGTTAGAGGCATGAGGCGGTCGGTCTATCTGGGGTGATTGGTCGCCTATTCCGCTTCTCCACGAACCTGATTCAACCACGGATTACAGGGATAACACGGATCAGAACACTTCTGCATCCGCGAAATCCGCGAAATCCGTGGTCCAAAAATCTGTTCGAGGGTTCAATGCGCGAAGCTTTGCTTGGGAGAATTCTCGCCCTTGCCACAGGACACAAAAATGGGGGGATGTTCGCCCCACGAAGAGGCTCACTTTCCAACCGCGGGATCGACCTTTCTCAAGGCACTGGCCGCGGCTCGACGAACGATGTCGGCTTTGTCGTTAAGAGCCGCCTTCAACGCAGGAATCGCCGCTCCTGCCGCCGGTCCGGCTTGCCTGAGCAGGTAGGCCGCAAAGGCGCGCTGGCCCGGTTCTGGGTCGGAACGGAGTGTCTCGATGATCACTTCCAGGCCGTGGGACTCGGCCGGGTCAAACCGGACTAACCAGGCGGGCACGTTCAAATCGATCAAGTCCCCGCGCATGCGGGAGCTTTTCCTGGAGCTTGGCAATTCTCTGGTGGCTGGGGCGCTCGGCGATTGCACGACAACGGTGCGCAAGCTCGCCTTCCTCCCCCTCACCCTGGCCCTCTCCCTCAGGGAGAGGCGAATCGTTTCCCGCGCTGGAGCATGCCTTGACGCGTTGGGCTTGCCGGACTCAGGCACTACGCTGCTCCCTCTCCCCGAGGGAGAGGGCAGGGTGAGGGGGAGCGGAGCGTTCGTTCGCGGATGAAAACAGCGACTGAACTCTACGCGGACCAGGGCCGGTTTCGGATTCGGGATTTCTCCAGCGCCGCTTGCGCGAGTTCGACGTCCTCCGTGACGTGGAAATCGAACATGCCGACGCAGAGAAAATCCGCGCCGTTCTGGAACGCGTATTGAAATCCTTCGCGCGGATGAATCGAGCCCGCGCCGAGCACTTTGTAAGCGATCCAGGGCACTTCGACCTCCTGCATGAACGCCAGGGTCTCTTGCGGCGTTTCCTCCCACACACTGTCGAGCCGGTTCGGCGGGCCGGCCGACCAATCTTGTTTGCTGTTGAAAGTCTTCATGTAGAAGTCGGGTTTGACTCCGGCCTTCTCGCACGCCATCGACACTTCGATGGAGTGGCCTGCGACTCCTGCAATCACCTTCCGTTGCTTGATCAAGTCCACCGCCCGGGCCAGCACCTCGACCTTTTTCTTCGTGATCAAATCGTCCCCGATGCCGCCGTGCGTGAAGGCTCCGACGGCCCCGTTGTCCACGGCCTGTTGAATCTGGCCGGCCATGTCTTTCTCCGAGATTTCGATCTGCGCGATCGTCGCGTCTCGCCATACAGCCCTTTCCGCGAAAACAGGACCCCACGGAATTTTCAGACAGGCTCTCAGCCTGCCCCGCGGTCCCGGAGGGCTTCGACAGACCCTCGCTTTCACGTTGATCGAGCTGCTGGTCGTCATCGCCGTTCTTGGAATTCTCGCGGCGATTTTGCTTCCAGCGTTGAGTCGGGCGAAGGCCAAAGCAAACGGAATTACCTGCCTCAACCATACCCGCCAGTTGACCCTGGCCTGGCGGCTTTACGCGGATGCGAATGAGGATCGATGCGTCAACAACCACGGCGCGGATCAGACCCGGAAGGAGCGAAACACCTGGGCCAATCAGAACCTGTCCTGGGGAGCGGATCCCGACAACACCAACGCGGTCCTGCTCACGCAAGCGTTGCTCGGTGAATACGCCGGAAAATCCGTCAAGGCATTCAAGTGTCCGGCGGACCGCGCCCTGGCCGACAACGGCCCGCGGCTGCGCAGCTATTCGTTGAACTTGATGGTCGGCGATCCGGGCGCGCTGCTCGATGAGTTCAATCGGGATTTCCGGCAGTTCTTCAAGACGGCTGATATTCGTAATCCGGCATCGACTTTTCTGTTTCTCGACGAACATCCGGACACGCTCAACGACGGATTCTTCATGCTTCGGCTGGGGCGCTATGAGTGGGCGAACCTGCCGGCCTCGTTTCATAATGGCGGGGCCAATTTCTCGTTTGCAGACGGCCACACCGAGCTTCATCGCTGGTCCGTCACCGGACCCAACGGGACCGTTCGCCCTGGTGTTCGCGGCGCGGTGGCCGGGGATTTTCCGGCTGAACCGCGGACGGACTACTTGTGGGTCATGGAGCGGATGAGCGAACTGAAACGCTAGCCAACAACTCCATTGAGGCGGTCTTCGAGGCTGGTTACGCGTGGGAGAATGGAGCCGGTCCAGAGCGTGCCGAACGTTGGCGAGACTGTCATCGCCTGCTTGGGGAAGCCTTGGCTAAGGCGGCAAGCTCCGCCGCATCGCGAGAAAGCTCGATCCCGACTCGTAGAAGGCTTTCGCGAGTTCACAGTGCGTTCTTGAGTCTTGTCGGCGAATTCCGAGCAACGTACTCTTAGCCCATGACTGCGGCCAAAGTAATCGAAGAAATTGACGATCTGCCGCCGGACGAGCAGGCAAAAGTTATTCAATATGCGCTGAAGCTCGCTCGAGGCCGCCAGCTCAGCGCCGACGAATTGGGGGAATTGGCCGACCGCCTGGCGAATACTACAGACCCGGCTGAGATCATTCGTCTAAAGTCCGCTATGACCAGGGGATTTTACGGCGAGTGAATCATGCCAAGGATTCGCCGCCAGAATCTACCGCCGCCTCTCTACGCACATCTCCTTGAGCGAATTCAGCAACGAAACATTTCCAGCCTGCAACTCCGGTTGATGCTGCGATGGATGGATACTCACCCCCAGGTGCCAGAGGGCAAGTGGTTCAAGCGATTCCCGGAGATGGTGGTTTGCGGTGAGGGCGAGTTGATCAAGACATTCCTCACCACTGGGCAAGCGCCGAGTGGAGATGAGATCGAATAGGGGCCGGGATTTGACGGCCAGGCCAGGCCGGACCTTGCCGGCAAGAGGCATTTCGCCACGCAGGACGAAGATGATTTCTTGATCTGTTGGGTGCTGGTACGGAAATTGACGCTGAAGGTTATTCGTGATAACCACCGGCCCCATGCTGGGTAAGGTTTCCTTTTGTATCCCGCTTTTCCTCTCAATACTGCCGTGTTTGGGGGCAAGCGTCACCGTGATTACGCATGGATTCCAATTTGGAAACAATTACCCCGATTGGATTGATACGATGGCGAGCAATGTCGCCTTGCGGGCAGGCCGAAATACTTCGGTGTACCGAATGGAGATCCAATGGCCTTCGATTGCGCGCAGTCCGTCCGTGCAAATCTTCAAATTGGAGTCAGGACTTCCAAGCAGTGCGTTTACGACAAACGCCGAGATCGTCGTAAAAGTCTTTTGGCACACAGTTGCTGGATTCACTGACCCTGCGAATTCAACCGATGTGGCTTCACTCGTTGTCCCCTATTTAACGCGAGCCATTGATCTTGGAAACGGTACTACGGTGCGGGCATTTGCAAAGCTGCCAATTCATTTGATTGGGCACAGCCGGGGCGGAGGGGTCGTTTCTGAGATAGCGCGCTTGTTGGGAGAACAAGGAGTCTGGGTCGATCATCTGACAACGCTTGATCCGCATCCGCTCACTGATGCAGATTGCGTTTTCTTTGGTGCTATTTGTCCGGCTGCCCGAGACACAGCAGTCGTAGTTTTGAACAATTTGAACAACGTCATTTTTGCAGACAACTATTACCAAAATGTGGCAATTTGCCCGTCTCCCTAGGGCGAGTCGATCCCTGGAGCGACACAATTGTATTTGGATTCTCGGTTCGCAAATGACGGTTTGAATTTCTTGTGCTTGGAAGACACGCCGCACAGCAAAGTTCACGAATGGTATCAGGGCACTATTCCTGGAATCACGAATTCGCCCGCTGGGTGGTATCGGACAAACGACACCGGTTTCGGATTTTCACTGCTTGCGGACGGTCATGAACTTCGAAAAGGAGTTCGGGCTAATTATTCCGGATTAGGATCTCGATGGGGCGGTGCCGTTCGCAACTCGTGGAAACCATCGAACGCAACCTGGCCGAACATTGAAATCGCGCCATCCAATCCAACGGACGTTTTTCCCGGCCAGAGCATTTCGTTGTTGTGTCGGATTCAGGACTTCACAGAACGCTCCGTCGCATTGATTGGAACTGACGACGATGCTAATCCCTTCAACAGCCAATCCCCCAATGATTTCTTGAGAATCACGAATTCTTTGAAAGGGGCGACAACAAACATCTCCATTAACTGGAAGCCGACGATCGAAGATTCAGGGAAATACGTTTACGCAGCCGTGGCCAATCAAGCTCGGCAAGTGAGACTGTACTACCTGACGCGGCCGATTCAGGTCGTAACGCCGAGGATTACGAGCATCGCTCTACTGAAAGACAAATGGCTCGAGGTCGCAGTATCCGGGACTTTAGGAAGAACGTTTGAAGTCCTTGGATCCCCAGATGTCGCGACAAATACTACGAATTGGGTTTCCCTTGGTTCGATTACGTCTGATCGGTTCACGGTCTCGCCCAATATCGTCACGAATTTCTCGCGAGTGTTCTTCCAGTTGAAGTTTCCTCAGTGAAATCGCGCGAGCCTAAGTGGTCCGTTTCGTAAATACGCTCACGTTCGTTGCGCCCAATTTGGCCTGGGGCAAGGCGCGACGAGCGAGCATCCCCCGCCAGTGGGGCTGTGACCGAGGAGCAACGCAGCCCCAGGCAAAATTCGGCGCAACCCGAAGGGCGGCAGTTCTTTTTCGCCAGACTTCGTTGCTTGCTCCTTACAGATCCACTTCGGGATATGCTCGTCGCTCGCGCCTCGTCTGGCCGAAAAATCCCTTGCCGCGAACGTGATCGTATTTATGAAATGGACCACTAAGTTGCCCTACTTCGCCTCATATCCCGTCGTCGTGGCGGAGCGACGGCCTTGGAACAACATGTAACCGGGGCGCTTCTGCCAGCTCGAGGGACCGGCCAGGATCTTGCCATGGGCCAGCACGGATTTGCGGACGATTTCTTCGCGCGCATTGTAGGTCGGTGAGCCATCGCGGTCGCCGGCCTGGATGCCGAAATCGTTGCTCGCCACCATCACGATATCGATGCCCTCGACCTCATCAAGGATGGTGTCGATCATTCCGACGCCCGCCGGATTCTCGATCTGGATCATGATGAGAATATTGTTGTTGGCGTTGTTGGCATAGCCCGGTCCCCAAATGGCAGTGGCTCGATTGTTCCCCGCGCTCCGATGACCCCACGGCTTGGTGTTCGGGCTCTCGCGATTGCCAATCGGAAATTTGGCGAACTGGACGGCATTGCGGGCTTCCTCCACCGTGGAGACCATAGGGATGACGATTCCCAGCGCGCCGGCATCGACGGCTTTCTGGATGTCGCCGACGTTGGCGGACGGCACGCGCACGAAGGGAATGCAGCCGGCCTTGGCGATCACCTCGATCAGGTTCTGCGTTTCGCGCCAGGTCAGCGTGCTGTGCTGCATTTCGATCCAGATGAAATCCTGCCCTGCGCAAACCTTTTTCGCGGCCTCGAGATCAGGTTCGGTAAGGGTGTTGCTGAATACCTGCTTCCCGGCCTTCAATTTGGTGATCACGGTGTTGAAGGTCAGCGTGCCGGGAGCCGGTATGGGTTCCTGCTTTGCCTGCGCCTGCGCTGGTGGCTTCGCCGGCTGTCCTTGCGGGGCCTGTTTCGGTGGTTGTTGCGCCCGAGCCGCCGGGACGAAAGCCAGCGCAGCCGTGATGATGGCCGCCAATGTCATGAACCGACTGGCGCGACCTGTCACGCGCCAGCATCTTGGAGTGCGGCAGTCCTCTCTGCTCCTTACACGGCTCAGTGGATTGCTGTCGCCAATCCCAAAGGGATTGCGTCCTCCAGCCCAGGGTTGCGAGGCACGAGCTACCCGGGTTAGAGCGCACGAGGAGGAACCAACCCCAAGGGGGTTGCGCCTCTCCGATTGGCCAAAGACGCAACTCCGTTGAGGTTGATCCCGTGTTCCCCCGATTCCCCAGGGTAGCCCGTGCCTCGCAACCCTGGGCTTTGGGGCAGAATCCCGTTGGGATTCTAAACTGGCTCGCTGGTGAAGATTTAGTGGAAAGGTAGCGTTGCTCATCATATCGATCTCCAAGATTTGTCTGTTAGCGCCAACACGGACTGACCAGGGCCTCCGTCATGCGCTCGTAGAGAAGCCGGGGCGCCGCTGGCTATCCGGGAAGCGGAAGGAGGTTACTTCCCGCGCTGCCGAGCGGTCAAGCGTGAGCGCGGGTTGACGCATAACGAATTCCACGTCCTATTTCGGCTCCGGCGGTGTATTATCTGTGAATGGCTCACTCAGGAAAATCAGACCCTCCTCACGCTACGCTGCTCCTGAGCTAAGCTAAGCTAAGTGGTCCATTTCATAAATACGCTCACGTTCGCGGCAAGGGATTTTTCGGCCAGACGAGGCGCGAGCGACGAGCATATCCCGAAGTGGATCTGTAAGGAGCAAGCAACGAAGTCTGGCGAAAAA
>Ga0194120_10001192_pt1 | contig 48442 bp, 43 predicted proteins | sample TA2MahCa65mmetaG_FD_148642 | JGI IMG/M metagenome (GOLD analysis project Ga0194120, IMG submission 148642) | Freshwater microbial communities from Lake Tanganyika, Tanzania - TA2015019 Mahale Deep Cast 65m | ecosystem: Environmental > Aquatic > Freshwater > Lake | place: Tanzania: Lake... | reverse complement strand
CTGCAGATCTAGCCGTTACTTCTAACACAAAATATTCAAGTAACTTTAACTGCTGTTTTCTTAATAATTTACAATGAGTTATCTTCATTTAATTAGCTTATCATCTAAGCTAATCTACTACAGCCCCTTTTTAATAATTAACAAAACTTGCTACAATGCCCAACAAGCAACAAGCAACAAGCAACAAGCACTAACAGGTAAACTTACATTTTTTATGGGAACTAAATAATGAAAAAATCACTACTGAAACTTACATACACAGCGGCTGCGGTTGCATTTGCCAGTTCACCAGTATTAGCCGAGGAAACCGCCCTCAACATTAAAAAGGTTGAAGTGTACGGCTCAACTCCGCTACCAGGCATTGGTCTACCTTTGAACAAAGTGCCAGCCAATGTTCAAATGACCTCACCTCAAGCAGTAGCTAACCAAAGCGGTGTTTCAGTTGCTGATTATATGATGAACAACATGCAGGGCGTGACAGTATCAGACATGGCTGGTAACCCATGGCAACCTGAAATCAATTTCCGTGGCTATTCATCATCCCCATTATTAGGTAACGCACAAGGTCTTTCTACCTATGTAGATGGCGTTCGCGTGAATGAGCCGTTCGGCGATGTTACCCTTTGGGACAAAATTCCTAGCTTTGCCATCGGTAATATGCAAATGGTGCCAGGCTCCAACCCGATGTTTGGCCTCAACACATTAGGCGGTGCGATTGCCATTCAAACCAAGAGCGGTCGTGATAACCAGGGAATTGGCGTTGAATACGAAGCTGGCTCATGGGGTCGCCAACGCGCACTGATTGAAGCTGGCGGTGTATCAAAAGATGGTTCTATGGATTATATGTTGGGCTACCAGCACACCACAGAAAATGGTTGGAGAGATCATTCACCTTCCCATGTCAACCAACTGTTTGCAAAAACTGGCTGGCAGAATGAAGCTACCAAGCTGGACCTGACCTATATCGGCGCCGACAATAGTTTAATCGGCAACGGTTTTACCCCTGAAAACTTGTTAAGAGGTGACCGCGATCAAATTCATACACGCCCTGACCTCACTAACAACTACTCACATTTCTTAGCGTTGAATGGCTCACATTGGTTTAATGAAACCACCATGTTCTCCGGCAACGTGTACTACAAAAAAGCTAACCGCCACACTGTGAATGGTGACTTATATGAGGGTGGTGCAGATATTGGTGAATCGCTAACAGGTTATAGTCAATTGGGCGAATGTCATGAAGAGGAAGAAGAAGGTGAAGGCTGTGAGTTGACTGGGTCAGTTCTTAATAGAACCAATACTAAACAAGATTCTTATGGCTTGACTGGCCAAGTGGAATTTAACCAAAACTTCATGGGTAAGGAAAACCAATTTATCGTGGGTGCTGGTTATGATTACAGCTTAATGCGCTTTTCACAAAGCGAAAGAATCAACATTGGCGGTTTAGAAGGTGAGTTTCATGACTTTGAAGAGGATGATCTGAGTAGCCCTGTGTTTGATAGCACCCGCGCACCTATCATGACTGGCGAGGGTTCGCTCCCACAAAGACAAACTACTGGCCTGACTGGCAAACAATATACTGCACGTTTATTTGCCACTGACACCCTGTCACTGAATGACCAATGGCATGTCACTGCGGGCGCAAGCTGGAACTTTACCCGTATTGATAATACCGATACGCTCAGAGGCCCTCGCTCAGCGACTAACCCAAACAGCTTGACCGCTAAAGACAGTTACACACGCTTAAACCCGACCATTGGTTTAACGCATACGCCTAACGACAATTTAAATTTCTATACTTCTTATAGCGAGTCTAGCCGCGCACCGACGGCAATTGAAGTAGGTTGCTCCAACCCAGATGCACCTTGCTTGCTACCATCAGCCATGGCAGATGACCCACCTCTCAACCAGGTGGTTGCTAAGACGTATGAGTTTGGCGGTCGTGGTTTGCTCACAGAGAACATCCGTTGGAATGCGGGTTTATATCAGGCGATTAACCACGATGATATTCAATTTACCGCGGCAGGTTCATCAAACGGCGCTGGCTACTATAAAAACGTAGGCAGAACTAAACGCCAAGGCATTGATATGGGCTTAGCGGGTAATGCCGATAAATTTAAATGGAGTGCTTCATACAGCTATGTACGCGCCACTTATGATTCTGATGTTTCATTTGTAAACTCTTCAAACTCGTCTGAAGATGAAGAATCGATTATTTACGCTAAACCAGGTGACCGTATTCCATCTATTCCAGCGCATCAGTTGAAACTACGTGGGCAATATGCGGTGACGCCAACATGGTCAATCGGTACCAATGTGATCGGTTTCTCAGACGCTTATGTTTGGGGTAACGAAAACAACAAACACCGTGCCAATTCCGCCAACTGCGAAGATGGTGATGAGTGCGCCACAGGCAAGGGCAAAGTCAGCGGTTATTTTATTGTGAACTTAGACACGCAATACAACTTCGGCAATGGTTGGAAAGCGTTTGCTAAAGCGACCAATATTTTTGATCGTGAATACAATGTGAGTGGTCGTTTAGCTGAAACCATGTTTACTGCAAATGGCGCTTTTGGTGAAGAAACCAAACAACTTGCCCTGTTACCAGGTGCACCACGTGCGGCATGGTTAGGTGTTCGTTATGAATTTAACGCACCCAAGGCATCAGCCGCTAAATAAGTGCGTTATCAAAGAGGCGATCCAAACGATTGCTTCAAGAAAAAGGCTACAGCATGCTGTAGCCTTTTTTATGCTCTCAAACACTGTCAACAAGAGTCATCTACGCTATCTAGGTGCGCATTTTAAAAACCATCTTGCCAGATGATTTCCAAACCCGGTTCCTGTTCTTTTGCCTGCATCTCATGTGCAACACCGACACCGGGCACGCAAGCCAGCGTATCCTGCCAATAGACCAAAGGTAAGCGGTCACGCTGCCATGGTGGGATATTGGCTTCCTGCAATAGATGCTTAAGCGTTCTGGTCGGCCGCAGTGGATTAGGCTTAAAACGCTCGCCCCCACTACGATGCGTGATCCTGAGCCTAGATATCCCTAGCTTAAGCGATAAACCTGCACCAGTAACATTTTTAAATATCAACTGGCCACCGTTAGGCAGACCTAAAGACGGCTCACCATTCCACACCAAATGAAACGGCTCAAACGCCTGCTCTTGTACCAGGTAGGCTTTTTGCTGGTAGCGCTTTAGACATAGATGCTGCAGTTTGATGTTCAAATCAGCATCTGGCTTAGCACTCAATAACTGTTTGATGATCTCCGTCAGGTGTTCGGTTGTAGGCATGCTGAGCTGATTCTTGGCAAGCCACCAGCGCAGGACATTTTTAGCACGCGGTAGCTCCAGTTGCCCCAACCCTTGCAAGCAAAGGTGGTTGTCAGCCAGCAGAGACTGCGCATCCAGCTCTGCAAATTCATCCAGCAAGGTATTGGCCTCTGCCAGATGAGAGGCCGTTCTGGCAAGCGTAGTCTTTACATTCTGATAGCGTGACTCCAGCACCGGCATCAAGGCATGGCGGACGAAGTTACGCTCATATTGCGTATCGTCATTGCTTTCGTCATCACACCACCGCAGTTGATGTTGGTGTGCATACGCACTTAGACTTTGTCGCGACACATTGAGCAATGGCCTCAGCAAGCGTCTGGTTGGGTCCACGGGCGCCATACTGGACAAGCCCTTTACCCCAGCCCCCCTACACAGCTGCAATAGCAATGTTTCTGCCTGATCATCCTGATGATGCGCGGTGATGACATAATCAAAAGCCTGATTATCGACACGGGCCGCATACAAGGCGGCATAACGTTGCTGGCGCGCCTCGGCCTCTAGGCCACGCTGACTTGCCCGATCCACCTTGACGCGCACTACGCTTAAGGGGACCTGCAATTGCTGACATTGCGCCACACAAAATTCTGCCCAGAGGTCTGCATTGGGACTTAGCCCATGGTGCACGTGCAGCGCATGCAAATCAAAAGGCAGGGTTGGCCTGATCTGAGACAGCAGATGCAATAAGACCGTTGAATCTAAACCGCCACTGAAGGCCAGTAGCAATTTAGATTGGGCGGGGACAAAACAAGAAAAAAACGAATGAAGCGCGGCGAGTAGCGCACCTTCTAAATCAGACGCCCGTTGGGCTGGGTGCTGACTGACGGCGCAATGAGTGTTGATGCGAGGCATTATTTGCTGGCGACTTCGTTGAATTTGCCATAGCTCATCAAGCGCTCATAACGACTTACTAACAAGGTCTTGATTGATTTGCTCTTAAACCGTGTCAACTCTTCTTTAAGGGCAGCGCGCAATGTCGCCATCATCACCTCTGGCGCACGATGCGCCCCGCCCATGGGTTCAGGAATAATTTTATCGACCAGACCCAATCCTTTGAGGCGCTCAGCAGTAATACCGAGCGATTCCGCCGCCACAGAAGCTTTATCTGCACTCTTGTAGAGGATAGACGCACACCCTTCTGGTGAAATGACCGAATAAGTACCGTATTGCAGCATCAGCAACTGGTCAACCACCCCTAGCGCCAGCGCGCCACCAGAGCCACCTTCGCCGATGATCACGCCGATGATCGGTGTTTTTAGCTCAGCCATGACATACAAATTACGTGCAATTGCTTCTGACTGACCGCGCTCTTCCGCGCCGATGCCTGGGTAGGCGCCAGGCGTATCAATCAGGGTGACGATCGGGATGTTAAACTTTTCTGCCAGACGATACAGGCGCAATGCTTTACGGTAGCCCTCTGGGCGTGGCATACCAAAGTTGCGGTATTGACGCTCTTTCACATCGCGCCCTTTTTGGTGACCAATCACCATGACGGGCCGACCTTCAAATCTTGCCAAGCCACCTACGATGGCAGGATCATCCGCATAGGCACGGTCACCATGCAGTTCTTCAAAGTCTGTAAATATCCCTTGAATATAATCCAAGGTATAAGGACGCTGTGGATGACGCGCCACCTGCGAGATCTGCCACGCAGTCAAATTACCGTAAATATCTTCAGAAAGCTTTGTTTGCTTCTTTTGTAACGCAGCCAGTTCTTTTGAAATATCTAACGCCTCATTCGCATCATGGGCTGCCTGTAAGCCTTCAATCTGACTTTCCAGTTCAGCAATGGGTTGCTCAAAATCTAAATAGGTAATTTTCATGCATTCAACTCGGTTGTATCGCTTGTTTTAGAATTTAGGGATCAATTATATAGGATTTTTACGTTATTCTTGCTTAGCCACTCAGTCAAGCCTGCAATCAACTCGTCTTGTAGATCGACCCGCCACTCATTTCCCAGCATCAACTCCACTTTGCTGGTTTGGTTGTAATATTCAACTTTCACGGCACAACCACGCTGCTCTTCTGAAAATCCGACACAGTAAGGTTGGAGCAAGGACTTTAATCTCTGCGCATCCGATTGTCCATTACAGGAGACCTTGAGAAAGCTGGCCCGGCTATTTCTTAGGCTGGAAAGATCATGTAGCTTTCTCGCATTAACACGGATTCCGCCTGAAAACTCATCATGACTGACACGCCCTTCTACGATCACCAACTGATCATCCTTTAGCAGATGTTGTGACTGATTCAGCAGTTCATTACCAACCACCACTTCGATCCGCGTCGTTCCATCATCAAGCCCAACAATCGCCATCTTCCCACGCCCCGTCATGCGAGCACGAACACCAGAAACGATGCCGGCGATCAGTTGCGGCTGCTCCTTAGGTGTCAGATTCGCCAAGGTGGTCGAGATAAATTGGCTCAGATCTTTTTGATACGACCAGTATGGATGACCGCTAAAATAAAAGCCTAGCGCTGATTTTTCTTCTTGCAGTTTTTGCTGCTCACTCCAAGCCATCACATCAGGCAACACATGTGCCGCTGTATCCACCACATCACCGAAGAGACTATTTTGATTACTGTTGGCATGGGTCTGCTCAGCCGCGCTGATTGCCAAACCCACGCCTGCGAGCAGTGCATTGCGGTTGGGTTCCAGCGAGTCAAAAGCCCCCGCTCTGATCAAAGACTCAATCACGCGTCGATTAACCTTGCGCAAGTCAAGTCTTGCGCAGAAATCAAACAGATCCTTGTATGGGCCTTCCTTTCGGCGCGCCTCCAGAATCACTTCGATTGCAGCCCAACCTGTGCCTTTAACGGCGCCCAAGCCATACAAAATCTGGCCTTGATTGAGCGGCTTGAACTTAAACTCACTGTGATTGATATCAGGGGGTAACACCTCTACCTGATTGGGAGCACAATCGTCATAAAAGATATGCACACTGTCCGTATTGTTCATATCCGCCGACATTGTCGCAGCAAGAAACGCGGCCGGATAGTGCGTCTTTAAATAAGCAGTATGATAGGCTACCAAGGCATAGGCTGCCGCATGAGATTTATTAAAACCATAGCCCGCGAACTTCTCCAGCAAATCAAATAGCTCACTGGCCTGACGCTCGGTCATGTCATTTTTGGTCGCTCCCTCGACGAAGATCTTGCGCTGTGCATCCATCTCCTCTTTTTTCTTTTTACCCATGGCGCGACGTAGCAAATCCGCGCCACCCAGGCTATAGCCCGCGACGACTTGGGCGATCTGCATCACTTGCTCTTGGTAAACTGCGATCCCATACGTCTCTTTCAAGATTGGCTCTGTCAGCGGATGCGGATATTCGACGCGTTGTTTGCCATGCTTACGTCGGCAGAAATCGGGGATCAAGTCCATTGGACCAGGGCGATACAAAGCCACCAAAGCAATAATATCCTCGAAACAGTCTGGCATCGCCTGTTTCAGCATATCTTTCATGCCACGCGACTCCAGTTGGAACACCGCTGTGGTATTGGCCGTTTTTAGCAATTGGAATGTCGGCTTATCATCCAGCGGCAATGTTTCAAAAGCTAATGGCGGCAGGTCTTGGGCGGCGCGCTGTTGATTGGCACTATTCAGCGCCATATCCAGAATGGTCAGAGTGCGCAGGCCAAGAAAGTCAAACTTAACAAGACCGACCGCTTCAACGTCGTCTTTGTCATATTGGCTGACCAAGCTAGCCCCATCGGGCTGGCAATACACGGGGGAAAAGTCTGATATTTTGCCCGGTGAGATCAGCACCCCGCCGGCATGCATGCCTACATTACGTGTCAAGCCTTCCAGTCTTAGGGCAAGTGCTAACAGCTCGCGCACTTCTTCTTCATTTTCTCGCCGTTCGGCCAGTTGCGGCTCTTGCTCTAACGCTTTGGAAAGCGTGATACCGAGCTCCATCGGGATGAGCTTCGCGATGCCATCCACAAAGTTGAAGGGCAAGTCTAGTACACGTCCTACATCGCGAATTACGGCCTTTGCCGCCATGGTACCAAAAGTCGCAATTTGAGAAACCGCATCTATGCCATATTTCTGTTTTACATAGTCAATGACGCGATCCCGCCCCTCCTGACAGAAGTCGATATCGAAGTCGGGCATCGAAACACGGTCGGGGTTGAGAAAACGCTCAAACAGCAGGTTGTACTCCAAAGGATCCAAATCCGTGATCCCCAAACTATAAGCCACTACCGAACCTGCCCCAGAGCCGCGTCCCGGCCCTACGGGAACGCCATTATTCTTCGCCCAATTAATGAAATCCGCCACGATGAGAAAGTAGCCGGAAAAACCCATTTGGTTAATTACCTTGGTCTCAAAATCCAAGCGAGCATGGTAGGCTGCTTGTTGAGCTTCACGTTGCACCTCATTCGGGTAAAGTACTGTCAAGCGCTTTTGCAAGCCCGCACGAGCCTCGGAAATAAGATACTCATCTAGACTGACATTATTAGGGGTAGGAAATCGGGGTAGATAATTCTTTCCGAGTGTTAAACTTAGATTGCAGCGCTTAGCAATCTCAACAGTATTTGCTAGAGCCTCCGGCATGTCAGCAAACAACTCCACCATCTGCGCTTGCGTCTTAATGTACTGCTCAGAGGTAAAATTGCGTGGACGACGAGTATCCGCCAGCACATAGCCTTCTGCGATACAAGTACGCGCCTCATGCGCCATAAAATCTTCAGGCGTGCTAAATTGGATTGGGTGCGTAGCCACAACAGGCAACCCCAACGCCATGCCGATATCCCTTGCTTGATGGATATAGTTTTCCTGATTCTGGTTCTGATTTTCAGCAGAGACTCGCTGCACTTCTAGATAAAACCGCTCAGGAAACAAGGCCTGCCACTCACCCGCAAGTTGCAGCGCAAGTGCATCATTACCTTGCATGCATGCCTGACCGATATCACCCGCCATCGCCCCAGACAGTAGTAACAAACCTTCCGTACCATACTCCGAGAACCAGGCTTTTTTGAACTCAGCACGACCACGGTACTGATTGCTCAGATAGGCCAGACTGAGCAACTGACACAGCAAGAGATAGCCAGCATGCGACTGACACAACAGCAGCAAACGTGAAGGATTATCTCGGTTAAGCGTATTCTCTAACCAGACATCACAACCGATGATAGGCTTGACACCATTACTACGCGCCTCTTTATAGAACTTGACCGCCCCGAATAAATTACTCAGATCGGTTAACGCTAGCGCTGGCATGCTGTCACCGACAGACTGCTGAACATAGTGATCAATCCGCACGGTGCCATCAACAATGGAGTACTCGCTGTGACAACGCAAGTGCACAAAATTGGGCGCTAACAAAGGAGATTTTTCAGCGGTGGGATCGGTCACTTGCATGGATGGAATTTTACCTGATTGCGCGATAACACAGATAGCAAAAGTCAGACGATCATCACAAATAATGATGACGACCCGCAAAGATGAGCTGCCATGAGCTTGAATGAAAGCACTGTTTGTGCCAAAGTAGCCACTGTCATGTCTTTTTTCGTCACCCAGTGGGGAGTGTTTTTGATAATCACTACTCCACTGGAACCATGGCTGACGGGGCTTTTGCTGTGAATGTGAAAAATCAATTGCGGGGCTTGAACATTTCCATACCAGACAGCTCTCGATTGACAATCCGATGATGAAATAACAGCTCAAAGAACGCTTATGGAAAAATTACTCAGCGATAACGACTACATGCTCATTGCACTGGATCAAGCCCAGCAAGCCGCCGAAGCCGGAGAAGTACCTGTAGGTGCCATCGTAGTAAAAGATGGCGTTATCATCGGCCTCGGTGCAAACGCACCGATTGGCACGCATGACCCCAGCGCGCACGCAGAGATCCGCGCCATGCGAGATGCTGCGTTGCATTTAGGAAACTATCGCCTGGTCGGCTGCACACTCTACGTGACGCTGGAGCCGTGTGCCATGTGTGCGGGCGCCATCCAGCATGCCCGTATTGCAAGATTAGTCTATGGTGCCAGCGACCCTAAAACAGGCGCGTGCGGCAGTGTGATCGACCTGATGAATGAATCAAAATTGAACCATCATACCGCAGTGACCAATGGCGTTTTGGCCGAGGAATGTGGTGACATGCTGTCCGCTTTTTTCGCTGAGCGTCGTAAAAAAACATCGTAAAAAAAGCCCATCATACCGATGGGCTTTGCTACATCAACCACTAATCCGAATTGGCTTAGTCATCACCGCCCATCAAGCCCATCAGCAATTGCAACAGGCTGGTGAACAAGTTGTAGATGCTCATGTAGAGGCTCAGAGTCGCCATCACGTAGTTGGTCTCGCCACCATTCACGATACGGCTCACGTCAAATAAAATAAAGCCAGAGAACAGTATCACCCCAATGGCTGATAGCGCCAAAGTCATCGCCGGAATCTGCAAGAAGATATTAGCCAAAGAAGCAACGATCAACAGGATAATCCCCACCAGCAAGAACTTGCCCATGAAGCTAAAGTCTTTCTTGGTTGTGGTCGCAACACTGGCAAGCGTGAACAGTATCACCCCTGTACCACCAGCGGCCAATCCAACAATCTGGGCACCATTACTCAGATGCAAAGCATGTTGCAAGATTGGACCAAGCAACAAACCGAGCAAGAAAGTCAAACCGAGCAAAAGTACTACGCCAACACTGCTATTACGATTGGCCGAAATCGCCGAGAACATGCCAAACATCACCGCCATTGCACCAATCGCAAAGATAAATGGATGCTGCTGCGCGATACTGAAGTTCACGTTCAGGCCGATAAATGCGCCAAGCACGGTTGGAATCATGGTCAACCCTAGCAGCGCATAGGTATTACGTAAAACTTTATTGGTGGCTAATTCAGCGGATTCTGAACGGCCTAGAACTGGAGTATTGTCAAACATTGTGTCATTTTCCTTTTATAAAATACTACACTGCATAAGATAGCGACTAATCAGAATAGTTTCAACCATTATACTATTGATCATGGCACATAATCTGGCACATCAATCATCCATCCGTTCGTATTGAGCTTGCGAAGTATGAATGGATTAGATGATCCTCGACAAGCTCAGACCAAACAGTGGATAAGATGGTTCGCGCGCCCTAAAAAACCACAGTTAATCGCTTAGCCTAGAAATCTTAGGTCGAAAATCCGCACGCCGGCACGCATCAAGCAAAGAGTTCCTGTTCACTGACACCGACCCGTGCCACTTGATGCACCGCATGCACAAATTCACCGTTCTCATGCAGCTGATCCATAGTGGGTGGGTGTTTGTGTCCATGCATACGCGCCAAACGGCTCAAACTTTGCGCTGAGATGTTCCAATTTAAATTTTGCAACAGCTCATCGGCCATTGCAGGCTGATTGCATAGCAACACCATGTCGCATCCTGCATTGAGCGCGGCCAGCGCACGCGTCGTGACATCACCTCCTGCCGTCGCGGCTTCCATGCTTAAGTCATCACTGAAAATCACACCATTAAACCCTAGACGTTCGCGCAACACCTTTTGCAGCCAGCGAGAAGAGAAACCTGCCGGCTTATCATCTACATCAGAATAGATCACATGTGCCGGCATGATGGCAGCAATACCATCGTCGATCAGCATACGAAAGGGCTGCATATCGTTTTGTGCAATCTGATCAAAGGTGCGCTCATCCACTGGCATACTGACATGTGAGTCGGCCACCACAAACCCGTGCCCCGGGAAATGCTTGCCTACCGCCGCCATGCCCCCTTGTTTTAAGCCTTGCATCAAGGCAAATGCCAGATCACTGATAGCCTGAGGGTGCAAGTGGAATGCACGATCTCCGATTACCAGACTGTCGCCGTAATCCATGTCTAGCACTGGCGTGAAACTGAAATCCACGCCATGCGCACGGAGCTCGGCTGCCAGCACCCATCCTGCTTGTTTAGCCAATTCTTTCGCCCGCTTGGGTTGCTTATCCCAGATCTTGCCGAACTCGCGCATCGGAGGAATCTTGGTAAAGCCCTCTCTAAAACGCTGCACCCGACCACCTTCATGATCAACCGCAATCAATAATGGAGGATGGCGCACTGCATGGATACTGGCAGTCAGCGCCTTGAGCTGCGCATTGTTCTCATAATTGCGCTTAAACAAGATCACCCCCCCCACCAATGGATGCTGTAAACGACGGATATCATCGGCTGTGAGCGATGTACCGACGACATCAATCATGACTGGACCTAAACTCATGGTATCTCTTTTCTTACATCTAACTGATCACGTAAAACATCACCACCGAGATTGATTGCCAGAATCAAACTCATCAGACATGCCCCTACAACCAAGACATAATGTGGGGCCGCCAGCATATAACGCACCGCATCGCGCAACAGCGCCCCCCAAGAGGCATCGGGCGCTTGGATACCCAAGCCCAAGAAGGATAAACTCGCCTCTGCAATCATCACACTGGCAATGCTGTATGTGGCTTCAACCACCAACACCGAGGTCAACAGCGGTAGTATATGCTGAAACAGCAACCGTGGCACACTTGCACCCAAAGACTGGGCAGCCAGTACATGCTGACGACGACGCAGACTCATGGTCTGCGCTCGGGTCAAACGAGCATAACTGACCCAGCCGGTTAAACATAAAGCCAAGACCAGGTTACCCACACCAGGCCCCAGCACGGCAGCAAAAGCAATTGCAAGCAATATGCCTGGGAACGCCATGAACACATCAGTCACTTTCATCAGCACGGCATCCACCCAGCCACCATAGAATCCGGCCAATAGACCAATCAACACCCCAACAATCATGGTGACCAGCGTAACACTCAGCGCCACGATAATCGAGACTTCAATCCCAGCCAGAACACGCGCCAGCAGATCACGCCCCAACTCATCGGCACCCAACCAATGCTGCAGGCTAGGCGCCTGCAATACACGCTTGAGGTCAACCACATTCGGATCCAGCTGCACAACATACCCCAGCACCACAGCAAGCACCCAGAATAATAAAATCGAGCAAGAAACCCACTTCACTGCTTTATCCCCTTACTCGCGGATCCGCCAATCTGTATAGCAGGTCTGTACACAGATTTACCAGCACATAACTCAATGCCACCACCAGCACACACGCCTGAGTGACCGGATAGTCGCGCTTTTCGATGCTCTCAACCAGCAGGCGTCCGATGCCATCCCAGCTGAATATAGTTTCCGTAATCACCGTGCCGGCCAACAGACTGCCCATCTGCAAACCAACAATAGTAATAATCGGCAGCAAAGCTGCGCGCAAGGCATGGCGTAACACCACGACACGCTCACTCAACCCTTTGGCACGGGCTGTGCGGATAAAATCATCCTGTAACACTTCCAGCAGACTGGTGCGTGTCATGCGCGTCAGAATTGCACTCAAGCCCAACCCTAAGGTCATCGCAGGGAGAATAATCGCATTTCCGGACCCCATGCCGCTCACCGGCAGCCACCCCAGCCAGACGGCAAATAGCAGCATGAGCATCGGACCGAGCCAGAACGCGGGCATAGCAGATAGCCTAACTGAAACGATCGTCACCACCAGATCCTGCCAACGCCCCGCCCTGAGCGCAGCATAGACCCCCAGGGGAATGCCGACACACAAACCGATCAGCAGTGACCACAAGGCCAGTTTCAATGTGGCCGGATAGCGCAATTGAAGCAAAGTGCTTACTGGCATTTTTGAGTGTATGGACTGGCCAAAATCCCCTTGGGCAAGTTTGTGTAAATACGTACCAAACTGATGTAGCAAAGACCGATCCAAGCCCAATTCTGCCCGCAGTGCCACACGGTCAGCCGCACTGGCTGATTCCCCCAACATCACCTCGACTGGGTCACCTGGCACCAGATGTATCAGCAGGAATGTCATGAGCAGGACGCCGAAAATAACAATGATTAGCTCAAAAAAGCGACGCATTAACCACATCATCAGAGGCCTTTTCAAAAGTGCTTATTGTGGATGAAGTATTACCCGTACAGGGCATGTCCGTGGAATATATGCGCTGAAGCGCATTATTCACACGACAAAGGCGCACAGAACGCATAAACCGAGAAAACCAACGCAGTGTTTCGGCGTAGGCTAACTCGCGAAGCGATGTTAAGCGTAGCGGCCGAAGCCATAGTATGCGGTATACAGCGAGGTTGCGAATTTGTTTTTGGCAGGCATTTGAGCGTAGCTCAAAGCTCGCACAACGTAGTTGCGGTGTAGGCTCATATTGCGTAGCAATGTTAAGCCGCATAGCGGCGGCCGTAGCAAAAAAACCGCGTAACGCAGTGATTCGCCATAAGAAGTAGTTTTGCAAAGGTCTCCATCAATCAACGGCAATCTGCACAGAGGTGCCAATATCCACCTGATCGAACAGCTGGACTACGTCGGCGTTGCGCATCCGCACACAGCCATGCGAACAGGGGACCCCCATCGGCTCAGCATCTGGTGTGCCATGAATATAGATATAGCGCTGCATCGAATCAACATTCCCCAGCCGATTTTTGCCTATTTCTCTGCCGGAAAGCCACAAGATACGCGTTAATATCCAGTCGCGCTCAGGAAATTGCGCAGCTAATTCTGGCGACCAAATCTCACCCGTCACCCGTCGCCCCACAAACACCGCATTGAGCGGTGCATCCACGCCAATCTTGGCACGGATGATATGCTCGCCTAATGGTGTACAGCCGCTATTTTTCTCGCAGCCAATGCCATTGGTCGCAGTTGAAACACTGTACTTGGCTTTCACACTACCCAAGTGATTGAAAAGCGTTAAAGTCTGTTGAGAAATGGATATTTCAATGCGCATAGTTGCTTATTGTAGCTGACTTCGTTATCACCGCTAAATCATCCCAGTTACCATCCGCCTTAGGCGCATAACCTGTTATCCCCTGAGCATAGGCAACAAACTGCCCTTCATACCAAAGCGGGATGTAGGGTAATTGCCTATTGATCCTCGCTGTTGCCGCTGTCCATTCTTCTTTTTCCAGCAAGCTGTCCAACACGGGATCTACAAAATGTCCACGATTAAATCCGTGTGGCGGGAATTGATTTGAACCAAAGGCTTTGCTATAGATTTCGGGGGTGCTGATCCCGACCCAAGTCAATCCGAACAGTTGGAACTGCCCATGTTTCACATCGTCAAAGAACGTACCCCAGTCGAGACTGCGAATCTCCAAATTGATTCCGACTGGTTTCATTTGCGCCTGCAAAATGGTAGCCAGCCGCACTCGCTGTGCATCTGTAGACGTTTTGTACACCAACTTAAGCGGTAAGCTTATACCAGCCTCTTGAAGCAATCGCCTAGCCCGCTGTGGATCGTACACGTAAGCTTCCAGCGCTGGATTTCCTGCGTAGTGCTCAGGCGGCAAAATGACCGAGGCAGCACGAGTTTCCTTGACCATCACTTGGGCGATAATGGCGTTGCGGTCGATAGCATGCGCCAGCGCCTGCCTCACCTTGATATTGCACAACATGGCATCCTGCAGATTCAGTCCAAGATAAGAGAAATTAGCACCGACACTTGATTTCACTGTAATTTCTGGCTGTTTTTCCAAATAAGCCACTAACTCTGGAGGCAAGTCTCCCTGTAGCAAATCCACCTCACCGCGCAACAGTTTGAGTACGCGCACTGTGGGATCCCTCACCTCAGTGAGCGTGATGACCTGGTCATCCTGTCGTCTTTTAAACGTCAGTGTATTGTGCCAACTCACAAACTGCAAAGGTCCATTGCCGACAGGCGCACGAGAAAAGTCATGCCTTTTCAAAATAAGATCTTTGGGCAGGATGCCAATAATCAGCTTTTCAGGAAAATGCACATCACGCTGCTTAAGATGAAACACCAACGTATGCGAATCCACCAGCTCGATACTGGCGACATGCCCAAACTCTGCCGCATGAGGCGAATCTTTAAGCCCGATTAAAGAATCATAAGTCGCTTTAACGTCTTCTGCAGTCAGTGGCAACTGATGATGAAATGGAGGGGGGGCGGCATTCAATGTAAAGCGATACTCAAGGGGATTAGGGCTGGTCCAATGCGCCAATTTAGGCACAGGCCTGGACGCCGCGTCAAAATCAACCAAAGCCTGATAGATCAGGCGATTCAGACGCGCTGAGGCCGCATCCGTGGCGTAGCGCGGATCGAGATTCAACGGCATCTGTGCGACGGAAAAACGCAACGGCACATCTACTCGACCAGTGTGCATTGGCTGGTCGCAAGCCCATAAAAAGCAGCAAACAAGTGCAATCATCATGACATTTTTCATAAGCTGAAGTGTACTTGATTTTCACCAAGCTCTTTAACACATCCGTAGGCTGGAATGACGGTTTTTGGTAATTTTAGCGAAAACTCAGCCGAATTTTGATTCATGCAAAGGTCTCTAGTATGATCAGAACATGTTGTATAAAAGAGCTCAACTATGACAAACTCGACCGACAGCCCCTCCCAGCAAAAACTCTCTCCTCAGGCATTGGATGTCATCGATCGTTACTGGCGTGCATGCAACTACTTGTCCGCCGGCATGATTTATCTGCGCGACAACCCATTACTCAGAAAGCCACTGCAAGCCGAGCACATCAAACAGCGCCTGCTAGGACACTGGGGCTCCAGTCCGGGTCTGAGCTTTGCTTACATCCACATGAATCGGCTCATCAACCAATACGACCTGGATGCGATCTTCCTTGCTGGACCCGGGCACGGTGCACCCGGCGTACTTGGTCCGATTTACCTTGAAGGAACTTACAGCGAGGTCTATCCCAACAAGAGCGAAGATGAAGCAGGCATGCAACACTTCTTCAAAGAATTCTCTTTTCCAGGTGGTATCGGCAGTCATTGCACCCCGGAGATGCCCGGATCCATTCATGAAGGAGGTGAGCTAGGCTACAGCATTTCCCACGCTTTTGGGGCAGCCTTTGACAATCCAGACCTGATTGTCACCGTGATGGTGGGAGATGGCGAATCTGAAACAGGGCCACTAGCCACCTCTTGGCACTCAAACAAATTTCTCAATCCGATTCGAGATGGTGCTGTACTGCCTATCCTTCACTTGAATGGCTACAAGATCAACAACCCCACGCTTCTTTCACGTATCTCACATCAAGAGCTTGAAAGTCTGTTCAAGGGCTATGGCTGGACACCCTATTTTGTTGAAGGCGACGACCCGCACACCATGCACCAAGCGATGGCCACTACGCTGGAACACTGCATATTAAGCATCAAACAGATTCAAAAAACGGCCCGAGAACGCCATCAGCCCATCCGCCCTCTCTGGCCAATGATTGTGCTACGCAGTCCTAAAGGGTGGACTGGTCCAAAAACAGTGGATGGTCACAAGGTCGAAGGCTTCTGGCGAGCACACCAAGTACCGATGGGCAATATCAAAACCAACCCGCAACACTTAAAGGCGCTAGAGGCTTGGCTACGTAGCTACGAGCCTGAAAACCTCTTCGATGCAAGCGGGAAACTGCTCCCTGAACTCAAGGCACTGGCACCGCAAGGCACCCGCCGTATGAGCGCCAACCCGCAAGGCAATGGGGGGCTACTACGAAAATCACTACGTATGCCGGATTACCAAAACTACGCGGTCAAGGTCGATCAACCCGGCCAGACTGCATCCCCCAATACAAAGCCACTGGGGCAACTCTTGCGCGATATCATGCGCCAGAACGGGAGCAACTTCCGCATCTTCGGTCCTGACGAGAACACCTCCAACAAACTAGATGACGTGTACGAAGTCAGCAAAAAAACGTGGATGGCCGATTATTTACCGGAAGATGCAGATGGTGGCGAATTATCCCCTGACGGTCGCGTCATGGAAATGCTGTCTGAACATACGATAGAAGGCTGGCTGGAGGGCTATCTACTGACCGGCCGACATGGCTTTTTCTCGACTTATGAATCCTTCGTTCATGTTATCGATTCGATGTTCAATCAGCATGCAAAATGGCTAGCTATGTCCAAAGCCGTTTCATGGCGCGCACCGATCTCATCGCTCAACATGCTGATCACCTCTACCGTTTGGCGGCAAGACCACAACGGTTTCACGCATCAGGATCCCGGTTTTCTGGATATCGTGGTCAATAAAAGTCCGGAAATTACCCGCATTTATCTGCCCCCAGACGCCAACTGCCTGTTGTCCGTGGCTAACCACTGCCTGAACAGTACTGACTACATCAATGTCATTGTCAGCGACAAGCAAGACCATCTGCAATATCTGAACATGGATGCAGCCATCAACCACTGCACTAAAGGTCTTGGCATCTGGGAGTGGGCCAGCAATGACGATGGAACACCTCCCGATCTAGTCATGGCCTGCGCAGGCGATATCCCAACCAAAGAGTCCTTGGCTGCGACCTTGCTGTTACGCCAACATTTTCCGCAACTGAAGATCCGCTTCATCAATGTGGTAGACCTGTACAAACTTACCCCCAGCTGCGAACATCCCCACGGCCTGACCGATGATGAGTTTGACAACCTGTTCACCACAGACAAACCCATTATTTTCAATTTCCATGGCTACCCTTATCTGATTCACCGGCTCGCCTACCGACGTCATAATCACCACAACCTGCATGTGCGCGGCTACAAGGAAAAAGGGAGCATCAACACGCCATTGGAGCTGGCGATACAAAACCAGATCGACCGCTTCAGCCTGGCCATGGATGCCATCAACCGCGTCCCTGCCCTAAGGGGGATAGGCGCGCATGCGCATGAGGCACTGAGAAACCGCCAGATCGAATGTTGCCGCTATGCCTACGAACACGGCGTGGACCTGCCTGAAGAAGACCAATGGACATGGCAGAACTAGATAGCAACGTGGACATCCTTACCCTCAATTGTGGCTCATCCACTCTGAAAGCCAGCTTATTTCTGACCAGTGGGCAACGCACCCACTATCACTATGAGCACCCGAGTGATCATGACCATCGTCAAACCTTTACTGACTTGCTAGATGATATCCAGCGTGATTTGAATTCATCTTATCTATCGATTGAACATAAACCCCAGTTAGTGATTGGCCACCGTTTTGTGCATGGCGGTGAGGTGACTGATGAAGTGCGTTTGCTTGATGCAGACGAAATTTCACGATTAAAAAGCATTATTCACCTAGCCCCGCTACACATGCCGGGCAACCTGTTGGGCGTTGAATATTGCAGTGAAATATTGGCAAAGCAGTTCCATCTAATCCAGTTTGCCTGCTTCGATACGGCGTTTCACGCTACTCTCCCCGAAATCGCCTACCGCCTGCCCATCCCCAATCACCTGAACATTCGGCGATACGGTTTCCACGGCCTTAGCTATGCACATATTGCCAGACAGCTGCCCGACCTACTCGGCGAAACAGCTCACGGTAAGATTGTAATTGCGCACCTTGGGAGCGGCGCCAGCCTGTGCCTGCTAGAAAGTTTACGTTCAACGGACACCAGCATGGGCTACACCCCCGCGGGTGGCATCCCGATGGGGACGCGCAGCGGCGATTTGGACCCTGGCATCATGCTGGAACTGATGTCGCGTTACAACTCCACAGACCTGACCGACCTCGTGTTCCATCAAATGGGTCTGCTAGCTTTATCTGGCGGCGAAAGTAGCGAAATGTCCAGGTTGATTGCCAGCCCAAGCAAAAACGCCAGATTCTCAGTCGATTTTTTTGCAAGGCAAGTCAGAGCAAGCATTGGTGGATTCGCTGCTAAGACTGGGGGGATAGATGCATTGATTTTTACCGGCGGTATCGGTGAACATAGTGCCGAAATTCGCACACTGATTTGCAAACCGTTAGGGCTGCTAGGCTTTCAACTAGATGAGACGTCAAATCAGCAAAATGCGACATCCATCCAAACAGCCGGTTCAAAACCGATACTCATCATCCCTGCCGATGAAGAGGCTGAGATAGCACGAATAGTGAAACTGCGCTTACTGGCATAGGCTCTAAGGACTAACAAACACCTGCACACCAAGTTGGCGCACACGCCCAGCTAACGCTTCAAGCCATTCAGCAGACAGGCGACTCAAGCGTCCCGCCTCTGGCTGCATCGACCATCGCGCCAATCCATAAAGATGCACGCCAGCAATCACATCCTTGACCTCTGACACAAAATCCAAATAGGCCAGAATATCTTTTTCGCAAGGCGGCATGCCATCCAAGGCAAACATGCAGGTTTGTATGAAAGTCGGACAAACTGCAGCGCAACTTCTCAGGCGCTGTAGATGACTTTGCGGATTTAAGATCACATCATTGATCCGCGAAAAACCGGCTTGACTGCCGGCATCCACCTTAAACCACACTTCACCATTCAATCGTGACAAATGGCTGACAGCCTCCAGCACCGCGGGTCTGTCTACCAAACTACCATTCGTGATCAGCCTTACTTTAATGCAGCCCAACAATCCCACGTCCGCCAACACTTTTTCAACTAGCGAAATCACCTGCGGAAATTCTTTGGCACTGGTGGGCTCACCATTGCCAGAAAAAGCGATGTCTTTTAACTGACGGTCTTGTTCACGAACATGTCGCTGCATAAAATCACCATGCTGCACATCACGCAAAAAAGCACGCAACTCCTGCTCCAACACATCCAGCTCAATTGCGGGGGGGGAGCCACGGGTTAAATTGGGCACGTTGCAATAAACGCAACGCCAGTTACACGCATTATTCACATTCAGGTTAATGCCGATCGAAACGCCACCGGCACGACGCGAAACAACCGGATAAACATATCGAAGACCAACGAAATCACGGTTGTGATCGGTCGAGGTAAGCTGATCCAAGCTCATAAATAACTACACGTAAGTCTGCGGATTGAAGATTTTCTTCAGTGCATCAGGCGCCAATATCTTCACGTAACGCTGCCTCACCTCGATGATGCCTTCTTCACTGAATTTAGAGAACGACCGACTCACAGTCTCCAACTTCAGGCCAAGATAGCTACCAATCTCATCGCGTGACATTCTCAGCACCAGTTCCGATTGTGATAATCCACGCGCATGCAAACGCTGTACCAGATTCAACAGAAAAGCCGCCAGACGCTCTTCCGCTCGCATATTGCCTAACAGTAGCATCACCCCATTCTCACGCACGATCTCACGGCTCATGATTTTGTGTACATGCCTCTGCAATGCGGGTAAATCACGGGACATCTCCTCGATCATCGTAAACGGCATCACGCAGACTTCTGCATCTTCCAGCGCCACAGCGCTGCAGTTATGATTGTCATTCACGATGCCATCCATGCCAATGACCTCACCAGCCATTTGAAAACCGGTCACCTGCTCACGCCCGTCATTGCTTGTAACGCAAGTTTTGAAAAAACCGCTACGAATGGCATAGAGCGCAGTAAAATCATCTCCATTATTGTACAGCGCCTCACCCTGTCTAACTCTGCGCCGCTTCTCTACCACCGCATCAATGCGCTGCATCTCCTCAGGGCTGAATCCGACAGGCATACAGATCTCGCGCAAGTTACAATTAGAACAGGCGACTTTGAGCGATTCACAATTTGTAGCAGCTTGCATAGGGATACGATAAGATAAATGGACTCAAGGATACCGCTTTCGCGTTTACGACGCTAGTAGCGCGTATCAAAATCATAATCTTTTGACCTGAATCAAAGACGAGAAACCGTTTCAGTGCGAGAATCCGGCATCTAATTAGGAGTATCGTCATGGCAGAAAATAATACCATTCTTTTTCCGGTAGGCTCAACCAGCCAGTCCAGTGCCTCAGGCGCTGGTGCTGTGCCGGTCTTGACGCCAGATATTCTGCAAAAGCATGACGTTTCCGGGCCGCGCTATACCTCTTACCCGACTGCGGACAGATTTGTCGAAGCCTTTACCGAAGAATCTTACCAGCAGACCCTAGAACAGCGCCGCATCGGCGGGCTGACATTGCCATTATCGCTTTATGTGCATATTCCATTTTGTGAATCACTCTGCTTCTTCTGCGCCTGCAATAAAATCGTCACCAAGCACCATGAGCGTAGTGCTGAATACCTGCACTACCTAAATCGTGAGATTGATTTGCATATCGCCCATATCGGCACAGGACAAACCATCTCACAGCTACACTTTGGCGGTGGATCACCCACCTTCTTCAGTGATGATGAATTAAGCCAGCTGATGGCCATGATACGCCGTAACTTCAAGCTTGCACCGGGTGGCGAGTACTCAATCGAAGTCGACCCACGCACTGTGAACGAAGAGCGGTTGGCGCATCTGGCCTCGCTCGGCTTCAACCGACTAAGTTTTGGGGTGCAAGATTTTGACCCAGAAGTACAAAAAGCCGTGCATCGCATTCAGCCCGCCGAGCAAGTGTTCGCACTGATGGATGCCGCCAGAAAATTAAAATTCGATTCTGTAAACGTTGATTTAATTTACGGTCTGCCTAAACAAACACCGGAATCATTCACCAAGACACTTTTCCAAATTGTTGAACTGCGCCCTGAAAGAATTGCGCTATATGCCTATGCGCATCTGCCAGAGCGCTTCAAACCCCAGCGCCGTATCGACGCTTACGAACTGCCGGCAGCTCCAGCCAAAATCGCCATGCTGTCTAACGCTATCAGAACGTTCCTAGACGCAGGCTATGTGTACGTGGGGATGGATCATTTTGCATTACCGAACGATGCCTTAGCTATTGCTAAACGTCAAGGCAGGCTGCACCGTAATTTCCAAGGCTACAGCACCCAACCGGATTGTGACTTAATCAGCCTAGGCGTGTCCGCCATTGGTCGCGTAGGAGCCACCTACAGCCAAAATGCTAAAACCATCGAAGAATATTACGACCTGCTCAACCAAGGGCGCTTCCCTGTGGTGCGTGGCTTGGCGCTCACGCGTGATGATTTGGTGCGCCGCGCCGTGATTATGGCGATCATGTGCCAAGGCGAATTGCAGTATGAATCGATCGAACTCGCTTACATGATTGATTTTAAGAGTTACTTTTCCACAGAACTGGAAGCACTCAAAGCGCTAGAGAAAACTGATATGGTGGTACTGGAACAGACGGGAATGCAGGTCACGGATTTTGGCTGGTTCTTTGTACGTGCCGTGGCCATGGTGTTTGACCGTTATCTGCAAACTGACCGTAACCGCGCTAAATTCTCCAAGATCATCTAACTTTCTGAGACCTTTGCAAAAGTGCTTATTGCGGATGAAGCATTACCCGTACAGGGCATGTCCGTGGAATATATGCGCTGAAGCGCATTATTCACACGACAAAGGCGCACGGAACGCAGAAACCGAGAAAACCAACGCAGTGTTTCGGCGTAGGCTAACTCGCGAAGCGATGTTAAGCGTAGCGGCCGAAGCCATAGTATGCGGTATACAGCGAGGTTGCGAGTACCGCGCAACGCAGTGATTCGCCACAAGAAGTACTTTTGCAAAGGTCCCTTTCTGATTCACGGGAATCAGAACCTCCTGTAGTCGTCACGCCTACAAAGCCCCATAAAAAAAGCCCCTGCCGGTCAGGCAGGGGCAAGTGTGGAACAAAACGCTAACCGCTTAGATTAGAATTTTTTACCAATACCAACGCTCACGACCAGTGGGTCGATGTCTAAGCTATCGATTTTCCTATACCCAGTACCCATATTCATCTTAACGTCTGTATCAATCCACAGTTTTTTAACGTCTGCGTTGATTAACCAACCACCTGCCAAGTTCACATCAACACCTACTTGTAAAGCTGGACCCCAGCTATTACGCTCAACGCGGATTGGGTAAGTGTCAAGCAACTTCAACCCATTATCCATAAAGCGCGTATAGTTAACACCTGCACCTACGTATGGATCAATCATTTGGTCTGGGTTGAAGTGCCATTGCAGTGTCAATGTTGGGGGCAAGGCATTCACCTCGCCCAAATCTTGCCTACCCAAAGATCCAGTATTCTTATGAATATTCACATCGTGCTTAGAACCAACCGCCAAAATCAATTCAGCAGCAATATTTTTAGTGATGTAATAAGAAATATCCAATTCAGGAATTGTATTGCTTTCAACTTCCAACTCAGCGCCTGAAGAAACCAAGGCCGCAGTAGCTGGAAAAGCATTATTAGTCATACGACCTAGTTTACTATCTTCATCCGCGTTGATGTTTGTTGCACGAACACGCACTACCCAGTCACCTGCTTCAGCTTGTGCCAACATTGGTGAGAATGCAGCCGCTAACGCTAATACTACTAATGATTTTTTCATCTTCCTTTAATCTCCATGAAATAAAACAAACATACACCTAAAATTTATAGGGAGAATTATACGGCTAAATTTTTTAATCGCATTTGACCTAAATCAATAAAATTACTAATAAAGCAACACGGCGTTGTGTTTTTACAACAAACTCATTTCCCCACAGGGATATGTTCGCTAGATAGCCCGTTCAAACCAAGCAATCGACTCCACATGCGCCGTATGCGGGAACATGTTGATCACACCGGCCGCTTTGAGTTGATAACCCTTCTCATTGACCAACACACCAGCATCGCGCGCTAGGGTAGCCGGGTTACACGATACATACACGATACGCTGCGGACGATTGCTGGCATCAAGCGATTTCACCAGCTCATGCGCACCATCGCGGGGCGGATCCACCAGCCACTTGTCGAAATTCCCCAATTCACTCAATGTTGCTGGTGTCATCTTAAAGAGATCGGATACACCAAACTGCACATTGCTGATCTGATTCAGCTGCGCACTTTCATTGGCGCGTTCCACAAGATTTTGCAAACCCTCCAAGCCCAGCACCTGTGCACCGCTACGCGCGATTGGCAAGGTAAAATTGCCAATACCGCAAAAGAAATCTGCAATTTTTTCATGGGCTTGGGGAGACAGTAGCTGCATAGCGCGGCGGATCATGACCTGATTGATAAGTGGATTCACCTGTGTAAATTCGTTCGGCTTGAACGGGTAGGTCAAAACAAACTCTGGCAGGCTATATTGCAACTGGGGTACCTGCACAGGATAGAACGGCTTGATGGTATCCGGCCCTTTGGTTTGCGTCCACACTTGTACAGCATGTTCATCTGCAAATACTTTGAGCAAGGCTTTATCTTGCTCATTCAGTGCATCCAAAATGCGCAAGATTAGTACGATGACGTCTTGCCCATCCATCTTCTCCCCAACTGCCAGTTCGATTTGTGGCAATTTATCCTTAATGCTCATCCGAAAAATCAGACGCTGAAGTGGCTCAATCAACGCTGAAACAGCGGGAACCACCACTTCGCACGAGTTCATGTCAGCCACAAAATTGGTGGCCTTTTCGTTAAACCCCACCAACACACGCTGTTTTTTAGCCACATATTTCACACTCAGGCGCGCCTTGTGACGGTAGCCCCAAGCCGGTCCATACAAAGGAGGTAGCATATTTTCAGCCTTGACCTTGCCGATATGCCATAAATCATTTTCTAGCAGGCGTTGCTTGGCGGCAACCTGAGCAGAAAAATCCAGATGCTGCAATTTGCAGCCTCCACACAAGCCAAAATGCGGACATTTCGGAGTGACACGCTGATTCGACTGCTTGAGCACCTGTATCACCTTGGCAACTTCATAGCTGGACTTGATTTGGTGTGACTGGTATGTCACGGTCTCATTTGGCAACGCATCCTCTACAAAGACGGTTTTACCTTCCACATGGGTGACGCCACGCCCCTCTTGGTCTAAAGATTCTATGCGAGCCTGCTTGATTTCTCCAATCTGTGATGAAGCATTGCGATTGCGGGAACGACGTGCCATGAAAAAAACCTGTGTTTCAAAATGAGGTGGGATTTTAACGCAGCGGGCAAATTAGAGGAAATGAAGTAATTTTGGCAAACTTAGCTCATTGCCAGCGGCATCGGGGAAGACGAGGTGCGAGAGAGGTCGAAGAGGATGCAATCGAACCAGAGGAAGAGTAGTCAAATCTGCTGCAACTGGTCACCAAGCTGCTAAGAACTCTTTCCAGTGTGGCGCTGTGTAAGAAGACAGGGTATCTCGCACCAGCTGGATTTCTGCTTCATAGGCAGCGGGCGTGAGGTGTCCGCGCATCAACTGAAAGCGCAAAAACACCAAATGCGTATTGGCAACGTCCGTTTCGCAATAATTACGAATCTCTTCAACCTTCCCCGCTTTATAGGCATCCCAGACTTTACCACCATCCATCCCCAACTTACCGGGAAAGCCACATAATTTAGCCAGATCATCCAGCGGTGCATTAGCACGGGCATTGAACATCGCCATAAGATCCATTAAATCCAGATGGCGGGTGTGATAACGGCTAATATAATTGTTCCACTTAAAGTCTTTGTCATCATCCCCCAGATCCCAATAGCGGCTGGCATTGATACCGTGCATCAATCCACGGTAATGCAAAACCGGTAAATCAAACCCGCCCCCATTCCAAGAAATAATCTGGGGGGTGTACTTTTCGATGCCATCAAAGAAGCGTTGGATAATCTCTGCCTCAGAGGCTTCCATATCACCTAGCGTCCACACCTTAAAATGATGCCCCTCACGCAGTGCGCATGAGATTGCACACACTCGATGCAGATGCAAAGGTAGAAATTCCGAGCCGTTTTGCTGGCGGCGCTGATGCAAGGCAATATTGGCCACATCTTCTGCAGAAGTGCCTGCGGGCAGGTCTAATAAAAGGCGCAACCCCTCCGTATCTGGGATGGTTTCAATGTCAAATACTAGGGTGGGTGTCATAAAAAGAAACCTTTACAAAAGTGCTTATTGTGGATGGAGCAACACCCTTAAGCCAGCATCGTTAGGAGGGAAACACTCCCGTAGAAAGATAACGGTCACCCCTGTCGCACACGATGCTGACAATGACGGCATTTTCTACACGTTTTGAAAGCTGCAATGCCACATATAGCGCACCACCTGAAGAGATTCCGGAAAAGATACCTTCCATCGTCGCCAGCTTGCGCGTCGTATCCTCGGCATGTTTCTGCCCCACATAGATCAGCTCATCCACACGCTTGGCATCATAGATTTTGGGTAGATACGCTTCTGGCCATTTGCGGATACCGGGAATTTGCGCGCCCTCTTCTGGCTGCACGCCAATGATGCGAATATCCGGGTTCTGCTCCTTAAGAAACCGTGAGGTACCCATGATGGTACCTGTTGTCCCCATGCTGGAAACAAAATGCGTCACTTTGCCTGCGGTGTCGCGCCAGATCTCGGGCCCTGTACCTTCATAATGCGCAAGCGGATTATCACTATTGCCGAACTGATCCAGCACTTTACCTTCACCTTCCGCCTGCAATTTCAACGCCACATCACGCGCCAGCTCCATACTGCCGTCTTTGGGCGTCAAAATCAGCTCAGCTCCATAGGCTTTCATACTCTGGCGGCGTTCCACGCTTTGATTCTCCGGCATCACCAGCACCATTTTATAGCCGCGCATTGCCGCCACCATTGCTAAGGCAATGCCTGTATTACCACTAGTAGCCTCAATCAGCGTATCGCCAGGCTTGATGTCGCCGCGCGTTTCAGCCCGCGTAATCATAGAATAGGCTGGTCGGTCTTTTACTGACCCCGCAGGGTTATTTCCCTCCAGCTTAAGCAAAATGGTGTTGCTTGGATTAGGGTTCATACGCTGCAACAGCACCAGTGGGGTATTGCCAACAAAATTATCCAGTGTTTTATTCATGCTTACTTTTCTTATTTTCGATTGATGAGAAACAAATGGACGGCATACAGCGCAAATCCGAAAAATGCGATTAGGGAGAGTTGCGGAATCGTTAGCCCAAAAAATGTCCAGTCAATGGCAGCACAATCTCCTGTACCTTTAAATACAAGACTGATTGCTTTCTGTAGTGGAAAATTCTCAAACATATAATCAAAACCGACGCCACAATCCGCAATCATTTCTTCTTTGTGCGCCTGAATCCACCAATGGCGCATCGCCCAGCCCGCACCAACCATGGCCGTAAGCACATGCAAACCGGTAAAAATCTTGGGGAATTTGTTGACGATTGCCGCGAGCAAAAACAACACCCCGAGCGACATAAACACGATACGTTGCGTAATGCATAACGGACACGGCTCAAGGTTGTAACGCGTTTGTATCCACAACGCCAGCCCGACCAAGCCAAAGCAAGCGACAAAGCCGATAAAGTAACCAAGCCCACCCTTCAAGAACCTCATATTTCCACTCCAATTCTCTCAAATCTTGTCATTCTGGCGCAAGCCAGAATCCAGACAAACTACACGCCTAGATTGCTCCCAATAGGCGGCTAAATCCCACCTCGACTGAATTCTGATCTACGCCAGAATGACAGCTGAGGTATTATTTAGTTAGATTGTAATGGATAATATCGCCCATGGCAGATTTCAACCCCAATTCTACCCCGATATTAACCGTCACCGAACTGAATCGTTTGGCACGCCAGGTTCTGGAGCAGAGTTTTCCTCTCTTTTGGGTTTCTGGAGAGATCTCGAACTTTACGCGAGCAGCGAGCGGTCACTGGTACTTTTCGCTCAAGGATGCCAGCGCTCAAGTACGCTGCGTGATGTTCAAAGGGCGTAACAGCTACGTGGATTTTACACCGCGCGAAGGCGATAAAGTCGAGGCGCGCTGCACCGTAACGCTGTACGAAGCACGCGGTGATTTTCAGCTTACCGTAGAATTCATTCAACGTGCCGGCTTAGGCGCTCTATTTGAGGCATTCGAGAAGCTCAAACAAGAACTCAGCTTAGAAGGCTTGTTCGACGCCAATCGCAAAAAGCGTATCCCTCCCCATCCACGGCAGATTGGCATCGTCACCTCAGCCGACGCAGCGGCACTGCGTGACGTACTGACCACACTCAAGCGACGCATGCCCAATATCGCTGTCATCATTTATCCGACCCCTGTGCAGGGCAAGGGTGCGGCACAATTGATTGTAAAAGCCATCAACACTGCCAGCGAACGGGCTGAATGCGATGTACTGATCATTTGTCGTGGTGGCGGTAGCATCGAAGATTTATGGCAGTTTAACGAAGAGACCGTCGCCAGGGCCATTGCCAACTGCAATATCCCAACGATTAGTGGCGTAGGACATGAAACCGACTTTACCATTTGCGACTTTGTCGCAGATAGCAGAGCCGCGACCCCAACAGCCGCAGCCGAATTGGCCACACCCTCACACGAATATCTATTCCATCGCCTGGATCAATTCGAATCGCAGCTGCACAAGACCATGAATACTGTGATTGCACAGCACGTGCAGGCGCTCGATTATCTGATACGTAGACTGATTTCACCTCAGCAGTACATTCAGAAACAGCAGCGGCAACTGGCACAAATTGATGACCGCCTCAACAGAGGTGTCCAGCAACAACTCAACCACTGGCAGTTCAATTTGGCCCGACTCAGCCAGAATCTGACGCATCTTAACCCTAAGTCAGTGCTGACCCGTGGCTATGCCCTCGTTCAAAACGACTCTGGCGCCATCATCAAGAACAGCCAAGACCTACGCCTTGGGGACACTGTCAGGCTCACCTTCCAACATGGCAGCGCAGAGGCTTCCGTTACCAACACTCACTGAAGGAGTCCTTTGCAAAACCACTTCTTGTGGCGAATCGTTGCGTTGCGCGGTTTTTTGGTTACGGCATAACCTTAAGGTTAGCCTACGCCGAAACACTGCGTTGGTTTTCTCGGTTTCTGCATTCCGTCACAACCGACTTAATGCTTCAGCATTTAGCGAGGTTGGGGACGCCCCATGCGGGTGTGCGCCTTTGGCGTGTGAATAATGCGCTTCAGCGCATATATTCTACAGACATGCCAAGCACTGGTACGCCTCATCCACAATACGCACTCTTGCAAAGATCTCTGAAGGGGATATGCAATCCTTAACAAACATTTTACTTTTTAAGAAAAAGCAGAGGAAAATGATTGGAGATGGGCAGAACATCACCGATAATGCTGAATCGGATCAATTGAACCTATAGCCTTTTCAACTAGCTTTTTTCACATATGCTCACCAACAGCCAACACAAAACTCCTGCGCTGACACTCGCAGCATTAGGCGTCGTTTTCGGCGACATCGGCACCAGCCCGTTGTACACCATTAAAGAAATTTTCTCAGTAGGCGCTCACCCCGTGCCACTGAACGAAGTCAATATGTACGGGATTCTGTCACTGATTGTCTGGGCACTCATCATGGTGGTATCCATCAAGTATGTCGCATTCATCATGCGGGCAGACAACCGCGGTGAAGGTGGCATCATGGCGCTATTGGCGCTCGCCAGCAGAAACGCTGGCGGGAACCCCACTAAACAGCGCAATATCATGTTGTTAGGCATTTTAGGTGCCTGTATGTTTTATGCTGACGGCATGATCACCCCTGCCATTTCTGTGCTCTCTGCAGTGGAAGGTTTTGAGGTGGCAGCGCCGATACTTCATCCACTCATCCTACCTATCACGCTGATTGTCCTATTCGCCTTATTTTGGGCACAAAGCAAGGGCACCAGCATGGTGGGAGCACTCTTCGGTCCGATCATGCTACTATGGTTCTCAACCTTGGCCGTTTTGGGTATCGGCGGCATTTTGCACCACCCTGCGATTCTTAATGCGTTAAACCCCATCTACGCTATCCAATTCTTTCAAGTCAGCCCGTGGATTGCCTTTGTGGCATTAGGTGCGGTGGTTCTTTCTGTCACCGGTGCAGAGGCGTTGTATGCCGACATGGGGCACTTCGGTCGCTTCCCTATTAGACTGGCTTGGTTCGGCTTTGTCTTTCCTGCGCTAATTTTGAACTACTTTGGCCAAGGGGCCTTGGTGCTTGAACACCCAGAAAGTGTAATCAACCCGTTCTACCTATTGGCCCCGGGATGGATGCTGTACCCTTTGATTGCATTGGCGACATTAGCCGCTGTCATCGCCTCTCAAGCTGTGATTACTGGGGCGTTTTCCGTCTCTAGGCAAGCGCTACAACTGGGCTATATTCCACGCATGCATGTAGAACACACCTCAGCAAGCCAAGAAGGGCAAATTTACATGCCTAGAGTCAACTGGGGGTTGATGCTTGCCGTGATGGTACTAGTGCTAAGCTTTCAATCATCCGGGAATCTGGCCTCGGCCTACGGCATTGCCGTCACTGGTGATATGGTGATTACCACCTTACTCGCCGGCATTGTTTTTCACTACATTTGGGGCTGGAGCAAACTGCGTACAGGTGCCCTAGTAGCACTATTTCTGATGGTTGATTTGGCTTTCTTTAGCGCGAATGTGCTGAAAATCCCCGATGGCGGCTGGGTACCTTTGATTATCGGCACCATCATCTTCACACTCATGCTCACGTGGAAGACAGGTCGCACCATGCTATACAGACTGATCAAAAACGAATCCATGGCGCTTGACCCGTTTATTGAAGCAATGGATGCACATCCGCCTACCCGTGTTCCTGGCGCAGCCTTGTTTATGACCCCCAACCCGGAGGGGGTTCCTCATGCGATGCTACATAATTTGAAACACAACAAAGTCCTCCATGAGAAAGTTGTCATCCTCACTGTCAAATTCATGGACTTTCCGAACACCTCCATTGAAGATCGCGTTGAGGTCGAAGGATTACCGCACAATTTCTATCGTGTCACTGTTCAATACGGCTTCAAAGATGAGCCAGATCTGCCAAGGGACTTAGCATTGTGTGCAGAAAAGGGCTTGACGTTGGAACCCATGGACACCTCATACTTCATCGGCAAAGAGATTTTGATTGCAAGGGAGTCTTCCGAAATGGCTTATTGGCGCAAAAAAATCTTTATCGGCTTATTCCGAAGTGCCGAAACCATTACCAACCAATTCAATTTGCCGCCCAACCGCGTGGTAGAGCTGGGCTCACAGATTACCTTCTAGAAAAGCACAATCAATCAACGAGATGAAGCGCATTGCTTAACAGCATGCGCTTTAATTTTGGGCACCAGCTCGGTTTGAGTTAAAATAGCGCATTATCCAATTTACTTACTTAATCAATCTTTAGAGACTTTTATGGATCCACGTCAAAGCATTATTGAAGCCGCGTTTGAAGACCGCGCTAACATCAACCCAGCCAACGCTACAGCAGAAGTTAAATCAACCGTAGCTTCCGTATTGGCCGATTTAGACAGCGGCACATTACGCGTTGCCAGCCGTATTGGTGACACACAACAGTGGGAAACACATCAATGGCTGAAAAAAGCCGTGTTGCTGTCATTCCGCCTAAAAGATAACGAATTGATGGATGACGGCGTCACCAAATACTTTGACAAAGTCCCGCCTAAATTCGCAGATTACAGTGAAGAAGACTTCAAAGCTGGCGGTTTCCGTGTGGTGCCAAACGCCATCGTGCGTCGCGGCTCATTTATCGGCAAAAACGCGGTATTGATGCCCTCATACGTGAATATCGGCGCTTATGTCGGTGAAGGCACCATGGTAGACACCTGGGCAACCGTTGGTTCGTGCGCACAAATCGGCAAAAACGTACACTTAAGCGGCGGCGTGGGTATCGGTGGCGTACTGGAGCCCGTACAGGCTGGCCCAACCATCATCGGTGACAACTGCTTCATCGGCGCACGCTCAGAAGTGGTTGAAGGTGTAATTGTTGAAGACAACTGCGTCATCTCTATGGGCGTTTACATCGGCCAATCAACAAAAATCTATGACCGTGAAACAGGCGAAGTATTCTACGGCCGCGTACCGGCAGGTTCAGTCGTAGTTTCTGGGAATCTGCCTTCCAAAGACGGTAGCTATAGCCTGTACTGTGCTGTTATCGTGAAAAAAGTGGATGCCAAGACTTTGGGTAAGGTAGGGATTAACGAGTTGTTACGCGGTATCTAAATGTTCACGTTATATGGCATCCCCAATTGCAACACGGTGAAGAAGGCCCGCGACTGGCTGGATGCCAACAATATCGCTTACGAGTTTCATGATTTCAAGAAACAAGGCATAGATGAAACCACGCTAAATCAGTGGCTTACTCAACGCCCTTGGGAAAAGCTCATCAATCGCGCTGGCCTCACCTGGCGCGGTCTGGATGATGCGACAAAATCCTGCATTATAGATAACACCTCAGCTATCAAACTGATGCAAGCCAAAACGTCCGTGATTAAGCGTCCGGTGTTAGTCAAGAACGGCAAAATTCTTTGCCTGGGCTTTGATGAAAACTTATACAAAGAAACTTGTCTATCATGAGCAAAACACTAGATTTAGCTATCGACCTGCTTAAACGTCAATCCAACACACCGCTCGATGAAGGCTGTCAGGAATTGATGATTTCGCGCCTAGAGCCTCTAGGCTTTAAAATTGAACACATGCGCTTTGGTGATGTGGATAATTTTTATGCACGCCGTGGTACATCCGCACCGCTGCTGGTGTTTGCGGGTCATACCGATGTCGTACCGACAGGTCCACTGGATCAATGGCACACCCCGCCTTTTGAACCTACCATCAAAGACGGCATGTTGTATGCGCGCGGCGCGGCGGACATGAAAACCTCGCTCGCGGCCTTTATCACCAGCATTGAAGAGTTTGTCGCCGAGCATCCCGACCATGCAGGTTCAATCGGTCTACTCATCACCTCTGACGAAGAGGGAATCGCAGTCAATGGTACGGTAAAAGTGGTGGAAACCCTGAAAACACGTGGCGAACATTTTGATTACTGCATCGTGGGTGAGCCCACCTCAAACAAGGTCGTGGGCGACATGATTAAAAACGGTCGCCGTGGTTCACTTTCAGGTAAATTGACCATCAAAGGTGTGCAGGGGCACATCGCCTACCCGCATCTGGTAAAAAATCCTATCCACATGGTCGCACCCGCCATTAAAGACATGGTAGAAACCGTGTGGGATAACGGCAACGAATACTTCCCTCCCACCTCATGGCAGATATCGAACATGAACGGTGGCACAGGGGCAACCAATGTGGTGCCAGGTGAGGTGGAGATTCTATTCAACTTCAGATTCTGTCCAGAACTTAATGGCGCAGGTAGCACTGAGCAGAACCTCAAAAGCCGTGTTCACGCCATTTTGGACAACCATGACTTGAATTACACACTCGCATGGGAGTATTCTCCGCCCTACATCACCCCGCGTGGCAACCTAGTAGATGCGATTACAACCGCCATCGAGCATACTTATGGCGTAACACCCGAACTGTCCACTACTGGCGGCACTTCAGATGGACGTTTCATTGCGGATATCTGCAAACAAGTGATTGAGTTTGGGCCGCTTAACGCCACCATACACAAACTCAATGAGTGTATGGGTGTGGCGGATATTGAGCCATTGAAGGAAACTTACAAACTGACGATGGAAAAACTCTTAAAATAAACCACAGAGAACACAGAATACACAGGGAAAACCTCTGACCACCTCTGTGTTCTCTGTGCACTCTGTGGCTAAAAAGATGACAACACAACAAATCACTACCGAACTTCTCACCCTCCGCGACTGGCTACGCTATGCCGTCAGCCGTTTTGAAGATTCTGACATCTTTTATGGGCACGGTACCGACAATAGCTATGACGAAGCCGTATGGCTTATCATGGGGGCTTTACATCTACCCATGGACACGCTGGATAATTTTCTAGACGCAAAACTCACCAGCAGTGAACGCAACAAGCTGGCTAGTTTCATCGAACAACGTATCACCGAACACACGCCCACAGCCTATTTGCTCAAAGAAGCGTGGCTGCATGGCTTTAAATTCTATGTCGATGAGCGCGTATTGATTCCTCGTTCATTTATCGCGGAATTATTAGTCAATGGTGGATTACAACCTTGGATCGAATATCCTGAACTAGTGCAAAGTGCAGCGGACATCTGTACCGGTAGCGGCTGCTTAGGGATTCTACTCGCGGATACTTACCCGGATGCGAATGTTGATATTGTTGATATATCGCCGGACGCTATTGATGTATGCAATATCAATATTGCCAATTATGGCTTGCAAGATAGAGTGACAGCTATTCAGTCTGACATGTTCGGCGCGCTCACCGACGAGAACAAGATCTGCAAACAATATGACTTGATCATCAGCAACCCACCCTATGTCGATGCACCTTCCATGGCAGAACTGCCGGCTGAATACCGCAACGAACCGCAATTGGCACTGGGTAGCGGCACTGCGGGGCTAGACCACACACATACACTATTACGTGAAGCAGCCAATTATCTGACAGATGAAGGATTACTGGTAGTCGAAATCGGCCACAATCGAGATGCGTTGCTGGAAGCCTACCCAAATCTGCCATTTACCTGGCTGGAAGTTTCATCTGGCGACGAGTTCGTATTTTTACTCACCAAATCACAACTCCTATCCCATAATCACTAATACAGGCACCCAACCATTTTGAACACTACTTCTGGGAACGCCTCCCAAACACCTCTTCAAACCATAAACTGGTCAGAAGCCGGCAAAACCAAAACCAGCATCTGGCACTCAGAAAACAACACTCCAGTGCCAAAACGCGTTCAAATTGCAGACAACACCATCAGCGCGGATGCTGCTTACAAACTCTGCTGTGAAGGCACGGCACTGCTTTGGCGAGGTGACTTTCAGAACGCAAAACAGTTGCTACAAGCACTGACCCGCCGCATCGACCGGCCTGGAAAGAAACCCAGAAAACCTGCCAGCAACATGACCGAGGCATTTCATTTCCACCGTCAGGCGCAGTCACAAAAAGCGCGCATCTTAGGCATGCTGCTGATAGAAGTCAGCGTTGGCTACCATATCAACTTGCGCCGCGCACCCGATGTCAAAGCCGCCTGCGAACACGCGTATGGCAAAAGCACACAATCATTTATCGTGTCATTACGTGAAGTTCTGGGCATGATTGGCGCCTATGAATGGCATAAGAACGGTGTCGACATCCCTACCATCAACAACAAGATCCACCCGAGTTATGGTGTATTTTCACCGATACGTGGTGAATACTTGCAACTAGTCGACACCACATCACTCCCTAAGCCATGTGACCTTGCATTTGATATTGGCACTGGCACGGGCGTGTTAGCTGCAATACTGGCAAATCGTGGTATCAAGCAAATCATTGCCACTGACAACGCTCAACGCGCACTGGATTGCGCTCAGAAAAATATCAACCAGCTTGATATGAAAAACACAGTCACAGTGCTGAATGCCGACTTATTCCCTAGCGATGAATATGGCAAAGCTGACTTGATTGTATGCAACCCGCCGTGGTTACCAGCGCGTCCAAGCTCTGTACTTGAATCGGCAATCTATGATGAAAACAGCAAAATGCTCAAAGGTTTTTTAAACGGCCTGAAATCGCACTTAAACGACACTGGCGAAGGCTGGCTCATCCTCTCAGACTTTGCTGAGCATCTCGGCTTGAGATCGCGTGAAGAACTCACAGGCTGGATAGAGAGTGCGGGCTTAAAAATCATTGAGAAAATTGACACCAAAGCCACCCATCAAAAAACACTGGATGCCAGTGACCCGCTACATATTGCGAGAAAAGCTGAAGTGACTTCATTGTGGCGCTTGGAAAAACTGTAAAGCTAGAACGTAACCTTAATACAACTACGCTAAAACTTACCCAGTTTTCAATCCCCTGCTACCACGCCAGTAAGACAAGACCGAGACTAGCCTCTACCTCTATTCCTATCACTCTTCTTCTGCATCTGCGGTGCATTTAAATCACTGCTCTGACGTACGCGACGATTAGCCGATTTTCTTGGTACCGGTTTTTTGCCCACTGGTCCACGCACATTATCTGATTTACCGCGAGAGTTCTTAACCTCTCCCTCTGTAGCATCCCGTGGTGGTCTGCTCAACACACGAGGACGCTGCTTACGTACTTTCGGTGTAAATACGGTGGTCGCCTTATCTTTCTCGCGCTGAGTAAGTTGGCGCAAAGGAGCATTGGGAACAGGTAGACCTGCCCACTCCAGCAATCCTACGACCTCTTTCTGCTCCATCTTAAGCATCTGCCCACGCTTGACTCGCGATGGCAAATTCACTGGGCCAAAGCGCACACGCATCAAGCGGCTGACTGGTAGCTCGAACGCTTCAAACAAACGGCGCACTTCACGGTTACGCCCTTCACGCAGAATGACTTGATACCAATGATTGGCCCCCTCCCCTCCCTGCGGAATGATCGAGTCGAAATTGGCGGGACCATCTTCCAACTCGATCCCCTCTTTCAACTGCGCCATCTGCCCCTCTGTCAGCTCGCCAAAAATACGCACTGCATACTCACGCTCCACTTCATAACGCGGATGCATAAAACGATTTGCCAACTCACCTGACGTCGTGAATATCAGCAAGCCGCTGGTGTTCATATCCAGACGACCAATCGCGATCCACTTACCATGTTTCACTTTGGGCAATTTATCAAACACGCTGGCACGCCCCTCTGGGTCATCCTGACTGACGATCTCACCCTCCGGCTTGTGATAAAGGAGCACTTGCGGCAACTCTGCTTCAAATGGCAAACGTAACGGGCGACTATCTAATCTCACCACATCGTATTCCGTCACCCCTTGCCCCACGGTTGCCACCTGCCCATTCACCGTCACACGTCCGCTCGCGATTAATTCCTCCATGTCTCGACGTGAGCCTAAGCCAGCGAGTGCCAGCAATTTATGCAGGCGCTGCGTAGGTGCTGCGGGCGCATCCGCATTTTGCACTTGGGGCGGTTGCGTAGCGGGTCTACGTATAGGACGTTGGGGATCTCGCTGGGTTCTAAATGGACGTGCCATGGTGTTCGCTAATAGAATAATTGAATGGAGGCATTTTACCTCATCAGGTCTTAGAGCAGGTGCTTATACGCTTTCGGCATCAGCAGAATCAACAAAATCCACCATAGGTGGCAACTCTGCCAATGAACGCAAATTAAAATCATCCAAAAAATGCTTAGTCGTAGCATAAAGAGATGGTCTGCCTGGCACCTCTCGCTGACCGACCACATCGACCCAGTCACGCTCTTGTAACTGGCGCATCACATTCGGGTTCACCGTGACACCGCGGATCGCCTCAATGTCACCACGCGTCACCGGCTGACGATATGCGATGATCGCCAGCGTTTCCATCACCGCACGTGAGTAGCGCGCCTGCCGCTCCGGATTCAGTCTCACCAAATAATCAGCATATTCCGCACGCGCCTGAAAACGATAACCTGAAGCCACCTGCGTCAGCTCCATGGTACGGGAAGACCAATCCTGCTGAAGTTCGTCCAGCAACATGCGTAGCGTTGCTCGCTCCATGCGCCCAGCAAATAATCGCAATAAATCATCCAGCGACAATGGCGCAGGCGAAGTCAATAATGCAACTTCAAGCACATTTTTCAACTCTGTCGGACTGGTAGATTCACTCATCGCAGACAATCTGCACATAGATAGGATAGAACGCGGCTTGCTGGGTCAATCTGAGCAAGCCTTCACGCGCCAACTCCAGTATTGCTAAAAAACACACCACCAGCTTAGAAAGACCTTCATTGACCACATCGAACAACTGGCTAAATTCCAGTAGCTTGTCTTGCTTCAATCGGCGCAAAATCGAACTCATATGTTCACGTACAGACAATTCAGCACGCCCGACTTTATGGTGCTTGAAATGACTAGCACGCTTCAGCACATTACGCCAAGCCTCCGTCAAATCATCCAGCGTCACTTCCGGAGGTTTTACTTGGCTGATGTGTTGATAATAGGCACTGGCCACATGAATGCCATCATCCACTTTAGGCATCTCGTCCAAACGCTGCGCTACCAGCTTGATCGCCTCGTACTCCATTAAACGCCGCACCAACTCAGCCCTGGGATCATCGTCTTCCACTATTTCTGACGGCTTGGGTAGCAACATGCGCGACTTGATCTCAATCAACATCGCAGACATCAGCAGATAATCTCCAGCCAACTCCAATTTGATTGCACGCATCTTTTCCACATACACCATGTATTGGCGAGTCAACTCCACCATGGGAATATCCAGAATATCCAGATTATGTTTGCGAATCAGATATAACAGTAAATCCAGCGGCCCCTCGAAGGCTTCTAAGTACACCTCCAGCGCATCGGGCGGGATATACAGATCTTTGGGTAACTCGGTAAAGTCTTCCCCTTTGATCTTTGCGTTGAGTGGAGTTTCAATCACACCTGCACCTAACAGCGACCTTTATGGAAATTGGCGAGCGCAGTCATTTCTACAAATGGTCTCTAGCTGTAATTCAAGCCCATGGCGTCTCTAACATCCCGCATCGTTTCACGGGCCAGTTTACGGGCTTTCTCACACCCTTCTGCCACAACATTCTTCACTAAAGTAGGATCTTCCGCATACTGTGCAGCACGCTCCTGGATGGGCTTCAGTTCTTTCAGTACACCTTCAATCACCGGGCCTTTACACTCGATACAGCCGATGGTAGCGCCTTTGCAACCCGCCTGCACCCAATTCTGCGTACTTTCATCCGAATAGATTTCATGCAATTGCCAAACCGGACATTTAGCTGGATCACCTGGGTCTGTACGGCGAATACGCGCTGGATCTGTTGGCATGGTCTTGATCTTTTTCGCCACCGTATCCACATCTTCACGTAGCGAAATCGTATTGTTATAAGACTTAGACATTTTCTGACCATCCAAGCCTGGCATCTTGGAAGCAGGCGTCAGCTTGTAATCAGGCTCAACCAGAATAATCTTGCCACCACCCTCCAGATAGCCAAGCAGGCGCTCCCTATCTCCCATGCTCATGCCTTGCTGCTCCTCGATCATGGCGCGGGCTGTTTCTAATGCTTCTTCGTCACCACTTTGCTGATAAGCAGTACGTAGCTCTTCATATAAAGCACCACGTTTACTGCCCAATTTCTTAATGGCAGCCTCGGCCTTCTCTTCAAAGCCTTTTTCTTTGCCGTAAATATGATTAAAACGACGCGCAATCTCACGTGTAAATTCGATGTGTGGGATCTGATCCTCGCCCACAGGCACTTGCGTGGCCTTGTAGATCAAAATATCCGCACTTTGCAACAAGGGGTAACCGAGGAAACCATAGGTAGAAAGATCCTTGCTACTCAATTTCTCCTGCTGGTCTTTATAGGTTGGCACACGTTCCAGCCAGCTCAGTGGCGTAATCATGGAAAGTAAGGTATGCAATTCAGCATGCTCAGGCACGCGAGATTGAATAAAGATCGTGGCATTGGCAGGGTCAACCCCCGCCGCCAGCCAGTCAATCACCATTTCCCAAACGCTCTCTTCGATAATCTCAGGCGTGTCATAGTGCGTGGTCAGCGCGTGCCAATCTGCAACAAAAAAAAGACACTCATGCTCATGCTGCAAGCGTATCCAATTTTTGAGTACACCGTTGTAATGTCCCAAGTGCAAATTACCTGTAGGGCGCATGCCCGATAAAACACGATCGATTGCCATGAAGTAAAAAACCTTAAAATAGTGCTTAAAATAGTAAATGTGAAGCCATTATAACAAGTTGGGGCATTTAGCAGAAACAATGAGCAAGGCTTTCAGGCCTTGCATTAAATCAGACTCAGTATCAACTGATGCACCATTGAGACCATAGGCCCCAGCACTTGCCCCAAAATTCCGGTGAATAAAAGTGCAATCAAAATCAAGAATCCATAACGTTCCACCCGCGCAAAAGAACGGGCCAAATGCATTGGTAACAAGCTAACTGCAATGCGTCCGCCATCCAGCGGTGGCAATGGCAACAGATTAAGTACCATCAGCACGACATTGACCGCCACCCCAGCCTTAGCCATTAAGAACAGTGGGGTAGAAAAAACAGGTGGCATGCCAACACTGAACTTCATCAATAACGCCCAAAGCAGCGCCATGACAAAATTGGAAACGGGCCCTGCTGCCGCCACCCAGAGCATGTCTTTTTTCGGCTGACGTAAGCGTGCAAAATTGACGGGGACAGGCTTTGCCCAGCCAAACAATATCCCCCCCAATAGGATCGTGATTGCAGGCAAAAGGATAGTGCCAAAGGGGTCAATATGCTTCACAGGATTTAAGGTAATGCGCCCTGCATGATACGCAGTCAGGTCACCAAAATGTTTTGCAGCATACCCATGTGCAGCTTCATGCACAGTAATCGCCAATAGCACTGGCGGGGTATATATGATGATCTTTTGTATTAGTGATAATTCCATACCGTGTCTTTCTAAAACGACAATCCAAAGGGTGCCAAATCGCCAAGACCTGCACGAATCAGTGTCGGCACATCTTCAGTGAGATCAATAACCGTCGTGCCTCCAGTCACGCAGTAGCCAGCATCAATCACCAAATCCACCTGATGCTCCAACCGATCCCGTATTTCCCACCCCTCCATGAAGTCCGCCTGTTCATTGGGGAGCGACAAGGTCATACTCAACAAAGGGGCGTCAATGGCCTCTAGGATAGCCTGCACAATCGCGTGCTGTGGCACACGGATTCCAACCGTGCTGCGTTTCGCATGTTGCAACTTGCGCGGCACTTCTCTTGCTGCCTTCAGTACATAGGTATAGGGGCCGGGCGTATTGGCCTTCAACAATCTGAACTGACTGTTGTTCACCACCGCATAATTACCCAACTCACTCAAATTTCGACACAACAGCGTAAACAAATGCTTTTCATCTACGCCACGAATCTGGCGAATACGCCCTTGCACATCCATATCACCCAGCATGCAACTGATCGCATACCCTGAATCGGTCGGATGCACGATAACGCCTCCCCTACGCAAAATTTCTGCAGTTTGTGACACAAGACGAGGTTGTGGATTATCTAAATGAATGTGAAAAAACTGTGACACAATATCTCTTAATTAACAGAAGCGCCCAGAAGCTATACACTGAAATTGACATGACGAGCATGAACCCAGTCCTGCCATACGGGTACACAACCACTCGGCATGTCTGGCATGCGTCCCATCTCCATAAAACTAATTCCCTGACCATGGTAATCTGTGCCTTGAGAAACCTTTAACCCGAACAGCTGCGCATACTTCGCATATTCCACAAACTGAGGCGGTGTGTGACTGCCCGTCACAACTTCGATTGCCGCCCCACCTAACGATCTAAATTCCTCCAATAATTCCAGCATACTGGTGCGCTTCAAGTCGTACCTACCGGGATGCGCCAATACGGCTTCTCCACCACTGTGAATAATTAAATTAACGGCCGATTCCAGCGTCATCCACTGATGGTCGACAAAACCAGGCTTTCCCCGCACCAGGTATTTCTTGAACACCGATTTGGTGTCTCTGGCATAGTGGCGATCGACCAGAACGCGAGCGAAGTGCATGCGCGTTAAAATGCCGTTCTGGGCATAAGCCGAAGCCGCTTCAAAACTACCGGATATCCCCGCCTTCTCCAGTCCGTCTGCGATCCGCCTTGCGCGCTCTAAACGATTATGTCGAACTTCTGCTAACCTATGCTTGAGTGCTTCGTTATCTGGATCAATATTCAGACCAACGATATGGATAGTACGTTTTCTCCATGTCACTGAAATCTCGACGCCATTAATCAAATGAACCCCATGTGTTTGAGCAGCCTGCCTTGCCTCACCTAAACCATCAATGTCATCATGATCAGTCAGTGCCAACACACGCACGCCCTGCTTGGCCGCATAACCAACCAATGCGGCAGGCGTCAGCAACCCATCGGAAATAGTGGAATGTGAATGTAAGTCTATCATCAGAACTGTTTAAATTACGCCTTGCGAATAGATGACTATCATAGCAAAATAGCAACTTACGCTAAAGGGCACTTCTATAAATACATTTTTAGCGCATTACTGCGTTGCGCGGTTTTTTGGTTACAGCCGCCACTTCGTGGCTTAACGTTGCTACGCGAGCTGGTCTGCACCGCAACTGGCATTGTCGCAACCCTGCTGCACCTTTGGTGTGCGAATAACCAACTTTAGCTGGTATATTCCACGGACAGGTACTGTACGGGTAGTACTGCGACTAAAAACTCTGCATTTATAGAGACGCTCTAACCCATTGTTTCAAATTTGTTTTAGCAAGCTTCCACCTAACCTGATGAGCCTATATGAAGTTTCTGTTTGACCTGTTTCCAGTGATTCTGTTTTTTGCCACGTTTAAATTGTATGGCATCTTTGCCGCCACCGCAGTCGCTATTGGTGCTACTCTTGCCCAGATTGCCTACGTCAAAATACGCCACGGCTCAGTTGATAAAATGCTACTGATCAGCGGTGTCATTATTACCGTGTTTGGTGGTGCTACACTTTTGCTTAAAGACCCGAAATTTATTGAGTGGAAGCCGACCGTGCTCTACTGGCTCTTTGCCACAGTTCTGCTAAGTGCACAATTCATATTCAATAAGAATCCAATCAAGGCAATGATGGAGTCACAGATTCAATTACCTGAGTTTGTCTGGGCCAAGATGAACATCGCATGGGCTGGCTTATTTACCGCACTTGGCTTTATCAATCTTTATGTAGCCTATAACTACTCGCAGGATACATGGGTCAATTTCAAGCTATTCGGCATCACTGGCATTCTATTTGCGTTCATCATCTTGCAAACCATGTTCATCAGTCAATACTTACCCAAAGAGGACAACAAAGAGGATCACCAATAATGTGGTACGCCATTGTCGCGGAAGACACCCCTAACAGCCTAGAAAAGCGCTTGGCTGCAAGACCAGAGCACCTGGCCAGACTGAATGCGCTTCAGAATACTGGACGCCTGCTGCTGGCGGGGCCATTTCCGGCTATAGATAGTAGCGACCCCGGCGCCGCAGGCTTTTCTGGGAGCCTGATTGTTGCCGAGTTCGCTAATCTAGAAGAAGCGCAGAACTGGGCATCTGACGACCCCTTTGTGGTCACAGGTGTCTATGCCAACGTCACAGTGAAACCTTTTAGAAAAACGCTCCCCTAAGCATCCATGTCTGTGATTGAAGAAATTCAGCAGCGACTACAGGCGCTAACCCCTATCGCCATGGAACTGATTGATGAAAGTCAGCACCATGTCGGACACCGGAGCAATGGCGGTGGCGGGCACTACAGACTCACCATTACCAGCTCGCTTTTTTGTGAAAAATCAATGATAATGCGTCATCGCCTTATTTACCAAGCCCTGCACGATCTGATACCTAATAGGATACACGCCCTCAGCATCCATGCAATCGCACCTGATGAAAGCTGATTTCGGAGACTGTCCTGAACACTTTTACCACTTACCAATTTAATCTAGCACTCACGAGGATTTACACATGAAACTGACACATACTTTATTGACTTTGGCGATTTTGTCATTGGCGCCAACAGCTAACGCTGCCGACGCTATAGCGACCGTAAACGGCAAAGCCATCAAGCAATCGGTCTATGACTTCATTGCCAAAGACGCGGCAGCAAAAGGACAAAAAGTCGATGCCCAAGTCAGAGAAGCCATCATCGCAAAACTGATCGATTCTGAACTTGTATATCAAGAGGCTCAAAAATTAGGCCTGGATAAGCAAGCGGATTACATTGCGCGTGAAGAGTTGGCGCGACGCGAACTTCTAACAAACACCTACTTACAAGACTATGTAAAAAAACACCCTATTTCTGACGCTGACACCAAGGCTGCCTACGAACAATATAAAAAAGCTTATGGTGAAAAAGAGTTTAGTGCGATGCATATCTTAGTCAAGACAGAAGCTGAAGCCAAAGACATCATTGCACAACTTGGCAAGGGCGGTGATTTCGCGAAAATTGCCAAAGAAAAATCACTGGATCCTGGTTCTAAAGATAAAGGCGGTGATTTAGGCTGGTTCTCACCTGCCACTATGGTCAAACCGTTTAGTGATGTTGTCGCCAACTTAATAAAAGGTGGTATCTCACAAAGCCCAGTACAAACGCAATTCGGCTGGCATGTGATTAAAATGGTGGACACGCGCGTCGCACAACCACTACCTTACGATAAAGTTAAGGATGGCTTACAAAAGAATCTGCAACAACGCAACTTGGAAAAAATGATGGCAGAGTTACACAGCAAAGCCAAAATCGAAGCGGACAAGTAATCAAACCAATCCATTAGGATTGGTTTGATGCACCCCTCAGGCTCGCTTTGCGAGCTTTTTCATTTTTAACCCAGATTTTCCATTAGGCGACTTTCATCTACTTGAATGCCAACTGGTTCATTTCAAGCCCTATGGGAAATCTGGGGGTAAATACCATCAAATAGTTCGCGCACAGCCAATCTTTATGCAATAATAAGAATTGTTATCATTTACACCTCTGTATACATGCATACTTTATCTAATCTAGAAGTTGGGCAACAGGCTGTGATTGCAGCAATCGAAGCAGAAGAATCACTGTTTCATCGCCTTGCCGCACTGGGGTTCCGCGTAGGAAAACCTTTAAGCGTCATGCGACGGGCTATCTTTAACGGCCCGATTCATGTGCGCCTTGGCACCACTGACATTATTTTGCGTAGAATCGATGCTGAGCGCATTAAAATAGGCTGAGTGCAGCACATCGCTTCACTATGAAACTTATTGCACTATGACAAAGTTTACGCCATGAAACGTATTGCACTATTAGGGATGCCAAACACTGGCAAATCTACGCTATTTAACCGCATTAGCGGCGCTTCAGCCAGAGTTGGAAATTGGCCTGGCATCACGGTTGACCTAATGAGCGCCAAGATTCTAATGGGGGGGCACATCGCAGAGCTGATAGATCTACCAGGGATCTATGACCTGCATGGGTTTTCTGATGACGAACAGGTCGTACGTCATTTTCTGGCCCACAATACCGTGGATTTGGTGATAGTGCTACTCAACAGTACACAGATTGATCGCCAGCTTTCACTGTTATTGCAGATTAAAAAGTTAAATTTGCCAACTGTACTGACGCTCAACATGGCTGACGAGGCCAAACGTGTCGGCATTACCGTCGACACGGAAAATCTGGAAAAAGAGTTGCAGATGCCAGTCATCCAGATCAGTGCAAAATATGGCGATGGCCTACCGAAGGCGCTGCAGGCCGCAGCAAGCGTTATACATCAGCACAAAACCGCACCAACCCCTGAAACAATCTATCACGCACTACAAGAAGATAGCCAAATCGAACGCGAGATGGAGTCATTGATTCAACACAATGTACAAATCCCCGTCATGCTGAATGACAACACCACCGATAAAATCGATCAAGTACTGTTACACAAATGGTTGGGACTGCCTTTGTTCTTTATTGCTATGTATGCAATGTTTGATTTCATCTTCACAGCAGGAAAACCATTACAGGAGGGCATTGCATGGCTACTCGACCTCGTGCGCACGAGCACACTGGAACCTCTCCTTTCCAGTAGTCCAGCATGGTTGAGCGGACTTCTGCTGGATGGGATCTATAACGGGTTAGCAACTGTTGCCGCATTTGTCCCCATCATCATTCTGTTCTTCCTGGTGATGTCCATGATTGAAGACAGTGGCTACCTTTCTCGTGCTGCATTTCTGATGGATGCATTAATGGCCAGAATGGGGCTGGATGGTCGCGGATTTGTCATGATGCTCATGGGCTTCGGTTGCAACGTACCTGCGCTGATGGGCACGCGCGTGATGCGTTCGCGCGCCATGCGACTGCTTACCATGTTGGTCATTCCGTTCTCACTTTGCTCTGCACGGTTGCAAGTGTTTATTTTCATGATAGCCGCATTGTTTACTGCCGAACATGCGCCCCTGGTTTTATTTACGCTCTATGTCATGAGTTTCTTAACCATGTTCATTACTGCGATTTTATTCCAAGGGCAATACCAAAACACCGAACCGTTCATTCTGGAACTCCCCCCTTACCGCTTTCCGACTCCCAGACAAATTGTCTTGCGTGGCTGGCAAGAGGTGAAGCACTTTCTCAATCGTGCCAGCAAATTTATCGTCATCGGCGTGGTGCTGGTCTGGTTGATGACCAATTTTCCAACGAATGCAGCCCCTGCCAGTGTAGACACCTACGCAGGTCAAATAGGATTATTGTTTGCACCCATCCTAGACCCCATTGGCATTAACCGTGAACTATCCATTGCCTTGATTTTTGGGTTTGTGGCAAAAGAGATAGTCGTCGGATCACTCGCTGTGATTTATGGCTTACAAGGCGACGCCCTGATGGCCCATATGACCACCCAGATTGACTGGGTACAGGCCATGAGTTTCATGTTATTCACCCTTATTTACACGCCGTGTCTTTCTACGATTGCCACCCTCAGAAACGAGTCTAAGAGCACGGGCTTTATGTGGCTATCAATCGCATGGTCGCTGGGTCTTGCCTGGGTTGTGAGCTTTGTATTCTACCAAGGTGCTAGGGCACTGGGGTTCTAAGTCTCACGATCTCAGGCACAAAAAGCGCTAAAATCTGGCGGAACACAAGCGGTTGTAGTATCTACGGTAGCGTGCTATCCTGCTACCGCCCTTATTTCTCTTAGTAGCCATGTCATCACACTCATCTACTCTGCGCACTGTTGCAGTCATCGGTAGCGGACCGGCTGGTCTGATGGCGGCAGAGGCACTGAGCAAGGGAAATATCATGGTGCATGTCTACGATGCCATGCCTACGGTTGGGCGAAAATTCTTAATGGCGGGCAAAGGCGGCATGAATATCACGCATGCTGAGCCTATCGAACCATTTTTATCTCGCTATGGAGTACATCAACAGGCTATCACCCCTCTGTTAAATCAGTTCAGCCCTAGCGCCCTGCGCGAGTGGATCCATGAGCTCGGCATTGAAACTTTTGTCGGCTCCTCAGGTCGCGTTTTTCCACGTAACATGAAAGCTGCACCGCTGTTACGTGCATGGTTGCATCGCCTTCGAGAGTCCGGCGTGAGTTTTCATATGCGCCATCGCTGGTTGGGGTGGGATCACAATGATCAGCTGTTATTCTCGACACCCCAAGGAGAAACTACAGTCTATGCAGATGCAGTTATCCTGGCTTTAGGCGGTGGCAGCTGGGCACGGCTGGGCTCTGACGGAAAATGGGTAGCTTTGCTAGAACAACGTGGCATTGAAGTTGCACCGCTTAAACCGGCGAACTGTGGTTTTGAGGTCGTTTGGAGCGAACATTTCAGTAGCCGATTTGCCGGAGAACCTCTCAAAACCATCACCCTATCATTTTCGGATGCATGCGGGATTCAGCATCAGAAACAAGGTGAATGCCTGATCACGGAAAACGGTATTGAAGGTAGCCTGATTTATGCCATGTCCGCCGACCTACGCAATAGCATAGATGCAACAGGCAAAGCGGTCATTTATTTGGATTTACTTCCGCACAAGGATATTCAGCACATCACCCACGAAATTGCTCACCCTAGAGGATCGCGCTCAATATCTAGCCATCTGCAAAGCCGACTTGGCATCAAAGGCGTAAAAGCAGGGCTGTTGCGTGAACTGGTTTCAAAACAAGACTTTTCTGATCCAGTACGATTAGCCGCTGCCATCAAGCAATTACCGCTAAAACTCATTGCAACACGCCCCTTGGATGAAGCAATTAGCAGCGCCGGGGGCATTGTGTTTAAAGCGCTTGATGTGCACCAGATGCTACGTGACAAGCCCGGCGTATTTTGTGCTGGAGAGATGCTGGATTGGGAAGCGCCGACTGGCGGCTATTTACTCACTGCCTGCTTTGCAAGCGGTCATGCCGCAGGGAAAGGCGCTCTGACTTGGCTAAAAGTCGCTGATTAACGCTGAAACCTTTGCAAAACTACTTCTTATGGCGAATCACTGCGTTACGCGGTACTCGCAACCTCGCTGTATAACCCATACTATCTCAGTTTCTGCATTCCGTGCGCCTTATGCTTCATCCACAATAAGCACTTTTGCGAAAGTCTCGCACTACATTATGTTCTGAACATGAAATAGACCGCCCCCATCAGACACAAGCCTGCCCATAAAAAATCGAGTTTTAATGGCTGCTGCATGTAAAACACCGCAAATGGCACAAACACCGCCAGCATAATCACCTCTTGTAAGATTTTTAACTGCCCTAGCGACATTACTGTGAAACCAATGCGATTTGCCGGCACCTGAAACAGATATTCCAACAATGCCACGCCCCAACTTACCAACGCGGCAATGATCCAAGGTTTGTGATTGAGGTTTTTTAAATGTGCATACTGAGCTTGCCCCTGTTTTTCGGATACCAAGCATAGCCTTTATGCTGCCATCTTTTGCTGGATCAGCCAGTTAGCATAATACTCTGCCGGACTGACATATCCTAGTGTGGAGTGGCGGCGTCTCCGGTTATAAAATCCCTCAATGTAATCGAAGATATCCCGTTTG
>Ga0194120_10001191_pt1 | contig 48464 bp, 55 predicted proteins | sample TA2MahCa65mmetaG_FD_148642 | JGI IMG/M metagenome (GOLD analysis project Ga0194120, IMG submission 148642) | Freshwater microbial communities from Lake Tanganyika, Tanzania - TA2015019 Mahale Deep Cast 65m | ecosystem: Environmental > Aquatic > Freshwater > Lake | place: Tanzania: Lake... | reverse complement strand
GCGGCTGATGTTCGCCGCAGGCTTGGCTTACCTGTGGGTCATTTACTTGGGCGCCATCGCGCACGCAGACGATTGGGTGCCGGTCATTCATCGGAGTCATCGCTGTGATCTGAGCCTGTTCCAATTAGGTCTGCGGCTGTTGGAGTATCTGCTCAACCATGATCAACCTATCCCAAGTTCATTCGCGCTTGAACCAGAAACTGTCCGGTAGTGAAATTGATGTTCGGATCGTTTTCGTAAGTGGCAACAGGGAGCTCGAAATAGCTTTCGCCGTTCACGTAACTTTCGTTGACCTTCATCACGGGCAGACCGAACCAGGCTAATTCAAAATAGTGGCGATAGTCCCTGCCTGTGTTGTGGGTAATGACAAAGCGCGCGGGCAATCCGCCCGGAAGGGGAACCGTTTTCGCGCCTGCGCTGAGCAGCGTCGAAGCATCCGATGGTGGAAGCGAAGGCATGGCAAAGGGCTTGGGCTTCACTTGCAGTCCGATCCAACCAAGCAGGAATAGAGCAGCGAGGATGGAAACAACAATGAGGGTGATCCTCATTCTTTCAACTTTCATGAGATCGGCAGCGGCTTCACATCCAAGCCGCTATAGTTTATTGGTCTTGCCGCCGAGCTGAAGTGAGCAAACGCATACCTGCCAGAGGATGAAAGTAACTCACCTACGCTTTCTTTGCCGCCGCAATCGCCGCGCGCAATTGCTCGCTGTGCTCTTCGCGATAATGGCCGGGCACGACCTCCAGCATCCACAGCGCCGCCCGGCGATAGAGATGCTTGCGCGCCACCAACGCAGGCGGCAGAGAGGCCAGCAGTGACACCGTCTCGGCCTGCGCCTGCTTCAGTTCGTTCAGCAGAGCCGCCAGCGTTCCGAATCGTTCCACCATCGCCCGCAGGCGCACATCCACATTGGGGCGCATCTCAATATCATCCTCGATGGGCGTATCGTTGAGCATATCGGCCACCCACGACTGGAAATCGCGTTCAGCGGCAGTGAGATGAGCGATCAATTCTTTCACGCTCCATTCATTGCCCGCTTTGTGATCGGCTTCGGACTCGGTCAACCCGGCCAGCGTATTTTCGAGTTCGGAGTCGAGCGCCTCATAATTTTTGCGCGCCGTCTCGGCTAACTCCGCGCCCGTCGCCGGAACTTCTGGGATCGGGAAGCTCGACAACTCCAACATTGCCGTTTTCTTTTCCGCTCCGCGATAAAACACCACCGGCACTGTGTCCCCTGCCTTGAAGTTTTGCGCCACACCGCCCAGTGTGACCGCGTTCACCTGCTTTCCGGCAAACCTCACAATCACGTCGTCCTTCTGCAAACCGGCGGCGCGCGCCCCGCTCCCCTCTGCCGTGCCTCCGAGTCGAATCCCATCCTTCACCGGCGCGCCGATCTCTTTCACAATCGCCGCATCGAACCGTTCAATGAAGATGCCGAGGCGGGGCCGCCGGGCGACGCGCAAATCGATGCCCGCCTCCAAAACCGATTTGAGATTCTCCAATAATGAAGGCCAATCCGATTCCACCGCGCGCCGTGTGTCGGCCCACATCTTGCCCGAACCGATTCCGTTATGGGCAAGCGTCACCACCGTCGCTCCATTCTTCTCTTTGAAAGTCACGCTCACACTCATCACACCCGGCTCGTTATAGCCATCCCAACCGAAAGCGATCTTTCTGCCGGGCTCGAATACCGTGTACGCGCCGCAAGCATAATAGCCATCGTTCCACCACAGATACACGCGCCCGCCTTTGCGCGGATCGGTTTGCGCGGCGTCGCACAGCCAATCGCGCAGCAGTGTGGCGTGAGTGAAGGCGCGGAACGCCTCGGCGGGCGGCGCGTTCACGGTTTGGCGAAAGGTGAGTTGAGATGAGTTTGAGTTTGAGTTGGGGGCTTTCGATTTTTTGGATGACGCTTTGGGCGTTGACATAGCAATCTCCTTTCACGCTTCCACATCGGCCATCGCCGGGATGTCGATCTCTTTCGGACATGTGGCTTTCGACAGATTGATCACGCAGTTCACAACGGCCACCAGATCGTGAACCGGAATCAACTTCCCTTTGGAAGCCGCCACTGATGCTTCCACTCCCGCCTCGAACGGCGTATCGGTGTCGATACTGCCGGGGTTGAGCACCGTCACCGCGATCCGATCCTTTCGCAGATACTCGCGGAGCGCATGAGCCGCCCCGCGCAAACCGAACTTCGAGGCGTCGTAGGCCACCTCGCGCCCGCCGTTGTTTTCTAAACCCGAAATGGAGCCGATCAGAATCACTTTGGCGTTGCTCGACTTCCGCAGATTCGGAATCAATTTTTGCAGACACAACACGGGCGAAAGAAGATTGACGGCCAAGACGTCCAAATTCTCTTCGGCGCTCACCCGCTCGAATTTGTATTCGGGGCCGAAGGCGCTTGCTTCCCAAATCCCGGCGTTGTAGATCAACACGTCGAGCGGTTGGCCGCCCACTGCCCCGGCAATGGAGTCGGCGGCGCCGGGCTTCCGCAGATCAGCGCGCACCCAAATGCGCTTCACGCCCTCGTCGCTTTGCAATCGCTCCGGCTGGCTGCGCGACACGAGCCACACCGTGTCGCCGCGCTCTGGCAAGCCGGAATTGAACGCCGCGCCCAGCCCGCGGCTCGCGCCAAAGATAATCATGTTGCGCATGACTCACCTCTTGTGCGCCGCGAGCAACAGCCCGGCCACCGATTTCGCGTCGCGGATGCTTCCGCTCAGGGCCAGCCGCACCGCGTCGGCGAACGGGACGCGCTCGACGGCAATCTCTTCATCTTCATCCTGCGGCAGTGAGGAGGGCGTAAGTCCCGAGGCCAAATACACGCGCATGAGTTCCGACGAATAACCCGGCGCGAGAAAAAACTCGCCGATGAGATCGAGGCGCGCGGCGGCCATGCCCACCTCCTCCTGCAATTCGCGCGCGGCGCACTCGGCATGGTCTTCGCCGCGCTTCACCGTTCCGGCTGGCAGCTCCAACAACGCTTCCCCCACCGAATGGCGATACTGCCGCACCATCAGCACCTCGCCGTTGTCATCTATCGGCACGACGGCCACGCCGCCGGTATGCTCCAGCACTTCCCACTGCATCGGCGGCCCCCCGTTCGCGCTCACTTGATCCACTCGAATGCTGAACGCCCGTCCCGAAAACACTCGTTGAGAAGAAAGGACTTTGATCACTGTTGCCTCCACACATAACCCCGTACGGGCCGGTCTGAGACCCGCCCTAACCTTGCCCTCTTACACGCAGAAACCCGGCCTTGCAATCAAGACCGGGTTTCAGAGCCCAATTGGCCGAAGATTACCGTTACGGCAGTTTGAGCACTTGGCCCGGGTACACCGTATAGGGCGCAGAGATGCCGTTGAGCTGCGCCAGCGTTTCGAGGGTCGTGTCGTTGTTCAACGCGATGCGGAATAAGTTGTCGCCCGACTTCACCACATACGTTTTTTCGCCAGTGGTTGCGCCGCCGGGCGCGGGCGAGCCAGCGGCGGGGATGTTGAGCACCGTGCCCGGCTTCAACACTGAGTCCGGATTGATGTTGGGGTTGGCGGCGATCAACGCTTCGGGGCTGACACCGTTCTCGCGCGCGATCTTGTACAACCAGTCGCCGGGCTTCACCGTGTATTGTTTGGGGCCGGCGGCGGTGGCGGTGGGAGGAGGCGGCGGAGTGGCAGTGGGAGCGACAACAGCGGGCGCGGTGGGAGTGGGAGTAGCCACATCGCCGCCGCCCGTTCCGCTCAACACGGCCTCGGCAGTTTGAGTTTGGCCGGCGAAGAGAATCGCCTGCATGTTAGCAATGGCGGTTTCGGTAGCGGCAACGTCGGCCTGCTCGCCCTCGCCCCCACCGCCGACGCCTTCGGGCGGGGCAGTGGGCAGGGTTTCGGTGATGGCTTGCCGGGTGCAGGCGGCCAAAAGCAGAACAGCACACAGCATCGTGAACACAACAAATAGGGTGCGGCGATCTTTGAGCATCGGAGTTCCTCCAAGTCTTGCGTTTCTACGGCAATCAACAGGGAAGTATATTCATCTGCCCAAAATGCACAAGTCAACCCGGCGCGTTCGATATTTCACTGGCGGCGGAGGATGTGGGTGATGATAGTCGCTCCCGATCCGCCGATGTTCTGCGCCATGCCGATGCGCCCCCCTTCCACTTGAGTGGAAGCCGCCTCTCCGCGCAGCTGCTGTGCCACCTCAACCAATTGATACACGCCGGTGGCCCCCACCGGATGCCCGCGCGCCTTCAGCCCGCCCATCGTGGCGATGGGCAGTTTGCCTTTCGGGCCGATCTCGCCCTCCAGTCCCAACCGCACGCCCTGCCCGCGTTCGGCAAAGCCGCACGCTTCGAGCGAGAGCGCGGCCATGATCGAGAAAGCGTCGTGAAGCTCGAACACGTCGATATCGTTCGGGCCCACGCCCGCCTGTGCATAACAGGCCTTCGCCGATTTGTGCGCCGCCGCCAGCCATAGCGGATCGTCGCGGTCGTGCACGGCAATCGAGTCGGTGGCCGAAGCGGAGGCCGCCACCGTGATGGCCGGGCGTCCGTTCCCCCGCGCGCGATCGGCCGGGCATAGAATCACTGCCGCCGCGCCGTCGCCGATGGGCGAGGCGTCGAGCAAATTGATCGGGTCGGCTACCATCCGCGCGCGAGTGTAATCTTTGGCAGTGATGGCTTCGCGCAGTCGCGCATTGGGGTTGTGCACGGCGTTGGCGTGAGCGTTGATCGAAAACGGGGCGAAGTCGTTGTGGCTCCAGCGATACTCGTGCAAGTAGCGCTGCATGACGAGGGCATTGATGGCGACGAACGAGAGACCCTGCGCGGCTTCCCAATCGGCGTCGGCGGCGGTGGCGAGGCTGGCGGTGGTGGAGGGGCCGCCGGTTTCGGTCATCTTTTCCACTCCCACAACGGCCACCGTCTCCATCGCGCCGGAGGCCACCGCCATCAATCCGGCGCGAAAAGCCGCCGCGCCCGATCCGCAGGCCGCTTCGATTTTGGCCGCCTCGGCTCCGCGCGCGCCCACCCAATCGGCGATGAGCGAGCCGAGGTTCTCTTGGCGGTTGAGCGGGCCGGAGAGCATGTTGCCGACGTACAGCGCGTCGAGGCGCTCCGCGCCCGTGTGCGCATCGGCCAGCGCGGCAATGACGGCCTCGCCGGCCAGGTGCCGCAGTGATTTCTCCCAGTGCTCGTCAACGGGGGTCTGTCCAATTCCGAGAATTGCAACTTCGCGCATTGAATCATCGACGAAGGACAGACGACGAACGGCGAATTTTTTCATTCGTCATTCATCTTTGATCCTTCGTCGCCCTTCGGCGCATTTCTATCGCCGCCGGGCTCTCAGAAACTATCGTGTTAGCCGGTGAGGATTCCGACGAGCAACAGCACAACTACGGCCATGACGAACTGCGCCCACGAGTGGCCGGCGAGCGAGCGTTGGAGTTTGAGGAATTGCGGCGAGGGAGGCGTGCCGGGCGCCGGCGCGGCGGCGGCAATTCGCCGGGGGAGGAAGATTCCCAAGTACGTTCCGTTGGCAAACATCAGCACAGCAATCCACACTTTGATAGTGAGTGGGTGGGGGGTCATGAAGATGCCGAAGCCGCCGTAACGAATGACGGTTTGCCAAATGCCGCTGGCAAAGACGAGAACGATGGACACGAAGACGATGGGCGTGAGCCGTTTGGAAATGGCGGCCATCGATTGCATGCGCGCCGGAGCTTCCACGCCTTGCAGGGCCGGGCCCACGACGAGGGGCATGAGCAACGACGCGCCGACCCAAACCGACATGCCGATCAGATGAATCCAAAACAATATCGCAAGAAGAGTCATTGGTCTGTTAGTCGAGTGGTCAAGTAGTCGAGTAGTCAACTATTCGACTACCTGACTATCCGACCAACCGACTACATGTGAATGTATCCGCCGGTCAAACCGTGCGCCGCTTCCATGATCACTTCGGACAGCGTGGGATGAGCGTGGACGTTGCGGGCGATCTCTTCGGCGGTGAGTTCGAGATTGTGCGCCAGCGTAAACTCGGGCAGCAGTTCGGTCACTTCGGGGCCGATCAGGTGCGCGCCGAGAATCTCACCGTACTTCGCGTCGGCCACTATTTTCACCCAGCCCGCGTAATCGCCGAGGCCGAGCGCCTTGCCGTTGGCCTGAAAATTAAACTTCGCCATCTTCACTTCGTAACCTTTTTCTTTGGCTTGCGCTTCGGTGTACCCGAACGAAGCCACCTGCGGCTGGCAATACGTCGCGCGCGGCATCATGTCGTAATCAAGTGTCACGGTGTCGTGCCCAGCAATGGTTTCGGCGCATACAATGGCCTGCGCCGATCCGACGTGCGCCAACAGCAGTTTACCGGTGACATCGCCGATGGCCCACACGCCGGGCACGTTTGTCCGCATCCCACCATCGATCTCGATGAAGCGTCGCCCAGTCGTGGCGACGCCGACGGCCTCCAACCCGATCCCTTTGCTGTTGGGCTTGAACCCCGTGGCCACCAAAACCTGATCGGCTTCGAGCGTCTCCGATCCGCCCGCCCCGCTCACCGTCACTTTCACTTTCTCGCCCGATGCATCGATGCTCTCGAACCTCGTCGCCGCCTTCACTTTGATTCCTCTTTTGCCGAACTGCGTCGTGAGTTCTTTGCTGACCTCTTCGTCTTCCAGCGGCGCAATGCGCGGCAACATTTCGACAATCGTCACCGCCGAGCCGTAAGCGTTCCACACGGTGGCGAATTCCATGCCGATGGCCCCGCCGCCGATGACGATGGCCGACGCAGGCAGAGTCTCTTGCAGAATCGCCTCTTTGTACGAAACGACCTTCGCGCCGTCAATCGTGATTCCGGGCGGGACGCCGATACTGGCCCCCGTGGCAATCACGACGTTCTTCGCCGTGTGCGTTTGCTTCGATCCATCGTTCGCCGTCACTTCCACAGTGGAGGCCGACTTCAACTCCGCTGCGCCCATGTGAACGTCAATCTTGTTTTTCTTCATCAAGAACTCGACGCCTTTGACGAGCCGGTTCGACACCTGCCGCGAGCGTTTGACGGCGGCGCCGTAATCGAGCTTGAGATTCTCGAACGAGAAGCCGAATTCTTTGCCGCGATGCCGGAGCGTTTCGGCCACTTCCGCATTTTTGAGTAATGCCTTCGAGGGGATACAGCCGACGTTGAGGCACACGCCGCCCAGCCATTGCTTATCCACCAGCGCTGTCTTCTGCCCCAACTGCGAAGCGCGAATGGCGCACACATAACCTGCCGGCCCTGCGCCGATGACGAGGACGTCGTAGTTCATATACAAATCAACTCCCATTCACAGTTTTCCACATCGATCCTTTAGGGCAAGCAAATCTGCATGAGCATTTATATCGAAGTGATCTATCGCCCAAGTCACATACAATTTACATAGGGGTTGAATACTCAAATTCTCGCAGAACGCACGCAACAGATCTTTACCATGAAACCATATCAGGTAGAGCGAGTTTTCATAGAAACTTGAATCGCTGAACACGGCGAGGTGTTGATTTGCCGTTTGTTCTAATTTTTTGATAGAAACTGTGCCTACCTCAGACAAGAAAGTCTGAACTAATTCACGAGCGCTGGAAAGACAATCATCGAAAGCAAATGATGTCGGCAGTTCTCCACTACTCTTAAGCCATGTCGTCTTGATTTCCGGCCAGCGGTTTCCCGGCTTCAAACCTGCCAAAGCCCATCGCACAGCCTGATATGCAGCTATTTGTTGAGCGCTATTAACTAGTGCTTGCTCAATCGCTGGCGCTTCAGGAGGCAAGCCGAATTCCCATTTCGGGCCGTTTGCTTTCTCGCGCCAGAAATCTCTAATGAGTTCTGTATCTATCAAGTAACTTTCTACACAAGCGCGATACGTTGCCCAAATCGGTTTTGATCCGGGGATACGAATCAGAGATGGTTGCGCTGAAGGCTTGAGATCGAAGTCACGATCTCGAAAGGCGATGAAGGGTGGTTTTTGCGAATAGGATGAAAGATAGCCATCAATATAGGCATTGAAACCAAATTTGCCTCCGATCGGGACTATTCGTGGCCCGCTCGACTCCAACAGGCGATCCAACAATCTCGAATCATAGCTATCGTCTTTTCCTTCGCAAAAGATCAGCCCGACAGATGCTGCTGTTACAGCCATATTAGTCGATCTCCAACCGTATTATTGATTCAGGGGGAGCCAAAGCCTCAACGGCATCTGAGTGAGTAGTGACGACAAATTGATTATTCCTGCCCAAATGCCTCAGAGCGCGAAGCAATCCTTGTTGCATAGGAGGGTGTAAATGCAACTCAAGTTCATCAATGAGAATCACCGAATTATGAATCTCCCAATTGGCAAAGTCAAATATGAGCGGGAACAGAGCGCGTTCACCCCCCGACATTTCAGACAATTCGTACTGTCTATGCCCATCGTAAAAGTAGAACCGCGGCTCCTCTAGAATCTGGCCTATTTCAGTTTGGGGTAAAGGGCCCTCTAATCTGCGGCTTGGGAAGATAACCTTGTAGGCATCTTCAAGTTCTGCAAAAATATCACGCTGGCCGGAGCGCAACTGATATTCGCCACGTATCACGTGCTCATGAAAATAGTACAACTCCGTAAGACGTTGTCTAAGAATCCTAAGGCTTGGTATATCGCCATTATCACTTAGAGGAATCAAGCTGGTGGCATTTCGATGTTCGGTATACCAGAACACACCCCCAACTCGCTTGAACACATCCGAGCCTTCTGGTACGAATCTGTAGATTTGTCTAGCATACTCTCTTCCCATAAATTGAAAACGCTCGCGTGCATTTCTGCCAACATTGACCGCTCCTTTGTCCAAAACCAGGGAAACTATTCTGCTTTCTCCTGGAGGCGCAACGTCTGTTCTCCCAGCCAAACCAGGTACTTTTTGAAAGAAATCTTGTGTAGCTATAAGTTCATCCGAAGCAAACTCGGCCTTTAATTCAACATGTCCTGGGAATTGCCAACTCCTGTCAGTTAGTTCTAAATCAAAGCCGGGCCAATCTAGTTCATTAGGTGCCTTGAGTCGCTTAGTAGCGACGCCCAGCATTGCAGCAATCACCTGCAAAACTGTGGATTTGCCAGATCCGTTTTCCCCAAGCAAAACGATCAAATCTCTAGGGATGCCACTTACAGAATCAGCAAAATCCAAATGCTTATGCCTAAATCTCTTGAAACACTTAAGTTCAACAGACTGGACCTTCACAGTACACCTCTGGTGGTCTTAACGTAAATGTCTTCGGCCATTTCATCATTCAGCCGTTTGGTCGTGCATACATGACTCTGCCTTTGTTGACGATTTCACGCAGGAAGTAGTCGCGATTCTCAATCCGGCGACTCAAATTGCCCGGCGTGCGCACAATCACATCTATGCTGAACGTGCGCCCATGAAGGGAACGCGCGATTTCCAGTCGTTGATCGTGCTCAGTCTTTTCAGTGTCCATCACCACCAGCAAATCCACATCGCTCCACGGTTTGGGATCGCCGTAGGCGTGAGAGCCGAAGAGGATGATCTTCTCCGGCTTGAAGCGTTCAGCAATGTGCGCGACGACGAAGCGTATCACTTCCATCGGCACAGGCTTGTCGAGATCTACTTTTGGGAAAGCCGGAGCGTCCGTGATTGTCATGCGCCGAATTATACCGTCATCCCCCTACCCCCACCCCTCCAACACCTCCTTCACCTTCGCCACAAAATAATCGGCCAACGCGCCATCGAGGATGCGGTGATCGAAGGTGAGGGTGATGTAGCACATGGGGCGGATAGCAATGGCGTCATTGACCACCACAACTCGCTTCTGGATTGCGCCCACGCCGAGAATGCCGCACTGCGGCTGGTTGATGATCGGTGTGGCAAACAGCGAACCGCTCACGCCGTGATTGGTGATGGTGAACGTGCCGCCCTGCACCTCATCCGGTTTGAGTTGTTTGGCGCGGGCGCGGCTGGCGAGATCGTTCACCGCGCGGGCAAGGCCGAGCAGTGATTTCTCATCGGCGTTTTTGACGACCGGCACGATCAGCCCTTCCTCTCCGAGCGACACCGCCACGCCAACGTTCACCTCGCGCTTGAGCACAATGCTGTCTCCGGCAAAGGTGCTGTTGACGAGCGGGTGCGCCTTGAGCGCCACTGCCGTTGCCGAAACGAAGTACGCGGTGAAAGTGAGATTGACTCCGTCGCGGGCAAACTGCGCTTTGTTCGCCTCGCGATGCGCCATCACTTTGCTCATATCCACTTCGAACACGGTGGTGACATGAGCCGAGGTGTGTTTGCTGCGCACCATATGCTCGGCGATGGATCGGCGCATGTTGCTCAGCGGCATCACGGAGTCGGCCCCCCCTCTATCCCCCCCGTCTACGACGGGGGGGACAACAGGGGGGGGACCCATCTGCAATTCGGTCGGGCGGAAGAGGTCGCCATCGCCGGGGCGCTCCCACGGGGCAAGTGCTTCTTCGGGCGCGGCCTTGCGCCTTTCGATGAAAGCCAGCACATCTTTCTTTGTGATGCGCCCGCCTGCGCCCGTCCCTTTCACCATTATCAAATCAATGCTGTGTTCGCTGGCAAGCTTGGCGACGACGGGGGAAATAAAACCGAGGTCTTTGGGTGGTTGGGTGGTTGGGTGGTTCGGTGGTTCGATAGTTGGGGCGTGAGTTGAGAGGGCGGCAGAGTCGGCGGAGATGGGGGCGTGAGTTGGGAGGACGGCAGAGTCGGCGGGGATGGAATCAGTGGGCTGGCCGATCCAGCCAAGCAATGTCCCGGCGGTGACGGTCGTCCCGGCAGGGATCAGAATCTTGAGCAGGACACCGGCGGCAGTGGCCGTCACTTCGGTGTCCACTTTGTCGGTGGTCACTTCCATGATCGGCTCGAATTCCTTCACCGAGTCGCCTTCGCTCTTCAGCCATTTGGCAATAGCGCCTTCGACAACCGACTCGCCAAGTTGGGGCATGATGATTTGTGCAGGCATAGTTTCGCTATCGCTCAGAATCCCAACTTCAAACTCCAAACTTCAAACGGCTCGTCTTTGAAGTTTGAGATTTGAAGTTTGGAGTTAATAGGCGGCTAACTCCTTCATCGCCTTCGCAATTTTCTCCGGGTTGGGCATGAACCAATCCTGCATGGGATGGCTGAACGGCACGCCGGGCACGTCGGGGCCGCACAGGCGTTTGACCGGCGCATCGAGATCGGCGAAGGCTTCATCGGCAATGATGGCCGCCACTTCTCCGCCATAGCCGCCGGTGAGATTGTCCTCATGAACGATCATCGCCTTGCCGGTCTTCCTCACCGACGCAACGATGGCCGCTTTATCCACCGGCAGTAGTGTGCGCAAGTCAACCACTTCGGCGCTGATGCCTTCCTTTGCAACCAGCGCCGCCGCCTGCAAACAATAGTAATGCATGATGCCGTAGGCGAACACGGTGAGGTCAGCGCCTTCGCGCGAAACGTGGGCCGGGCCGATGGGCACGGTGTATTCGCCCTCCGGCACGAAGCCTTTGATGAGCCGGTAGCCTTTCTTCGGTTCGAGGAAGAGCACCGGGTTCGGATCGCGCACCGCCGACTTGAGCAACCCTTTCGCGTCTTTTGGATTCGACGGGATCACCACTTTGAGTCCGGGGATGTGAGCGAAGAAGGCTTCGACACTTTGCGAGTGATAGAGTCCGCCGCCCACGCCGCCGCCGTATGGGGCGCGGATGACCATGGGCGCGGCCCACTCGCCGCCGGAGCGATAAAACATGCGCGCCGCTTCGTTGAGGATTTGATTGAAGGCCGGGAAGATGAAATCGGCGAATTGAATTTCGCAGATCGGTCTCATGCCGTACACCGCCGCGCCAATGCCCACGCCGACAATCGAAAGCTCGGCCAGAGGCGAATCGATGATGCGCTTCGGGCCATACTTCTCGAACAGCCCCTGCGTGGCGCGGAAGACTCCGCCGCGCGGCCCCACGTCCTCTCCGGTGATGAACACACAATCATCGCGGGCGAGTTCCTCATCCATCCCCTGCCGAATGGCCTCGATGAGAGTCATCTCAGGCATGATGCGCCTCCGCGGCGTACACCGGCCCAAACGCCGACTCGATAGCGGGGTACGGCGCGGCTTCGGCAAACTTCTGCGCGTCGTCCACTTCGGCCAGCACGCGAGTTTCATAATCGTCGTTCAAGGCCGGAGGCAGGCGCCCTTTCGATTCGAGGTAGCCCTTGAACAACAGAATCGGGTCGCGCTTTTTCCATTCGGCCACTTCCTCGCGGGTGCGATACGAGCGATCGTCGTCGTCGGAGGAGTGCGGCACGGGGCGATAGGTTTTGGCTTCGATGAGGGTGGGGCCGCCGCCGGTTCGGGCGCGGGTGACGGCATCCATCATGACCCGGTACACGGCCAGCACATCGTTGCCATCCACCACCGCGCCCGGCATCCCGAAGGCGGCGGCGCGGTCGGCCACGTTCGGGATCGCCATTTGTTTGTGCGAGGGCACTGAGATCGCATACTGATTATTTTGCACGATACAGATCATCGGCAGTTTGTGGACGGCGGCCCAGTTGAGTCCTTCGTACCATTCGCCCTGCGAGGTCGATCCTTCGCCGATGCCGGTGACCACCACTGCATCGTCGCCGCGCATTTTCATGCCAAGCCCGATGCCCGCCGCGTGCGGGATCTGGGTGGCGACCGGCGCGGAGGTGGAAACGACGTTGGCGCGGCGCAGGCCGAAGTGCGAGGGCATTTGCCGCGCGCCGGACGAGGCCTCGCTCTGCTTGCCGAACAGCGAGAGCATGAACTCGCGCGGGGTGAGGCCGAAGCACAACATGAGGGCGAGGTCGCGGTAATAGGGCACGAGCCAATCTTTGCCCGGCTTGAGGGCGAAGGCCGCGCCCACTTGGGCGGCTTCGTGTCCCATGCCTGAAATGTGGAAAACGATTTTGCCCTGCCGATGCAGCACCCACGCGCGCTCGTCGAGGCGGCGCGAGCGGAGCATGGCGTAATACATGGCGAGCAACGTTTCCTTGCTCAACTCCATCGAGTTTTCCTCCTGTGAAAAGTTGTGGGGAATTGGCTCGACCGAATCAGATCGAGCAGAGGGTGGGAGGGTGAGGCCTTGCGAGAGGCGAAGCGTCATCTGCGTGCGACCTGCAACGGTCTATGGACGACTGGGGAGATTCTACCATTGCGCGACGGTGATGACCGAATCAAAAAGTGAGCGGCGGGACTTTCTCCGCGCCGCTCACTTGACTCTATCCGAGATAATGAGCGGGCGACGGCAATGCCGTCGCCTGCGCCGCAAGACCGCGTCGGTTTTGGATCACCCGGCCTTCAGACTCTCGGCCACGATCTCGGCCACGTCCTTCACCTGCATTTCGCTCTTCTCGGCGCGGGCGGCGTCGGTCATCATCACCATGCAGAAGGGGCAGCCGACAGCCAACATATCTTTGCCGGTGGCCATCGCCTCTTTGAATCGATTCTCGTTGACGTGTTCCGCGCCGTGCTCCTCTTCTTTCCACATTTGCGCGCCACCCGCCCCACAGCAGAAGGAATTGCTGCGCGCGCGCGGCAATTCGCTCACGCTCGCCCCGGTCTTCGCCAACGCACTGCGCGGCGCATCGTACACACTGTTGTGCCGGCCCAAATAGCACGGATCGTGAAAGACGACGTTGGACGGTTTGGAGTCGGTCTGCACTTTCCCGGCGGCCAGCAATTCGTCGAGCAACTCCGTGTGGTGAATCACGTCATAGTTCCCGCCGAAGGCCGGATACTCGTTCTTCAACGTGTGCAAACAGTGCGGGCACGTGGTCACGATTCGTTTCGGCTTCACTTCGTTTAGCATTTCCACGTTGCCGGTCGCCAATTCGAAGAACAGCGCCTCGTTACCCGCGCGCCGCGCCGAGTCGCCGGTGCAGCGTTCCATCTTGCCCAGCACCGCGTAATTGACTCCGGCGGCGTTGAGCACTTTGGCGAACGCCTGCGCCGTCTTCTGCGCGCGCGCATCGGTGGAGGGCGCGCAGCCCACCCACCACAACAGTTCGGGCTCGGCGTTCTGCTCAATCGTCGGCACGCTCAAGCCCTTCGCCCAATCCATGCGCGAGTCGGCGGTGATGTTCCACGGGTTGGCCGCGCGCTCCATGCCCTTGAACGCTTGCTGCCACTGAGCCGGAAACTCGTTGTCCATCAGCACCAGGCTTCGGCGGATCTCGAGAATGTCGCGCATGGGCTCGTTGCCCACCGGACACACTTCCACGCACGCGCCGCACGAGGTGCAAGCCCACACCGCCTCCGCGCTGATGGCAAATTCCAGAAGGGGCGCCGACTCTTTTCCGGCGGCGAACTCGGCCCCGTGCTCATTGAGCCAATACCGTTTGTTGATCTCCAGCGCCGAGGGCGAAAGCGCTTTGCCGGTTTGATACGCCGGGCAAACGTCCTGACAGCGATTGCACATGATGCAGGCATAGGCGTCCACCAATTGCGAGCGGCCGAGGTGTTCGAGCCGCGTCGCGCCAAACTGCTCGATGCTCTGATCCTCGAAATCAATCTTCGCCAGCTCGCCGATGGAGAGTCGTTTGGGCTTGAGCAAATAGTTGAGGGCGGCGAAAAAGATGTGGATGTGTTTCGATTGAATGAAGTATGGGACAAAGAGGAGGATAGAGCCGAGCGCGCCCCAAAAGGCGGCGTGTTCCAAAAAGGTGACGAGCGATGGCGGCGTCCCGGCCCAAACGACGCTCAACGCGCTGGCAAACGGTTGCCACGCATCCGCGCCCGTCTCGGAAAGATGCAAACTCTCGCCGACAAATCGGCAGCCCACGTGAAAGAGGATGAAGAAGCCGACGATGAGCGAATCGCGCTTGATTCCGTTCAGCGCCTTCGGGTGAAGTTTCACGCCTTCGCGGTAGCCGAACACTTTGGGGCCGACGACGAGCCGCCGCGCGAGCAGTGCGGCCATGCCCACGAGAACACCCACGCTGAGCAGATCGGCCAACAACCGGTAGAGATCGCCGATGAGCCCCTCGCCCAAAAAGACGAAGCCGGAGAAGAATCCCTGCAAGCCATCGCCGACGTTGACGAGGAGATAATAGGTGAAGCCCCACACGACGAAGGCGTGAGCGAGGCTGGGCAGAAACCGTTTCTTGAGCACGGTGCGCTGGGTAACGGCGATGAGTGTGGCGTTTGCCGCGCGCCCGATCAGGTTGTCGGCGCCGAGGCGGCCCGCGCCCCGTTTGATGATTCTGATGATCCGGTCGGCGCTGCGATAGGCGGCATAAGCCGAAGCCAATGCCAACAACACGAAGATGATTTTTTCAATCAACGTCAACATAGAGGCATTCTCCGAGAGGGGATGGGCAGAGTATAGCACAATTTTCGCCGGAGTTTTTCCAACACAAAGTCACGAAGGCGCAAAGGCACAAAGATGATTTGTGCCTTCGTGTCTTGATGGTGAATCGAATGGGGCAAATGCGCGGGCCCGCTACTTTCGCGACTCGGCTTTCCGCCCGCCGCCGTTCCCTCTGTGGTTCACGCTCACGAAGTCTTCCACTTCTTTCAGCGAGGCTTTGTACTGCTTGAGCAGTTCGCGATCGCCGCCTTTGAGGCGGCGCAGTGTTTGGATGGCGCAGTTGTCGCACCCGCGCATCGCCCGGTACGAATCGGTCTCGCATTCCATACACCCGTCGATGCGGATCATCATGAGGCAGAAGGCCAGCAGTTCGGGGTGGTCGTCTTCGAGTCCCAGCACTCGATCCACCAGTTTCTGCCATTCGGGGCCGCGCTGGTCGCGCAATTGCGGGATGACGTGAGGCGGAAACATCAACTCATTCTTTGTGTACATTCGCCAGAGTCCTCTGTGTGTGGAGTGATGCGATTATTGTAGAGATCGGGAACGAAAAATCAATACCCCCACCCCAACCCTCCCCCGTCGAGAGAATCGCTCGACAGGGGAGGGAGTCACGGGGTCACGTCCAATGCTTCCACGTTCCACAGGTCGGTATCCTGAGTGGAGTCGAGGCGGAAGCCGAAGACGTTGGGGCGGGCGAGGGCGATTTTGGGTTTGAAGAAGAGGAGGATCGACGGCGCATCCTGAGAGAAGAGCCTCATGGCCGCGCTGTGCAGGCTTTTCTTTTCGGCGGCGTCAAGCGAGCCGAGGGCGCGCAAACATAGGTTGTCGAAATCGGGATTGATGTAACCGGCGTTGTTGCCGCCGCTGGGATAGCCCACGAGGCCATATTGATCGGGCTGGCCGTCTCCGAGTCCTGTCCATTCACTGCGGGTGTAGAGGCCGCACGGGGGAGAATCGCCGCCGCCCACCCACGCAAACTGGGCGAGATCGAATCGGCGGCCAAACAACGCGCCACTGCTGAAATCCCCGAACAGCGCATCGCCGCTTTCTTCGACAAGTTTGATCTCGATGCCGCAGTTTTGCCTCAACTGTGTTTGCAAAATGGCGGCGATGGATTGCCGCAGTGTGTTTCCGGCGGGGCCGAAAAAATAATCGAGCGAGAGGGCGCGGCCCTTTTTGTCGAGCAGGCCGTCGCCGTCGGTATCTTTCCAGCCCGCCTCATCCAGCAGGGCTTTGCCCCGCGCCGGATCGAACAGATACAGCGTGATGCCCGATGGATCAAAATACGGATGATTGGGCGGAACATAGGCCGCCGGGAGATCGCCGCGCCCTTTGAGCAGTGTGTCGATGAGCGCGCGGCGATCCATGCAATGGGCGAAGGCCTGCCGCACTCTCGCATCCTGAAACAGATTGCTTCCGGCCAATCCGTTGTAGCCTTCGACCGGGTTGATGTTGAAGTCCAAATGCTCGTAGGCGGCGCTGTTGGCGGAATACGATTTGAGCGAGCCGCTCGCTTCGGCCTGCGCGATGGCGTTGAGGTGCGGAAGGAAGATCGACTCCTGCGCGCTGCCCTGCGCGGCGACGGCCAGATCGCACTGGCCGCCTTTCGCTTGCTCGATCATTTTCTGCGGGTCGGCGACGAAACGGAAGATCAGCTGATCGAGGTGCGGCAAGCCTTCGGCGGCGCGGAAGTATTTGGGGTTCTTCGTCAGCGTGATGTGATCGCCCGCCACCCATTCGGCCATGACGAACGGGCCGAACGACAGGGGTCGGCGGTTGACGCTGGCATCGGCGGCCAACTGCGCGGGCGTGAGCTGCCCGTAGAGATGGCGCGGAAGCGGCGCCGGGAAGCGAGTGTAAAAAAGCGTGTCTTTGAATCCGGGAAGATACGTCCACTGCACCGTACGCGAGTCGATGACCAGCGGAGCGAACATTCGGTTGGCAAGATAACGATCGGCGGCGAAGTTGTCGGGGTGATTGGCGATCTCCCACGCGAACAGCGCATCGTCGATCGTGAGCGGGACGCCGTCTTCCCATTGGAGGCCGTCGCGCAATCGGAATGTCACCGTCATCTGCATCAACTCGACCGTTCCGCCCGAATACACTTGCTCGACGCCGCCCGCGTCGAAGTAGTGAACGCCGTTCGCCAACGCCATGATGCCGCCGTTCGCGTCCACCATCGTGTCGCCGGCGCGCGCCTTCGCCGGAGTGATGAAGGCGTCGCCGTCTTTGAGGCTGGGCAGTTTTTCTAATATCACCGGCTGATAGTCAAAGGCCAGGTGATCGATGGGGCCGTCGCGCAGGGCTTCGAGCACGGCGGCGCGGGCCAGCGAACTCTCGCGCGTGCCGGGAGCATACTCGTAGAGGCTGTGCGGTTCGGCGGGCAAACACACGGTGAGCGATTTGAAGGCGTCGGGCGTGGCGGTGGGAAGGGGAGCCATAGCAGTGCCCGGCGCAGAGGGCAGCGGCGGCGTGGCCGAGCCAAACGGACCGGGCGGCGCTTGATCCGTGAGGGCTTCGATGGAGATGCCCACGGGCGCGGGCGTGGCGGTGGCGAGAATGGCGGTGGGGGCCGCCGAAGCGCAAGCGGTGAGGAGCAGTGAGGCGAAGAGGGTGAGGCGAAGAGCGATGGAACTGGTTGAGGCTAGGTTTTGATCCACGAAGGTCACGAAGCGGCACGAAGTCTTTTCAGTGTCCTTCGTCTCCCTTCGTGTGCTTTGTGGATGAAAGATGTATTGGAGGAGTCTGATCGTCATGATTCGGGACTCGCGCCGGAATATAAAAAGCACACCGCCGTTTGGGTGGCCGAGGCGGCGAACATTTCGGGGACGCGCTCGCGGCAAACGGGCAAGGCTTCGAGACAGCGGGAGTGAAAGTAGCATCCCCTGTGTCGCGGGTCGCTGGCCGGGGCCGGAGTCGGAGTGCCGGCGAACCATTGGCGCGAGTACGGGTGTCGGGGCGAGGCGATCACGTCGGGGGTCGTTCCCATTTCCACCAATCGCCCTTCGCACAGCACGCCCAATCGATCGGCATGCTTCGCCGCCCACTGAGGATCACTCACCAGCCAGAGGAAGGCCGTGCCGTGCTGTTGGCGCAAACCCAGCATCAATTTGAAGAACTGATCGGCGGCGAGCGCGGGCAGGGTGCGCGCCGGGTCGTCGCAAATGATGAGCGCGGGGTGAAGGGTGAGGAGGCGGGCGAGGGCCACGCGCTGCCGTTCGCCCGCCGAAAGGGCGGTGAGGCGGCGTTCGAGCAAAAGACTGTTCAATCCCACTTCGCGCAGCGCGCGCCGCACGGCGTTGTTTTGTTCTTCGGGGACGCCGAGTCCCTGCACTCTCAGCGGCTCCAGCATCACTTCGCTCACGAAACTCTGCGGGTTGAGGGCCGTGCGCGGATCGCTGAACAGCACTTGCAGTCGGCGGCGGATGGGGCGGAGCGCGTTCTCGCTTTGCTTCACCAGATCGCGCCCCTCGAAAATCACTTTGCCGCTGTCGGGCCGGGCCAGCATGGCCAGCGCGCGCGCCAGCGCCGTTTTGCCCGCGCCCGATTCGCCGACGAGGGCGACGATCTCTCCGGCATTGAGATCGAAACTGACTCCGGCGAGGGGATGCGCGGCTTGGGGAACGGGCGCGGAAGACAATCCCCGTTGAGGAGAAATTTTTTTGCTGAGCTGTTCGACTCGCAAAAGGGGATCGGTCACGGCCTTGCGCCCAGCGTCACCGGAATCTCCAATGAGCCGCCGTCGCGCAAAACGGTGAGCGTTACCGTTTGCCCCACGCTGGTGTTGTTCACAAGATAGCCCAGCATCTCCGAAAACGTTTTCACTTCTCTGCCGTCAATGGCGATGATCAGATCGCCGCCGCCGAGCAAACCGTCAATGGGGGTGGGCCGCGACCCGGCGCGCACTCCGGCCTGATCGGCCGGGCCGCCCGACATCACTCCCGTAACGTACACGCCGGTGGTGCGCGGAAGATTCAGCGCTTCGATCTGCGCCAGAGTCAAATCGTCGAGGCTCGACACGCCAAGATAGGGATAGGTGTATTTGCCCTCGGCGATGAGCGCCGGGACGATCTTCTTCACCGTGTTGGAGGCAATGGAGAATCCGATCCCCGAATTGACTCCGGTTTCGGATTCGATGGCTTTGTTCACGCCGATCACTTCGCCGTTGAGGTTGAGAAGCGGCCCGCCAGAGTTGCCGGGATTGATGGCCGCGTCGGTTTGGATGATGTCGGGCGCGGAGAACGAGCCGCCGCCCGGCGCAGTGACGTTGGATTCCAAAATACGATCCAGCCCGCTCACGATCCCGATCGTCATCGTGCCGCTCAGCCCGAACGGATTGCCGATGGCGATCACCCGCTGGCCCACCTGCACTCGATCCGAATCTCCGAACGGCACCGCCGTGAGTTGATCAGAGGCCACGTTCACTTTGATCACCGCCAAATCGGCGGTGGGGTCCGACCCCAACAACTGGCCCGGCACTTTGAGTCCGTTGGAGAAATCGACTTCGAAGTTATCGCCGCCCTCGACAACGTGATGATTGGTGACGATGTGTCCGTCGTTGTCGATCACGAACCCGGAGCCGAGACTCAGTTCGACGCCCTGAGCGTGCAAGACGCGGATGGAAACGACCGCCGGGTTCACGCGATTGTAGAGATCGATATACAACTGCTGTTCGGCCACCGGGTCGAGGACGACCGGCGCGGGCGGGGTGAGTGAGACAGGCGCGGCAGTGGGGGCGAGCGGCAGGGTGGGCAGGGGCGCGGCCGGCGGCGCGCTCGACACGATCAAACTGTTGCACGCCAGCGAGGCCAATATCAGAATCGCCGCAACCATCACGTAGGGGCGACCCCTGCGGTCGCCCAACATAGGGCCGGGTTTCAATGTTCGCATAGTTTTTGATCCACGAAGTTACACGAGAAAACACGAAGGTGTTCGAGCCAGCAGGTGACAGTCACCTGCCCGGTGTTGTTCGAGACGCAACATCATTCAAGGTGACTGTCACCTGTGATCGCTTTCTTGGCGCCCTTTGTGGATCACTTTCTCATCCGGGACAACTTCTTGAACAATTCTTTCTCTTCGTCGCTCAAGTTTTTGGGCAGTTGAATCAAAAGGCGCACGAGCAAATCGCCGCGCTCTTCGGCCTTCGGTTTCACCGGCAGGCCTTTGCCGCGCAAACGCAGAAACCGCCCGCTCGAACTTTCGGCGGGGATGGTGAGCATCACGTCTTTGCCGTCGAGCGTGGGCGCGCGCACTTCGCCGCCCAACACCGCCGTGTATAAATCGACGGGCAGATCGGTTTGCAGATCGGGGCCGCCGTCGCGCAGATGAAACTTGGGATGCTCGGCCAGTTTGACGACGAGCAGTAAATCGCCGGGGCGGCCGCCGATGCCCGCCGGGCCCTCTCCAGCGATTCGCACTTTGGTTCCGGTTTTTGCGCCCGCCGGAATCTTCACTTCCAGCGTTCGGCTTCCCTTTTGCAATTTGCGCGTCGTTCCGTGCAGGGCCTCTTCGAGCGTGATTTCGATCTCCTGCTCCTGATTTTGGCCCGGCACTTCCGACACCGCGCTTCGCGTCCGCGCGCGAGTCCGAGTCCCGCCGCCCATCGTGCCAAAGATCACGTTGAAGAAATCGGAGAAGTCGCCGCCGCGGCCGCCGAAGAGGTCGGACAGATCGCCTTCGTATTCAACCCGCCCGCCGCGCCCGCCCTGCGATCTCCAAAACGATTCCCAATCGGTTGCGCCGCCGTATTGCTGGTAGCGGGCGTAATCGGCGCCGAGCGTGTCGTACTTCGAGCGCTTCTGCGGATCGCCCAGCACTTCGTAGGCTTCGTTGATCTCTTTGAATTTCTCCTCGGCTTTTTTGTCGCCGGGGTTCACGTCGGGGTGATGTTGCTTGGCGAGCTTGCGGTAGGCCGATTTGATCTCGGCTTCGCTCGCGCCTTTGCTCACACCCAGAATTTTGTAGTAGTCTTTGTAGTCCATGTCTGCAATACTCCCACCCGGCGCTTCCCCCACTCGCTTCGCTCGGTGGGACGGGTTGCACCACCCTCCCCGCTGTGCGGGGAGGGCCGGGGTGGGGGCTAAACAATCCGTTCTCAGATTCTAGGCTTTGAGGAGAAGAACGTCAACAGAAGCGAGGGGATTCTTACGGAACGCTAACGGAGGGAATCTTTCAACCGTCGCCGCCCCTCACCCCGCCGTTGTCGCCGTCTTTGTCAACAAATGCCCAACGAATAAACGAACGGCCCGCCGCGCGGAATTCGTTCATTCGTTGACAGTCTACCCGCCCCCCTCGAAACCCGGCAAGGGGCCTGATCCGTTGTTCCCCCTCTTCGGGTAGAATCACCCGGATGCGGAGTATCAGCACATCATGAAAAGCAATGAGCACTCTGAGCGAAGACCCGCGCTGTTTGCGGGTCTTAGTCGAAGAGTGCGCCTATTATTGAAGAGGAGTCCGCCCAAACTGCACCCTTCGACTACGGCGGGAGGTACACCCGCCTCCGCTCAGGGTGCTTTCACGATCTACTGAGTAGTGGTTGCACTCGACGCGCAGAAGGCGAGCTATGACCATCCTTGCTGTTTCACCTAAATCCAAAACAGTCAACGACTTGCTCAAAAAAGCGAAGCGGAAAAATCTCGTCCTAGAATCACCCGATGGAGATCGATATGTGCTGTGCCGCATCAGCGAAGCCGTCTCTTTCTACGTCGGCGATGACGACGACTTCGCCAAAGAAGTCGAAAAGACTCGCAAGAATAAGAAGCTGATGAAATACCTCGATCAACGCCGCGAGAAATCACGTCGCGAGAAGCGAATCCCTATCGAGCAAGTTAGGCGTGAGCTTGGCCTTTGAACAGCCGCGCTTCGTCTTCGCCGCTGCTTTGCCGCGTGTGACTTCGTGGACTCCAAATCCCTCGCCACCCTCGAACTACCGAAGATTCTCGAACGGCTCGCCGCGCACTGCGCCTTCTCCGGCGGCGCGGCGCTGGCCCGCGATCTCGCCCCGACCGCCGACGTCGATCTCGCCCGCCGCTGGCAGGGGGAAACCGCCGAAGCCCGCAAACTGCTCTCGGTCAAAACCGATGTGACCATCGGCGGCGCGCGCGACGTGCGCCCGTTCGCCGCCAACGCCGCCATTGGCGCGGTGCTTCTGCCCGCCGAGATTCTCGACATCAAAAACACGCTCATCGCCGGGCGCGCGCTCAAACGCACGGTGGGCAAGTTGGGCGATCAGTTTCCGCGCCTGGCCGTCATCGCCAACGGCATCGACGACTGCCCCGGCATCGTGGAGGCCATTGGCCGCACCATCGACGAGCGCGGCGAGGTGCTGAGTTCCGCTTCCGACAAACTCGCCTCGATCCGCCATCAACTCAAAGTGGCGCACGACCGCCTCCTGCAAAAACTGCACACCATCCTCAATAGTTCCCGTTACGGAGCATATCTTCAAGAGAACATCATCACCCAGCGCGAGGGCCGTTACGTCATCCCGCTCAAAGCCGAGCACAAAGGCAAACTGCGCGGCGTCGTGCACGATCAATCGTCGTCGGGCGCAACCATTTTTATCGAGCCGCTGGCCACGGTGGAACTCAACAACGAGTGGCGCAAACTGCAACTCGAAGAGCAGGAAGAGATTCGCCGCATCCTCGCCGAGCTGTGCAAACTCATCGGCGGGCAAGCGGAAGCCATCAAGTACACCGTCGAGGCGCTGGCCGAACTCGACCTCGCCTTCGCCAAAGCGAAGTACGCCGATGCTCTGCGAGCGAGTGAGCCAACATTAAGAGAAGCCAGAAGTCAGAAGTCAGAAGTCAGAGGCGCGCGCGCTCATCCGGGATCGACGATACGGCTGAGGGAGGCCCGCCACCCGCTGCTCGATCCGACGGCCGTCGTGCCGGTTGATTTCATCCTCGACGATCAAACCTACGTGGTCGTCGTCACCGGCCCCAACACTGGCGGCAAAACCGTGAGCCTCAAAACGGTGGGCCTGCTCGCGGTCATGGCCCAATGCGGCCTGCACATCCCGGCGCAGTCCGGCTCGGAAATCTCGACCTTCGAGTCGGTGTACGCCGACATCGGCGACGAGCAATCCATCGAGCAGAGTCTCTCCACTTTTTCATCGCACATCACCAACATCATCGGGATTCTGAAACAGGCCGACTCGCGCTCGCTGGTGATCCTCGATGAGCTCGGCGCGGGCACTGATCCCGCCGAAGGTTCCGCCCTCGCCCGCGCCATCCTCTCTTTTCTGTTGGACGCCGGATCGACCACCCTCGCCACCACGCATTACCCCGAACTGAAAATTTACGCGCACACCACGCCGGGAGTTGCCAATGCCAGCGTGGAGTTCGATCTCGAAACGCTCGCCCCCACCTATCACCTCACCATCGGCCTGCCGGGGCGCAGTAACGCCTTCGCCATCGCCAAACGGCTCGGCCTCGACGGCACCATCATCGGCGAAGCGCAGACGATGATGCCGCACACCGATCTCGAAGCCGAGAAACTGCTCGACGAGATTCACCGCCAGCGCGATCTGGCCCGCCGCGAGCGGGCGTTAGCCGAAGCCGTGCGCGCCGACGCGCTGGCGCTCGAAGCCCGACTCGCGCGGCGGCTCGACCGGATCGAGGAGGAACGACAGACGGTGATCGACGAGGCGAGGGAAGAGGCCAGAAAAGAGATCGAGTTGGTGCAGGAAGAGGCGCGGGCATTGCGGCGAAAGATGCAGGCGGCCTCCCTGCCGCTGTCGGCAGTGAAAGAGATCGAAGCCGCCGCCGAAGAATTGGCCGACGAAGCCGAGTCGTCCATCCCCTCGATCCCGTCGCCCGTTAGATCGGTTGAATCTGCCAGCGCAAAAAAACCGATCCGATTGGGCGACCGGGTGTGGCTGACCACTCTCAAAACCGAAGGCAGTGTGCTCTCGCTCACCGCCGCCGACGCCGAAGTGCAAGTGGGCCGCCTTCGCATCCGCGCCAAGTTGGATGAACTGCAAACGATTTCTGAAAAACTTCAAACTCCAAATCTCAAACCTCAAATTCCAACCACCCAACCACCCAACCACCTAACCACCCAACTACCCACCCGCCCAACGACCGGAATGGAAATCGATCTGCGCGGGCAGACGGTGGATGAGGGGTTGATGATGCTGGAGCGGTACATCGACTCGGCGTACACGGCGCAGTTGCCGTGGGTGCGAATCATTCACGGCAAAGGCACGGGCAAACTGCGGCAGGCCGTGCGCGATATGCTGAGGGCCAACGACCTCGTGTCGTCGCACGAGCCCGGCGGCGACACCGAAGGCGGCGACGGCGTGACGATTGCCCGGCTGGCGCTGGCCGATTGATTCGTTGTAACTGCTCGCGCATCCTGAGCGAAGCGCCGATGGTTTTCGGCGCGAAGTCGAAGGATGCGGCTCGGCGCAACATCCGCACTCTCCCCCAAAGGGGGCCTATGGGTCGACTTCGTTCCGCAAAGAGCGCGGAACTTCGCTCAGAGTGCTTCACGTGTGAGCAGTTACGATTCATTCACCGCGAAGGCGCAAAGGGCGCGAAGTTCTGCTTTTGATCTCCGCGATCTTTGCGGTTCGATCTCCATGCTCCCGTTTCAATACATCGACGATCAACTTCATTGTGAGGCCGTGCCCCTCGCGGCGCTGGCCGCCGAGTTCGGCACGCCGCTGTACGTTTACTCCGCGAATCGACTCCGCGAAAACTATCGGCGCATCGCGTCGGCCTTCGCCCAACTCAAGCCGACGATTTGTTATTCGGTGAAGGCCAATGGCAACCTTTCGATCCTGCGCTTGCTCAAAGACGAAGGCGCAGGCTTCGACATCGTTTCGGGCGGCGAGTTGTTTCGAGTGATGACCATCGGCGCGGAGGCGGGCAAGGTTGTGTTTGCGGGCGTGGGCAAAACCGCCGCCGAGATCGAGGCGGCGCTGAGGGCAGGGGTCGGCTGGATCAACGTCGAGTCGGAGGGCGAACTGCGGCGGGTGAACGAGATCGCCGGGCGGCTCGGCGCGAAACCGAATGTGGCCATCCGGCTCCGGCCCGATGTGGAGGCCGACACGCACCACCACATCAGCACCGGATCGGCGGCGAGCAAATTCGGCGTGCCGATGGAAGCGGCGTGGGCGATGGCGCGCAGGCATTGGCCGAACGTGAGCCTTCGCGGCGTGCACGTGCACATCGGCTCGCAACTCGGTTCGCCTAATGGAACACTGCGAGCCATCGAGGCGGCGTTGGAGTTTGCCCGACGGGCAAGCCGCGCCGGAGCGCAGATCGATTCGCTCGACATCGGCGGCGGGTTCCCCGTCGCCTATCGGGATGACGACGCCCCTCCGGATGTGGAGGCCTTTGCCGCGATCATCGCCCCCCGACTGGACTCGTGGCCCGGCAGGATTCTGATCGAGCCGGGGCGCTCCGTGGTGGCCAACTCTGGCCTTCTTCTCACATCCGTTCAATACAACAAAGAGCGCATCGTCATTGTGGACGCGGGGATGCACACGCTCATTCGCCCGGCGCTGTACGAGGCGCATCATCGCGTGTGGCCGGTGGAGCGAGGCGGAGAGTTGCGCCGCGCGGATGTGGCCGGGCCGATTTGTGAGAGCGCTGATTTTTTGGCGCGCGACCGGATGTTGCCGCCGATGGCCGAGGGCGATCTGCTGGCGGTGCTCGACGCGGGCGCGTACGGTTTGGCGATGGCCTCGAATTACAATTCGCGCCCCCTGCCCGCCGAAGTGATGGTGGACGGCGAGTCGTATCGGCTCATTCGCCGACGGCAGACGCCGGGGGAGATGATCGCCAGTGAAGTTTGATTGGGCGGTTGTGTGCTATAGTATTTGCGGAAAGGCGGTGCGGTATGGCTGTTGAACTTGCGCTTCCCACAACCGAGACACTCATCACTGGCGATGATTTGCTGGCGATGGGCGACATTGGCCCCTGTGAATTGGTGGAAGGGAGAATCGTGCTGATGAGTCCCGCCGGGTTTCCTCACGGTGATTATGAGATGAACTTTGGCGAGCGGTTGAAAGCCTACGCACGGCAATCAAGGTCGGGCAAGGTGGTCGTGGGCGAAGTGGGAATCTACGTTCAGCGCGACCCCGACACGATCCGGGCGGCGGACGTGATCTTCGTGTCGAACGAACGGCTGGCGAAACGCCAGAAGACGAGCGGCTACCTCGACGTTGCGCCGGATCTGATCGTGGAAATTCTTTCGCCCGATGATCGCTGGCAGGAGGTGACACAGAAGATGCGCGAATACTTCGCCATCGGCGTGCGGCTGATCTGGATTGCCGAGCCGGCTTCCAAAACCGTGTTCGCTTACAAATCGCTGACGGACGTGCGCGAATTCGGCGAAGGCGATACGCTGGCCGCCAACGATGTGTTGCCCGGCTTTGCCGCGCCGGTGGCGGCCCTGTTCGAGGAGTGATTCGGATGCCTGACGAACTCGTTTGTGTGCATGTGGCTTCCGGCCAAGTGGAAGCCAACTTGATCAAAAGTTTGCTGGAGGCCGAAGGCATTCCGGTGATGGTGGCGCAGGAAGGCGCGGGCGCGGCCTATGGCCTCACAGTGGGGGTGCTGGGCGAGGCCGAGATTATCGTGCCGGAGAAATTCGCCGCCGAAGCGCGCGAACTGCTGGAGGAGTGGACGCGAGGGGAGGAAGAAGAAAGCGGCGGCGACGGACAAACTGAGTGATTGAATCAAGCGGGCGCTCAAGTGAGCGCCCGTTCTTTTTCAACCGGCTTTCGTTTCATACAACTCCACCAACACGCCGTTCGCGCTTTCGGGATGGATGAAGGCGGCGCGGTTGCCTCCGGCGGCAACCACCGGCGTTTCGTTGATCAACCGCACACCCTTCTCTTTCAACCGCATCAGCATTTCGTCGAGGTCGTCCACTTCGAGGGCAATGTGATGCAGGCCGGGGCCGCGCTTGGCGAGGAACCGGGCCGCGCCGCTGGTCTCGGTCGTCGGCTTCACCAGTTCCACCTCGCTATCGCCGGTGGGCAAAAAGGCGACGATGGACTCTTGCCCTTTGACTTCTTCGGTGTGAGTCAGAGTCAGCCCCAATGTGTCGCGCCAAAACGAGAGCGACGAGTCGAGATCAGGAACGATGATGGCGATGTGGTTGATTTTCTTGATCATGAGAGCACTCAGCATTCAGCGATCAGCGGTCAGTCAATTGCTGAACGCTGATCGCTAACCGCTACGTTTTTGGCCGATACTCCCCCCACGCGCCTCTGAGCGTGTCGCAAATCTCGCCGAGCGTGAGGTCGTTCTCGACGCACTCGATGAAGAGGGGCATGAGGTTGTCGGTGGAGCGCGCGGCGGAGTCGAGGCGGGCGCGGAGTTCGCTCACCCGCGCCGAGTCGCGGCGGGCGCGAACGGCGGCCACTTTTTCGCGCTGAGATTTTTCGATGGCCGGATCGATCACGAACGGATCGATGTCCAACTCCCCGCCCGCCGTGAACTCATTCACCCCCACGACGATCTGCTCTTTCGACTCGACGGCTCGCTGGTAGCGATAGGCCGCGTCTTCGATCTCTTTCTGAATGTAGCCGCGCTCGATGGCGCTCACCGCGCCGCCCAGCTCGTCGATGCGGGCGATGTAATCGGCGGCGCGTTGTTCGATCTCGTCGGTGAGCGACTCGATGGCGTAACTGCCCGCCAGCGGATCGATGGTGTCGGCCACCCCTGATTCATAAGCGATGACTTGCTGGGTGCGCAAAGCCACGCGCGCCGCTTTTTCGGTGGGCAGTTGCAGAGCCTCATCCATGCTGTTGGTGTGCAGACTCTGTGTGCCGCCGAGCACGGCGGCGAGGGCCTGAATGGCGACGCGGGCCACGTTCACTTCGGGCTGTTGAGCGGTGAGCGCCGACCCGGCGGTTTGGGTGTGAAAGCGAAGCATCCACGATTTTGGATTCTTCGCGCCGAATCGCTCGCGCATGATCTTGGCCCACAATCGGCGCGCGGCGCGGAACTTGGCTACCTCTTCGAGAAACTGGTTGTGCGCGTTGAAGAAGAAGGCCAACTGCGGCGCGAAGTCGTCCACGCTCAACCCGGCGTCGATGGAGGCCTGCACGTAGGCGATGCCGTTGGCCAACGTGAAGGCGACTTCTTGCACGGCAGTCGATCCGGCTTCGCGGACGTGATAGCCGGAGATGCTGATGGTGTTCCACTGCGGGACTTCCGTTTGGCAATAGCGGAACACGTCGGTGATGAGCCGCATCGACGGGCCGGGCGGAAAAATATACGTGCCGCGGGCGACGTATTCTTTGAGGATGTCGTTTTGAATCGTGCCGCGCAGATGCTTCGGCGACACGCCCTGCCGCTTGCCCACCGCAATGTACATCGCCAGCAGAATCGCGGCGGGCGCGTTGATGGTCATACTGGTGGACACCTCGTTGAGCGGGATGCCGTCGAACAATCGCGCCATGTCGTCGAGCGTCGGGATCGATACGCCCACTTTGCCCACCTCGCCCAGCGCCAACGGATGGTCGGGGTCGTAACCGATCTGAGTCGGCAAGTCGAAGGCGACCGAGAGTCCGGTTTGCCCTTGCTGAAACAAATACTTATAGCGCCGATTCGACTCTTCCGCCGTCGCGTATCCGGCATATTGGCGCATCGTCCACAGCCGCCCGCGATACATTGTGGGCTGGACTCCGCGCGTGAAGGGATATTCGCCGGGGAAGCCGATTCCGGGCGGCGGATCGTCCGGGCCGAACGCTCGCTCCAACGGAATGCCCGACGAGGTTTGCAAGTCGGCTCCGCGTTCAGGATTCTTTTTGAGAGTCGGGCTGAGCGTCTCGCGCTCCCATCGTTCGCGCTCGGTATCTCGCATAGGTTGCCTGTTTTTAGTCAACGGATGAAACAGATTGAACGGATTCTTCTCGGAATCATTCGTTGAATCCGTTCAATCCGTTGAATCCGTTCAATCCGTTGACGACAAATGCGTTAATCGAAATTCCACTTTGGTGAACTTGAGCTGCCACGCCGCCGACATTTTTTGGTTGAGCGCATCGAGCGCCCACTCCTGCGCCTGCGCTGGGCGTTCTATCGCCGTGCTGCTGCCCATCAACTTGATCTCATCCACCAATTTATTGCCCACCACGTCGGCAATATCCTGCCGCGCCTGCATGGCGACCATCACCGCCGGGATAGGCTGAATGATCTTGCAAGTGAAACTGCCTTCGACTCTGAACTTTTCTCCGTTCGAGATCGTGAGATCGGGCGGCAGAGCAAAAGTCTGCTCGCTCAAATTCACCAGCATCACGCTATCGAACAGCGGCACGACCCACGCCGTGCCGGGCGGCAGTTCTTTCACCAGTCTGCCCATGCGAAACAACACCCCGCGATGCCCTTCCGGGATGCGGCGGATCGAGGTGAGCATGAACAACAGCCCGCTCATCGTCACCGCCACAATCACCGCAATATAGAAAACGCCTTCCACTTCCCACTCTCCAATCTGCAACCGCCGATCCGCGATCTACGATCCTTTCGCCTCACCCACCGTCACCATGATCTGATTCTGCTCCACCGTGTCGCCGCCTTTCACCTTCACCCGCGCCACCGTCCCCTCGCGCGGCGACTTCAACTCATTCTGCATTTTCATCGATTCGAGAATCACCAAAATATCGCCCTTCTTCACCGCCTGCCCTTCGCCCACCGGCACCGACACCACCAAGCCCGGCATCGGCGCTTTCAAATGGAAGTCGCCGCTCTGCGGAGCCGCGCCGCCCGCCGATTTCGCCAGCCGCGCCGCGCGCTCGTCCACCACTTTGGCCTCATACAGATCGCCGCGCATGAGCACGCGCCAGCCTTCGTCGTCGCTTTCAATGAATGCTTCGTACGATTGATTGTCGATCAACAACGAATACAGTGACTGCGCCGCCAACGCTTCGAGATCGATCTCGTACATCTTGCCATCCACCGTGACGTGGCGATCATCGTTGATCTCGATAGTGTACGTTTTGTCGTTGAGGGTCGTCAGATACCTCATCGGTGCATCCTCTCGTATCGGCCCACCCATTTCCAGTTGCTCGCATCGCGCGCGCCGCGCTGAACAATCTGCGCCGCCTGCTGGCCTTTGTGGTGCGCCACCAGCGTCGCCAAAATGGCGGCAATCTCCGGGTGTGCGGTGTTCTCGCGATCCATCTCGAACCGCTCTTCGAGGAAGCGTGTGTCGAAGTTCCCGGCGATGAAGCGATGCGAATTGAGCAAATTCTGATGCAGAGGGATGTTCGTTTTGACGCCGACGATCTTGTATTCTTCCAGCGCCCGGCGCATCCGCAGCAGGGCCTCGCCGCGGCTCTCGCCCCAGCAGATCACTTTCGAGATCAGCGAATCGTAGAAGCGCGGGATGGTGTAGCCCACGTACACGCCGGTGTCCACGCGCACGCCGGGGCCGGTGGGCAAAATGGAAGCCGACACCGTTCCGGTGGAGGGCATGAAATTGTTGTAGGGGTCTTCGGCATTCACCCGGCACTCAATCGCCCAACCGTTAAGCCGAATGTCTTCCTGCTTACGGCTCAACTGCCGCCCGCGCGCCACGCGGATCTGCTCCTTCACGATGTCCACGCCGGTCACCAGTTCCGTCACCGGATGCTCCACTTGCAGGCGCGTGTTCATTTCGAGAAAGTAAAAGTTCTTCTCTTTGTCCACCAAAAATTCAATGGTGCCCGCGTTGATGTATCCCACCGAAGCGGCGGCGCGGCAGGCCACCTCGCCCATGCGCGCGCGCAGCCCTTCATCGTCGCTCACAAACGGCGAGGGCGACTCTTCCAAAACTTTTTGGTGGCGGCGCTGTATCGAGCACTCCCGCTCACCGAGATAAACGATGTTGCCCTGCGTGTCGGCCATGATCTGAATCTCGATGTGCCGCGCGCCGGTCACCAATTTTTCGAGATACACGTTGCCGTCACCGAAAGCCGAGTCGGCTTCCCGGCGGGCAGAGGCCAGAGCCACCGGCAGATCGTCGGGGGCGCGGACTTCGCGCATCCCTTTGCCGCCGCCTCCCGCCGTCGCTTTGATCAATAATGGGAAACCGATCTGCGGGGCGATAGCGATGATCTCGTCGTCGCGCAAATTGCCCTCGCCCTCGGTGCCGGGCACCACCGGCACACCGGCTTTGGTCACCGTTGACCGCGCCACCGCTTTGTCGCCCATGGCCGCAATGGACGAGGGCTTGGGGCCGATAAAGGTGATCTCTTCGTCGGCGCAGGCCTGCGCAAAATCATCGCGCTCGGCGAGGAAGCCGTAGCCCGGATGAATAGCGTCAGCGCCCGACTTTTTGGCGACATCGAGAATCTTGTCGATTCGCAAATACGATTCACGTGAGGGAGCGGGGCCGATGAAGAAGGCTTGATCGGCGTAGCGCACGTGCATGGCGTTGCGGTCGGCTTCGGAATACACGGCCACTGTTTCGATGCCCAGTTCGCGGCAGGCGCGAATGATGCGCACGGCGATCTCGCCTCGATTGGCGATGAGAACTTTGGTGACGTTTGACATGGCGCTCTCTACAACGGAATGTTCCCGTGCTTCTTCTGCGGGTTGCTGTCGCGTTTGTGAGCCAGCAGTTCGAGTCCGTTGATCAATCGCGGGCGCGTTTCGCGCGGCTCGATCACGTCGTCGATGTACCCACGCGAGGCGGCCACGTAGGGGTTGGCAAACTTCTCTCGATACATTTGCACCAGTTCGGCTTTCTTCGCCGCGGGGTCGGCGGCTTCGGCCAACTCTTTGCGAAAGATGATGTTCACCGCGCCGTCCGGCCCCATCACCGCGATCTCTGCCGTCGGCCAAGCCAGATTCAGATCGCCGCGAATGTGTTTGCTGCTCATCACATCGTACGCGCCGCCGTAGGCCTTGCGAGTGATCACGGTGAGTTTGGGCACGGTGGCCTCGCAATAGGCGTACAACAATTTCGCGCCGCTGCGAATGATGCCGCCATGCTCTTGCCCGGTGCCCGGCAGAAAACCCGGCACATCCTCGAAGGTGACGAGAGGAATGTTAAAGCAATCGCAGAAGCGGATGAAACGCGCCGCCTTCTCCGACGCGTCGATGTTGAGCACGCCGGCCAGCACCGCCGGTTGGTTGGCCACCACTCCCACGCTGTGCCCGCCCAGCCGCGCGAAGCCCACCACGATGTTCTGCGCGTAATCGGCGTGCATCTCGAAGAACTCGCCGTTGTCCATCACTTTGGCGATCACTTCTTTGATGTCGTAAGGCTTGTTGGGGTTATCGGGAATGATGGTGTCGAGCGATTCGTCTTCGCGCAGAGGGTCGTCGGCGCTCTTGGCGAACGGCGGGTCTTCCATGTTGTTCTGCGGAATGTAACTGAGCAGTTTGCGGATGAGGAACATGCAATCGGCTTCGTTCTCGGCCACGTAGTGGCACACGCCCGAAGTGGAGCCGTGCACGCTGGCCCCGCCCAACTGCTCGAAGGTCACATCTTCCGACGTGACGCTCTTTACCACATCCGGCCCGGTGACGAACATATACGACGAGCCTTTGACCATGAAGATGAAATCGGTGAGGGCCGGCGAATACACCGCCCCGCCCGCGCACGGCCCCATGATGGCGCTGATCTGCGGGATGACGCCCGAAGCGAGGGTGTTGCGCAAAAAGATGTCAGCATAACCGCCGAGCGAGACGACGCCCTCTTGAATCCGCGCCCCGCCAGAGTCGTTCAGCCCGATCACCGGCGCTCCGGTCTTCATGGCCATATCCATGATCTTGCAAACTTTTTCGGCGTGCACTTCGCCGAGACTGCCGCCGAACACGGTGAAGTCTTGCGAGAAAACGTAAACCAGCCGCCCGTCGATGGTGCCCCAGCCCGTAACCACGCTGTCGCTGAGGAATTTCTTTTCGTCGAGGCCGAAGTCGGTGGTGCGGTGCGCCACAAACGCATCCACCTCGCGGAATGAGCCGCGGTCGAGCAGAAGTTCGAGCCGCTCGCGCGCGGTGAGCCGCCCGCGATTGTGCTGGGCCTCGATGCGATCCAGCCCGCCGCCCAGTTTGGCTTCCTCGCGCAGACTCCGAAGGTGTTCAATTTTGGGGTTGATGGCCATACCCTCTCCCATTGCAGATTTCAGATCGCAGATTGAAAATACAATCTGCGATCTGAAATCTGCAATCTAGAATCGCTTTCGCCACAGCACGCTCCACACCAATGCCAGCACGATGGCGGATGCGCCCGCCGCGAACCCGGTGGAGAGCCGGGCATAATCGGATCGGGCGAAGAGAAAGTGATCGAGCCACGATTGGGCTTGCGACACGGTGACGGCGGCCAACGCGAGGCGGCGCCCCCATGATCTCAATTTCCACAATCCAACGGAGGCCGCCGCCAACAATCCGCCCCACATCACCGCCATCAGAATCGAGTACGGCAAGTGGAGCGATATTTGCAGTTCGGTCAGAAAATCTTGCCGGGCAAAGAGTGTGGCCGCCCGCGTCCACTGCAACGCCGCTAATATAAACACTAACACTGACAACCAAGTTACGCTCGGCGGGCGGCGCATACGCAAGCGGGGCTATGGGATCAACAATATCTTCCCGAACAGATCGCCGCGATCCATTTTCTCATGCGCGGCGCGGATGTCGGCGAGCGGGAATGTGGAATCGATGGGAGCGTGGAGTTTGCCGGCGAACACCAGCGACATCACTGCGCGGAAGTCGTCGAGCGTGCCCATGGTGGAGCCGAGCAGACTGATATGCTTGCCGAACATGTAGCGGTTGTCGAACTCGAATTTTGGCCCGGCGGTGTTGCCCACGGTGAGTACGCGCCCGCCTTTTCGCGCGGCGCGCAAACTGGTCATCATCGTCGCCGCGCCCACGTTGTCCACCACCACGTCCACGCCGCGTTTGTCGGTGAGTTGAAAAATCTTTTTGCCCCAATCATCCTTCGAGCGATCAATCAACACATCGGCGCCGAGCGATTGCGCCTTCGCCAGTTTTGATTCATCCGATCCAACGACGTACACAACGCATCCGGCCATCTTGGCGATCTGAATAGCGGCGGTGTTCACGCCGCCGCCCGCGCCCACCACTAGCACCGACTCCCCCGCGCGCAGCTGGCCTTTGGTGATGAGCGAGTGCCACGCGGTGTGAAAGACGAGTCCGGCGGCGGCGGCGTTCTCGAACGGGAAGCCATCGGGCAGGTGAAGCAGTTGCCGTTCGTGGATGACGGCGTACTCGGCGTTCGTTCCATCCACCGTTTCGCCGAAGAGATGCCAATTGGAGCAGAGGTTGTCGTGGCCGGCCATACAGAATTCGCACGCGCCGCATCCGATGTTAGTGTTGAGCACAACCCGGTCGCCCGTTTTGACGCGGGTCACATTCGGGCCGACGGCTTCCACCACACCCGCGCCGTCGGAGCCGAGAATGTGCGGCAGTTGCAGTTTGATTCCGGGCCAGCCGTCGCGCACCCATTTGTCCACGCGGTTCATCGCCGCGACTCGGATGCGCACCAATACTTCGTTGGCTTTGGGTTCGGGCGTGGGGCGGTCGCCGAGGGTCATCACCGCGGGGCCGCCGTGTTGAGAGAGGCAGGCAGTTTTCATTCGACGGAATACTCGCGTAGAAGTTTGACTCGCGGCTCCTGCTTGGCAATAGCATTGAACAGCCGCTCGTCGGCGGTTATAAAATCACAATGGTGGCTGACGGCAAGGGCGAGATAAAAACAATCGTAGGCCGAGCGCTTGTGTTGGCGAGCGAGACGATAAGCGGATTCGGCGAGCGATTCGACCTGCACAAACTCAATACCGGATGAAATGATCTGAAACAGCGCATCAATTGCCTGTGTCTCACTAACCTGCTCTCGCTTTTTCCAGAGAATATTCGCCACTTCCGCTATGAGCAGATCCGGTGCTACCAGAGTCAGTTCATCTTGCAAATGTTTATCACGGATCGCGTCAGCCGCCTCTGTGTCAGTTTCCGGCGAGAACCACTTGATGACCACATTCGAGTCGATCACAAGGATTTTCATCGTTCATCTCGATCCTGTCGGATCAGTTCGCTCGAATCGGGGAAAACGCCGTAAGTCTCGCGTAGTGTCTCTCGGAGTTGGCGCATTCGTGTATGAGCCTCGCGTCGATCCATTTTAGGCCGAAGAATAATCTCCTGCCCCACGATCATGACCACCCACTCTCCGCCAACAGGCAAGAGGCTTCTGGGAATGAAGATGCCCTCTTGAACTGAAACAGTTTTGGTCAACATGCCGACCTCCTTTCACCTCAACCCCAACTCATTCCGCGCGATCACCATTCGTTGAATCTCACTCGTGCCTTCGTAGATTTCAGTAATCTTCGCGTCGCGGAAGAAACGCTCCACCGGCAGTTCTTTGCTGTAGCCCATGCCGCCGTGAATCTGCACGGCCTGATGGGCGCAAAACATGGCCGTCTCCGAGGCGAACAGTTTCGCCATCGAGGCTTCGAGCGTGTATCGCTCGCCCGTTGTTTTGCTTCGCGTCTTTGCCAGCGCCGCGCTGTAGATCAACAACCGCGAGGCCTCGATGCGCGTTTTCATGTCGGCCACTTTGAACTGCAAACCCTGAAACTGGCCGATCTTCTGCCCGAAGGCCTCGCGCTCTTGCATGTAAGCGAGGCTGGCCTCGTAAGCCGCCTCGGCAATGCCCAGCGCCTGCGAGGCAATACCGACGCGCCCGGCGTCTAGCACGGTCATCGCAATCTTGAAGCCCTCGCCTTCCTCGCCCAACCGATTCTCGACGGGGCACTGATACTCCTCGAAGACAATCTCGCTGGTGGCCGAGGCGCGGATGCCGAGTTTGGGTTCTTTTTTGCCGCGCACAAACCCGGGCTTGTCGGTTTCAACAATGAAAGCCGTGATGCCTTTGTGTTTTTTCTCCGGCGCGGTCATCGCAAACACCACAACGATGTCGGCGACGGGCGCGGAGGTGACCCACGACTTGCGGCCATTGATCACGTAATGGTCGCCGCTTCGCGCCGCGCGTGTTTTCATGTTGCCCGCATCGGAGCCAGACATCGGCTCGGTGAGCGAATATGCGCCGATCTTCTTTCCGCTGGCGATGGGGGCGAGATATTTTTGCTTTTGCTCTTCGGTTCCAAACTCAATCAGCCCATGGCACACCAGCGAATTGTTCACGCTCATCACCGTGCCGTGCGAAGCATCCACTTTGCTGATCTCTTCGAGCGCCAGCACGTAGGCTACCGTGTTCATTCCCGCGCCGCCGTATTCTTCGGGGACTTCGATGCCCATGAGTCCCAATGCGCCCATCTTTTTGATCGTCTCGTACGGAAACTCGCCCGACTCGTCGTGGTCGGCGGCCACCGGCGCGATCTCGTTCTGGGCAAAATCGCGGGCAGTCTGGCGAATCATTTCATGCTCTTCGGTGAGCGCCAGGCTCATGCTAGCAGAAGTGAATTCAGCAATGGTCATGGGGGACTCCTTCTTTTACGATACTACATCTCGCTTCGCCCTTCGAGGGCGCGGGCCAACGTTGTCTCATCGGCGTATTCGAGATCGCCGCCGACAGGCAAGCCGCGCGCGAGGCGAGTGACTCGAACCCCCAGCGGCGCGATCTGCTTTTGCAAATACATCGCCGTGGCTTCGCCCTCGTAACTGGGGTTGGTCGCCAGAATCACCTCACGAATCTTTGCGTTCTGCAACCGCGCCATCAGTTCTTTGATCCGCAAATCTTCGGGGCCGATGTCTTCGACGGGCGAGATGGCGCCGTGCAGAACATGGTAGCGGCCCTGGAAACTGCGCGTGCGCTCAAGAGCGATCACATCCAGCGGCGCTTCGACAACGCAGAGGAGTCCGGCGTCGCGCTGATCGTCGCGGCACAACGGGCAGGGATCGGTGTCGGCGTCGGTCATGTTGAAGCACGTCGAGCAGAAGCGCGTGCGCTCTTTGAGCTGCGTCAAGGCTTCAGCCAGCGCGCGGCTCTGCTCCGGCGGTTGGCGCAGAAGAAAATAGGTGAGCCGTGAGGCGCTTTTGGGGCCGATGCCTGGCAGGCGAGAGAACTCGTCAATGAGCGACTGCACCGGGCGAGGGATGGCGGAGGGCATGAAGGGATGGTGGGATGAAGGGATGAAGGGATGACAAGATGAAACTTATGGTCAGCGTGTCATTTTGTCATCTTGTCACCGTGTCATCTAATCATCGTGTCACATTCCCGGCAGCCCAAGCCCGCCAGTCACCGCGTTCAATCGTTCGGCGGCGAGGGTTTGCGATTTTTCGATGGCGTCGTTCACGGCGGCGACGAGAATATCGCCCACCATTTCGACATCGCCCGATTGCAGAAGTTCGGGGGTGACGGCGATGGACTGCACGCGCTGTGCGCCGGAGATGACCACCGTGACCGCGCCGCCGCCCGCTGTGACCGTGAGCCGCTCATGTTGCAGAGCCTCTTGAGTCTTTTGCATTTCTTCTTGCACTTTGGCGAGTTTCGCCATCATGTTGCCGCCGCCCATTTGCGGGCGAAAGCCTTTGCCTCGGGACATTTGAATCTCCTGTGATTGGTAGGTGGTTATTGCTTCCGTACTTTCCCGCCCAACCGCATGGCTTCGGCCACCACGCCGTTGCCGTCCACATCGGGCAGCGAATCGCCTCCGGCGCCCATAATGCACCGAACTTTGAGCGGCGAGCCGATCACGCCGCGCAACGCTTTTTCGATTCCCTGCCGGTTCGATTCCGTCTCCGCTTTCGAGCGCGGCGTTTCGTGATCGAAGGCGAGGGTGAGCACATCGCCTTCGAGGCTGAACGGTTTGCACGAGTTAACGAGGGCTTGAAGGCTGGGGTGGATTCGTCGACTCGCGGCGGCGACCTCTTTCCATTTGGAGACGATGGTTCCCAGCTGAACAGTGGGCGAGGCGGGAGTCGGAGTCGGCGCCGCCGGAGTGGTGGGGTGTTTCGGAATGGAGGCGGCGCGGACGGGCTGGGCCGGTGCGAGGTGGGAGGCCGCCACCGGAGGATCGGCTGGCGCGGGGGCGCGGAGCGATTCCACAAAAGCCAATTCGAGCGGCAGTTGCGAAATCCACGCGCCGCGCTGATCGCTGGCGGTGTTGAAGGCTTTGATGGCGCGGAGGAGCGCGGCGGGCTCGAACTTGGCCGCCTGCAATTGCATGGCTTTGCGCGTTTCGATTCCGGCGTAGGCATCGACGAGCGCGGGGTTGCCCAGCCGGATGAGGAGCAGGCCGCGAAGGTAATCGACCATTTGGCGGGCAAACTGTCGCGGGTCGGCGCCGCCGTCGGTGGCGGCGTTGATGAGGTCGAGGCCGCGCGCGGTGTCGTGTTCGGCGAGCGCGTCGGCGAGGTCTTGCACGGCTTGGCCGCTGGCGGTGCCCATCACGGCCAACGCGCTGTCGAGAGTGACCGGCTCGTCGGGGGCGATCACAAGTTGATCGAGCAAACTGATCGCGTCGCGTAAACTGCCGGTGGCCTGCCGGGCCACCAGTTCGAGCACCGACGGTTCGACCGTCAGCGCTTCGCGTTCGACGATCTCTTGCAGGCGGCGAGCGACTTCGGCGGCGGGGATGCGGCGGAAGGCGTGCTTTTGGCAGCGCGAGGCGACGGTGAGCGGGACTTTGTGCAGTTCGGTGGTGGCGAGGATGAAGATGGCGTGCGCGGGCGGCTCTTCGAGCGTTTTGAGCAGAGCGTTGAACGCGCCCATTGAAAGCATGTGCACTTCGTCGATGATGTAGATTTTGCAGCGGCCTTCGCCCGGCGCGAAGTTGATTTTGTCGCGCAGGTCGCGGATGTTATCGACGCCGGTGTTGGAGGCGGCGTCGATTTCGATGAGGTCGAGGAAGCGGCCTTCGTTGACGGCGAGGCAGTTGGGGCAGGTGTTGTCGGGGCGCTGATGAGGATCGGGGTGGGTGCAATTGAGGGCTTTGGCGACGAGCCGGGCAGTGGAGGTTTTGCCGGTGCCGCGCGGGCCGGAGAAGAGGTAAGCGTGAGCGGCGCGCCCCGAGGCCAGCGCGTTCCGAATCGTATTGATGACGTGTTCTTGCCCCACCACTTCGTCGAACGCGGCAGGACGCCATTTGCGGTAGAGGGCTTGATCGGCCATGGGGGTAATTATAGAACGAAAAGCCTTTGATCCGCTCATCAAAAGTTTGACAAAGACTAATTGTTGCTACTATACTCTGTATATCATCAAAGGAACTCAGCATGACTCAACAAGTCACGATTACCACTGAAGCGCCGATAGACCTCAAGCCCTTGCTTGAAGGCGCTATTCACAGCAAACTCAAAACGCTCCAATACGGACTCAAGCGCACTCGGGAGCGGCTGGCCGAGTTTGAGAAACGATTCAATCTCACCAGCGCGGAGTTCGAGAGACGCTTCAAGGCGCGGGAGATCCCTGAGAGTTTGGACAATCTGGACTGGTGGATGGAGGTTGAGGCCTTGCATCTATTGGAAACGAAATATCAGGCTTTAAGCGAGGCGCGTTTTGTCGGTTGAGGAGTATTACCACTCACTGCTGGCCATTCTCTCAGAGTCACCCTTCGTGCGTTCAACAGAAGTCGCCCTGGATGTGCGTGGAGAGTATGTGGCCTTCATTCGCGGGGATGTTTACTTTGCTGACGACTCGCTGTTGCATTTCCGCGAGCTGACGGATGTCGAGAGCGCAGTCAAGCGAACCCATCCTGATCTCGCTAGAGTCTTGAAAGAGATCGAGTCCCGTTTCTCCGTCGAATAGCCGCATCTGTTATAATCGTAAACAGCACCTCGAGCAGCGTGCACAAGGAGATAACCATGCCATTCCGTTTAGGCGTTCCAGAGTTGTTGATCATTCTCGTCATCGTCATCGTCCTCTTCGGCGTGGGCCGGTTGGGGAAGATTGGCACCGATCTCGGCACGGCCATTCGCGAGTTTCGCAAGGGCTTGCAGGGAGATGAGAAGCCGGAAGAAAAGAAAGAAGACGAAAAGAAATCGTAATCCAATTGTAGGGGCGGGGCTTGCCCCCGCCCAATCATGGGCGACGGCGGTGGGCGACCGCGCCCCCCTTGCAGGGGGCAGGTAGTCGCCCCTACAATTTATGGCGTGGTGAATGTTGTGTGCGCCCGCCCCTTCGGATCGATCAGCGTCGCCGTTTCCCCGCTCTGCCACATCGCCCCGCCCTGCCCCCAATACAAATCGGTCACCGTGTCGCGCCCCAGCCCGGTGTGCACGCTCACCGCGCCGCCCTGAAATAGACTCAGCGCCGGGAACGCGTACATGTTGCCCTGATCGTCGCGCAGAGTCCAACCGGAGAGATCGACAACCCCACCCAGATTCACAATCGTGATCTTTTCGGTCGCCAAATTTCCAGCGTCGGTGATGGAGCGGATGGCGAGTTGAGGCGCGGAACCGGCCTCCACCGCCGTGCCGGTGGGCGGCGGCGTCACCGGAGTGGCGTTGGGATTCGTCAACGACTGCGGAGTCGTCGTCGGCTGGATGAATCCGGCCACCGGGATCACCAACTTCTGCCCGACGCTCAACGTGTTCGGATCGTCGAGGCCGTTGGCCTTCATGATCGCATCCACCGAGACATCGAACTGTAAAGCAATACTGCCCAACGTGTCGCCGCCTTTCACTTCATAAACGGTGGGCGTGGCAGTGGCCGAAGGCAACACAGCCTGCGCGGTGCGAGTGATGGACAGAGGCGGCTGAGGGATGGGGGTGGCCGAAGGGAGCGCAACGGGAGCGCGGTGCGTGGCATCCCACACGGCCAGCACGGTGAGCGTGACTGCCGCCGAGACGATTGCGTTGAGGATGAGATACACAAACAGTCGCCGCCAATTCATGAGCGACGATCATACTCGGAAGGCAATCGTATGGCAATCGTCGAGAGGCGGCGCGCGAGCGGCGATACAATTTGCGCTGTGCCCTATTTGATCGACGGACATAATCTCATCGGGCAAATGCCCGGCCTCTCGCTCGACGACCCGCACGACGAGGCGAAGTTGGCGATGCACGTTCGGCGCTTCTGCGTGCATGAGCGGCGAAAGGCCACGATCATTTTCGACGGCGGACTGCCGGGCGGAGTCTCACGTCTCTCCAATTCGGATGTGACGGTGATCTTTGCTTCGGATCGGCGCACGACTGCCGACGATCTTTTGCTCAACCGAATCCGCAACGAGCGGAATCCGGGCGGGCTGATCGTGGTCACATCCGATCAGAAGATCGCGAATGCGGCGAGGCAGAGGCGGATGACGGTGAAGCCCTCGCGGGAGTTTGCGCGCGAGGTGAGCCGAGCGGCGAAAGCCGCGCGTGGCGCAGGCGCGGAAAAGGAACGCGGGTTGAGCAAAGAGGAATTGGAGGAGTGGGAGGCGATGTTTGGGAAGGGTAAAGGATGAAGGGCGAAGGATGAAAGACGGAAGGCGAACGAGGAGCCGCGCGCAAAGAGCGCGCAGAGAATTAAAATAGGCTTCTTCGGAAATAGCAATTTTGCGGCGCAGGCGACGGCAATGCCATCGCCTGTTCGTTGTTTCCGATAGAGTCTATTTTCGTTTTGGCTTCTTCGCCGATTTTTTCGCGGGGGGTTTGGCAACCGCGCGGGCCGAGGGCACGCGCTTGAACACCAGCCCTTCGCCGCCGGGCATGCCGGTGTTCATATCGTCAATCAGTTCCCATCCGTCCGCGCCGAACATGTTGAGGATGGCCGGAAGGAGTGGATAGACTCTGGCCGCATGCATCTGTTCCATGCGGTCATTGTAATCTTTGAATAGCGGCTCGGTCACTTCCACCGGCATATCGGTGTCCGAGTGTTGATAGAGACGGTTCACGTACCATTTGGTATCGACGCCCCACGTGAGTCGGGTGAGGATGCAGTATTCCCACTTTGCCATAGCAATGCCTCCTTTGGTTGAGTTTGAGTTGGAGTTGGGGTGAATGAGTCTGCGGAACTGCCTCAAGCATACTCCGATCGGCGATACGAGTCAAAACGAGAAGATGGCGCCGAGCGCGGCGGCGCAGACGAGGCCGCACAGCGCCCCGGCCAGCACATCGGAGAGGTAGTGCACGCGCATGGCGACGCGCGAGAGGGCGACGAGCGGCGCCCACACCAGCGCCAACGCCGCCCACACCGGCGGGCCGAGAAACACGGCCAGCGCCGCAAGCAGGGCCGCGCGCGCCGCGTGCCCGGAGGGGAACGAGTGCGGATCGATCTTGCGGTAGCCCTGCCCCCATTCTCCGGCCGGGCGCGGGCGGCGCACAAAAACTTTGATGGACTGCACCACTGCCGCCGTAACGCCAATGCCAATCAGAACGACCATCGCGGCGAACTTCCACGAAGCCGAGCCGAGCCACAGCGCGAGCAACAAACCGCCGACCCACAACGGGCTGTCGCCGGAGTGAGCCAGCACGATGGCCGCCTTTCGCAGAGTCCGGTTTCGGTCGGCGATGTCGGACACCCGGCGGGAAAATCGGTTGTCGGCGGCGGAGAGTTGAGCGCGGAGAGTCACGAGGATGTTTGCGCCAGATCGTTCGAGACGATCTCGTATTGAAATGGCTTGTCCACATCCATACCGATTTCGGCGTGCGGGCACACGAGGGCGCGGGCGCGCACGTGCAGCCGTTCTCCGGCGATGCGCTCGGCGCTTTCGAGCGTGAGCCGCCGAAGCGCCAACAGCAACAGCGTGTCGAGGCCGATCAGCATGGCTTGCTTGAAAACATTCTTGCGGGCTTCGGTGATCTTCAGCCACAAGGGGTTGTCGTCGGCGGCCAATCGAGTGGAGAGCATGTTCACATCGCCGCCGCACACCGTCATGTTCCTCAGCCGGGTGTAACTGCGCCGCGAGGCCGGGTAGCGGCCCTCCATCACCGAACGCTCGATGACGGTGTAATACACATCGTGATCGGTTTGCAGGCAAGTGTCCACCAGCCAATTGATATGCTCGGCGCGCACGCCGGGCACATCGGCGCTGGCCCACACTGCGTGCCGCGCTTGCGGATTGAGTTCGACGATTCGGCGGAGACCGGCGCGGGCGTTATCCACCATACTGCCGGAGTCGGGGATGAAATCGAGCGGCTTGGTTCCGCAGGTGAGGCCGTGTTCCGGTGTGAGGCCGACGACGACCACCCGCCCGATCCGGTCGGAGGCGGCCAGCGCATCGAGCACCCATTGGGCCATCGGCTTCCCGGCGACGGACAGCATGGCTTTGGGGCCGCCCTTCGTCAACGGATAGAGCGGGTCACCGGGTTTGCCGCTTCCGCCTGCGGCGAGCAGAGCATCCACTTGAGTCATCGCATGTTCCTTTTCACAGGCATCTGCGGCTATAATCGCACACGCATGGCGAAACCACAAGCCCCAATCTCCGCCCGCCTCTTGCGATGGTATGCCGCCCACGCCCGCGATCTTCCGTGGCGGCGCACTCGCGATCCGTATCGCGTGTGGGTAAGCGAGATCATGTTGCAACAGACTCAAGTGGAGACCGTCATTCCATACTATCGCCGCTGGCTCAAACGGTTTCCCACCGCGCGCGCGTTGGCCGCCGCGCCGTTGAGCGATGCGCTGGCGATGTGGGAAGGGTTGGGCTATTACTCACGCGCGCGCAACTTGCATCGCGCGGCGCAGAGGGTGGTGGAGGAGTTCGGCGGGCGCGTGCCGCGAGAGGCGGCATCCCTGCGAGCCCTGCCGGGCGTTGGCCGGTACACGGCGGGGGCCATCGCTTCCATTGCCTTCGGCGCCAATGCGGCAGTGTTGGATGGAAACATCAAACGAGTGCTGGCGCGAGTCTTCAATCTCGCCGACGACGTGAAAAGCGCGGCGGGCGAAAAGAAGTTGTGGGCATTGGCCGAGAGCATTCTGCCATCGGGCCGCGCGGGCGAACACAATCAGGCCATGATGGATTTGGGCGCGACGATTTGCCGACCGCAGACTCCGCTGTGCGACTCGTGCCCGCTGATGACGCTGTGCGAAGCGCGGCGGCTCGGCCTGCAGAACAAACGCCCGGTAACCCGGCGAAAGCCCGCGACGCCGCATTACGATGTGACAGCGGCCATCATTCGGCATCATGGGCGTGTGCTTATTGCTCAGCGCCCGGCGCACAAAATGCTCGGCGGGCTGTGGGAGTTCCCCGGCGGCAAACACGAAGGCGGAGAGAGTTTGCCGGACTGCCTGAAGCGCGAAATTTGGGAGGAATTGAGAATGAAGATCGAAGTGGGCGAACAGCGGCTGACGCTGAAGCACGCTTACACTCACTTTCGAATCACACTGCACGTGTTCGAGGCGCGGTGGGTGGGCGGCAAACCGAAAGCCGTCGATGTCGCGGCGTTCAAATGGGTGCGGCCTTCGCAATTGCAGAGGTATGCAATGGGGAAGACGGATCGGGCGATTGCAGAGAGCCTCCTGTGATCAAAAAAACGCCGGGCACCCTTGCGGATGCCCGGCGAATACGCTTCGACTAAGTTTCACCATTCAACGCACCGTCCGGAACCGGAATGCCCGTACCAGGGCGCCCCGCTGGCTTCGCACTCTTGTTGAGGGGTCAACGTCGGCGCAGCCAGCGGCCCGGGTTCCACACATCCATTCGGTTGCAGAGTCACGGTGGTGGTTTGGCCGGCCTTCACATTCACGCCGCCTTGAAAGTATTGCTTATCACCGCAGGAATAATTGAAGTCGTTCTGCCCGGCGTTCAACACCAACCGTAGCACAGCATTACGGTGGATGTTGTAGCCCACACCATTTATGACGACCGTGATCTCTCGATCGGGGCTTGAATCAATAGAACGCCTTGATTCGGGCCGGGATTGGTTGTGGGGTCTTGTGGCGCGGCGATGACCGCGCCAGCCAACGACAGCACAATGCTCGCCAGCGCGATGAGGATAATTGTAAGAAACTTGAGTCGACGGTTTTTCATGGTGGATGTCCTTTTGAGAATGGGGTTAGCGGGATGAATGCATCCCAACGCCCTTAGGGGTACATCCCCACACAACTTGAGTCTGTAAACGACGCCGAAAGATTGAGTGAAAGACGCATGAATAACAGGCCGCGCTACGGCTTTTCGCCGCGATACATTTCGATGCGCCGAAACTCCTCGATGTAACCCGCTTCGTAAAACGCGGGCAGGTGCGGGTCGGCGGCCGAAATGTTTTCGGTGTGTGTGTCGAGATCGAAATAGCGGTGATGCAGTTGGGCCAGCAGTTCGCGGCCCACAGCGGCGGGGTCGCCCCGTTCGGTGCGCATCACAAAACGCCCCATCACAAATCGCTGACGTTGAAAGACCAACCACCCTGCCCCGCCATCGGGCAGGGCAACGGTGAGGCCGTAGATGTCGCTGGCGTTGGTCAGCGATTCGGTTTGATTCGTCCACGGCGCGAGTCCGCTTCGCGTTTCGAGCAGAGCCAGCGCGTCGGCGCGGTTGAGCCACGCGGCTTTGCTCGCCGGGTACGCGCGCGGCGGCCCGGGCGGGCGGCGCATCACCATCAATTCATTCACTTCACGAAAGCCGAATTTGAGAAACAAATTGTGGGCGGGCACATTGTTTTTGATCACCTCAAGCATGGTGAACGGGATGCCTTTGCGCTCCGCCGCGCCGAGCAACGCCGCCATCAACGATCCGCCGATTCCGTGTCGGCGGTCGCCCGGCGCGAACGCCCAGCATCCCCAGCGCCACCATCTCTCCATCCTGCATGGCGACGAACGAGTCGGCGAGATCGACATCGTACACGTGAATGTATTCCTGCATGCGGGCCATGTTCATCGGCATCGGCACGAGATAATCCACGCGGGTTTGGTTGTAAATGATGGTGAGTTGTTTGAGGCTGAACTGAGTGGCCGGGACGAGATCGGCGGAAGGGGACAGTGAAGCCATCGTGTCAGCGGAGGAACGAGGCGATTTGATCGGCAAACTTGGCGACGTTGATCGGCTTGCTGATGTATCCGTTGCAACCGTACACTTCGACCATTTTGCGAGCAACGTCTTCGGGCCAAGCGGTGACGATGATGATCGGGGTCGACGCCAGTTCGGGGAGGCGGCGCAATTGCGAGGCCACCGTTTGGCCGTCGATGTCGGGCAAGCCGAGATCGAGCAGCAAAATATCGGGCCGGTTGTCGATTGCCATTTGCAGGCCGGTCTCGCCGTCGGCGGCTCGCATCACTTCGTAGCCGCGCGCCGAGAGCACCCGCTCGAGCAATCGGGCGTTGTCGTCAATATCTTCGACGAGGAGAACTTTAGGCATGGTTTCCATACAACTGCCGATGCACCGCGCTCAAGGCGCAAACTTGCTGATCGGCATGATATGACGAGCGAACCAGCGGGGCGCACTCGACCCATCGGAATCCGATTCCGTATCCGTACTCTTTGATCTCGTTGAACTCTTCGAGGGTGTAGTAACGCTCGATGGGCAAATGCTTTTTCGACGGTTGAAGATATTGGCCCACGGTGAGAATATCCACGCCCCAACTGCGCTGATCGCGCAGAACCGCTTTCACTTCATCCATCGTCTCGCCCAGCCCAAGCATAAGGCCCGATTTGGCGAGCACGTCGGGGTCGAGTTTCTTCGCGTTGGAGAGGGTGGCGGCGGCCCAGTCGTAGTTGTCCTGCGGCTGGACTTTCTTGAACAGCCTCGGCACGGTCTCGACGTTGTGGTTGAGAATTTCAGGCCGGGCATCCATCACGATCTTCAGCGCGTCGGCGTCCCCTTTGAAATCGGGGATGAGCACTTCGATGGAGCAGCCCGGGTGAATCTCGCGGATGCGCCGAATCACCATTGCGAAGATCGGAGCGCCGCCATCCTTTCGCTCATCGCGGTTCACGCTGGTGATCACCGCGTGGCGAAGGCTCATGGCTTTCACCGCCTGCGCCACGCGTTCCGGCTCGTCGAAATCGAGCGGCGCGGGGCGGCCATGCTTCACGTCGCAGAAGCCGCAGGTGCGGGTGCACACGTCGCCCATCATGAGGAAGGTGGCCGTGCCGCTTCCCCAGCACTCGCCCATGTTGGGGCACATGGCTTCTTCGCAAACGGTGTGCAGGGTCTTGGCGCGCATCAATGTTTTCAGAGACTCATACGTCTCGCCGCCGGGCGCGCGCACTTTGATCCATTCGGGCCGGCGCAATGGCGCGGGCGCGGAGGCGGTGTCATCGGGCCGGGTGATCCGATCGCGGGTGGGTGGGGTGATGGGCATCAAATGGCTCCGAGTTCTTTCAGCACATCGTAAGGATTCGGCAGATTCCCGGCGGCATCGGGCCACAGCCACGCTGTTCTGAGTCTGAAGTTTGGCAAGGCAATGGATTGCAGTATTCCATCCAAGTCAGCCACTTCGATCAATTCGTCATTCTGGCGTTGAAAGAATTGTGTTCCAGCGGGGCCAAACGGATCGATCAGCCACACTTCGCGCACTCCTGCTTTTGCGTAATTCGCCAATTTGTCGCCGCGATCATAATTGGCCGTGCCGCCCGACAGGATTTCGATCACCAGATCGGGCGCTTCAGTCACCTCCGAGCGAGTGATGATATGCTCGCGGGCCTTGCTCACGAAAAGGATGTCGGGCTCGTAGGTTTGATCGGCTGAGATTCTGACGGGCGTGCGAGAGCCGAGTACCTCGCCCAACGAAAAACGCCCGACAAACATTGATAGCACGGTGATCAAGAATACCTGCAAGCGCTCATGCTCATAGAATGGCGGCGACATGATGATAATATCTCCATTGATCAACTCAGCCTTCTCGCCATCCGGCGCGAGGCGCATGAAGTCTTCGTGTGTCCAACCGGGGCGGCCCATGGTTTCCACCCGGCGAACGGCGGGGTTCGGCAAAACAGTCATGGCAATTTCTCCGATCCGATTCTACGCCACTTTCTCGTTTCAGTCAGTGAGGCTTGCTCAACGCCTCGAACACACGGGGAGCCGTCAGCGGCAGATCGCGCACACGGATTCCGGCCGCATCGGCGACGGCGTTGGCAATGGCGGCGGCGGTGGGCGCCACCGGCGCTTCGCCCACCCCGCGCGCGCCAAACGGCCCGCGCTCCGACGGCACCTCCACGATCACCGTCTCCACGACTTCGTGCGAACCGACAATGAAATGTAGAGATATTACCGCCATTCAACTGTAGAGAGGATTTTGCAACTAACCGCCAACTACCTGTAGAGATTTCTGGCGGTTGGGTGTGACTTTCCGGCCTCAGCCATGTCGACTAGGATGACCCCTACGATTACAGTTGCTCCGTGTGGCAATCGCCAGTCATTCCCTC